>Ga0193708_1000125_pt1 | contig 15091 bp, 11 predicted proteins | sample H3c1metaG_FD_160570 | JGI IMG/M metagenome (GOLD analysis project Ga0193708, IMG submission 160570) | Soil microbial communities from a riparian zone of the East river system, Colorado, United States - H3c1 | ecosystem: Environmental > Terrestrial > Soil > Riparian zone | place: USA: East River...
ACCACCGCTCAGCACATAATCGCCGATCGAAATTTCCCTGGTAATGAAATGATCCCTCACACGCTGATCGATCCCTTTATAATGTCCGCAAATGAGCAGTAGATTATCTTTTAAAGAAAGCTGGTTTGCCGTTTTTTGATTGAAGGTCGCTCCATCGGGCGTTAAAAATATCACTTCATCATAAGTAGTTTCTTTCTGTAAGCTTTCAATGGCATTTACAAGTGGCTCGATCATCATTACCATGCCGGCACCGCCACCAAAAGCATAGTCATCAACCTGTGCCCTTGCGTACGTAGTGTGATCCCTCAGGTTTATAACATTCACTTCGAGCAATCCTTTGTCCTTTGCCCTTTTCATAATGGAATGCGCAAAAGGGCTTTCCAACAGGCCCGGAACAACAGAGATGATATCTATCTTCATATCCAAAATCCGCCAGCTGGCGGAACTTTTAGTGTAAATAATTTAGTGTTTTTCTTATTTGGTAAAACTAAACAATAATGTTTTTAAATCGGGTATTGAAAAATTTGTTTCAATAATAAATACTTTGAAATTTTTTAGAGTGCAAGTTCCCCCTTTAGGGGGCGGGGGGAGAATCCGTAAACTCATCGAGATCTCTTTTATCCTTCTTTGTTGGCCTGCCTTGTTTACTCATTCTTTTACCCGTATGAAACACCGCAGCCTGGAATTTTATGCGGTCAAGCTCTTCCGGAGGGGTAATGTCCTCATAGTATTTTATGGCATCACTGTATTGCACCCTGTGATCCAATAATGCTGTTACCTTTATTACCCAGCGCTTATTTTCTGTCTTTACTTCGTATTCATCACCCATATGAACAGCCCTGGATGCCTTGGCATTATCCTTATTATGTTTTATCTTACCGCTGTCACAAGCGTCTGCTGCCTGGCTACGGGTCTTAAAAAGACGGATAGCCCATAGGTATTTGTCGAGCCGCAGCTTATCTTTTTCCATTATCCAAAATTAAATCCTTTTATCACATTGCCGCATATAGGTTATACCTATTTGCTTAATTTTATTTATCTAAAACCTAAAGTATGAAGTTTAAAAATTTCAAATTTGTATTCCTTTTTATTTGTTTTGCCCAATTAACAGTTGCACAGCGGGGATTAAAATGGACCCCGGATGGTAATGCTTACACCCGCATAAAAGATGGGAATATCGTAAGGATAGATGCGAAAACAGAAGCGGAGACAGTCGTTATAAGAAAAGAACAGCTTACTATACCCGGAACCACCAAAGCATTAACCCCGCAATCCTACGCTTTCAATAATACCAATACCAGGCTGCTGGTCTTCACCAATACGGCTAAGGTATGGCGTTACAATACAAGAGGTGATTACTGGGTACTTGATATTCTTTCCAATAAATTAAAACAAATGGGCAGGACATTGCCGGCCCAGTCGCTGATGTTTGCAAAATTTTCACCCGACGGCAGGAAGTGTGCTTATGTGAGTGAACATAATTTATACGTTGAAGATGTGAGCTCGGGTGTAATAACAAAACTTACCAGGGACGGAAGCAGGAAAGTGATCAACGGAACTTTTGACTGGGTATATGAAGAAGAGTTTGGATGCAGGGATGGTTTCAGGTGGAGCCCTGACGGCAGCAGGATCGCTTTCTGGCAGGCTGATGCAAGTAAGATACGTGACTATTATATGCTGAACACAACCGACAGCATCTATTCACAGGTGATACCGGTAGAATATCCTAAGGTTGGAGAAGCACCTTCACCTGTAAGGATCGGCGTCATCAATGTTGATAACGGGGCCATCCGGTGGATGGATATTGAAGGAGACCCGCAGCAGAACTACCTGCCAAGAATGGAATGGTCGGGCCTGAATGAACTGATCGTACAGCAACTGGACCGCAAGCAACAGGAAAGTAAATTAAAATACTGTAATGCTACGGATGGCAGCAGCCGTACATTCTGGGCTGAGAACAGCGAAGCATGGGTTGACCTGAATGCAGATGACCCAGGTGGATGGAACTGGATAAATAAGGGAATGGATTTTATCTGGATAAGTGAAAAAGACGGCTGGCGCCACATTTATAAAATAAGCCGCGATGGCAAAACAGAAACGCTTTTAACAAAAGGTAATTATGATATCGGTGACGTAAAATGTATTGATGAGGCCAATAACTATATTTATTTTACGGCATCGCCTGTTAACCCTACGCAATTATATTTATACAGGGTGAATATCGAAAAAGCGAACATTTTACAAAAAGTAAAAAAGATCGTTTCAAAACCAAAAGAAGATCCGGAGCCGGTAAGCGGTATGGAGCTTAAAGGCACCCATGCTTATGATATTTCTCCGAACGGAAAATTTGCCACGCATTCTTTTTCCAGTCATAATACACCAACTGTAAGGGAATGGATATCATTACCGGATAACAAATCATTGAACCCTGCTAAAACTATTGCCCTAAGCATAAAGCCTGATCCCAATATCAATATAGAATATATAAAGCTAACCACTGATGATAATGTAACGCTCGACGCCTGGATCAACAAACCCAAAAATTTTGATTCAACAAAAAAATACCCCGTTGTATTTTTTGTTTATGGCGAGCCGGCATCATCAACGGTAATGGACAGGTACGGCAACCACAATAATTTTTTATACAATGGAGATATAAGGGCCGACGGTTATGTACAAGTAGGCATTGACAATCGCGGCACACCCATGCTTAAGGGCGCAGCCTGGAGAAAATCCATTTACAGGAAGGTGGGTAACATCAATGTTATCGACATGGCGAAGGGTTTTAAAAAAATGATGGAAATGAATCCTTATTTCGACAGCGAAAGGATCGCTGTATGGGGATGGAGCGGCGGCGGATCATCTACATTGAATCTTTTATTCAGGTATCCCGAGACCTTTAAAACAGGTATTTCCATCGCGGCTGTTTCCAACCAGTTATTTTATGATAATATTTACCAGGAAAGATATATGGGACTTCCGCAGGAGAACAGGGATGATTTTATAAACGGCTCACCGGTTACCTATGCAAAGAATCTTACCGGCAATTTATTATACATTCATGGCACCGGCGATGATAATGTTCATTTTTCCAACGCCGAGGTTTTGGTAAATGAATTGATAAAGCATAATAAGCAGTTTCAATACATGCCTTATCCCAACAGGACGCATGGTATTTCGGAAGGGCCGGGCACAGGACTGCACTTGTCAACCTTGTACACAACTTTTTTAAAGAAGAATTGTCCTCCGGGGGCAAGGTGATTTTTTACAGGTGACACCTTTAAAAAAGGTGTCACCTGTAAAAAATATGTATAATTTTTCTCCATGAATAAATAATAATGCGTTCCTTTTAAAGAACGCATTATGTATAGTTGAGTTGTGAGTTGCTCTTAACTTGTCCTGCCCGGGTATTCCTCCAATGCTTTTTTCAAACAATCCATTGCCGCATTAATAGCCGTAACATTTATCACATAAGCTAAGCGTACTTCATTCTTTCCTAAACCTGCTGTACTGTAAAAGCCCGTAGCCGGCGCAAGCATTACTGTTTGGTTATTGTATGAGAAAGATTCCAGCAGCCACTGGCAGAATTTATCCGAATCATCGATGGGTAATTTGGCCATTGCATAAAAAGCGCCGCCGGGATTAGGGCAAAAAACGCCGGGTATGGCATTCAGCCTTTTTACGATGGTATCACGCCTTAGTTTATATTCAGCTTTTGTGGTATCAAAATAATTATCGGGCAGGTCAACCGCGGCTTCACCCAATATTTGTGCAAAAGATGGAGGGCTTAACCTGGCCTGTGCAAATTTCATAGTGGCATCCAGCAATGTTTTATTCTTTGTAACAAAAGCGCCAATGCGGCCGCCACAGGCGCTGTAACGCTTACTAATGGTATCCATCAACACCACGTGATCATCCACGCCGCTTAAATGCATGGCGCTGGTATGCGTGCCCTCGTAGCAAAACTCACGGTATGCTTCATCGGCAAATAAAAATAAATTGTGCCTGATGATGAGCTGCTTCAGCACTTCCATTTCCGCCGCGCTGTACAAATAACCCGTTGGATTATTAGGATTGCAAATAACGATCGCCTTTGTCTTAGCAGTAATAACTTTTTCAAAATCTTCAATCGGTGGTAAAGCAAAGCCATTTTCAATAGATGAGAGGATAGGTTTTACAACAACACCTGCTTCCACTGCAAAACCATTGTAGTTGGCATAAAAAGGTTCGGGAATAATTACTTCATCACCCGGATCCATGCAGGCCATAAAGCCGAAGAGTATGGCTTCGCTGCCGCCGGTGGTAACAATGATCTGCCCGGCATTTATATCGATCCCGTTCTTTTTATAATACTGTACTAATTTTTTACGGTAGCTTTCATTGCCGGCGCTATGGCTGTATTCCAAAACCTTGAAATCACTTTTACGCACTGCATCCAAAACCTGTTTGGGTGTTTCAATATCCGGCTGACCAATATTGAGGTGGAATACCTTAATGCCTTTTCTTTTGGCAGCTTCCGCATAAGGAACCAGTTTCCTGATGGGGGAAGCAGGCATTTGTTTACCGCGATTACTTATTGTTAGCATCCTGCAAATATAAAGCACAGTTTGGAGTTTTGATCTCTTGATTGGAAAGGATAAACCCGGGGATTGTTCTTTTACCACAGATAACACTGATTCTTATCACAGATAGCCACAGATCTGTGTGAATCTGTGCTTAGCTTATAATATTTCATTTAAGTTTGCAGATGCCAAGTTTTACAACCGCCAGCCGCATCATCATTACCTGCAGCAACCGCCTGTCTCCATATCTCCAAATGGAAGTGGCGGAACTGGGATATAAACCGGAGCGTGTTTTTAAAACCGGCGTTGAACTGAAAGGGACCCTGGCAGATTGTATCCGCTTAAACCTGAATTTGCGCTGCGCAAGCCAGGTCTTATTTTCTTTAAAAGAATTCAGGGCCGATAATGCAGATGACCTGTACAAAACATTGATCGACCATCCCTGGGAAGATATTTTAAATGTAGATGGATATTTTTCCATCAGCAGTAACGTAGATAATCCAACTATAAATAATTCCTTGTTTGCGAATGTAAAAGTTAAGGATGCGATCGTTGACCGGTTCAGGAATAAAACAGGAGAGCGGCCGAACTCGGGGCCGGAGCTGGATAAAACAGTTATCCATTTATACTGGAAAGAATCACTGGCAGAGATATTTATTGATACTTCAGGAGAAACGCTATCCAAACATGGCTACCGTAAAATTCCGGGTAAGGCACCCATGCTGGAATCACTTGCTGCCGCTACTATGCTGGCAACAAAGTGGGACAAGGCTTCTCCATTTATTAATCCCATGTGCGGTTCAGGTACGGTAGCTATAGAAGCAGTATTGCTGGCAACCAAACGTAAACCCGGTTTGCTGCGATCAAATTATGCATTCATGCACCTGGCCGGTTATGAGGAGCAATTTTATAATGCTGAATTTAAAAAACTGGAACAACAGGTGATCGACCTGCCGGTTTTGAAAGTTATTGCAACAGATATCAGTGAAGACGCAATAAATATTTCAAAAGTAAATGCAGGTATTGCGGGTGTTGAAGAACTGATAGAATTTGCCGTTTGTGATTTTGAAGAAACAAATATCCCGGAAGGGGAGGCTGGCGCTGTTTATTTTAATCCAGAGTACGGCGACCGTCTTGGTGTGGAAGCTGAACTGGAAATAACTTATAAACGCATTGGTGATTTTTTAAAGAAGAAATGCAAAGGCTACTCCGGCTATATTTTTACGGGCAACCTGGAACTTGCAAAAAAGATCGGGCTGAAACCCAGCCGCCGTATCGAGTTTTACACGAGCAAGATAGATTGCCGTTTGCTGGAGTATGAATTATATAGTGGAACGAAGAGAACAGACAAAGAATGAGCTTTAAGCTGCAAGGGGCAGTTTTTTTGTGGAAGGATCTTCACCATATCAAAAGTTATTTTGAACCAGCATGCTTCTCCCTTGTGGCTCAACCCTTGTAGCTATGTTCTGTTGCGAATGTAAACTAACTTTATTCCCGCTTTATCCGTTTCCTTTTTATCTATCTCGAATTGCGGTATCGATTTTATCAGCGGTGTAAGTTTTAAGAACCCATAATTCCTCGGATCAAAGTTTGGTTGTTTTTTTAACAGCAGGTTACCCACATCACCCAAAAATGCCCAGCCATTTTCGTCTGCAAGATCATCAATGGTTGATGCAATTAATTTGAGTGTTTCTTTATTGAGTTTATCAACTGAAGTCTTGGGGGCAGGCTTTGCTGTTTTTGTTTTTACTGTATTTGTTTCTTCCGCTTCAAATACGGGAATGATCTCCATGTAAATGAATTTATCACAGGCAACGATAAATGGGTTGGGTGTTTTCTTTTGCCCGATACCAAAGACCTTCATGCCGGCTTCCCTTAGCCTTGTTGCCAGGCGTGTAAAATCGCTGTCGCTGCTTACGATACAAAATCCATCAACCTTGCCGGAATATAAAATATCCATGGCGTCGATGATGAGGGCGCTGTCGCTTGAATTCTTTCCCGTTGTATAACTGTATTGCTGGATGGGAGTGATGGCATTTTCCAAAAGAACATTCTTCCAGCCGGTAACGGTTGGCTTTGTCCAGTCGCCATAAATTCTCTTAAAGGTTGGTGTGCCGTATTTTGCGATCTCTTCCATCACGCCTTTCACATTGCTGTAAGGCACATTATCAGCATCTATTAAAACCGCGAGGCGTATATCTTTTTGTATTTCCATGATAGTTTATTGCGCACAAGGTAACAATTATATTTGGCAGGATATATTTGAGAGGTGAAGAAAGGTCCATGTAGGGTGGAAAGCAAACTCAGTTTTTATTTTATCACGATCACTTTCTGAATTGCCTTGCCTTGTTGGGTAATGACTTCAAGAAACAAGATCCCGGCAGGCAAATTTCACTCACCTGTATCTCTCCATCAGCATTTGTATTGATAACGGGTACGTGATTTGGTAACGCAGTTTTAAAATTTGCATCAGGTATGTTTACAACCTGCCCTTTTGAAGTTGAAAACAGTAAAATAAATAAAATGGAAAGTAAAAATATCCTCATCCAGTTTGTTTAATGAATAATGTACATACAAGTTAATATCATACCCGGCAATTTGCAAGAGGATTTATTTTTGTTCACTCAGGTGGTCCGGAGGTATAGGTCTTCCACTTTTTTACGTGCCCATGGCGTTTTGCGTAAGAATTTGAGGCTTGATTTTATGCTGGGGTTATCAATAAAGCAATTGATACGGATAATGTTTCCCAGTTCCTCCCAGCCATATTTCTTCACCAAATGATTAAGGATCATTTCAAGTGTTTTACCATGAAGGGGGTCATTAGATATGGGTAGAGTCATAATGATTTGATACCAGATACCGGATACTTGATAGAGTTAAATAATGTAAAACTCTTTAAAGTTTCGGGGGCATCCAGTATTCAGCATGTTCCTTTTACATCCCCATTTTCTTTTTCAAATTCTCATCTATCGCATCGAGGAACTCTTCGGTATATAAATAATGCTTGCCATGGTCTACTTTATTGCCATGGATACAAACGGCAAGGTCCTTTGTCATTTTACCGCTCTCTACGGTCTCAATACAAACCGCTTCAAGGGCATTACAAAAATCAATCAGTGGCTGGTTGTTGTCCAGTTTACCTCTAAAAGCCAGGCCTCTTGTCCAGGCAAAAATAGAAGCGATCGGGTTGGTAGATGTTGGCCTTCCTGCCTGGTGTTCCCTGTAGTGGCGGGTTACCGTGCCATGCGCAGCTTCTGCTTCCATTGTTGTTCCGTCAGGCGTAACCAAAACAGAGGTCATTAAACCCAAAGAACCAAATCCCTGTGCAACGGTATCACTTTGTACGTCGCCGTCATAATTTTTACAGGCCCAAACAAAATTACCATTCCACTTTAATGCACTGGCAACCATGTCATCGATCAGGCGGTGTTCGTAAACAATTTTTGCTGTATCAAATGAAGCTTTGAATTCTTTTTGATATACCTCTTCAAAAATATCTTTAAAGCGGCCGTCATATTTTTTAAGGATGGTATTTTTAGTAGAAAGATAGAGTGGCCATTTTTTGCTAAGTGCCATGTTGAAGCAGCTTCTTGCAAAGCCGTAGATGCTTTCATCGGTATTGTACATGCATAAAGCAACTCCGTCTCCTTTATAATTATACACTTCAAATACCTGTGCCTCGCCGCCGCCTTCAGGTGTAAAGGTCATGGTTAATCTTCCTTTGCCTTTTATCACCGTATCAGTTGCACGGTACTGGTCGCCAAATGCATGGCGGCCCACAATGATAGGAGCGGTCCAATTGGTAACCAACCTCGGAACATTTTGCATAACGATGGGCTCACGAAAAACAGTACCATCTAAAATGTTGCGTATGGTTCCGTTCGGGCTCTTCCACATTTGTTTCAACTTAAATTCTTTAACCCTGTCTTCATCAGGCGTAATGGTGGCGCACTTGATACCAACGCCGCATGCCTTTATTGCATTGGCCGCATCAACGGTTACCTGGTCATTTGTTTCATCGCGGTACTCCATACCAAGGTCATAATACTGAATAGGAACTTCCAGGTAAGGAAGGATCAGTTTGTCTTTAATGAATTTCCAGATGATACGGGTCATTTCATCACCGTCTAACTCAACTACGGGGTTTGCTACTTTTATTTTGGCCATAATTCGGTATTAATTTTTGATGTGCAAATGTACATTAAGGAAAGCAAATTGCCCTATCGGAAAGCTTCAAGGGACAAGCATTCTGATTAAGGAACTTTTCTTATATAGAGCTTTTAGCGTTAGCATGCTTCTCCCTTGTAGCTAAACCCTTGAGGCTTATATTACAGGTTTCGTATGATCTCATCCCCAAACTCACTCGTCTTCAGCAGCGTGGCATTTTCCATCAGGTTATGAAAATCTATGGTCACCTTTTTGGTACGAATCGTTTTTCCAACTGCATTGGTAATTAATTCTGCTGCATCTCTCCAGCCCATGTATTCCAGCATCATCACGCCGCTTAGAATTACTGAAGAAGGATTCATGGTATTGGTATTTGCAAAACGTGGCGCCGTGCCATGCGTTGCTTCAAAAACGGCATTGCCGGTCAAATAATTGATGTTGGCGCCGGGTGCAATGCCAATACCGCCAACCTGGGCGGCCAGGGCATCGCTGATATAGTCACCATTTAAATTAAGCGTTGCTATAACAGAAAAGTCCTGGGGAGCAAGTAGAGCCTGCTGTAAAAAATTATCAGCAATGGCATCTTTAATAATTACTTTATGACCGATGCCGGCAACTTTCATTTCTTCATTGGCAACTGCTTCGCCGCTTTCCTTTTTTGTTCTTTCCCATTGGTTCCAGGTGTACACTTTGTCTGCAAATTCACGTTCTGCGAGTTCATAACCCCAGTTCTTAAAAGCGCCTTCGGTAAACTTCATGATATTGCCCTTGTGTACAATGGTCACGCTTGACTTATTATTTTCAATGGCATATTGAATGGCAGAACGGATCAGCCTTTCACTGCCTTCCTTGCTGACAGGCTTTATACCAAGCGATGTTGTTTCAGGAAAGCGAAAACCTTTAACACCCATTTCATTTATCAAAAAATCACGAAGCTTTTTTGCTTCGGGTGTTCCGGTCATGTATTCAATGCCGGCATAAATATCTTCGGTATTTTCCCTGAAGATGGTCATGTTCACTTTTTCAGGATGCCACATGGGAGAAGGGGTACCTTCAAAATATTTTACGGGACGCAGACAAACATAAAGATCGAGTTCCTGTCTTAATGCCACATTCAAACTTCTTATTCCGCCACCAACCGGTGTGGTCAATGGTCCCTTTATGGAAATGAGGTATTCTTTAAAAGCATCCATGGTTGCTTCGGGCATCCACTCGCCTGTTTTATCAAAAGCTTCCTGGCCGGCCAATACTTTCAACCATTCAATTCTCTTTTCACCTTTGTATGCTTTTTCTATTGCCGCATCAAAGACCCGAACACTTGCTTTCCAGATATCGGGGCCAATGCCATCGCCTTCAATAAATGGAATGGTAGGGTTGTTGGGAACATTTAATTTCCCCTTGCTGCCCATTGTAATTTTTTCTGCCATTGATATTATTTTTTTGGAGCCAGCCTCAGTACAGCTATTAAGCTTCATTGGCGTCGCACTCTTGTACCGTAAATCTTTATTGAACTTTTTGGAAATGCAAATTTACGAAAACAGGGCGTAGTTTAAAGGGAATAAAAAAGCTTCCTTTTTTGCCAGGAAGCTTTTTTAAAATTCAATTTTGTATTTAGAAAACTCTTTTGATCCTAAAACTGCAGGTTATCGCATATGGCGTATTCGATGGCGGTTGCGTAAAATTGCCTGAAAAGTTTCCCGCCATATATTGACCGATCGGGCCATATTCGGTAATGGATATATTGACTGGTGGATTGCTTATGACCATGTTCGGGGCCCCTGTGGAAATACTTATTAAATTTTGGGTACTGCCAGGTGCTATTCCTGTTTGATCAACCTGTAAATGGCCCCCGGGAATGGTCCTGGCTGGGTCCAGGAAAAAAAAGACGCCGTAGCTTGTGGAAGTGCCTTGGGTTAATAGCAAATAATGATAGACCTGCGTAATACCGTTTTTTGTTAAATTGACATATTCTTGTTGAGGAGTGCTACATACCTGTATGGGGGGCACTGTATTACTTCCCGGAACAATGTTGCGTATTACAGGGCTGCTTGTCATGTGGGTTGTCAGATCTTCTGCAATTAATGTAACCTGGGTGGCTGCATTGTTACAGAGCAACAGTATTCCGGAATAAATGCCTGTATTGCTAAGGTTAAACCGGGTATAACTATTGTTTCCGGTCAACACTATAATGTATCCATCGGTTACCGGTGCATTTGAGCAATTAACTACGGTACCGGTAATCATAGCCAGATTATTTACAAGGGCAATTACGATCGTTCCTAAGGATATATTCGTTGTGGTAGCGGTTACATTTTGCGAATACACAGGGGTCGTGCAACTTGCATTGCTATATACTTCGAATAATAATTGTGTATTTGCCGGAACCGGTCCGCTCACATAACCGGAAGAATTAGTATACCCATACCGGAAATTTGCAGGATTACCAACAACTGAAATTTTTACCCTGGCATTTTGCAATGGCTGATTATGAAGATCAGTGATAAGCGTTGCACTTAATTGTACGAAAGATTCAGGCGTATCACAATTCCAAAAAGAAAAATGGCTTACTTCCCCCACATAATTATTCCCGGTTTTTGTTGCACTGCCTTCCTGTTTCCATAAACCGATAGCTTCATCAAAATACCATAATGGAATTGTTGCAGGCGCAGCGGTTGTTAAAGAAGATGGGATCGGTAAACTTAATGTAGCTTTTTTACCTGCAGCAATTTGTAACAATTCTCCACTGCTGCCGGTTAATTCAATTGCAGCCATTCCATAAGTAGTAAGTAATTGTGCATTGCCGGCAGTATTTATGCCACGCAGATCACCGGGCATAATGTTAGGAAGATCGGCACTGGCAGGATCGATCCAATGAGCTGCAACATTTACTGTGCCTGCATATGCAGCATTGGTGCTTGCATTTACAACCGCATTGGCAGGTAAAGAGATGCTTAAATTATTGATCAGTGTTATGGAGCCGCCGACAGCTGCATTAATTGTTCCGCTGTTGGTTTTTGGTATCAGCTTTATTCTAAAAAATGCTGCTTTGCCTTCTGCGGCTATATATGTTTTAATACCTTTAAAATAATCAGGCCTTGTAACAGTTACAACAGCTGCCTCCATTATGACATCCACATTCTTAATTTCAAAATAACCATATTTATCAGTGGTAGTTGTTGTTGCCCCAACCTGAACAACAGCAAGGGTTACCGCTACATTATTTTCATCCGTAACAAAACCACTTGCAGAAGATTTAACCCGGGTTGTAAGATCCGGGGGCATGCCACCAGGTAGGTCCACATCGGCATTCTTTTTACACCCTGTAAAAATTGCGCAGGCAAACAGAACGCCGGTGAAAAAAGAAAGTAAGATTTTAGGAGGGTAGATTTTTATCATTCAATAATATTTAGGTAAAAATTTACTTACAAGTTATAGTTATTTACTAATCATTGCAACAAAATTCATCATTAAATTACGCCTTAGGGCTTAGGAAAACACAAAAGGCTTCCCATATCCAGGGAAGCCGTTGCAATGATAAGGATCACTATCAAAAATTTCGTTTTGTTCGGAAATTGCAGGTTATAGTGTACGTTACGGAAGGGTTGAGCATGCTGGTCATAGTTCCTGAAAAATTACCGCTGACATATTGCCCGATATTTCCAAACTCCGTTATATTAACAGGGATCGGGTTTATAACGGTCAGGGAATCGTTAAGGTAGCTGCTCATGAAACCGGTCAGGTTACCCAGGGTATTGGGAGGGTTTGGGCGGTCGTAACCGATCCCAGCAAACGAATTTGCGCCCCAGGCACTTATATAAATATTGTTTGGGTTATAACCTGTTTCACTAATGTTGTCAGGCGGGGCCGACAATGCATGACTAACTCCGTTTATCGTATAATTTACAAACTCCGGTATTTGCGATCCACAAGCCGTTATATTACCAATGGCATTGCTGCCATACTGCAAGCTGTATGGTAAGGGATTGCTTGTCTGCAATGCGGTCATATCCTGTGCTATAATGGTAACAGGAAAGTTATTCGTACAAAGCAATGTCACAAAACTGAATGTGCCGGTATTGCTTAAAGAATATCTTGAATAATAATTGCCCTCCGATATAAGAATGTATCCATTGGTAACAGGATTGTTACTGCAATCTGTAACAGTACCGGATACCGTTGCCATCAGGTTATTTGTGATTGTAATTACGCCCAAAGAAATGTTTACAGTAGTGGTGGTAAATGACTGCGTATAAACCGGGGCACCGCAATTAAAAGAAGGAAATACTTCCAGCAATAATTGTTCATTGTTTGGCACTGCCCCGCCAACATGCCCCGAACCGTCAGTATAACCCCAGCCGGAACTATTTGTTGCAGTAACTGTAATTTGTACCAATGCAAATGGAACAGGATTTCCTGCGATATCCTTTAATATACAATCAAACTGTACATAATTACCCGGCACATCATAATTCCAGAAAGAAAAATGATTTACCTCCCCTGTATAACTATTGCCTGTTTTTGTTGCGCTGCCTTCTTCCTTCCATAATCCCTTTGCTTCATCAAAATACCAAAGTGGTATAGATGCAGGAGCCGATGATACCAGGGAAGCGGGTATTGATAAAGTTAATGTAGCTTTTTTACCGGCTGCTACCTGCAATAATTCTCCTGATGCGCCGGTTAGTTCCACAGCAGCCATACCGAATGTTTGCAGCAATTTCAATGCGCCGTCCTTGTCTGTACCCCTCAGGTCGCCCGGCATTATTGAATTCAGATCAGCAGCCACGGGATCTATCCAGGAAGCAGCAATATTAACAGTTCCCGTGTAAGCTGAATTGGTAGCTGCATTTACAACTGCCCCGGCAGGCAATACAATGCTTAAACCATTTGCTAATGTAACGGCTCCGCCACTTGTTCCATTTATATTGCCAACATTTGTTTTGGGAATTAATTTTATCCTGAAGAAAGCTGCTTTACCTTCCGCAGCGATATATGTTTTTATGCCTTTAAAATAACCGGGCTTTATCACCGTTACTACAGCAGCAGTTTTTACTACCTGCACATTCTTTGCTTCAAAATAGCCATACTTATCAGTAGTGATGGTACTGGTACCAAACTGAACAGTTGCTCCCATCACGGCCGCATTATTGTCATCGGTTACAAAACCGGATACAGAGGAACTAACCTTTGTTACAAGGTCGGTAGATTGATCAATACTGCCATTGTCAATACTAAATTCTTTCTGGCAGGAAAAAAATAAAACTGCTGTAAAGATGAGCAGGGCGTAAAGTGATCTTTTCGTCAGGGTGGTGTACATGATCGTAAGGTTTTATGAAATAATAGGTCCGGCCTTAATGATACGCTTTGTAAAAAGACCGTTGCCTGCGAAATAAGTTTTTTTAAAAATTTAGCATACAGTTCAGCCAGCCATTGTCAATTTTAACCCCGTCATACTTTTTGTAAAAATTGATCGCAGGCTCATTCCAGTCCAGCACCTGCCAGGCCATGCCGCTGTATTTTTTTGTTTTGCATTCTTCGATCAGTTTATCAAATAATACTTTGCCGATCCCTTTTCCCCTCATTTTTTCTGATACCAGGAAGTCTTCCAGGTAAAGCCGTTGCCCCTTCCAGGTACTGTAGCGGATATACCAAAGCACAAATCCTTCTACTTTACCATCCACTTCGGCAACATAACTGAACCAAATGGGATGCTCTCCAAAGCCACTTTCAACAAAATGATCAAAGGTTACGGTCACTGCGTCGGGCTCCCTTTCATATACAGCCAGCTCCTGTATAAGTTCCATCATACGCTTGCAATCTTCTTTTACTGCTCTTCTTATTTTAATATCCATCAATTTTTAATTTTTAACTTTTCATTTTTAATTAACCAAGAGCCTGGTCCAGGTCCATTATTATATCCTGTACATTTTCTATCCCTACACTCATGCGTATCAGTCCATCGGTAATACCATATTTGTCTTTCTTTTCTTTTGGCACACCGTGGTGTGTCATGCTTGCAGGATGGCAGAGTAATGTATCGCAGGTGCCGAGTGATACGGCACGGATACACATCTGCAGTCTATCAATACATTTCTTCGCGGCCTCAAACCCATCTTTCAATTCAAAACTCAGCATCGCCCCCGGGTGCTTCATTTGTTTTGCTGCTGTATAATGATCTGGGTGTGAAGCAAGTCCCAGGTAATTTACTTTGCTTATGGCAGCATGCTGCTCTAAAAAACCGGCTACTTCCATCGCATTATGGCAATGGCGCTGCATGCGCACTTCGAGTGTTTTCATTCCCATCGTTAATAAATAAGCATCAAAGGGATTACTGTTGCCACCCAGCAAGCGATGGGAATGAAAAC
>Ga0193708_1000127_pt1 | contig 15051 bp, 17 predicted proteins | sample H3c1metaG_FD_160570 | JGI IMG/M metagenome (GOLD analysis project Ga0193708, IMG submission 160570) | Soil microbial communities from a riparian zone of the East river system, Colorado, United States - H3c1 | ecosystem: Environmental > Terrestrial > Soil > Riparian zone | place: USA: East River...
CACCACCGGTCTGCAACAGCGCGAGGGCGAGATCGAGTTTCAATTCTGCCTTGTCGGGATCGGCCTCGACTTCCTTGCGCAGGCGCATGACCTCGGCGTGCGGATCGATGGGCGCGGCGGCTTCGGGCGTGGCGTCCGACTCGTCCGATGGTGCCGCCGGCTCGATGCCGTGGTGCTTGAGGAACTCGCGCACCTGGCCCTCCGGCAGCGCACCAGGGAAACCGTCGGCCAGCTGCCCGTCCTTGACCAGGAACACCGTCGGGATCGAACGCACCTGGAAAGCCGCGCCCAACTGCGGCTCCTTGTCGACGTCGACCTTGGCCAGCACGAACGCGCCGTTGTAGTCCGCCGCGAGCTTCTCGAGGATCGGACTGAGCGTTTTGCATGGTCCGCACCACTCGGCCCAGAAATCGACCAGGACCGGGACCTGCAGCGATTTCTGCAGGACGTCGGCTTCAAAGCCGTCGGTGGTGGCGTCGAAAGCGTGCGGCTTGGCGGTGACATCGATGGACATGGAAGATCCTGGAATGCGTTCAGCTGGAGATTGTGCCAGCCGCGCAGGAATCCAAGACGGTGTAAAGAAGACTTGACATACGAACGATGAAATGTATATTAAATATTACATTTAGTCGATTGAGAGTGACATCATGCTGCTGCGCCAATGGCGAATCACTGGCTTGCTTGCCATGGCGGGCTTGGCGCTCTGGTTGCTGTTTGCCGGTCCGTCGAAATTGCTCGGCATTGATGCCGGCCAGGCCGGGATGGTGCTGTTGATCACCGCGGCTTGGGGCGCGTTGTACGTCATCCATCGCCTGCCGCGCGGAGAACTGGAAAAGGCTGCTTCTCCGGGCGAATGGAAGGCGCTGATCGGCACCGCGTTCATGCTGGCTGTCATCGCTTACTTCCTGTCGAAGGTGCACGTATTCCAGGACGGGGCGATCTGGAACAACCCGGGCGCGCGCGCCGTCGGCCGCAACCTGGCCATGCTGTTGAGCGCGTGGGTCGTGCTGTCGGGCGTGATCGCCTCGCGCTGGAAGGGCGCTGTGGAGGAAGACGAGCGTGACCGCGAGATCGCAAGCCGGGCCAGTGGCTGGGGCCGCGGTGCGCTGGTCTTCTGCATCATCGGCATCGCGGTCATGCTCGGCTTCTCATCGCCGGAAAAACTGCAGTGGGCAACGCCGCTCATGATCGCCAACCTGCTGATCTTCGCGTTGATGTGGGGTTGTTTGGCGGAGTACGCGGCGAGCGTCGTGTACTACCGGCGCGACCGGCAGGTGTGAGCGATGGCTTGCTTGGACGACAGGCTTTGAACGCCACGATGTCCGGCACGCCGGTTCGCAACCACATCCGCCGCCTGCGCTTCGAGCAAGGTGAGATGACGCAAGAGGCGCTGGCGCAAGCCTGCGGCGTGACGCGGCAGACGATCATCGCGCTGGAGGCAGGCAGGTACGCGCCGTCGCTTGAACTCGCTTTCCGCATCGCCCATGCCTTCGGGGTCGGTATCGAGGTGGTGTTTCAGTGGGAGAAGCCATGAAGGGAGAAACCATGAAGGAGCAGCGCATGGCCCTGCTTGGCGGCATCGCAGCCTTGTCGTTCGCGATCGCCGTGATCGCGTTCGGATCGATGCTGGACGACTTCCGGCAATCGCAGGATCCCATCGCGCTGCTCGGCGCCGCGACCGTCCCGCGTGCGCTGGCGTTCAACGTCTTCGCGTTCCTCCTGCCCGGCGCGCTCGCGGCGTGGATCGCGATGGCGTTGCGGAGCGCGCTGCCGAACGACGCACGTTGGGCCCCGCGCATCGGCGCGCGGCTGGTATTGCTCGCGACGCTTGCCTTCGCAGCACAAGGCCTGCTGCCGCTCGATCCCGGCGATCTCGAAGCGCCGGCGACGCGCCTGCATGCCACGAGCTGGACCTTGTGGTGGATCGCATTCGTTCCCGGCGCGCTCTTGCTGGCGGCCGCACCACGCGGCACGGGCGCGCGGCGGGGCCTGGCGTCGATCAGCGTACTCTCGGCATTGCTGATCCTGGTGTTCGCCGCCTCGCCGTGGCAGTGGCTGCAGCCGGGCGTGACGCAGCGCGTGGCCTACGCGGTATGGTTCGGCTGGCTGCTCGGCTGCGGCACGGTGGTCGATGCGATGCGGGCGACTAACCGTGGCGCAGCTTCAGCAGCACGATCGAGCCCGCCAGCACGAAGGTGATCGCGTTCGACACGATCATCGGCCACGAGTGCAGGACCAGGCCGTAGCCGAACCAGAACGCGATGCCGACGGTGAACACGGCGTACATGCCGAGCGAGATGCTGCGCGTATCCCGGGTGCGCAGAATCTTGAAGGCCTGCGGCACGAACGCCAGCGTGGTCAGCGTCGCGGCGACATAGCCCAGCCACTCCATGTTCATGACGATGGTTCTCCCGGCATGTCCACGACCATGCCGGTGATGTCCTCGCGCGGCACGGCCTCCGGCGCGTCGAGGATCGATTTCAGGAAATACTGTCTCGACTTCGCGTCGTAGATCGCATGCAGGTAGAGATTTGCATTGCCCGGCTGCAGCACTGGTCGGATCTCAAACGTAGCTGTCAGGACGCCACCTTTCGAGCGTACGTCTTCCGCGGTCTGCGGGCATTTTTGAAGCAGGCCCAGTAACACCGCTTGCAACGTGTCGTCGAGATCGACGGGCTTGCCGGTAGCCGCGTCTATGCCAAAGGTGGTTCCGCCGAAGTCTCTGCGCATCGCGCCGAGCCTCGCCTTGACCTGGTCTTCCAGAGCCGCGTAGCTGCTTCCGTAATAGTGGAGTTCTTCCAGCGTCGTCAGCTTGCCGCCTGCATAACGCGGAGCGATCGCGCCCTCTAGCACTCGACCATCCTCTTCGAGGCCGAACACCCAGCCCGACAATGGGTAGTCCACCGGCGATCGCGGCGGCCGCGGCGATTCGGCATTCGCCAGAAAGGAAGTCAAGACGACGAGCACGACGACCATCGTTCGCACGAGAGGGATTGCGTTCATGGTTGCTTGTAGATCGCGCCGTCTTTCATCACGAATTCAACCTTGAGCACATTCTGGATGTCCGCGACCGGATCGCCCGGCACCGCGATGATGTCTGCGCGCTGGCCGGCTTCGATCACGCCTTGGTCGTCGACGCCAAGCACTTCGGCGGCGCGCACGGTCGCCGCCTGCAACGCGTAGGCAGCCGGGATGCCGGCCTCGACCATGTACAGGAACTCGCGCGCGTTGTCGCCGTGCGGGCCGACGCCCATGTCGGTGCCGAAGCCGATCTTGACGCCCGCTTTGTAGGCGTTGCCCGCGGTCTGCTGGATCTGCGCGCCGATGCGCTGGGCCTTGGGCCGCACGATCTCCGGGAAGTAACCGTCGATCTTGGCCTTGTCGGCGACGAAGCGTCCGGCGTAGATCGTCGGCACGTACCAGGTGCCTTTCTGCTTCATGAGCGACATGACCTCGTCGGTCAGGTAGGTGCCGTGCTCGATGCTGGTCACGCCGCCGAGCACGGCACGCTTGATGCCTTCGGTGCCGTGCGCGTGCGCGGCGACCTTGTAGCCGTAGTCGTTGGCGGTGTCGACGATCGCCTTGACCTCTTCGACCGTGAACTGCGGCGCGTCGCCGGATTTCGCGTAGGACAGCACGCCGCCGGTGGCGGTGATCTTGATGACATCGCTACCTTCCTTGTAGCGCTGGCGCACGGCCTGGCGCGCGTCCTCGACGGAATTGATGACGCCTTCGGTGGGGCCGGGCGGGCCGAGCAGGTGCGACAGCTCGGTGTTGTAGCCGTTGGTGGGGTCGCCGTGGCCGCCGGTGCTGGCGATCCCTTTGCCGGCCGCGAAGATGCGCGGGCCGCGTAGCAGGTTCTGGTTGATCGCGTCGCGCAGGTGCGGGGCGACTTCGCCACCCAGATCGCGCACGCTGGTGAAGCCCGCCAGCAGGGTCTTCTCCGCGTAGCCGACGCTGCGGAACGCGAAATCGACGTCGTCCAGCCGGAAACCTTCCGAATAACTCTGCGGGCTGGATTCCCCACCCAGGTGCACATGCAGGTCGGTCCAGCCGGGCAGGCAGGTGCGCCCGGCCAAGTCGACGACAGTCGCGCCGGCCACCGGCGCGTGACCCTGCAGCACTTCGGCCACCTTGCCGTCGCGCACCAGGACGGTGTGCGCACCCAGTACCTTGCCGCTGCGGCTGTCGAACAGGCGCTCGCATTGCAACGCGAGTGTTGCTGACGAGGGCAGGGCAGCCTGCGCCGGCAGCGCGCCGCACAGCAACAGCAGTGCGGTGGTGGCCGCGGTGGATGGCGTCATGGTGTGCTCCGTTCGGTTCGATGCTGGATGTGAGGCGGCATTCTGCGCACAACTGCTTCGCGGTGCGAGGGTCCTAGGTTCCCGTCACGCCTGCTCCCGTCATGCGAATCGCGACCACGCGGCCCAGCAGGCTCCCGGCGACGACTTCCCAGGACATGCCGTGCTCGGCGACATGTTCCTCGAATGCGCGCAGTTCGTGGTTTTCGAAACCCGGATAGCCGAGGAAGTCGTCGAACACCACGACGGAGCCGGCGACGAGGTGACTGGCCGCGCTGGCCAGCACCGTTCGCGTCGAGGTGTAGAGGTCGCAGTCGACGTGCAGCAGCCGGATCGGCGCCTGCCCGATGGAAAAGAAAGCGGGCAGGGTGTCCTCGAACCAGCCGGCGTGCAGGCTCACGTTCGACGGCATCGCGGGAAGACGGCCACCCGTGCTGTAGGCGCCTTCGGGCTCGCCCGCGTGCCAGGCTTCCGGCAGTCCCTGGAAGCTGTCGAAGCCATGCACGGGACCGGATGTGGCCGCGGCGATGATGCGCAGCGATCGGCCAAAGTAGACGCCGCATTCCAGCGTGGTCCCGGTGGCCGGGCAAGCCGCCAGCGCGCGCCCCAGCACGTCGTTGGAAAACCCCGCGAATGCCTGGAGATCGGCATGTCGCGACATCCACACGAAACTGGCCCAGTGCGCGTCGAGCCTGGGTTCGCCGCAATGCCATGCTTCGGGAGACTCGCCATCCGCCAGCATGCGCAAGGCGCGCGCGTAGAGGCCATGCAGCGGATCACCGGCATGCGGTGCCAGCAGCGCATGCGCCTCGTCGAAATCGGCGGGAACCAAGCGCAAGGCCGCGTGCAGGGCGAGGCCCGGGTCGTCTGGATGGAGCCGGCGCCCTTGCGCCACGGCGCTGTCCTCGAGATCGCGCAGGTCCAGCATCGAGGCGGTGCGCGCCAGCGCCAGGTGATGCCACGGTTGCTCCGGCGCGCGATCCCGCGCCTCGATGAACAGCGGTACCGATACGTCGTATTCGCCGCACATCCACTCCGCGCGCGCCTGTTGCAGCGCTGTCGCGGCGCTGGGGTCGGTGCGATGGGCCTGGCGCAGGCCTTCCAGCCATTGGCGTCGAGCGCGGTCGAGCTGTTCCGGCGTGAGTGTCATGGGCAAGGGGCTTGCGGCAGGCGGGGGCGATCATATTCGTTGCATGGCGATGGTTTGTGCACTGCGGTAGGCTTCTGGGCCCTGCCACGACGATCTCTCCCGTGTCCAACGCTTCCGTCCCGCAAGACCAGGTCCAGCAAGACCCGGCCGTCTACCAACCTGCCGCCGTCGAATCCGCCGCCCAGGTGTTCTGGGACGAGAACCGGGCGTTCGAGGTCGTCGAGGCTTCGGACAAGCCCAAGTTCTACTGCCTGTCGATGCTGCCGTATCCCTCCGGTGCGCTGCACATGGGGCATGTGCGCAACTACACGATCGGCGACGTGATCAGCCGCTACCAGCGCATGACCGGCCGCAACGTGCTGCAGCCGATGGGTTGGGACGCCTTCGGCCTGCCGGCTGAGAACGCCGCGATCAAGAACGCCACCGCGCCAGCGAAATGGACCTACGCCAACATCGACCATATGCGCGCGCAGCTCAAGACGATGGGCTACGCGATCGACTGGACGCGCGAGTTCGCGACCTGTTCGCCCGACTACTACGTGCACGAGCAGCGCATGTTCGTGCGGCTGCTGAAGAAGGGCCTGGCCTACCGCAAGAACAGCGTCGTCAACTGGGATCCGGTCGACCAGACCGTGCTCGCCAACGAACAGGTCATCGATGGCCGCGGCTGGCGCAGCGGCGCGCTCGTCGAGAAGCGCGAGATCCCGCAGTGGTTCCTCAAGATCACCGACTTCGCCCAGCAACTGCTCGACGGACTCGATGCATTGCCTGGCTGGCCGGACTCGGTCAAGACCATGCAGCGCAACTGGATTGGGCGTAGCGAAGGCCTCGAATTCGCGTTCGACGTCGAAGGCAGCGACCAGAAAGTCTCCGTGTTCACCACGCGTCCGGACACGCTGATGGGCGTGACCTTCCTGTCGATCGCCGCGGAACATCCGCTGGCGCTGCAGGCCGCGCAGGACAACCCGGAACTGGCCGCCTTCATCGCCGAGCTCAGGCATGGCAGCGTCTCCGAGGTCGAACTCGAGACCCAGGCCAAGCGCGGCATGGCGACCGGCCAGTGGGCCGTGCATCCGGTCACCGGCGAGGCCATACCGATTTACGTCGCCAACTTCGTGCTGATGAGCTACGGCACCGGCGCGGTGATGGCGGTGCCCGGTCACGACCAGCGCGACTGGGAATTCGCCCATGCCTACGGACTTCCGATCCGCATGGTGATCGTGCCCGACGAAGTCCGCGATGCGCTGTCGGAGATGGCCACGCACGTCGCGCAACACGACGATGCGATGAGCTCGGCGCTGGGCGAAACCAGCACGATCGACGTCTACGAGGTCGGCCCGGCGGTGCAGGTGGTGCGCGATTTCGAGGAGCGCATCATCTCGCAGGGCGCCTACACTGAGCGCGGCTGGCTGGTGAATTCTGGCGAGTTCGACGGCATGGACTACAGCCAGGCCTTCGATGCCATCACCGCGCTTTTCAAGCTTGAAGGACGCGGCGATCGCCGCGTCAACTTCCGCCTGCGCGACTGGGGCGTCAGCCGCCAGCGCTATTGGGGCTGTCCGATTCCGGTGATCTACTGCAGCCAGTGCGGTGCGGTGCCGGTGCCGGAAGAGCAGTTGCCCGTGGTCCTGCCCGAGGACGTTGTCTTCATGGGTACCGGGTCGCCGATCAAGGCCGACCCGGAGTGGCGCAAGACGCGCTGTCCGCAGTGTGGCGGCGAGGCCGAGCGCGAGACAGACACGTTCGACACCTTCATGGAGTCGAGCTGGTACTACGCGCGTTACACCTCACCCAAAGCCGCCGACATGATCGATGCACGCGCCGACCACTGGTTGCCGGTGGACCAGTACATCGGTGGCATCGAGCACGCGATCCTGCACCTGATGTACTTCCGCTTCTACCACAAGCTGCTGCGCGACGAGGGCATGGTCGGCAGCGACGAACCCGTCATCAATCTGCTGACGCAGGGCATGGTCCTCGCCGAGACGTTCTATCGCGAAAACGCGGATGGCTCGAAGGACTGGTTCAACCCGGCCGATGTCGAAGTGGAGCGCGACGAGCACGCGCGGGTCATCGGCGCGCGGCTGAAGTCGGATGGCCGGGCCGTGCAGATCGGCGGTATAGAGAAGATGTCCAAAGGCAAGAACAACGGCGTCGACCCGCAGGCAATGGTGGACAAGTACGGTGCCGACACCATGCGCCTGTTCTCGATGTTCGCCGCGCCGCCGGACCAGTCGCTGGAGTGGAACGAGGCCGGCGTCGAAGGCATGTCGCGTTTCCTGCGGCGCCTGTGGACGCAGGTGCATAGGCATGCACAGGCAGGCGCCGTGGCAGGCTTCGACGCGGCGCAGGCTACGCCCGCGCAGAAGGTGCTGCGCCGGCAGTTGCACGCAACCATCGCCAAAGTCGGCGACGACTACGGCCGTCGCCACAGCTTCAACACGGCGATCGCGGCGGTGATGGAACTGTTGAACCATGTCATGAAGTTCGACGATCCCTCCCGCAACGGGCGCGCCGTGCGTCAGGAAGCGTTCGAAGCGATGGTGCTGCTGCTCAATCCGATCACGCCGCATGCCAGCCACGCGCTGTGGCAGGTGCTCGGACATGGCGAGACGCTGATCGAGGACGTGCCGTTCCCGCAGGCCGACGCCACTGCGCTGGTACGCGATGCGGTGACGGTGGCGGTGCAGGTCAACGGCAAGCTGCGCGGAACGATCGAGGTGGCGCCCGATGCCGCGCGCGAGGCGGTCGAAGCCGCCGCGCTGGCCGAACCGCATGTCGCCAAGTTCATCGACGGACGCGAGGTGCGCAAGGTGATCGTGGTGCCGGGCAAGATCGTCAATATCGTCATTGCCTGAACGTGCTGTTCGCCAACAGGCCGCTCACGGGCGGGCTGCTCACGGGCAGGCTCCCCTTGAACATGACCCCTGCGGACATGCTCCATCTGGGCATGCGCCGCTTGCCCCTCACAGCCGCCTCGTCCAGACTTCCGGCATGAACAGACTCCGCTCCCACTCGTCCCGCCTGGTCGCGTGCGCTTTCGTCGCCACGCTCGTGCTTGCGTTGTCCGCATGCGGCTTCCACTTGCGCGACGGGCTGGCGTTGCCAACGGACCTGGGACCGGTGCGCGTGGTTTCGCGCGATCCGTACAGTCCGCTGGCCGAATCGCTGGCGAAGGCGCTTGAGCGCGCCGGTGCAACGCCTGCGCCCGAAAGGGGCGGCGGTCAGGTTGCCACGTTGCAGGTGTTCTCCGAAAGATTCGCCGATACCGCGATCAGCGTCGACCAGTTCGGTCGCGCGCAGGAGTTCTCGCTGCGTTACGCGGTGGTGTTCTCGCTGCGTCGCGCTGGCGAAGGCGGGGAAATCGTGCCGAGGCAGGCGATCGAACTGTCGCGCGACTACGTGGCATCACCGCGCGATTCGCTCGGCAAGAACAGCGAACGCGAGTTGTTGACGCGCGAAATGCGGCGCGACATGACCCAGGCCATCCTGCGCCGCATCGATGCCGTATCGCGCAAGCCGAATTCCTGAGTCGCCGGTGCCGCGGTGGAACTGACGCCGGAACGGCTCGCCAGCCAACTCGCCGCCGAGCCGCTGCGGCCCGCCTATCTGATCGCCGGTCCCGAGCCGCTGCGCGTGCTCGAAGCGGCGGATGCGGTTCGGGCACAGGCGCGCGCGCAGGGCTATGCCGAACGCGAAGTGTTCGAGGCCGACGCACGCGACTTCGACTGGGACAGGTTGTCGGCCAGTTTCCGCGCTCCCAGCCTGTTCGCCTCGCAGCGCCTGCTGGAACTGCGCCTGCCCACGGCCAAGCCCGGCAAGGAAGGCGCCGAGGTCATCACGGACTTCTGCGCGCAGCCTCCAGGTGATGTCTTGCTGCTGGTCACCGGCGGCGAATGGAGCAAACAGCACGGCGGCAAATGGAGCGAGGCGATCGGCCGCATCGGCCATGTCGTCGTGGCCTGGGCGGTCAAGCCCCACGAACTGCCCGACTGGATCGAGCGCCGCCTGCGTGCCAAGGGCTTGCAGGCCGACCGCGATGCGGTGATGCGATTGAGCGAACGCGTGGAGGGCAACCTACTCGCCGCCGCGCAGGAGATCGACAAGCTGGTCCTGCTCAGCGACGGCCGCACGCTCGACCTCGCACGCATGGAGGCGCTGGTCGCCGACGCGGCGCGCTACGACGTCTTCCGCCTGATCGACGCAGCCATGAACGGGCAGGGCGCGCAGGCCGCACGCATGCTCGCGGGCTTGCGCAGCGAGGGCGAGGCGGTGCATGCGTTGATGGGCATGGTGGTGATGGAGCTGCAGCGCGTCGCATCGCTGGCGCGCGTGCAGGCGCGCGGTGGCAACATGGCAGCCGAGTTCAAGGCGCAGCGGATCTGGGACTCCAAGCAGGCGGTTTACCGGCGCGCCCTGCAACGGCATGCCGCGCCGCATTGGGATCGATTGCTGGTCGAGGTCGGTCGTGTCGATCGCATCGCCAAAGGCCGCGCCACGGGCGATGCCTGGCAGGTGCTCGAGCGGGTCCTGCTGGCGGTGGCCGAGCCACGCGCGGCATCGCTGCTGGCATGAACTGGCGCTTGCACGTCCTCTACGGCGGCACCTTCGACCCCGTGCACAACGGCCACCTCGCCGTCGCCCGGCATGCGCGCGATGCGCTGTCGGCAGAAGTGCACCTGATGCCGGCCGCCGATCCGCCGCACAAGGGGCCGACCCACGCCGATGCACGGCAGCGCGCGCAGATGCTGGCGCTTGCCATCGGTACCGAGTCGGGCCTCGTACTCGACCGTCGCGAACTGCTGCGCGACGGACCGTCCTACACCATCGATACCTTGCGCGCGCTGCGGGGTGAGATCGGCCAGCAAGTGCCTGTAGCGTTGCTGGTCGGTGCCGACAGCTTCCTGGGCCTGCCGAGCTGGCGCTCGTGGCAGCAATTGTTCGAGCTTGCGCATTTCGTGGTCGCCGAGCGTCCCGGCAACGGACTCGAAGATCGGCTGCCCGCCGAGCTGTCGCGGCAGACCGAGGATCGCTGGATCGAGTCGCCGGCAGGGCTGCATCACGATCCCGCAGGCAGGATCCTGCGCCTGCAGCAGCCGCTGCAGCCCGAGTCGGCGAGCGAGATCCGTCGCCGCATCCGCGACGGAGGTGCCTGGCAGGACCAGGTGCCCCCACCGGTGGCCGCCTATATCGTCGAAAACGGGCTCTACGGTGCCGGTCCCGTCATGCCCGCTTCGCTATAATCGAGCCCAGTCCGCAGAGTTCAGAGCCCCTTGACCAGTACCGCGCAAGTCATCAAGACCCGCCTTCCCGATCCCCCGCCGCCGACCGATGTCCTGCTGCAGCAAGTGCAGGCGGCCGTCGACGAGATGAAAGCCAAGGATGTCGTCGAGATCGACGTACGCGGCAAGACCAGCATCTGCGACTACATGGTCGTCGCCTCGGGCACCTCAACCCGCCACGTCAAGTCGATCGCCGACGAAGTGGTGCGTTTCGCCAAGAAGCTCGATGTGCAACCGCTCGGCGTCGAAGGCGAGCGCGAAGCCGAATGGGTGCTGGTCGACCTGGGTGACGTCGTCGTCCACGTCATGCTGCCGCGCGTGCGCGAGTTCTACGCCCTCGAGCGCCTGTGGACAGTCGGCGACCAACCACCCGGCGACGACGACGTCCTCGAGACCGACGCCGAACAGCGCTTCTAGGCAGCGCGCGGGCCTCGCATGAAAGCCCGCCTGGTCGCTGTCGGCGAACGCCCGCCGGCCTGGGTTGCGCAGGGATTCGCCGAATACCAGAAACGCCTGTCGCACTGGCTGCCGCTGGACCTGGTCGAGATCGAGCCGGGCCTGCGCGGCAAGGGCCGCGACGCGCTTCGTGCGATGCAGGACGAGGGCGCGCGCGTGCTCGATGCAGTGCCGAAGAACGCGCATGTGATCGTGCTCGATGGCCGCGGAAAGCAGTTCACGTCCGAACAGTTCGCGCAGCGCCTCGAGCACTGGCGCGGGCAGGGCAGGGATCTGGCGTTCCTGATCGGCGGACCCGAGGGTCACGCCGACGAGGTCATGCAGCGGGCCGACGAAAGCTGGTCGCTGGGCCTGCCGACGCTGCCGCACATGCTGGTGCGCCTGCTCGTTGCAGAGCAGCTTTACCGTGCGGCGGCGATGCTGTCGAATCACCCATACCATCGCGCGTAGCGGTCGTCATCGTTTCGTCAACATGCAAAAAAAGCCCGCCGGAAGGCGGGCTTTGTCATTGCAAACGACGTGACTCGCACGTCTGCAAGCGCGACCGGTCGCTATTGGCGTCCGAGGTTGAAATCGATCGGCACGATGCCGATCGCCTGCACCGCGCGGCCGTCCTTCATCGCCGGCGTAAACGTCCAGCGCTTCAGCACGAAGCGGCGAGCGGCCTCGTCGAGCATGCGATGTCCGCTGCTCTTGTGAATCGAGACCTCGAGCGGCCTGCCGTCGGTGTCGACCAGGATCTGCAGCATCACCACACCTTCCAGGCCTGCACGCAAGGCATCGATCGGATAGGGAGGTGAGGGCGCGTTTGCGTATTCCAGGCGCACGCCCGAAACAGGGCCGCTCGGCTCGATCGACGGTTCGGCAGAGGCGGTCACCGCCTGTTCGACGATGGGATCGGCCAGCAGGCTGCCTTCGTCGATGACCACCTGATCGACGATCGGCTGCGCGACGTCCTGGCGAACCTGCGGCTGTGGTTTGGGTTGCGGACGCACGATGGGGATCGGCTCCGGTCGTTCCGGCTCGGGCTTCTTCTCCCTGGGCCGCCAGTCCGGCACGATGACGTCGCCGATGGGCGTGGATATCGGCGCCGACAATGGCACCAGCAGCAGCATCAACAGCGCGACATTGAGCGCGATGGCGCCGGCCATGCCGACGATGCGCGCGGGATTGGGATTGGGATACGGCCGCGAAGACTGCGGAAAGGAACGAGCGTGTTGGAGCACCATGACCCACCTCCGTTTGGTTGCCTGCGTGACCGGTAACGCGCGACAAGCGGGTATGGGGTTGATCGGGACGCCGCTCGATGCGCTTCCTGATTGCCGTATCCACGCTGCGCCCGGGACGCGTGCATGGCAAGTGACGGTCGGACTCGCGGCGATGCGTCGCGGACGAACGGTGCGGCTCGAGCGACGGCAGTGAAATCGTGTGCGTGCAAACGAAGAGGCCCGCCTGCGCGGGCCCCGTCGTTTCGATCAGTCGCCTTTGGCGGGATCCGGATCGGACTCAGGCTTCCGTCCCAGACCGCCCTCATCGGGATTCGGCGGTTTGCGCGGATCGGGTTTCCGGGCATCACCCGGATCGCGCGGCTGCGGTTCGGCATAACCGGGATTGCGTCCAGGCTTGGGGTCGGGCGATGGTGGCGTGGACTTGCCCGGCGAACCCATCGTCAGCGTCCGAGTTCGAAGACGACGTCGAGGCTGGCGGAAAGGACCGATTCGCCCGGCGACACCGATGTATCGGCCGCCTGCGCCTTTTCCATCCGCATCGCCATCATCGGCATCGGGATCGGTGGCTGGAAGCCGCCGCCCTCGCTGATGCTGACGATGCGGCGCACGCGCATGTCCATCGATTTGGCATACATCTCGGCGCGCGCCTTGGCCTTGTCGAGCGCGGCGCGTCGCGCTTCGTCATAGGCTTCCTCGGGCTCGTCGACCTCGAAGGTCGGACCGTTGACCTGGTTGGCGCCCTGCGCGACCAGTGAATCGAGCACCTTGCCGAGCTTGGCGATGTCGCGGACCTTCACGTTCACCGTGTTGCTGGCCTGGTAGCCGGTGATCGTCGGCGGCTGGTTCTCGGCATAGCGATAGTTCGGATTGACGCTGATGCCGCTGGTCTGGATGTCCTTCTCCGCCACGCCCGAGGCCTTGATCGAAGCGACGACCTTGGCCATCTGCTCGGCATTCTGGCGCATCGCGGTATTGGCATCGGTGGCCTGCGTGACGACGCCGGTCGAGATCGTGGCGACATCGGGCACGCGCTTGGCCTCGGCCTGCGCCGATACTGAGAGCAAGGTGCCGTCGCTCGGGACGGCATAGGCCGGGGTGGCGTTCTGGGCGCATGCCGTCATGGTCATCAGGCTCATGGCAAGGGCGCTGGCGAGCAGCAGGGGCTTCAGCTCGATGGAATACGGGCGGGTCAAACGCATGGTCGTCTCCTGACGAAGTGGGGGCAAGGTTCGGTGGACTCCGGTGAACGGCCCGTGAGCCATAACGGGGTTGTGTGTCTGCCGGCGGAGAAGCGCGATACAGCCTGCGGTTATCCTTGTTCGATGTTGCATCTTGCCTCGCAATCCCCGCGCCGGCGCGAATTGCTGGCCCGGCTCGGGCTGGAATTCGGCGTGCTCGACGTCGACGTGCCCGAACAGCGCCAGCCTGGCGAACCTGCCGAAGACTACGTGCGCCGTGTCGCGCGCGAAAAATCCGGTGCCGGCCTGCTGCAGGTGATGGCGGTCGCCAATGCGGTCGTGCTGGGCGCCGATACCGAAGTCGTGCTCGACGACGAAGTCTTCGGCAAGCCGCGCGACGATGCCGATGCCGCACGCATGCTGCGCAAGCTGTCGGGTCGCACGCATCGCGTGGTGTCGTCCGTCTCGCTGGTGTCGGCATCGCGCGAGAGCCAGGCGGTCTCGATATCGGAAGTGACCTTCGCGGTCTTGTCGATCGATGACATCGCCCGCTACGTCGCCACTGGCGAGGCGCAAGGCAAGGCCGGCGCGTACGCGATCCAGGGTGCGGCGCAGGCATTCATCGCGCATCTGTCGGGCAGCTTTTCCGGTGTGATGGGCTTGCCGTTGTTCGAGACGGCGCAGCTGCTGCGTGAGTTCGGCATCGCCGGACCGCAACCGCAGGCGCAGGCGCAGGCGCACGTCGAGGCCAGGGCATGACTGAGGAAATCCTGGTCAACGTCACCCCGCGCGAAACCCGCGTCGCGGTCGTCGAGAACGGCATGCTGCAGGAGCTCCACATCGAGCGCGGCTGGAGCCGCGGCGTAGTCGGCAACATCTACAAGGGTCGCGTGCAGCGCGTGATGCCGGGCATGCAGGCGGCTTTCATCGACATCGGCCTGGATCGCGCAGCGTTCCTGCATGCCAGCGACGTGATGCGCTCGATGCCGACACCCGAGCTGGCCGGCGATGCCGCCAACCCGCAGGCGTCGAACCTGCCGTCGCCGAGCGTGCCGCCGATCGCGGAACTGCTGCGCGACGGCCAGGACATCGTCGTGCAGGTGGTGAAGGACCCGATCGGCAGCAAGGGTGCGCGCCTGACCACGCAGATCAGTATTCCCTCGCGCTATCTCGTGCTGCTGCCGCAGTCGCGCACGGTCGGCGTGTCGGCGCGCATCGAGGACGAAGCAGAGCGCGCGCGCCTGAAGTCGCTCGTCTCCGAACTGGCACTGACCGGCCACGGCTACATCGTCCGCACCAACGCCGAAGGACAGCCGTCCGAGGCGCTGGCAGAGGACATCGCCTACCTGAGTCGCGCCTGGGCGCTGGTCGAACAACAGGTGCCGGACGCCAGCTTGGGCACCTGCGTCTACGAGGACCTCACCCTGCCGATGCGCGCGGTGCGCGACCTGATGC
>Ga0193708_1000128_pt1 | contig 14987 bp, 10 predicted proteins | sample H3c1metaG_FD_160570 | JGI IMG/M metagenome (GOLD analysis project Ga0193708, IMG submission 160570) | Soil microbial communities from a riparian zone of the East river system, Colorado, United States - H3c1 | ecosystem: Environmental > Terrestrial > Soil > Riparian zone | place: USA: East River...
ACCACAAGCGCACGCTCGGCGACGCGCTCGATGCGTGGCTGCGCGCGATCGCCGATCAGCGCTCGCACGACGAGTACGAAAGCAGGATGCGGCTCTATGTGCGCCCGACGTTCGATCGCACGCCGCTCGTGAAGATCACGAAGCCGAAGGTGATCGAGCTTCGCTCGTCGCTGAAGGGGCGCGAAGAGCCGATCGGCAACGCCACGATCAACACCTTGTTCGCTTCGCTGTCGGCGGCGTACAGCTACTTCATCGAGCAGGGTTGGTGCGCCGAGAACCCACTCAAGTTCATCCACGACCTCGAGGTTGCCCAGCGGCCGTTCGTGTGGCTCCAATCCGCGGGCGAGGTGCAGAAGCTCCTGAGCGCGTGCAACGACAACATCCGAACGCTCGTGGCCGTGCTGGTCGGCACCGGTATGCGTCTCGATGAAGCGCTTCACCTCATGTGGGTCGACATCGATCTGCAGCACCGCGTGATCCACGTGCATCGCGGTCGCCGTGGAGCACCGAAGTCAGGACGCATGCGTCACGTTCCGATCTTCGACTCGGTGCTCACCGTGATGCGAGAGATGAAGCTCGCGAAGGGCGAGAACACCCTGCTCTGGCCCGGCGCGAAGCTCGACAAGTTCGACGAGCAACTCCCTCGCAACAAGACCAGCGTGTTTCGGCCGTTCAAGGCCGCTGTGATCCGCGCCGGGCTGCCAAAGAAGCTGCGCCTGCACGACCTTCGGCACACCTTCGCCGGCCTTTTCCTCGCATCCGGCGGCGACATCTTCAAGCTGTCGAAGATCCTTGGCCACTCCAGCGTCGCAATCACGCAGGAAGTCTACGCACACCTTCATCCCAACGCGTTCGCCGAGGACTACAGCCGCGTTTCGTTCGAGATGCCCGAGAGAGCTGGTGCCGATCATCGCGCAACTGTCTCCGTGTTCCGGGGAGCCTCAAGCCGCATCGGGTTGCAAGGCGGGTAGACTCGTCTACTGCGCATGGCCGCCTTCGGCTTTCGGCCAACGTCTTCACAGCTCTCTCTTCTCGTGCACGAGAGCCGTCCGATTTGTTTACGCTTGGTCACCTCCGCCGAATGCGCAACGTAGGCCGTCGACATGACTGAATTCGGACCTCCCCAGCACGCCGACTTTCACCGCGTTCGCATTGCGGGGAGTCGGATGTTCAACACGGCTGACATCGGGCTGGTTGGGACGCGCTCGAATCGAGGCGCCGAGATTCTTTCATCACGGGTGACGCTGGGATACGCAACGCACAGTTCGCCGGACCTTGTCATCCTGGATTCGACATGGTTCGCAATCCGCGCGCAGCGTGACGCCTCGGTCTTCGGTCAACTGATGGAACAGGCCTACCGAGGCGATGCGTTCACCTTCGACGGAATCCCGGAGCGCTGCTCATTTCAGGTCGCCGTCGCGGCCTCCAGCTGGCATTCAAACGGAACTCACTCAAGGGGCGATGGAATCTGGTCATCGCCTTCACTGCGATACGATGTTGGTGGCGCCTCGGGCCGCTTGTTCACGAGTCATGACGACTTTCAGTCGTGGCAAGACCGCATTCGCGTCCGCTCGGATCTTCACGATCTCGCCGATCTGATCCAACGTCTCAGGCTACGCCAGACGTTCCATCGGTACGACAACCCGCGGCAGTACCACTTCGAACTCGAGTATCCCCTCTACCTCGCGCGTCAGGAAACCGGTGTCAGGGAGACGCGCGTCTACTTTACGACGCCCCATCCGGCGACAGCGTGGCAAGCCAAATGGAAAACGCCCGACGATGGGAAGACGGGTAGGGCCCGCCTTACTGCAGACGGAGGCTCTGCGTGCCTGACGCTGGACGGCCACCACGACGAAGTCGTAGTCGACGCCCTTTTCGATTCGGTGGCAGTTGGCCCATTTCAAAGCCGGACCACGCCCGTCGCTGTACGCCCTGATGCCACAGCGACGACGGACCCGACTCCAAGACGGAAGATCACGTTCCGCGTAGTCAACACGCATCACGAGGCCGAACCGGCCGACCCTAGCGTTGTCGTTCTTGAGCGAACCAAGTGGGATGACCACGGAATCAAGAGTTCGTTCCGCGTCTACACCTACCTCGCTCGGGCGTACGAGCCCGTTGGCATGTGGAAGATCGTAGACCGTGCCATCGATGGCAAACGCCAGACCGAATTGCCTCGCACGTTCGAGAAGCTTCCATCGTCCTTCATCAGTTTGGGACAGGATCTCAGCGCATATGAACGGCTTGCAGAGCTGGATCGCGAACTATCTATCGCGATCCTCACCGCCCTGCACGATCTCTTGCTTGAACCAGTAGCGGACATCGAGAGGCTAGAAGCTTTCCGCACTTCGATGGTTCGCTTCAAGGATGCGCGCAATGCTTTCGACACCGGTCGAACGCTTCTACAACGCCGGGGGCTCCTCTCTAGTAGTACCGCTTCTCCCCAACGCACGCCTTCTGACGAGATTGTGCTGCAGGTTTCTGCAGAACTCCGCGGTTTCGCTAATCCACACGTGCTCGAGCTGCGCTTTTCACGACGCCCGGAGAGCCTCGGCCTTAGACGGGCGGTCGTGCTCGTTGGACCCAATGGGTGTGGCAAGACGCAATTACTCGGGGCACTCGGGCGTGCCCTTTGTGGGTTGGAACGGAGGGATGTTCGGCTGTCCCCCGAGGCACCATTCGAACATGTGCTCGCCGTCTCCTATGGAGCGTTCGATCACTTCACGGTGCCGCGCGGCCAACTTACCAACGTTGGGTACACGTACTGCGGTCTCCGAGTTGCGCCGAGCGTGGACCAGAAAGATGACCAGAGAATCACGCTCGACCTTGAGCGCGCGCTTGGCCTAGCAGCCGAACAGGTATTCGCCCTCCGCCAAGGCCCTCGACGTGATGCATGGGCAGACGCTCTCGGTCGCGTACGGATCGCGGAACTGGACGACCCCAAGAACAACGTGAGCTGTGCCGCGATTCTTGACATCCTTCGGACCCGGCTGAGCGCCGGACAGAAGCTCGTCGCGTTGACGCTGGCAAACCTGTGCACCCATCTCGAGGCGAACTCGATCGTGCTCCACGATGAACCCGAGACGCATCTCCATCCAAGTCTGCTCTCAGCACTACTTCGGGCCATTCACGGCCTGCTTGATCGGTTCGACTCATACGCGCTGATTGCAACGCACTCTCTTACGCCGCTTCAGGAGACTCCGTCGACGAATGTCATCCTCCTAAATAAGTCAGACGCCGGCACTGTTTCCGCGGATCGCCCTATCGAACAGTGTTTCGCCGCTACGCTCGATGAGATTTCGCGGGTGGCGTTTCAGTCGTCGTTGAGGGACGAGAATTTTAGAACGGCGCTCAAGCGTCTGAGGGAAAGGTATAGCGTCGAGGAGATCCGGGAATTTCTCGGCGGTCAACTAGGGCTCGGGACCGAAATGCTGCTCGCGAGCCTTCAGCGATGAAGGCGCTCAACCGGCCATACGCGAGCTACCGACGAGATCTCTTGTCCGCCATGACGAACGCGGAACAGGCGCTGTATCCGACGGCAATCGACCGGTCTTGTGACCAAGCCCGACGATACGCGCGCAAGTCGCCGCACCTTCAAACGCTGACCGCGGCAACATGGACGTCAAACACCGCACGCGACTGCTTCTACGACCTGTACGGTGCCAACCGAAATGCAGTCGGAGCGATCCATGATCGGGTGTGGAAGTCCGCTGGCGTACACAACCGCGTCCGCTGTCCCTACTGCGGCATCCCGGGCCGAATGCACGCGCTTGATCACTATCTGCAAAGGACGAGTTTTCCAGAACTCTCACTTTACGTTCGCAATCTCGTTCCTTGCTGCGACCCATGCAACTCCATTAAGCGAACATTCAGCTCCGCTGGGCTGAGGCAAATACTTCACCACTACGACGATGAGATCGACTCCCTGCCTGAGCTCATTGTTGTCACCTTCACCCATGCTAGTCCCGGGCGGCCGGTTGCCGAGTTCTCCGTCGAGCCATCGAGCAACCCGGAGCACGAGTTGTTTCGACGGCACTTCTACGCATTGAAGCTCGACACCGCCTATAGGGAGCAGGCCGCCTCACTACTCCAAGTGTACCGTGGCACCGCACTCCGCGAGAAACTCGATGCAGCATCAATCGTCAAAGCTCTCCTAACGATCGCAGCGAATCTTCGCGCCGAGTTTGGACCAAATCAGTATGAGGCATCGCTCTATGAAGCGGCGGCCACAGACACACAGCTCTTGCAGTGGATGATGACGTCATGACCGCCGAACGAACGTCGTTGGACTGGGAGGCATTGGAGGATGCTTTCGGTGCGCTGCAGCCTTTCTACGATCCCGAAGATGATGGTGATGGCGTACGACTTTCGCTGGACGCAATCGCTTCTCTGCTGGCCGATTGCACTGAGCGTGAGATCGAGGGAGACGAGCCGCTTAGCACGCTGCTCGTTGAACTAGATGCCCCCAAGAAGCTCCTCAAGATGGTCGACGACCTTTATGAAGCTGCTCAGGGAGGGTCGTACGGGGAAGGCATGTCGCAAGAACAGGCAAATACGGTCAACGACTTGGTCGAAGCGGTCTATGACCCATTGCATCGGTTCCTGAAGAAGGTCGAACGCGGGCCCCGGAAGCGCGCTAGCGTTCGTAAGGGGACAACGAAGCCCAAGGCTGGCCCGAAGAAGAAGACTAAGGCCAAGCCCTCCACGAAGACCACAACATCCAAGAACAAGATGCAGGCAGGCCGAAAGCGTTCAACATCGACTAAGGGTAGGCATGCCTCTTGACCTTGAAAGCGTGTTGAGCGCGGCATCGATTGACGTTGACGCGATCGCTTCGCGCGGCGGAATGGTGTGGCTCTTCGGTTCGCGGGCGAGCGATTGCGCTCATGTCTCGTCAGACTGGGACATACTGATCGTTGACACGGCACAAAGGCTCCCGACGCGCTGTCTGCCTCGTCATGTTCCGGTGGATCTGGTCTTTGTAAGTCTGTGTGCATTCGATCAGTGGTGCGGCTCCGAGCTGGCGAGTCATGTTGGAACGTACGGACGCGCTTTGTCGTCTGGATGCCGGATACCAGCTCGACCAACCTCGGCCCTTCCTCGGAAGCGCCGGGTCATTAGGGAGCGTGCATCTGCGCTACAAAGACTGTGGCAGGTTCTCCAACCGCACCGCCAAGAGCGCGAGCTCGTTCGCTTGCGGCGAGATGCGCAACGAGCCTGGCATTTGGCGCGCGAACTTCCTGTGCCTCCCACTGCATTCTTGGACGCGCAGTGGTGCTCGATGGAGGACCTTGAACGTCGAAGAATGCTCGACGAAAGCGAACTGTCGATTGAGTCGCGGGGCGAGTGGTCCATTTCCGGCACGTCCGTACTCGAAGGTCGCCGTTAGCACCCCCCATCTGGCGAACGGGCGCATACCCGAGCCGCTCGCCTTCTCCAGCTCACCGAGTTCATGGCGAATGCCTTAGTCGTCGAGCTATCGTCGAAGCGACGAGCATGTCAACGAAGCCGATATTGTTCGCGGGGCTTCCCCTTCCACTGAGCGAACTGTCGCCCGACGCATTTCAGGCATTTGTGCACGAGGCCTTGAGCGCCATCGCGCCGACACTGGGATTGGACATTGAGGGCATGGCGGGGGCGGGTGGCGACGACGGGTTCGATAGCTGGGGGCGGCGCCGATCAGATCAGGCCTTGTCCTGTTTTCAAAGCAAGCGGTTGAAGAAGGCCCTCAACATTGGCGACGTGGGGCATGAGCTTGCAAAGGTGGGGCTGACGTCGTGGCTAGACGGCTCGCAGGTCAAGGACCACTTCTTCGTCGCGGCAGGTGCAATCGCAAAGACGGTGGCTCGTGCGGTCCGCGCGGAATCCAGGAAGGACCTCCGGGATGCAGCGCTGAAGCAGGCTGCGAACGAGGAGCTAAGCGAGCTCGTAGAGACCGTGCGGAAGCGCGGCGGGGATGCGGACCAGATTGTTGCGAGCTACGTCGACGGGCTTGATCGTGTGCAAGCCTGGTCGGGACATGAACTCAACACGCGGATTTCGCCGGTGTGGTCGTCGCTCCAGGATGGGATCGAACGCACCTTCACGGTTCATGCCGTCTTGCGCGAGCGGCCGCGGCCCGATTTCGAGGAAACGCGCTACCTGGAAGCACTGCTGGCGAGCACGCCTTCGACGGTGAGCCTGATCATCGCGTCGGCGAGTCCTCCATCAAACCTTCGTCCGCGTTCGGCGGAGGCCCCGCCAGCTCGGTCAACAACAGCGCGGAGCGCGACGCTTGTGGGCTACCTGGTCGAGAAACTCCTGGAAGTGAATCCGGGTGAATGCGTGGTCCTGATTGGAGCGGGAGGGTGTTGCCACTGAAAGAATACAAGGCCGACCTCAATGACCTGATACACGGTCGGCTTGGCATCACACACGGGCATTGGCAGTCTCTACCCGGGCCGTTCCTGCTTCTTCTCGATGGCCTCAACGAGGTGACGCCTGCGATCGCACACTCCGTCGCAGGCGATCTCGCGCGCATCATCGAAAGGGTCAAGCACACGTCGTGCATGGTCGCGCTGCGCGCAGATCTCGCCCATCCCGTTGTTTGGCCGATCCCGACTAGGTGCTACCGACTCCTCGGTCTCGGTCCAGCCCAAATCCAAGAGCTAGCCGAACTCGTCCTGCCCAGCGAGGCCGTCGCTAGTTTCATGCAACACGTCCTCAAGTACGCGACAAGCCGTGCCACCAGCCGGCTGTTCTCTTTACCCTTCGTCGTCCGCTACGCCGCCGAGGTGTTTCGGGAGGAGAAGAGGCTTCCCGGCAGCCTCGGCGAGATCCTCGAAAAAGTGCTCCAGCACCGCTTCGAACGGAATCAGGAGATCGAGACACATCACGATGTGAGCCCCGTTCCCTACAGCACGCTTCGCCACGTGAGCAGCGCGGTCGCGTTTCACATGCGTGTTGCGCTGGGACGCGCGGCCATCACACGCGCCGAGATCGAGACACTACTTCTTAGAATCAAGAGCGAAGGCCAAGGGGTGTTCGGCCTTGGAGAGCTGTCGGACACGGATCTGCTCAACGTCTTGCTACGGCACGAACATCTGACTGCGTCGCGCGACACATTCAGCTTCCAGCATGACTTGTTCGGGGGATTCCTTGCCGCACGCCAGCTCGCGAATGAATGGCGGTCCCATCTCGCTACCTTGGAGACACACAGCGCGGATGACGCATGGAGATTCGTCGGCCGGTTTCTTGGCGAGAGCGAGGCCCTAGAACTGATCACGACCGTGGCAACTCACGATCCACTCCTCGCTGCGCACATCGCGTCGCAGATCGGGGCCGAGGCAAAAGTCCTCACCGCGTTCCTTGATCTCGAGCGCACGTGGTTGAGCTCCGATCTTCGTGCGTGGATTTGGATGCTCTCCCTGGCGACTCTTGGCGGTGACGCCAGTCGCGCTGCCTTGCGCCGCATACATGATTCTGCGTCGGGCTCGATGCGCCGCGGACAAGCAACCCGCGCATTGGCGATGACTGGAGATCCAGCGGTTCTCCGAGAGGTCCACGCAAGGGCGGATCACGAGACCCACCCGGGCACATCCGGCGGAGACATCGCAATCTGGGAAGATGACGTAGCCCCGCTCACGGCTCTATCGCTGGCCCGCTCCAAACTCGCGGCTGCGCAACCACGTACGCGAATCGGAGCTAGTCTCCGTACAATAGCGCGCTATGGCACGGCCCAGGACGCTCCGCTGCTCGAGCGGGCCTTGCGAACGACGATTGCCCCGAGTGCGTTCACCTACGCGGCTCAAGCGCTTCGAAGGCACGCTCCGCAGGCCGCACACCGGGTGCTAAACGAACTATTGCCGCAGGCCGACGTCTTCCACCGCGTGCGGATATTCAACATGTTGGCGGACGACGACCAGCCAGTCGATACGGCTTGGCTGGTCAACCTCGCCCTCCTTGACAAGAAGCGCGTCATCGCCGAGTTCGGCGTCGACGAAGCGAACGCGATAGCGGTTCGAGAGAGAGCGATTGCAGCACTTGAGCCCACGACACTTACGGACAACGACAAGTCTGCGATCGTCCGCGCGATCGCGGAGAGGACGAGTCACGCTCCTGCGTGGACCCTCGCAGCTGATCATGAGCTTGAGGCGGTCGACGAGCTCGCCTTGCGAGCGGCGATCGCGGCTGCATCTGGAGGCGACACTGTTGACATCGGATACGCCTGCCGCTTTGCCCGTCGGCGCGAGGTCTCTGACGATGTCCGCGAGCGATTCATCGAGGCCGTGTGCGCGTATCTGCGGAACGAATCAGAGTTATTCGAATGGGACACCGTCGAGGCGCTTGAGTACCTTGCTCACGAGGGTTTGCAGGCTGACGCGTTGCCTGTCGTGGCGCGGCTGTTTGAGCGATGGGTCGGCGCGATGGTAGCCGCGCAAGGAGGTAGGCCGTCGGGCATCACGATTAAGCAGGGGATGTTTGGACCGGGCCCGCTCGACGAGATGGACCTGGCGCTGCTGTTCACGAGATATCGCGACCTTTTTCCTGCGTACGCGGAGAGCCTGCCGTGGCAGCTCCGAGTCAAACTCTTGCGATTCCCAACCCTCGACAGCGCATCCCACGAGGCGCAGAGCAAGCTCCTTCATGGGATCCCGGGTGACGTTCTGGATCACGAACTGATTGGTCTCGATTCGGTCAAGAAACGCACAAGCGCCATGCGAAAGCTCGCTCCTCACGGCGCGACTCAAGCCAGAGCGGATGCCCTGCAAGAGGCGATTCAAGAAGCGCGTCATCTGAGCGGAGTATTGAAGGCGGCGGAACTCATGTGGGATGAGCGAGTCGCGCGCGCCGCAGTTGCCGGTGCTCAGCGACAATTACATCTCGCCATCAACGACAACTAGATCTCGCCAATTCTGAGCGCGCGTCACCGCGATCAGAGGGCCGTGGTTTCCATGCGTTGGAGGCCAGCCCACGTGCGCGCAGTGACCGACGCCCAAGCAAGGAAGCTGATGGAAGAGATGAGCAAACACGGACGGATCGGCGATGCCGCGATGAAGGCGGGCATGCATCGTCAGACCGCGCGCAAGTACGTCGCCGCGGGTGAGCTGCCGTCGACGATGGTCGCGGCGCGCGACTGGCGGACGCGACCCGATCCATTCGATGAGCACTGGCCCGAGATCGAGACGCGTCTGCGGGCGACACCCGAGCTCGAGGCCAAGACGGTGTTCGAGCTGTTGCAGGAGCAACACCCCGGCCGCTACGAGGACGGTCAGCTGCGGACGTTGCAGCGTCGGGTGAAGCGGTGGCGGGCGGCACACGGTCCCGAGCGCGATGTCGTGTTCGCGCAGCACCATCGCGCCGGCGAGGCGGTGCAGACGGACTTCACGCACGCGACCGAACTCGCGGTGACGATCGCCGGGCAGCTGTTCGCGCACCTGCTGTGCGTGCTCGTGCTGCCGTACTCGAATTGGCAGTGGGCGACCGTCTGCATGTCCGAGTCGATGGCAGCGCTGCGTAAGGGCGTGCAACGCGCGTTGTTCCAGCTCGGGCGCCGGCCGGAGTGGCACCAGACCGACAACTCGACGGCAGCGACGCACAAGATTCCCGATGGACAAGCGGTGATGGTCGAGGACGGCAAGCGGCCGTTCAACGCCGAGTACGTCGCGATGATGAAGCACTTCGGCATGAAGCCGCGGACGACGGCGGTCGGCGCGAAAGAGCAGAATGGCGACGTCGAGGCTAGTAACGGTGCGCTCAAGCGGCGGCTTGAGCAGGCGCTACTCGTGCGCGGTAGTCGTGACTTCGAGAGCGTCGACGCGTGGCAAGCGTTCGTCGACCAGGTCGTGCGCAAGGCCAACGCGAATCGCGGCAAGCGCGTCGGCGAGGACCTCGCCGCGATGCGCGAGCTCGATGTCGCGAAGTTGCCCGAGTACATCGAGGAGGAAGTGCGCGTCACCGACTGGAGCACGGTGCGCGTGAAGCATTGCGCGTACTCGGTACCATCGCGGCTAAGAAACGAGTGGGTCCGCGTCCGGATCTTCGAAGACCGCCTCGAGGTCCACTTCGCCGACCAACTCGAGCTCGCATGCGAGCGGCTGCGTGGTCGCAATCTGCATCGTATCGACTACCGCCACGTGATCTGGTCGCTCGTACAGAAGCCCGGTGCGTTCGCGCGCTACGTGTACCGCGAGGAGCTGTTCCCATCGCTCGCGTTCCGCGAGGCATACGACGAGATCCAGGCAGTACGACCAGGCACCAAGGGCGACCTCGAGTACCTCCGCATCCTGCATCTGGCGGCCAGCACGATGGAGAGCGACGTCGTCACCGCGCTCGCGCTGCTGAAGATGAGCGACAAGCCCGTCACCGCCGCGGCGGTCCGGGAGCTCGTCGCAGCGCCGACGCCGGTCGACGTACCCGCGCTCACGTCGACGCCGGTCGATCTCGCCGAGTACGACGCGCTGCTCGTCGAGGAGGTGGCGGCATGACCGCACTCACCGATACCTCGCCGCTCGCGGCGATCATGATCCTGCTGCGCGCGCTGAAGCTGCCGACCATCGCGCGACACGCCGAGGAAGTCGCGCAGCTCGCCGAGCGCGATGGCTGGACGTTCATCCGGTACCTGCACCACCTCGTCGAGTTCGAGATGCTCGAGCGACGGCGCCGGCGGATCGAGCGCAACCAGCGCCACTCGGAGCTGCCCGCCGACAAGACGCTCGCGACAATCAAGCGGTCGCGGTTGCCGGTGAAGGTCGCCAAGATGCTGCCGACGTTGTGCGAGGGTGGCTTTGTCGAGCGTGGCGATAATCTGCTCGCGTTCGGCAAGCCGGGTCGTGGCAAGACGCACCTCGTCTGCGCGATCGGCCACGAGCTGATCCAGCGCGGCTACCGCGTACTGTTCGTCGCGACGTACGCCCTCGTGCAACGCCTGCTCACCGCCAAGCGCGATCTCCGGCTCGAGGATGAGCTCGCGATCCTCGATGGCTTCGACGCGATTGCCATCGACGACATCGGCTACGTCCAGCAGAGCCGCGAAGAGATGGAGGTGCTTTTCACGTTTCTCGCCGAGCGGTACGAGCGACGGACCGTGATGATCACGAGCAATCTCGTTTTCAGCGAGTGGGATCGAATCTTCAAGGATCCGATGACGACCGCGGCGGCGATCGATCGGCTCGTCCACCACTCCGTGATTCTCGAGCTGACCGGCTTGAGCATCCGCATCGAGGAAGCACAAGCCGCTCGCGGCAACGAAGGAGGCATCGAACCGAACCACCCCATGACCGCATCCACCGACAACCTGATCCCGGACGCAGCACCGACGGCACCTGGTCCGGCCCCGACGACAATTAACCCGACGACAACGACCCACGCGGCAACTACCGAGAGGACCTCAACGACAACTACCGCGCCAACCTCGATGACCACGCCAACCGACCACCCGATCCCGGGCGCAGCACCGACGGCAGCTGACCCGGCCACCTCAACAGATCAACACACCACGGGGGCACCCACGAACGACCGCAAGCGACAGATCAAGCAACGCGTTCAACAGCGACGATCGGAGACGGATGGCGAGATGTAATTGTCGCCAGCGCAAGAATGTAATTGACGCCAGGCACGGCCCCGTTGAAGCATGGGGATGTCACAGTCGGCGCCAGCGTCTGACGTTCTCTCCGTCGATGCAGATCGACGGCCCCGTTGAAGCTGGCAAGACGAGATGTACTTCAACCCGGATCGCTGGCTCTCCGTCGATGCAGATCGACGGCCCCGTTGAAGCCGTCGTGAGACCACGAATCTCGCCGGGTTCGCCGACCTCTCCGTCGATGCAGATCGACGGCCCCGTTGAAGCTGCTTCGTCGCCGGCTTGACCACGAGCACCGGCGGCGACTCTCCGTCGATCCAGATCGACGGCCCCGTTGAAGCAGCATGTTACCGCGCGCGTAGACGTACTCGGTCGCGAGCTCTCCGTCGATGCAGATCGACGGCCCCGTTGAAGCGCGATGTACTCGTGGATCTTCGAGTCGGCCGCGGCGAGCTCTCCGTCGATGCAGATCGACGGCCCCGTTGAAGCGCGAGGATGTCCAGCTAGGCGTCGTCGCAGGTTCGACTCTCCGTCGATGCAGGTCGACGGCCCCGTTGAAGCAGCGCCCACGCGAAGTCCGCGATGGTCCGTTCGAGGCCTCTCCGTCGATGCAGATCGACGGCCCCGTTGAAGCCGCGTACCTGGGCTGGACACCGAACGCGTGGGCGACTCTCCGTCGATGCAGATCGACGGCCCCGTTGAAGCACGTCGCTGATCTGCACGAGCGTTGGCACTCGCCGGCTCTCCGTCGATGCAGATCGACCGCCCCGTTGAAGCAAGGAGTGCGCGAAGAAGGGCAACGGACTGACGAAGTCGCTCTCGGTCGATGCAGATCGACGGCCCCGTTGAAGCCTGTCGATGCGAACCGAGCAGAACCGTACGGTGACTCTCCGTCGATGCAGATCGACGGCCCCGTTGAAGCAGCAAACAGGTGCGTGTGGGGACTCGTCGATTGGACCTCTCCGTCGATGCAACCCCGTTGAAGCACGACAGCTCTCCTCGCGCGACCTTGACCGCGCACTCTCTCCGTCGATGCAGATCGACGGCCCCGTTGAAGCCTCTGTCAATGCGACTGCGGAACCCGCAGCGAGATTCTCTCCGTCGATGCAGATCGACGGCCCCGTTGAAGCCGATAGAGCGCGGCGGAGGTCCGCCTTGATCGCGCGCTCTCCGTCGATGCAGATCGACGGCCCCGTTGAAGCAACTTGGAGCTGGGCACCAACCTCGATGCTTCCGTGAGTCTCTCCGTCGATGCAGATCGACGGCCCCGTTGAAGCACGTTCGACGTGCTCGGCACGCCGGCACCGAAGGGATCCTCTCCGTCGATGCAGATCGACGGCCCCGTTGAAGCGAGACCTGCGTGTGGACCGGGCGCTTCGTGCAGGCGTCTCTCCGTCGATGCAGATCGACGGCCCCGTTGAAGTGATCGGTTGTTGAACTGACGCGCACGATTGGTGTCGAGGAGATCTCTCCGTCGATGCAGATCGACGGCCCCGTTGAAGCCGCTCGAACTGCGTACCCTCGCCTTCCGCGGGTATCCTCTCCGTCGATGCAGATCGACGGCCCCGTTGAAGCCGACCGAGGACCTGCGGACCTGTACGCCCGAGCTTCTCTCCGTCGATGCAGATCGACGGCCCCGTTGAAGCGCGGCAACCTGGTCGGCGACGCTGTCACCAGGCGGCGGGCTCTCCGTCGATGCAGATCGACGGCCCCGTTGAAGCGACAGAGGATCGGCGCTGTAGTCGGGCTCGGCGAACGGCTCTCCGTAGATGCATATCGACGGCCCCGTTGAATCGTGCGATCGAACATCTCGCCGACGATTCCGCGCCGGGTCTCTCCGTCGATGCAGATCACGGCCCCGTTGAAGCGTAAGCACCTCGGTCGCCGCCCAGCTCGGCGCGGTGGACTCTCCGTCGATGCAGATCGACGGCCCCGTTGAAGCTGTTCCTGCAGCGCCGCGAGCTGGACCGCGGCGCCCTCTCTCCGTCGATGCAGATCGACGGCACCGTTGAAGCCGAGAAGTACGAGCGCGAGTGGTACCTGCGCGGTGACGCCTCTCCGTCGATGCAGATCGACGCCCGTTGAAGCATGAATCTGAGGCTCTGCGTGTGGCGGGCCCAGGAGCTCTCCGTCGATGCAGATCGACGGCACCGTTGAAGCTCCTCCGTTCCAGCCGGAGCCATCGGGCTACCGCTGCCCTCTCCGTCGATGCAGATCGACGGCCCCGTTGAAGCTGGACGTGCTGGTGGACTACAGGCGCGGGTACGATGACCTCTCCGTCGATGCAGATCGACGGCCCCGTCATGAAGCCAGTGGAACGATCCGCTCGCCACGCCGGCCGCTAACACTCTCCGTCGATGCAGATCGACGGCCCCGTTGAAGCTCGATCAGCTGCGCTTCCATCACCTCGACGTCGGACATCTCTCCGTCGATGCAGATCGACGGCCCCGTTGAAGCGACTCGATGCCGAACGAGGCAAGGCGCGCGTCGCGGCCTCTCCGTCGATGCAGATCGACGGCCCCGTTGAAGCACGAACACGGCTGTCACTGGCCCCGAAGACGCGAGCGGCTCTCGTCGATGCAGATCGACAGCCCTGTTGAGTCTGGAACGCTGACGTACGCGAGGCAGACCTGGTCCTTTTCACATCAACAGCCCGGTTGAAGCAAATCCCCGATCACGTTCGCCAATTCGCAGGTGCGTTACTCCGTCCGATGCAGATCAACGATGTTTTGAACATTCGAGCAAATCTCGCACCCTCAATCCAGGCCGAGTGCCTCGAGGTCGTCCTCGTCGAGCCCGAAGTAGTGCGCGGTCTCGTGCAGCACGGTGATCCGGATCTCCTCGGCGAGGTGCTCCTCGTCGGCGGCCGAGCGCTCGAGGTTGCGCTTGAACAGATGGATGTTGGTGACGGTCGGCTGGCTCGTGCCGTCCTCGGGCATCGGGACGCCCTGGAACAGGCCGAGCAGGCGCGGATCGATGCCGTCGGCCACGAGCTCCTCGGAGGGCACGTCATCGATCAAGATCGGGACGTTCGCGAGCCGGTCGCGGATCTTGGCGGGTAGCTCGTCGAGCGCGGCCTGGGCGATCCGTTCGACCTCGTCCTCGCTGAGGTGGACCGGGCCGGGTAGGGCGGCGAGATCGAACCGGCGGACTTCTTGCCACGCGTGGATCATGGCCGGGCGGTCGCCGGCGAAGTCGTGGATGCGGCCGGCCAGGTGGAGCGCGTCGCCGCGGAGCTCGGGATCGTGCTCCGGGACCGCGAGCCAGCGGCGGGCACCGGCGACATCCTCGGCGGCGAGCGAGAGCTCGGCGAGATCGAGCGCGAGCTCGGGATCGTCGATCACCGAGGACGCCAGCTCGGCGAGCGTCTCGCGCGCCGGGGCGACCTCGTCGCGGGCGAGGTAGGCCTCGGTCTTGACGTAGATCG
>Ga0193708_1000129_pt1 | contig 14951 bp, 9 predicted proteins | sample H3c1metaG_FD_160570 | JGI IMG/M metagenome (GOLD analysis project Ga0193708, IMG submission 160570) | Soil microbial communities from a riparian zone of the East river system, Colorado, United States - H3c1 | ecosystem: Environmental > Terrestrial > Soil > Riparian zone | place: USA: East River...
TTAAACATTCCAATACTGCCCACCATGGGCCGGGTGTAAAAAATACAACATGAACGTACAAAGCGACATATACCGTCCAGAACAGAACGGCTTTAAAGTAAAGACCAAAATTTCCTGTGGCAGGTTTTTTGGTTTCCGTAAAATAATTACTCACTCTTCTTTTTAATTCCTGGTGAAAAGTAGAACCTTTTACATTTAAAAATTTGGGAGTTGACATCTTGAATATTTGAATTTTAATATTTTATGTATTTTCTTTTATGATGGCGTCAAAATTTTTTAAGCCGATCATTTTTTGTGATATAAAACCTTCCGCATATTTAACACCGATCATTTTTCCAAACCACTTATGCCGGTAAACAACACTGTCTAAAAAATCCGGTGTTGAAATATATGTTTCCGGCTCATCTGTTCCCGCACTACCCCCGGGGTGCTGTGCATAAAACTGCGTTTTGTATGCTTTTATTGCCTCGATCTTTTGCTCAAACACATTTGTTATATCAATTACGAAGTTAGGTTGCAAAAACCGGTCCTGGATATAATGTAAAACATATTTGGGCCTCCAGGGCAATTGTGTTAAACTATTGTGGCTGGTCTCGATTTTCATTAAGCCTGAAAGAAAGGCAGCATCTTCAACCAGCCTGGCAGAACGGCCATGGTCCGGGTGCCTGTCTGAAGGAGCGTTACACAAAACGATCTCCGGCTGGTAGGTTCTTAATACGGTTATTACTTTTCGCTGGTGAGCTTCGTCGTTCTGAAAAAAGCCATCCGCCATTCCGAGATTTTCTCTTAGCTCCACGCCAAGGATCTTTGCCGCCGCGGCTGCTTCCGAAGCCCTTGTTTCCACTGTCCCTCTTGTGCCCAATTCTCCGCCGGTAAGATCAATGATGCCGGTCTTTTTACCGTTATTCTTTTCTACGAGCAAAACACCTGCACAACTCAACTCAACATCATCGGGGTGAACGCCAAAAGCTATAGTATCTAACTTCATTCCTGCTTAAAAATTTCTGGCTGCAAGGTAATCCATTTAAGCCATTACGGGTGTAGAAAAGGATTGACAAAGCCTGTCAATTACGGAGTTATTAACAATAAAAAAGAAAAGTGAAGAAGTTCCGGTCGGGAGAAGAGGAGCTTTAACAAACCATTACATCGCCTGGCGTGCGTAATACCTGTTGTACGGGTATCCATACATCCTGCAAACCTCGTACACGATCGTTTCAATATCCTTGTCCTCGCCCGTTGCGTCATAAGGCTGCTTCAGGCTGCTACTGAAGAAAAATGCAACGGTTTGATAGAAACGGGCCGTTAACCCACCCTTGTATTCTTTAATGATCTCGTAACAGTTATTACCTGTTTCCCGGTTGATAAGTTTCATCAATACCTTACCCTGGTAAACGGAGAGGTTGGTGAGGGGGTCGGTGAATTCTTTTTTCAATTCTTTTTCCCTTGATTTTATATAGGCCTTTCTTGCGGCTTTGTCTTTGATGCCGGTCAGTTTTGCGTTGATGTCATTCATCACCAGCCCTGCCCTGAGCGCATAAGGATAGGTTACATATACGGCGTTTCTTAACCTTGTCCATTTGGCGATCGCGGCTTTTTGAGCAGGGGTAAGCCGGGATTGAAAATCTACATTTGAAAGTGTTTTTGCCTCAATGGTATCGCCATTGTAGATAACTGCTGAAACGGTAATGGTATCATTGATGCCCCTTTGTGCATGCAAAGCTCCGCTGCTGATCATAAAGAGAAAAAGCAGGGTACTTCCTTTAAATAAGAGGCTTTTTGGCAGGCGCATTGGGTAAAATTACACATTCAAGACCATTAGTAACACATTATAGATGCTTAAAGTAACCATAAAATTTATGGTTTTATTGTATTATTTGATAAGAAAGCGGGAAAAATGGTAAAATATGCCCCTAATTCGCAAAGAGGAACATATAGAATAACCCTGCGCCTGCCAATACCAGGGCCAAAACTGCGTACAAGGCTGACAGCTTAGCTCTTTTTATAGCACTCATGACAAGGCCAAGCGCCATTATGATCAGCCCCAGCCATACTAAATTAATAAAAGGGAATACAAAAGCTTTTATGGTGATAAAGTCGGTTAGCTTATTCGTATCCTTTATTCCAATTTTTATTTTATGCTCATCAGCAATTCCTGAAAATTTAACAAAAACACCCTTTGCATAGATCGTATCATCTATATGGTCCAAACCCAGGCTATCTATTTTTAATTTGGGAAAAACTTTATATCGCATGCTGTCGCTGCTGCTCACATAGGTCAGCTCAGCCCTAAGTTCCGCATCAATTTTTTGTAGTGAAAGACTTGTTGGAGCCTTAACAGTAGTAACCTTGTTCAATATAAAAAAACCTTTCTTGGAAAACCCGGTATCCCCTTCTTTCATTTCATAAATTTTGAACTGGGCTGTATCAGGTTCACTATCTGGCGGCGGAACGTAGCTGATATAAGTAAAAATGTCTTTTGTAAGATAAGTTTTTGTAGCCGGGTTACTTGCTTTCATGCCTTCATTCTTATCAAGGTAAACCTGGGGGACCAGCGTAAACTTTTCAGCAACTGTAGTATCACCGGATCTTTTTTGAAAATCAAGGTGATAAAACGTTTTATCCTTTTCAATGTTCGTTGAAGTTCTATTATAAGTAACCGTGTAATCACCAAGCTTTGTATTTTCGTTTCTTACCAGTGTAAGATTTTCCATCGGGTCTTCTTTTTGTTTTGGATCTTCTGCAAAACGAATAAATAAACCGGTAACCCTGTTGTCGCTGATCACCTGTTTATTGCTGGAAGAAATTAAGATCCCGGCGAGCATCAATGCAAAACCAAGATGGGCAACAGAGCCACCGGCGGCTTTCAGTTTTCCATTGAGGCCGGCCCATATATATGTGCCGTTGGCAATTACAGAATAGATGGCTGCAAACAATGCAACATAGATCGCTCCTAAAAATCCTGCACCCATTTTATAATAGCGCATCGGGTAAAAGACAGCAATTAAGGCAGTGATCACCAATGCTGCAATTGTAGGCAGCAGGATCTTTTTTAAAATATAACCCTGTTCTGTTTTTTTGTATTTGAAATACTGGGTGACCGCACTTAACAGCCCAATGATGATGGCGACCAGTACGACAACCTTGTTGTAAGAGAACTCAACATTTTCAGGCGGTGCAATGTGGGTTCCAAAGATCGTATTGTAAACCGGGACAGAAGTTTTTGCAATGATAAAAATGGCTGCTAAAAAAAACACCAGTGAGCCAATGAACATCCAGAATTCACGAGAGTCAATTCTTTCTTCTTTATTTTCTGCGGGGATCTTCTTAAGGTTCTTAAAAAATAAAGCAAGGGATGTTACGGTGAATGCAGCCACGAATAAAAATATCATTATATTGATCGCTTTGCCTGCATCTGTAAAAGCATGCACAGAAGTATCACCCAACACGCCTGTTCTTGTTAAAAAAGTGGAATAGAGAATAAATATAAAAGTGAGGAAAGCAAATAGATAGCTTGCTTTTAAGGAATGGCCCGTTGCTTTGTAAATGACCATGGTGTGTAAGCCGGCAATTAAAATTAACCAGGGGACCAGGGAAGCATTCTCTACGGGATCCCATGCCCAGTAGCCGCCAAAGGATAATGATTCATAAGCCCATTTTCCGCCCATCATGATACCCACGCCTAAAACACAGGCGCTCATCAATGCCCATGGCAGGGCAGGGGTTACCCATTCGCCAAAGCGTTTGGTTTGTATACCGGCGTACGCATAAGCAAAAGGAATAATGGTGCTGGCAAAACCTAAAAATAAAATGGGCGGATGTATCACCATCCAGTAATTACGCAATAAAACATTTAACCCAACACCATCTTTAATAAAGGTTAAATAATTAGCCTGGCTGAAAATGGGGCCGGTAATTTCATTCCTTGTTAAGGTAAATGGATTGCTGCCAAGCCTTACATCTCCAACATATAAACCCAGGATCATCATCAGCAAAAAGAACTGGGCAAAACTTATTACCGTCATTACCGGCGCTTCCCAATCTTTTGCTTTTAAAATGATGAAGATACCCAGCACACTGTGCCAGATGGTCCATAATAAAAAGCTTCCTTCCTGTCCTTCCCAGATGCAGGCGAGTAGATATTTTGATTCCAGTTCCTTTGATGCATGCTTGTAAGCATACATGTATTCGAAATAATGATTGGCGCAGATATAAAAAATGGTAATGAAAATAATAACTGCGGAGATAAGCTGTGTAATAAAAGCCATCCTTGCAAAGCGCAGCCATGATCTTTTTTCGGAAAGATCAGTTTTCCTGGAAGCCGTAAAAAAAGCAATCGTTGAGATGATCGATGCAATAAAAGCAAGGAGGATAAAGAAGTGCCCTATTTGCCCCGGTAATAAATGTTCGCCTTCAAATTTCATTAAGGATATTATTTAGATGCTGGATCCTGCTGGTTAGTGATTGTTTTTTCCAACTCTTTTTTATCATCCTTGTATTTACTCGGGCATTTTAACAGGATATCATTACATTCAAAATGATCAGCCTGCATCTTTCCTTTCATTACGATCCTTTCACTTCTTTCCAGGTCGGTGGGTTTGCTGTTGTGAAAAACCACTTTGGTCTTTCCACCCAGGCTGTCAATGGCATAAAAGGAAAGGTAATTGGGGTTATTCACCGGGTCGTACTGGATGGGTTGCGATTTGTCCAGTTTTGCAATAAGATGTACATACTTCCCGGGTTTTGCCCGGGCTGAGCTGATGGTATCATAAGTGGAGAAATCACTGGCTGAAAATACGATCAGGGCAACGATCAGTGCGGCAATGGCAACAAGTATGATGATATGTGTTCTTTTCATGGTTAAAATTCGCTGCAAAGGTAAACCAATTGCGTACTTTTTGTTCCAATTTGTTCAATTATTTATACGGACGGTATTTTAGTTTTTTTTATTTATTAACTACTCCTTTGTTGGGCGGTAGCTTATCTTTGCAACGCTTTTGCCGTAACAGGAAGGCGATAATTTTCAAATAAACACGGTAATGACTGATCTTTCAAACTTTGATCCCAACTCGGTTGGAAATCCCAACAACAATATTTTTGGCTTACCCTTTACAGAAGATGACGCAAGACTGGTTATACTGCCTGTACCCTGGGAAGTGACCGTAAGCTACAATGCAGGTACAGCAAGAGCCCCGGATCATATATTTAATTCAAGCCTGCAGGTAGACCTGTATGATCCTGATGTTAAGGACGGCTGGAAACAGGGTTTCTATATGCGGCCCTGTGATAAAAAGGTATTGATGAAAAGCGACTACCTGCGCAAGGAAGCAGAGCTATACATTAATTATATATCACATGAAGAGATCGTGGCCGATAATAAATTCATGTGTAAATCCCTGAAAGAGATCAATGAGGGCAGTTTGTTTTTAAATAACTGGGTTTATGAACAAACAAGGGAATTACTGGCCAGGGGCAAACTCGTGGGTTTATTGGGTGGTGATCATAGCACGCCACTTGGATTTTTTAAAGCAATTGCAGAAAAGCATGGCGATTTTGGGATCTTACAAATTGATGCCCATTGCGACCTGCGTAAGGGATACGAAGGATTTAAATATTCACATGCATCAATTATGTACAATGCACTTGAAGAGATACCGGGCTTAAAGAAATTGGTGCAGGTGGGCGTGAGGGATTATTGCGAAGAGGAAGCGGATTATATCAATAACAATAAGGAAAGGGTAATAACTTATTTTGACAAGGACATAAAGGAACGCCAGTATGAAGGACAAACCTGGCAAAAGATCTTTGATGAAGTATTGTTTCATTTACCCGAAAAGGTCTATATAAGCTTTGACATTGATGGCCTGGATCCAAAGCTTTGTCCGCATACAGGAACACCCGTGCAGGGCGGTTTTGAAGCCGAGCAGGTTTTCTATCTTTTTAAAAAACTTGTGCAAAGCGACCGCAGGCTCATCGGCTTTGACCTGAATGAAGTTGGTGTAAGCAATAATGAGTGGGATGAAAATGTAGGCGCCAGGTGTTTGTTCAAGTTATGCAATTTAATGATTGCTTCAAATCCTGCTTAATGAATAGCTTCCAAATTATGCTGAAGAATGATAAGGTACATTCTTACAGGCGTGTGGCTGTTTCGATATTTGTTTTACATCTTTTGTTCTTCATTTATTATTTGATCAGGGTGGGCATCAACGCGGCTGTATTGACCGGCATTGCCGGAACAATAGCTGCGGTCTTCATACATTTTACTATTGCTAAGAAAAAGGGGATAGCAAAATTTCCTGCATCGATAGTTTTTTTATTGCTCGCCGTAGTATGGCTAATGCTTGCAAATTACTGGCTGGCCATTGCCCTGGTACTTCTGGCATTTATAGATATTATTTCCATGAAAGAACAGGCTATTGTTTTTTCAACAGCAGGCATAGAATTTCCGTCCTTCCCCAAAAAAATAATTAAGTGGGAGGACCTCAATAACGTAATATTAAAAGACAGGATACTCACACTTGATTTTAAAAATGACCGTTTGGTTCAGACTGAAATTGCAGCAGGGAGCTACAATATTGACGAAAAATTATTTAACGGGTTCTGTATTCAACAACTGCAAAAACAGGCCTAACTTGCACAGCAGTTCATCAACATTATGACACTTACACAAAGCCCTTACATATTATATTCGGATGGAGAAGGAAATATCTTTGAAGACAGCTCTCTGTTTGTAACCGGCCGCAGTGGCTGGGATGCAATACCCGTGCCTGCGGATGAATGGATAGAACTGCCAACAGGTGGAAACCTTTACGAGTTGCCCGGCCGCAGGGGAATAGGCATCGATGTGGAAACAGGAGAGATGCGGCTTTGTGAAAAAGGCTGGGCAGTGGCCGCCTTTATCCCGCCTGCGCACACAGGCTTGTACATGGCCGCATACGAAACAGCAGGTGATGCACCAACACTTCCTTTATTCTGTTATACCGCTGCGGGATGGCAGGATGAAAAGATATATGTTCCGGCGGTTCGTATTGAGCAGGACATAAGACAGGAAGCAGCGGGTTATGCAGAGGAATTGATAGAAGCAGGATCAGAAAAATTATTAAAAGCATATCCGCATAACCGCCTGGTAAAACACCTGATGGAAAATTGCTGCATGACCTATACCTGCCCCGCCGCAAGAAATTTTGCCATTGGCAGATGGGAATGTCCCGTGCCGGTTTCTCCCGCATGCAATGCAAACTGTATTGGCTGCATATCTTTTCAGCCTGTTGAAGAGACCATCATAAGCACACAGGACAGGCTCACCTTCAAACCCACTGCCGAAGAGATCGTTGAATTCACCGTGCCCCATTTGGAAACAGCACCTTATCCATTGATAAGTTTTGGACAGGGTTGTGAAGGAGAGCCATTGCTTATGTGGGAAACGATCAGGGATGCGATCATTGAAATAAGAAAGCATACAAAAAAAGGAAGTATCAATATAAATACCAATGGCAGCAAACCCGATGCGGTAAAAGTATTGTGCGAAGCTGGACTAACGAGCATGCGGGTGAGCACCAATTCAGCGAGGGAACATATTTATACACCATACTATCGTCCCAATAATTATGTATTTGCAGACCTGATAGAGAGTCTGAAAATTGTTCGCGGCTTTGGCGGCTGGACAAGCATCAACTATTTTGTTTTTCCGGGCATGACGGATAGTATTGAAGAGTATGAAGCCTTACGAAAATTAATAAGAGAAACTGATCTCTGTATGATACAGTGGCGGAATTTTAATATTGATCCCGATTGGTATTTGGGAAAGACAGGCGTGACCGAAACAGGGGAGTGCATGGGCGTTAAGCAAATGATGGAACTTATCCGTGAAGAATTTCCCAATTTAAAATTCGGGTATTTCAATCCTTCAATGGAAAGGATCAAAGGAAATTTTGAGGCTGATTTTGCGCATTAGAAAAATTACATCAGCATTAATACCGCAGGAATAATTTCAGGTAAATACTGTAGTCGTTCTTTGTTTCTTCCCAGTTTGATGAAGCCCTGGACTTATATATATATTCTCCCATTTCTGTACCTACAAAACAAAATGAACAGGGTTCTGCAATATTGTTAGTGCAATCCAGGACTTCAAGGCTCACAAATATCTCGTCCTGCGTAAAGGTGTAGTCATAAGCACTAAGGTCAAACTCAGGCACCTTATCATCCATTGTCAGGCTTTTCAAGGATACCGTTATTGAATCCCTGACCAGTTCTTCTCCCGGAATGCCGTTCACAACCTTCCTGATGTGCAGCCGCATATGGCAGGTATCACACCTGTTGTTTACCTTGAACCTTATTTTATCGATCTTGAATTCCCTGTGTGGTATCTTAAAAATACGTCCTATTTCACCGCCTGTCTTTTTATAATTCCAGCTTCTGAAATATGCAGAAGCTTCGGCTTTAGACCCCATAACGTCGTGTGATGCGAATGCCTTTACAACAACGGTTTCCATGTTACCGGAACTTTCATTCAAAACAAATTCGGTTTTGTTAAGTGCCTGTGAAACGGGGATCTTCAGGCTTTCGTATCCAACAGAGGAAATAGACAGTGTATCATCATTCTTTACTTTGGAAACCTGGAATGAAAAATTACCTGATTTATCAGACAAGCTTCCTGCTTTCTGGTGCAATAACTGGATGGAAGCAAAAGCAGCAGGCTTCGCATCTTTTTTGTAAACTATCGTTCCTTTAAAATGTACCTGTGAAAAAACAACGTGGGGAACAGTTAAGAACAGGCCAATAGCCAATATAAAAAGCATATGAGAATTTCCTTTCCTTCCCGGGTTCATTGAGTACTTTATTTATTTTTTGAGGACTTTTTAATTTGAGGATGCAATATTAAGTCAAAAAACATAAAATCCGGCATGAATACGCTAAGAATGATAAACGGTAGATATATCAGAATAGTATGTTAATGTTCATGTTATATGAACATTTCGGCTGGTGCCGGGGTTTATTTTTTATGGCCTTAATTCTTATTTATTTTGGGATAATCCATAACCAGCTGACAAAAAGTTTTAACGCCTACAAATAACATACTGTCATCGATCATAAACTCAGCGGTGTGATGTGGCGGGGCATTTTTTGCATCATTGCCACGGGGCATTCCGCCAAAATAAAAAAAGAAGGCAGGTGCTTTTTCACCATAGTAACTAAAATCCTCTGCGCCGGTAACCCATTCCATTGGCCGCACATTTGCTTTACCGGCTGCTGCCTGTAAAGAGGGCAGCATTTTTTCAACCAGTTCGGGTGTGTTGTAAGTGACCAGTGTCTTTGGAAAAAAGATTACTTCGGCTGTTGCATTGGATGCTTCTGCAATTTTTGCAGCTGTAAATTTCATACGCTGCTGAACATCTGTTTGCATTTTGCTGTCAAGTGTCCTTAAAGTTCCTTCCATCATCGCTTCTTCGGGAATAATATTAAAGCGAACCCCGCTGTTAATTTTTGCAACGGTTATAACAACGGGCGCTTTGGTTAATTCCATTTGCCTGCTTACAATATTCTGCATGCCCTGGATGATCTGGGCCGAAACGGAAATGGGATCTATTCCAAGCCAGGGTTGTGAACCATGCGATGACTTTCCTTTTACTTTTATGGTGAACAGGTCAGCCGAAGCCATGAATGCACCCGTTTTATATTGTATATCACCTGCGGGTATCCAGGATTCAATGTGCATTCCAAATATCACATCAACTTTCGGGTTTTCCATTACACCTTCTTTTACCATTAATGCGGCGCCACCTTCTTCATTGCCCGGGGGTCCTTCTTCTGCAGGCTGAAAAATGAATTTAATTGTACCGGCAATATCTTTTTTCATGCCGGATAAAACCCGGGCTGCACCAATGAGCATAGCAACATGCGCATCATGTCCGCAGGCATGCATCACCGGAACTCTCTGTCCCAGGTAATCAGCGCTGTCTTTTGAAGCGTAGGGGATATTTACTCTTTCTCTTACCGGAAGCGCATCAATATCTGCCCTTAACGCAATAACAGGTCCGGGCCTGCCACCTTTTAAAATGGCAACAACGCCGGTTTTTGCAATACCGCTCCGTACTTCTAACCCAAGGCCTTTTAGTTGTTCAACAATATAAGCTGCAGTTTTGTATTCACGGTTACCGAGTTCAGGGTTTTGGTGGATATGCCTTCTCCATTCCGTTAGTTTTGGTTGTATCGCAGATGATCTTGCTGCGATCGTTGAATAAATATCCTGGGCGTTTATATATTGAACAGGGGTCAATCCTGTTACCAGTAAAATCCAATTGATCTTTTTCATGAGTTAGTATCGCTTTTAAAATACAATTTATATAAAAATTCCTGTTCAATATTTACTTTAATAATAGCTTACCTGTCCATTAAGATAAGATCTGCCACGATTATGATTTTAAAATATATGACGTAAAATGTAAAATAAAACGACGAAAAATTTTGCCGGTGAATAAAAAGAGATACATTACGATGTCTTTAACGACAATTACCCAATCTAACTACTAAACACTGTTTATGAAGAAAATCTACTTACTGCTGCTTACTGTTTTATGTGCAGCAGTCTCTACTAATGCGCAACTTACCGGGATTAAAACTATTCCGGGTACTTATCTAACCATCGCAGCTGCTGTTACAGACTTAAATACACAAGGTGTAGGTGCAGGTGGAGTGATCTTCAATGTTGCCGCCGGATATACGGAAACAGCTCCTGCAGGGGGTATTAACGTAACGGCTACAGGAACAGCTGCCAATACTATCGTATTTCAGAAGTCCGGGGCAGGGGCCAATCCTCTGGTTACCGCTCCTGTGGGTACGGTTACACTTACAACAACTTCTGTTGCAGTGGATGGTATTTTTTCTTTCAGCGGTTCTGATTATGTAACCATTGACGGTATAAATCTTATTGATAATAATGCCGGCGGCGCTGCCATGATGGAATATGGTTATGGTTTTTTCAAGCCATCCGCAACAGACGGGTGTCAGAATAATACCATTAGGAATTGTGTGATCACCATGAACAAAGGGAATAATGTTGATGGAACTACCAATATATTCGGACCAGGTTCTAAAGGTATTTATTTTGGAAACGTAGCCATTAGCGCAATGACGACCGACCTGGTTGTTGCAACAGCTGCCGGCAGAAGCAATGGAAATACCATTACCGGCAACACTGTCCAGAATTGTTTTATGGGTATATATATGAGGGGGTTCGGCGATGGAGTAGCTCCTTTTTCAAATATTGACCAGAATAACAGCATAGGAGGAAATGCAGCGGGGCTTGGAAATATCATTCGTAATTATGCCTCAGCTACAAGTGCTTTATCATCTTTCGGTATTCAAACCTTTAACCAGAATAACCTGCTGGTACAATATAATAACATTAATAATCTTGCGGGTGGCGGAACGGCAGCAGGAGGTTTAATCGGGGGAGTATCCGCGACAGGATCCTTTACACTGAACAATTCCAGCTATGATATCAGGAACAATACCATTTCCCTGGCCCAGGGTGTTAATATTTCCCAAACATCAGGGATAAACATAGGAACAGCAGGAGGAACCGGTACAGTGAACATTATCGATAACCTGATCACGGGATGTACGAATCTTTCAGGAGCTACAGGTGGTGCCGTTTTCGGAACTGTTGTATCCAATGCTGCCGGAGCGAATGTCAACATCAATAACAATACATATAGTAACAACCAGATAGCCAATCTTACCAACATGGTCAGTATGCAGGCTACCGCGGTTGCTGCTAATGTGAACATCAACGGGAATAGCTTCACTAATAATACATTCACCAACAGCCCGGGTGGAGCGAACTTCATGGTGGTAAGCAGCGCCCCGGTAACCAATACATTTAATATCAATAACAATACTGTAGACGGCGTTAATTTCCTTGCGGCAAATGCCCAGACGACACTTTTTGCCCAGGTTACTGCAGCCACGGCCACTTGTGCCTTGTCCATCAGCAATAACGACATCAGGAATATTAATTTCACCGTAGCTGGTTCGGGTGCTGTATCAATGATTGTAAGCACTTCCGCCTGCGTTACGCAGAATATCAGTAATAATACATTTACCAATCTTAACCTGAACACCACAGGCAGTGTGACGTTTATCAGCAATACAAATACACTGCCGGCTAATGGCGTAAAGAATGTTAATAATAACTCGATCGTGACAGGGTTTACCAAAACCGGTGCCGGTGGAACGATCACTTTCTTTGTAGACAACGGCAGTGATCCTGCAACTGCTACCAATAACTCGAACAACAATAATTTTTCGAATATAACCATTACCGGTGCAACCGGTGTGACCGGCATTGGCAACACCAACGGCGGTACGCCAAATAAAAATGTTATCGGCAATACCGTAAGTAATATCAGTGGCGGAACAACCGGAACGATAATAGGTATAAGCATCAATTTTGACGCACTCGCAACAACCGCAACCTCGAATTCGGTAAATACAATTACCAATGGTGGTCCAATAACGGGTATTTTGTTTGGTACCTCCGGCACTAACGGAATTACCAATGCCTCGCTAAATACGGTGCATACCCTTATCGGGACAGGAACCGGTGCTGTAACCGGGATCAACGTAGGCGGCGTTGCCACTACAACAAGGAATCTTTTCCGTAATAAGGTTTATAATATACAAAATACCAATGCGGGGGGAACTGTGAACGGAATGCAGATCATTAGTGGTGGTACCATAAATGTTACCAATAACCTCATTGGAGATCTGAAAGCGCCTGTTGCCAACAGCGCAACGGATGCTGTAAGAGGTATCAACATCACTTCAACTACCGCGGCATCGGGCATCAACCTTTCTTACAATACTATTTACCTGAATGCAAGTTCAACGGGAGCGAATTTTTCTACTTCCGGTGTGTTCCATACAACGAGCACTACGGCAACAACTGCATCTCTTACCATGCGGAATAATATTATTTATAATAATTCTTTCGCAAATGGTACAGGTATCGTGGCGGCGTTCAAAAGAAGCAGCGGTGCAGTGAATACTTTAGCCAACTATAACGCAGCTTCAAATAACAACCTGTTCTTTGCAGGTACGCCAGGCGCCAACAGGCTTATTTATTATGATGGAACCAGTTCTGCGCAAACGCTTGCGGCTTACCAGGCAGGTGTTTTTACTGCGGGAACCATTGCTCCAAGGGATGCTGCATCACGTACAGAATTATCAACCCCTTTCCTCAGTACGATAGGTGCAAACGCTAATTTCCTGCATATCAATACTACAGTTCAAACAGTGGCTGAAGCTGGCGGCATAACTATTGCCGGTATTACAGATGACTTTGATGCTGATGTAAGAAATGTGGCTACACCGGATATCGGCGCTGATGAATTCAACGGTCTTGCTGTTACGGCTTGTGCCGGTACACCAACAGCCGGTACCATTACCGGAACAAATAATATTTGCCAGGGACAATCTACTATCCTCACATTAACAGGATATTCAGGTAATTCGGGTATCGGCATCCAGTGGCAGTCATCAGCTGTTTCCGGCGGACCTTATGCCCCGATCGCCGGTGAAACAGGCGCAACTTTAAATACAGGCATCATACCTACAGGTACCACAGTGTATTATGTGGCAACAGTAACCTGTGCTAATGGTGGCGCCAGTGCAACAACAGTTCAGTTTGCTGTTACTTCAAATCCTGCTCCTGCTGTTACAGTGAATCCACCGGCGCCTACAATATGTTCAGGCGGTGCCGGAGTATCTTTAACAGCATCGGGTGCCAGTACCTATTCATGGTCACCAGCTACAGGATTAAGCGGTACTTCAGGTGCCACAGTTACAGCTAATCCGGCTACAACCACAACTTATACGGTTACAGGTATGAGTGCTTTGGGTTGTTCAAGTTCAACAAATGTTACAGTTACGGTTAACCAATCACCAACAATTGTAAGTGTTGGCGCTTCAAGTACTTCAATATGTCTTGGCGCTTCAGTTGATCTCACGTCTTCAGCTACTTCCAATTTAACGCCAATATCTTTATTAAGCGAAGGCTTTGAAGGTGGTGCTATCCCTGCGGGCTGGGTTTCAATTAATGGTGGTACCGGTAATTTGTGGGCAGTTCCTGCCGTACTTAATGGTACTGCACGAACAGGAACAAGAGCAGCAGAATATAACTGGAATACTACGCAGAATGCAAGTGCTTACCTGATCACATCAGGAGTAAGCTTAACTGCAGGCATCACTTATACGATCTCATCATGGTACAGAAATTCGGGTGTTACATTCCCGGAAAGATTAAGGGTAACTGTTGGTACAGCACAAACAGTTGCAGCACAAACTACGGTCATACAGGATATTGGAACAGTAACCAATACTGTATATGCACAACAATCTGCAACCTTTACTCCCGGAGTAAGCGGAACATATTATTTTGGCTGGAATTGTTATTCACTTCCGGATGAATTTTACCTGGATGTGGATGATATATCGATAACATCGCCTTCTGCTCCTCCGAGTTATTCATGGACATCGGTCCCTGCCGGCTTTACATCAGCTTTGCAAAACCCTGCAGGTGTAACGCCATTAGTAACTACAACTTATATTGTAACAGCTACAAATGATGTTTCAGGTTGCTCTTCTTCAGGCAGTGTTACTGTTAACGTAAATACACCGGTTGTTTCGGCAGTTCTTGTTCAGCCAACAACCTGCGTTAGTACTGATGGATCAATAACATTAACTGTTACCGGAGGTACGGGTGGCGTAGGCCCTTATTCTTATGCATGGATAGGACCTGGCGTGAATCCAACCAGCCAGAACCAAACAAATCTTGGCGTAGGTTCTTATACTGTTACCGTTACTGATATACCTTCAGGCTGTTCTAATATAATAGCATATGCCTTACCCGGTCCCGGCGGTTGCAATATTTGTCCAACGATACCTGCACTTAC
>Ga0193708_1000131_pt1 | contig 14920 bp, 8 predicted proteins | sample H3c1metaG_FD_160570 | JGI IMG/M metagenome (GOLD analysis project Ga0193708, IMG submission 160570) | Soil microbial communities from a riparian zone of the East river system, Colorado, United States - H3c1 | ecosystem: Environmental > Terrestrial > Soil > Riparian zone | place: USA: East River...
CTTCCAGCGCGCGCTCGAGACCGGGCTGCAGTTCCAGGACCCGTCGATACAGCGGCAAGGCGGCGTCCTTGCTCCCGTCCAGATGCCCTTCGGCCAACGCCACGCGCGCTTTCGCGAGCATCCCGTAGAGGCCGGCGTGCTCCGCTTCGCGGCGGCGCAGTTCCGCCGCCACTGCGTCGGCTTCGGCGCGCGGCACCGATAGCTCGCGCGCGAGGCGCAACGCGCCGTGCGCCTGCTCGAAGCGCCCGGCCGCCATCTGCGCGCGCGCTTGCGCCAGCGCCGCGCCGGCCACGCGCATGAGGCCGGCGCGCGCTTCGTTGCGGTCCGGATCGATGGCCAGGGCCGCCTCGTACAGTTCGCGCGCGCCGCTGCCGTCGGGCGCCGTCAGCCGACCCTGCGACAACGCGGCGGCGGCCTGCGCTCGCACCGTCTGGGCGCGCGTATCGGGCCAGACGCGGTCGGCCAGCGGTTGCCGCAGCAGCACCGCGGCAGCGATCGCCCCCGCACAGAGCACGATCGCCCAGCGCCACCAACGCCGCCGCGGACGCAAGCGCGCGCGGCGCGCAGCATCCAGGCCCACGCGGGCGCGGAAGATCACGTCGTCCATGGGACCCATCGTCGGCTCTTGGCGTGCGCCGGGAGCGTTGTCGTTGCCGGCGGCGTTCGCGGCGTCTGGGTCTGGGTCTGGCGGGCGGTTGCGGCTCACCCGCACAGCATAAGCAAGCGCCGCGATGACGGCGTGGTGCCGCCCCTTCAGCCCGCCGTCAGGCGCGGCGCGTGTGCTGCACGCCCGGCAGGCTGTCGATCTTGCCGAGCAGGCGCGAGAGTTGGCCGTAGTCCTGCACGCGCAGCTGCAGCCGCAGGCGCATCTGGCCGCTACCGCGTGCGGCTTCGCTGTGGATGCCGAGCACGTGCGCGTCCTCCTGCGCGATCAGGTTGGTCAGGTCCTTGAGCAGCCATTTGCGGTCGATCGCTTCGACCAGCACGTCGGCCTCGTGGCTGCCGCCGGCGCGTCCCCATTCGACCGGCAGCACGCGCTGCGGCTGCTTCGCGGCCAGCCGCTGCAGGGCCGCGCAATCGGCGCGGTGCACTGTGATGCCGCGGCCACGGGTCAGATAACCGGCGATGGCCTCGCCCGGCAGCGGCTGGCAGCAGCGCGCGATCTGCACCAGCAGGTTGCCGACACCGACGACGGTGAACGCCGAAGACGGTGTCGCCGCCTTCTTCGGTGCACGCGGCGCGAGCGATGCGCCCGACGCGGTCGCCGGCGCCTGCGCTTCCGCTTGCGCGCGCTCGTGCTCGAGCAGGCTGCGGCCGACCTGGTGCGGGCCGACGTCGCCGAGCGCGACCATCACGTACAACTCCTCGAGGCTGGCGACGTTGAACTTGTGCAGCGCCGGCGCCGGATCGGCTTGCAACAGGCCCATGCGCCGCAGGTCCTTGTCGAGCAGTTCCTTGCCGGCCTGCACGTTGCGCACGCGATCGAGCTTGTTGAACCAGTTGCGCACCTTTTCGCGCGAGCGCGCGCTGGCGAGGAAACCGTTCGCGGCGATCAGCCAGTCGCGTCGCGGCTCGGCGGTCTTGCCGGTCAGGATCTCGACGCGGTCGCCGGTATGCAGCACGTGGTCGAGCGGCACGATGCGGCCGTCGATCTTGGCGCCGCGGCAACGGTGCCCGACCATGGTGTGCACGTGGTAGGCGAAGTCCAGCGGCGTCGCGCCGTGCGGCAGGTCGATCACCTCGCCCATCGGCGTCAGCACGTAGACGCGGTCCTCGACCAGGGCGCTGTCGAGTTCGTCGCGCAACTCGCGCTCGCCGCCTTCGCGGCCGTCCTCGCTGCTTGTATCGAGCAGGCGCCGCATCCATTCGATCTTGCGATCGAGCGCCGCGTCGCCGGCCGCGGACCGGCCTTCGCCGCCCTTGCGCGCGCCGCCGCCCTCCTTGTAGCGCCAGTGCGCGGCGACGCCGAGTTCGGCTTGCGCATGCATCTCGCGCGTGCGGATCTGCACTTCCAGGGTCTTGCCTTCAGGCCCGACCACGGCGGTGTGCAAGGAGCGGTAGTCGTTGTTCTTCGGACGCGCGATGTAATCGTCGAATTCGCTCGGGACCGGCGTCCACAGCACGTGCGCGACGCCCAGCGCGGCGTAGCACGACGGAATGTCGTCGACGAGGATGCGTACTGCGCGCAGGTCGTAGAGTTCTCCGATCGGCACGTCCTTCTTCTGCATCTTCTTCCAGATGCTGAAGATGTGCTTCGGCCGCCCGGCGACCTCGGCGTGGATGCCCTGCGCCGCCAGCGCCTCGCCGAGCATGGATTTGACCTGCTCGATGTAGCGCTCGCGGCCGGCGCGCTTGTCGTCGAGCAGGCGCGCGATGCGCTGGTAGGTGTCCGGCTCGAGCTGGCGGAAGGCGAGGTCTTCCAACTCCCACTTCAGCTGCCAGATGCCGAGGCGGTTGGCGAGCGGCGCGTGGATGTCGCGCGTCAGCTGCGCCAGCGCGCGACGCTCGTCTTCCGGCAGCGCCTGCGCTGCGCGCATGCGCGCCAGCTGCCGCGCCAGCAGCACCGGCACGACGCGCAGGTCGCGCACGATCGCCAGCAGCAGGCGACGCAATCCTTCGGCATTGCCGTGACCGGAGCGCTCGGCATGCAGGGCCCACACCTGCGCCGCCGCGCGCTGTCCGTCCAACAGTAACGAGACGGCCGGATAGTCCTTGGCCAGCGCCGGTTCGGCGCGCTCGCTCCAGCCGGGCAGCGCATGCAGCATCGTCGCCGCGACCGCGTCGCCGTCGGCATTGAGCAACGCCAGCGAGCCGAGCGTATCGATCAGCACCGGCAGCGGATCGCGCAATGGTTCGCGCAGCGCCGCAGGGTGGCCCTGCGCCGCGGCATGCAGCAGTTCGCGCAGGCCGGCCGGGATCGCGCGCGCCGCGGGCAGCGCCAGCAGCGTCTCCGGCAGATCCGTGCCGCCGGAGTGCTCGACGCCTGACGCGGCCGTGTTCGGCGCAGGATGTTCGGCGGCGGTCACGCACATCACCGGAAGCGGGGGGAGCGTCTACACTAACGGCCTCACGCTTCGAGGAACAGGCCATGTCGCTGCTTTCATCACGGACGCTTCGCCCGCTGCTTTTCGCCACCCTGATCGCATGCACGCTACCTGCCTTCGCCCAGCAGGGCATCGAACAGCAGATGACGACGGAAGAGTTCAAGGCCGCCGGCCTCGACAAGCTCAGCGCGGACGAACTGTCGCGACTCAATGCCTGGTTGAACCGCACGATCAGCACCGAAACCGTCAAGGCCACGACCGAAGCGAAGAAGAAGGTCGAGGACGACAACCGCGGCTTCTTCAACTTCGGCAAGACCGACCCCATCGTCAGCAAGATCGCCGGCGAATTCCGCGGCTTCGCGAGGGGCCGCAACTACACGCTGCAGAACGGCCAGGTCTGGAAGCAGACGGACGAGTCCACGCTGGTGGGCGTGCGCGGGAACGACCTGGAGGTCAAGATCAACCCGGGCATGGTCGGCAATGTCTGGTACATGGCGATCAAGGGCCACAACACCCGCGCGAAGGTGGAGCGCGTCAAGTGAAGCATCGGCGCGCGCGCTCGCGCACGCCTTTGCCGATGCCAGGACGGCATGCCGCCCTATCCCCGCGAAGGCGGGGATCCAGCGCCTTCTTGCATCCATGATTTCTCGTCGCCCCGAGAGGCGTTACCGCGTCCAATCGATCGGAGTCCCAGCATGCGTAAGTTGTTTCTCGTCACAATCCTGTCGCTCCTGACCTCGTTTACCGTCGTCGCCCATGCCGAACGTCCCTATGTCGCGATCGAACAGCGCCTGACGGCGGAGCAGCTCAAGACGACTGGCCTGGACCAATTGAGTCCCGAGCAGCTTGCCGCGCTCAACATCTTGCTGAAGGAAGACCAGCAGGTACAGGTCCAAGCTGTGCGCAGCGAAGTCGAGCAGGCATCCAAGGCAGGCGGTGGCGTGTTCGATCGCGACGAGCGTGAGCCCATCGTCAGCAGGATCGTCGGCGAGTTCAGTGGCTGGTCCGCATCGACATCGTTCCGGCTCGAGAACGGCCAGACCTGGCGCGTGATCAACACGCCCGACTACTACGTGCCGAAATCGAAAGCGAAGGCCGGCCTTGCCGTATCGATCAGCCCCGGGATGCTAGGTGGTTGGCTGCTGCGGGTCGAAGGCCACAGCGTTCCTGCCAAGGTGACGCAAATCCGGTGACGAGTTTTCCTTCTCCCGCTTGTGGGAGAAGGCAGGCCGAAGGCCGGATGAGGGCGCTCTTGATCTTGTTTTGCTGTTTAAGCGCAACGCAAAGATCAAGAGCACCCTCACCCCAGCCCTCTCCCGTAAGCGGGTGAGGGAGCAGAGCGAAGCCGACGAACGTGCTGCTATCGGCTCCCGCCAGGGAGCACGATCATGCACGCAACGCGGCAAGGCGCGCAGCCAGCTTCTTCGGCGATACGCCACTGCGCGCACCGAGTTCCTGTGCGAACAGCGACACGCGCAACTCTTCGAGGTCCCAGCGCAACGCCTGCCAATCGGCCGCACCGCCTTCGTCGGACTGCAGCGCCTCGTTCAATGCGTCGGCGAAGGGCTTGAGTTCGAGCATGCGCTGCTGGTCGCGCACCGGATCGCGCAATGCGCGTTCGGCACGCAGCGACAGCGCCTTGAGGTAACGCGGATAGTCGGCCAGCGCCACTGCCGGCACGTCGCGCAGGAATCCAGGCCGCGCCAGCGCCGACAGCTGCGCCTGCATGTCGTCGAGGTTGCCGCGCGCCCAACCGACCAGGGGCGAATCGAGACGCGCGCGCACTTCCGCGATCAGGCCGAGGATGGTTTCGGCCTGGTCGAGGCGCTGCATCGCTTCGCCGAACAACTGCTTCACGATCGCATCGCGGCGTGCGGCGAACGCAGCGGCGTCGCGGACCTCGCCGAGGCCGTCGGCGGCGAGCGCGGCGAAGGCGCCGTCGACCAGGTCTTCGCGCAGGCGATCGCCGTGACTGCCCTCGGCCAGCGCGCGCGGTGCCGCCGACTCGATCGCCGCATACAGCAGCGCCGTCTTCGCCTGCGCCGGCATCTGCTTGCGCGCCTGCTTACGCTTGTCGGCCAGCGCGATCGACAGCAGGCGCCGCACGCCGCGCGGATGCTGCGCTTGCGCTTCACTGCGATCGGCATGCACCGCCAGCGACACGCTGTCGCCGTCGTCGTGCAAGGCCGGATACGCCGGCACGCCGCCCACGCCCGGCACCGAGACGGGAATGGGTGCGTCCGGGAACGTGCGCAACCCCTGCTGCGCCATGCCCTGCGCTGCATGCGCGGCAAAGGCTTCGGACGCGCGCGCGCCGAAACGCGTGCGTAATTCGTCGAGATCGCGCGATTCCGCGAGCACCCCGCCCTCGCTGCCTTTGCCAGCAACATCGAGCAGGCGCAGGTTGGCGCGCAGGTGCGGTTCGAGCGCGGCTTCATCGAACTCGGTTGCACTGACATTCACGCCGGTCAGCTTGTGCAGGAAGCGCGCGAGCGTGCCGGCAAACGCATCCGCCTGCGCCGCGGGATAGGCTTCGGCGAACGCGCGCGCGAAATCCGGCGCCGGCACGAAATTGCGGCGCAGCGCCTTCGGCAGCGACTTGATCGAGGCCGCCGCCTTGTCGGCGATGAAACCCGGCGCCAGCCAAGACAACTGCACCGGATCGAGCGCATTGAGCAGGTGCAGCGGCACCGCGACGGTCATGCCGTCATCGATCGCACCGGGCTCGAAGCGATAGCGCACAGCCAGCCGTACGTCGCCGAGCGCGAGGAACGCGGGGAAGCGTTCGCTGTCAGCGCCCTCGCCGACCAGCAGGTCGTCACGCGACCATTCCAACGCCTGCTTCTGCGGCGGCGGCAGCTTGCCGTACCAGGCATCGAGGCCCTGCGCGCTGTTGATCTCGGCCGGCACGCGGTCGAAATACCAGCGCGCCATCCAGTCCTCGTCGACCACCAGGCCGCTACGGCGCTGCTTGGCCTCTTCCTCGCGTGCACGCTCGAGCGTGGCGAGATTGCGCGCGACGAACGGATTGCGCGTATTGATCTCGCCGGTGACCAGACCATCGCGCACGAACATCTCGCGCGCCTCGGCCGGGTACAGTCCGCCGTAATGGATCGGCTTTTTCGGTGCGAGCACCAGCCCGAACAGGCTGATCTGCTCACTGCCGACAACCCGCCCCTGCGCACGCGACCAGTGCGGATCGTGATGGCGACGCGCCAGCAGGTGCGGCAGTTCGGCGATCGCCCAATCCGGTTCGATCGCGGCGTTGCTCAGCGCCCAGACCTTCTCGGTGTCGAGCAGCGTCGCCGACAGCACCCACGTGGGTGGTTTCTTCGCCAATGCCGAGCCCGGGAACAACTGGAACTTGCGTCCGCGCGGACCATCGTAGACGCCGCGTTCGGTGCGCTGCCCGATCTGCGTCGGCAGGCCGGCGATCAGCGCGCGGTGCAATGTCGCGTAGCGCTTCGCATCGAGGCTTGCCGGATCGTAGCCGACTGCCGTGGCAGCCACCGCCCAACCCAGTTCCTCGCATTGCAGCTTGAGCTGCCGATGCAGCTCGCGCCACTCGCGCATGCGCAGGAAGCCGAGAAAATGCCGCTCGCACCACTTGCGCAGCTGCGACTGCGTCGAGTCCTCATGCGCGACGCGATACGCCTCCCACAGCTTGAGGATGCCGACGAACTCCGAACGCGCATCGGCGAATTGCGCATGGGCATTGTCGGCCGCGGCGCGCTGGTCGGACGGGCGCTCGCGCGGATCCTGGATGCCGAGGAACGAGGCGATCGCGAGCATCTCGTGCAGGCAGCCGTGCTGTTGTGCGGCGACGAGCATGCGCGCGAGCTTCACATCGACCGGCAGGCGCGAAACCGTGCGGCCGATCGTGGTCAGCTTGCGCTCTGCGTCGATCGCGCCGAGCTCCTGCAAGGTTTGCCAGCCGTCGGCGACTGCGCGCGGATCGGGCGGCTCCAGGAACGGGAAGTCCTCGATGCGCCCGAGTCCCAGCGACAGCATGCGCAGGATCACGCCCGCAAGTGCGGCGCGGCGGATCTCCGGGTCGGTATAGGCGCTACGCGATTCGAAATCTGCTTCCGAATAGATCCGGTAGCACACGCCCGGCGCGATGCGCCCGCAGCGGCCCATTCGCTGGTTGGCGCTGGCCTGCGACACCGGCTCGATGTGCAGGCGGTCGAGCTTCTGTCGCGGGCTGTAGCGCTTGACGCGCGCCAGGCCCGGATCGACCACGTAGTGGATGCGCGGCACCGTCAGCGAGGTCTCGGCCACGTTCGTCGCCAGCACGATGCGGCGCTGGCTGCCGGGATGGAAGACGCGGTCCTGGTCGCGCACCGACAGCCGCGCGTACAGCGGCAGCACTTCGGTATGCCGGTACTTGCGCCGTTCCAGTACCTGGTGGGCGTCGCGGATTTCGCGCTCGCCTGGGAGGAAGATCAGCGTGTCGCCGCCGCTGCGGTCTTTCGCGATCTCGTCGCAGGCGGCGACGATGCCGTCGACGACCGAGCGTTCAGCTTGCTCGTCGCCCTCGCCTTCCAAGGGGCGATAGCGCACCTCGACCGGATAGCCGCGGCCTTCGACATCCACGACCGGCGCATCGCCGAAGTGCTGCGAGAAGCGTGCGGTGTCGATGGTCGCCGAGGTCACGATCACCTTCAGGTCGCGCCGCTTCGGCAGCAACTGCTTGAGGTATCCGAGTAGGAAATCGATGTTGAGGCTGCGTTCGTGCGCCTCGTCGACGATGATCGTGTCGTAGGCCGAGAGCCAGCGGTCGGACTGGATCTCCGCGAGCAGGATGCCGTCGGTCATGAACTTGATCGCGGTGTCGGGCCCGACGTTGTCGTTGAATCGCACCTGGAATCCGACGGCGCCGCCGAGCGGCACCTGCAGTTCCTCGGCCACGCGCCGCGCCACCGCGCGCGCGGCGATGCGGCGCGGCTGCGTGCAGCCGATCATGCCGGCGGCGCCGCGGCCTGCGGCCAGGCACAGCTTCGGCAGCTGCGTGGTCTTGCCCGAGCCGGTCTCGCCGGCGATCACGATGACCTGGTGTTCGCGGATCAACGCGACGATCTCGTCCGCGGCCGTGGCGATCGGCAGCCCCGGGTCGACTTCGCCCTGCGGCAGCGCAGCCGCACGCTTCTCACGCCGGGCCACGGACTGCGCCAGCGCCGCGGCGAACGCATCGCGCGCCTTGGCGTCCTGCGGCTGCGTGTTCCAGCGCCGCCACAGGCCGTGCAGGCGCGCGTGGTCGCGGCTCGACGCGGTTTCGATCGCGTGCCGTGCCTGCCTTAACGCGTTGCTCGCATGGGTCTCGATAGGCTTCATTGATTCTTCTGACAGCGACAATCCATTTTCCAAGCTCACCACCGCCGACTATTGTGGCGGCAACCTTCCCCCGGAGACGTTCGATGGCCAAATCCAAGCCCGCCAAATCAAATTCCAAGCCCAAGTCCGACAAGGTCGCGGCCACGACCGCGAGCCCCGCAGCCTCGCCGGCGCCGACATCGCGCGCCCCGGCCATCGATATCGGGATCGATACCGCCGATCGCAAGAAGATCGCGCAAGGCCTGTCCGCGTTCCTCGCCGACAGCTACACGCTGTACCTGAAGACCCACAACTTCCACTGGAACGTCACCGGCCCGATGTTCAACGCGCTGCACAACATGTTCGAGATGCAGTACACCGAGCAGTGGAATGCGCTGGACGAGATCGCCGAACGCATCCGTGCGCTGGGCTTCAATGCACCTGGCTCCTATGCCGAGTTCACGCGGCTGTCGTCGATCCGGGAAGAACCGGGCCTGACCGACAGCGCCGACTGGAAGGAAATGGTACGGCAGCTCGTGGTCGGCAACGAGGCGGTGTGCCGCACGGCGCGCACCGTGCTCGACGTAGCCGACGACGCCGACGACGCGCCCACAGAGGACCTGTTGACCCAACGCCTGCAGACGCACGAGAAATACGCCTGGATGCTGCGTTCGCTGTTGCAGTAGCTCTGCTTCCCGTACGGCCGCGACGACTCCGCTCTCCCCGTACCCCTCAACTCCGCGCAGCTTTTCATCCCCTCCTCCGCGCAGCGGGGGAGGGTTAGGGTGGGGGCCGCCGGCGCCGGTCATCTGCGCGGCTGGCCAATGCATCGAGCGCGGAATAAGCGCATCGGAACGACTTCCGCTGCGTTCGCCCCCACCCTAGCCCTCCCCCGCGGTGCGGAGGAGGGGACGAAGCTCACGTCGTGACGACTATTGGAAGAACGCAGCGAGCCCGGCGCTCTCCGACAACACCTTCCGCCACTTTCCTACCCGACATGCACCACCGGTCTCAGGCTGCGATCCCGACGACCGGTATCCTTGTCCGCATGGACCACCCCGCCCGCGATACCCTGCAACGCATCTTCGGCCACGCCGCCTTCCGCGGCGAACAGGCCGCGATCGTCGACCACGTCGTCGCCGGCAACGATGCACTCGTGTTGATGCCCACGGGCGCCGGCAAGTCGCTGTGCTACCAGGTGCCGGCGCTGCTGCGCAAAGGCACCGGCATCGTGATCTCCCCGCTGATTGCGCTGATGCAGGACCAGGTCGAGGCACTGCGCCAGCTCGGCGTGCGCGCCGCCTATCTCAATTCCACGCTCGACGGCCAGACCAGCGCGCAGGTCGAGCAGGCGTTGCTCGATGGCGAACTCGACCTGCTCTATGTCGCCCCCGAGCGTCTGCTGACGCCGCGCTTCCTGTCCCTGCTCGAACGCAGCCCGATCGCGCTGTTCGCGATCGACGAAGCGCACTGCGTCTCGCAGTGGGGCCACGATTTCCGCCGCGAATACCGCGAGCTGACGATCCTGCACGAGCGCTGGCCGCAGGTGCCGCGTATCGCGCTGACCGCCACCGCCGATCCACCGACGCAGCGGGAGATCGCCGAGCGGCTGCAGCTCGAGGAGGCGCGCCGCTTCGTCAGTTCGTTCGACCGTCCCAACATCCGCTACACCGTGGTGCAGAAGGACAGCGGCGCGCGGCAGTTGCGCGATTTCCTCGCCGCGCATCGCGACGAGGCCGGCATCGTCTACTGCCTGTCGCGCAAGAAGGTCGAGAAGACCGCCGAGGCGCTCGCCGAGCTCGGCATCACCGCCCTGTCCTACCACGCCGGGCTCGATGCCGAAGTCCGCGCGCAGAACCAGCGCCATTTCCTGCGCGAGGACGGCGTGGTGATGGTCGCGACGATCGCGTTCGGCATGGGCATCGACAAGCCCGACGTGCGCTTCGTCGCGCACATGGACCTGCCGAAGTCGCTCGAGGGCTACTATCAGGAAACCGGTCGCGCCGGCCGCGACGGCGAGCCCGCCGAAGCCTGGCTCTGCCACGGCCTCGGCGACGTCGTCCTGCTCAAGCAGATGATCGAGAACTCCGAGGCCGGCGAGGACCGCAAGCGCCTGGAGCGCCGCAAGCTCGACGCGCTGATCGGCTACTGCGAGTCGATGCGCTGCCGCCGCCAGGTGCTGCTCGCAAACTTCGGCGAGGAGTACATCGCCAATGGAATCCGTGGCGCCTGCGGCAACTGCGACAACTGCCAGCAGCCGGCCGAGACCTGGGATGCGACCGTCGCTGCGCAGAAGGCGCTGAGTTGCGTGTACCGCAGCGGCCAGCGCTTCGGCGTCGCCCACCTGATCGACATCCTGCGCGGCAGCGACAGCGAAAAGATTCGCCAGTTCGGCCATGACACGCTCAGCACCTACGGCGTCGGCAGCGACCTCGATGCGCGTGCCTGGCGCGGGGTGTTCCGTCAGCTGGTCGCCGCCGGTTACCTGGATGTCGATACGGAAGGCTACGGCGGCCTGCGCCTGGCCGATGCCAGCCGTGCGGTCCTGCGCGGCGGCCAGGCCGTGCTGCTGCGCAAGGAACTGCCGCGCAAGACCGAGCGCCTGCGCAACGGGCGCGCAGCCACCACCGCGCCGCCGATGGCGCCCGCCGACGAGCCCTTGTTCGAGAGCTTGCGCAGCCTGCGCACGCAACTCGCGCGCGAACAGAACGTCCCGCCCTATGTCATCTTCCACGACCGCACCCTGCGCGACATCGCCGCACGCAGGCCGGCCACCCTCGACGACCTCGCCCAGGTCGGCGGTATCGGCGGCACCAAGCTCGAGCGTTATGGCGAACAGGTGCTGACCGCAATCCGGACCAGCGCCTCAGTGGAGTAACGCTCTGGCACGTGTCGAACCGGCCGCATCGCACGACCCTGCGCTTGCAGCTAGTGAAGCAAGGCGTCCGCGACCGGATCGGTGAGGCGCGGATCGGTCCGTGCGTGCAAGTCGATCCAGGGCAACACGATCGCCAACAGATAGAACTTCGATGCGTGATATTTGTTGTCCATTCGGTGGCGATGCTGCTCCAGCCAGGGGCGCGCGCCGGGCAGGACGTCTTTCGCGCGCGCCGAATACTCGTGGACCTGTTCGAACCGGCTTCTCGCAAGATCACACAGGTTGAAGCGAAAGCTGCCCTTGACTCGTACGTAGGGCAGCCTGGCGAAGCGTCTGGCGATGTGTTCGCGCACCAGGACCTTGTTGATGCCTTTGTAAGCGTCCATCCGTTGCTCGGGAGGCACCTTGCCGGTGATCCACTGCCACAGCCGCCGATCGCAATAGGGATACGCGACGCGCAACGACAACGCCGCCACGGTGTACAGCCCTTTGGCGACGCCGCCCGCGCTGGTCATGATTTCGAGCGTGATCGACAGCTGCTGGGTCAGATCGCGCGCCTCCGCCATGGCCGGGATGAACCGGGCCAGGCGCGCCTTGGATTGCTGCGCGATCTCGCGCCCGAACAGGGCATTCACTTCCGCATCGGTGAAGCGCGATCCCGGGAATCCCCGTTCGAACGGATCCATCTGCAAGGTCGAGAGCAGATAGCTCAGCTCGAAACTGCGGCTGGACCAGGCGGATTCATTGACGAATCGGGGCAGGCAGAGATTCCTGGCAAGCAGGCGCAGGGCGTACTTGTGCCAGGTCGCCGGCACGCCGAGATAGACGTCCGAGCCCAATCCGTCGATCACGCCATCGCCACCTTGCCGCGCGATTTCCGTCGCCATGTCCACATAGGACAGCAGCGCGAAATCCGCGGTGAGCAAGGGGATGCGCGGCAATAGCTTCAGGTAGGCGTCGTAGGCACGGCCGGCATCGCACACCAGCACCTCGTGGCGCAGGCCGAGGTGTCGGGCGACATGGCGCGCCGATGCCACCTCGTCCTCTTCGTAGCCGCCGAGATAAGTGATGCATGTGGTATCCGGTCGCGCCTCACTCGCGGCGATCGCCAGCGAAGTCGAATCCTTGCCACCGCTCTGCAGCAGCCAGGGTGTGGTCATCCTCGCGCTGGCCGTGGACACTGCATCGCATAGCAGGCGGTGATACTCATCCGCCCAGTCCGGCGGCGTCATGCTGCGCTCATCGCGATACAGCGAGCGGCAGAACATCGGCCGGTAGGCCGGATCGTCGAACATGTCCTGACCCGGGTCGAAGCCGCAACTGACGAGCCGTACGTTGTCGTAGATCGAATAGGGCGGATAGACGAAACCGTTGCGCAACAGGTCTGCCAATGAAACCCGATCCAGCTGGCCGCGCTCGGCGCCGGCGTCGACCAGTCGCGAGAAATCGGGATCGCCGTAGAACGGCGAGACCAATAGTTGGATCTGGTTCAAAACCGGCTCGCTTGCATTCGAGGCTGCCATCGCGTCCAAACCAACACTTTCATCGCCAACCGGTCGCCAAAGCCCCGCCGAATGAAGTGTGGCGGGCGTCCCACCGCAAACGCCTTTCACTGCGGCGTGAGCGATCGATCGCACCATCCCGGCGACTGGAACTCCTCGCCAGGACGAATCGCCTTACTGCCACACCAGTTCGATCGAGCCCACCAGGGGCCTGGCGTTCTGATTGGGTCGTCCGCCGGGTACGAAGGTGACTGCCAGCGATTCTCTGGCCTTGACCGTTCCGCCATCGAGGATCCTGCGTAGCAGATCCGTCACGTCGAAGCTGTAGAAGTTCTCGCCGAGCGCGTCGCCTGCCTTGCCGTGGCCATGATCATGAAATTCGGCATCGAAGAAGTTGATATTGCCGACATACATGTTCTGACCCAAGCCACCAGTGGCGCGTGAAGGCGTCAGGTAGAGGTGGTAGAGCACCTCGGGCTGGGCCCAGGCGTGCAGGTCCTTGACCACCAGGTAGGTGCGCCGTTGACGCGTCGTGTCGAGCACGGATTTGTCAGCCCGGGCTGCCAACGGCGCCAACGTCGCGCGCACCGGTTTGTCGCCGAGTTCCGCAGACGCCACCGCCTTGGCGACGCGCTCGGCGACGGCGCTTGCGGGCGCGATCAGGCTCGTGGTCCGCGCGGCTGCTTCGGTGCCGGTCGACGAAACGAACTTGTCGTAGGTATAGCCCAGCGCGTCGGTGCTGAAGAAGTCCTTCAATTTGCAGCTGACCCGCTGTCCGAGTGCGTCGACAAAGACGAACTCCTTGTTCAACCAGGTCCCCGTGGTCGGATTCGACGCGCCGTTGCGGTTCCAGCTCGCCCATAGCCGGTCGATGTTGCTGTGGTGAACCCAGAACAGGGGATCCCTTGCGGCATACGGGACGGCACCCATGTTCTTGCTGTTCCCCACGAGCACATGGATCCGGCCATGGATACCTGAATCGATGGCGCGGCAAAAACCCTGCACGCTGCCGACCGTGTTGTAGTTGGCGCGAGCCATCGCGACGCTGATGTCCATCGCGTCGCCGGGCTGGTTCTTGTGTATCGGCTGGCCCGTTTTGGCCAGGGTCGTACGGTCCGCACGATAAAGCGATCTGAAGATCGGATCGTTGAGAAGGCGGAACTGCTGGGGTACTACGCCGCGCTGGGCGAGGTCGTAGGAGGTGTAATTCCAGTAAGGAAGCGTGAAGTCGGGCCGTTCGGTGACTACACGCACGATATCCTCGAGGAAGAACACGAACATGCGATGCCATGGCAGGAAGTGGCTGGCGTTCTGCCCGGAATGGGACTGGCATGTGTTCCAGGTTTCGTCGGCCAGCGCGCTGAGCGGCGTCGGGTCGGGACCGAATATCCGGGTGATCTCGTTGGCTTTCGTGGTGGTGCCGTCGACGAAATGCGTATACCACTGCCACAGCCAGCCCAACGGGTCCTGCGGGCCGCGCAGCTTCATCTTTTGCACGGCGTCGGCATAGATCTGCAGCATCGCCTGGCCCGTCGGGCTGCTTGAGTCGTAGCGCACGAAAGGTGTCGCGGTCTGCGCTTGAGCATTGCGCGATAACCAAAGCGCGAACGGCATCGCTGCGATGCCGCGGACGAAATTGCGACGGGACAACGAAGTCATGACCGTAGCCTCCACTCTCGATGAGTCCTGGGGCATCCAGCCGTGTCGATGGCGGCGAGATCATCGAGAGCGCAGGTGGCGCTCGACCCTGGAGGGGGAGGCGATTCAATCAATCCTGAAAGGAACCGGGAGGGCATCGCCATTCGCCGTTGCAACGCAGTCCCCCAAGCCGGACTGCATCAAGAACAACGCAAAGCCCGTCAAGCCCGGGTCAAATTCCAGCGCTGTCTGCACGCGGCAGGCCGCCGCTTCAGGTTGCATGCATGCACTTGTTCACGCTGACTGGCAGCGGCCCATTCATGCACGACGCGGACAGCTAGCTTAACGGCCAGAGAGTGGACCACCCCCTCGGGCTGGCGAAGCCCGACGCATTTGCAATCTAGCGCGACCGCAGCATCTCGCGCCGGGAGTCGGTGTTGCGGGCTGCGCGAAAAGACACCAGCAACTCAACCATGACCCGCAGCTCTGGCCAATCCGATCTCCGAGCGCGGCGGCGCACCGAACAGGCGCTTGTATTCCCGGCT
>Ga0193708_1000133_pt1 | contig 14905 bp, 13 predicted proteins | sample H3c1metaG_FD_160570 | JGI IMG/M metagenome (GOLD analysis project Ga0193708, IMG submission 160570) | Soil microbial communities from a riparian zone of the East river system, Colorado, United States - H3c1 | ecosystem: Environmental > Terrestrial > Soil > Riparian zone | place: USA: East River...
CATTTATTCTTATGAATTATACAATGAATATGGCGTGGAATGTATCATCCGCATCGGCACGGCAGGCGCTTATGAAGAAACAACAAAGGTATATGATGTAATAAATGTAGATAAGGCATACAGCGAATCGACCTATGCCAGCGAGGCTTTCGGTATTGGCGCCAACCACCTGGCACACCAGGGCAAGGCCTATGAAATTATAAATGAGACAGCCAAAAAATTAAGCATGACGGTCAGGGCCTGTAATATACATTCAAGCGATGTTTTTTACAGGAGCAAAAAAGGAACGCCGCCGCTTGCAGCAGAAAATAATTGTGTGTGTGTGGAAATGGAAGCATTCGCATTATTTTCCAATGCCCAATACTTAAAGAAAATGGCGGCAACCATACTTACTATTTCTGATATCATTCCAACCCACGAGAGTATGTCGGCAGATCAAAGACAAAGCTCTTTGGATAATATGACAAAACTCGCTTTGGAATCAGTAATTGCGATAAATGCAATTATCTGAGAATGATATGACCGAGGTAAGCTGCCCATCATCAACAATGGCTTTTATGGTTTGCTTCAGCAGGCGCTGCCCGTCATATTCAGAAGTGATGATGGTACTGTTTGGATGGCCCGTACCATCTATGGTTTGTTCTTTTATTATCTTATTCCCGTTTTCTTTATAGCTCACCAGGCTCCATTTTTTTCCAGCAGTAGAATACCATTCTGTTTCTTTATACTTATTATCGCCTGTTTTTTTTAATTCGTTTACCGGTTTTTCTTCAAAGCCCGTGGTGGATTGGTTGTTCAGTAATTCGGTATAGCCTTCATCCGTATATTTAAACCTGAAAAGCATAGATGATTCTTTGGATAAATGAAACTTATATTCAAGAAGATCGCCGTCATCATTGTAAGTAAAAGACTCATAAGAGCCGTGTAATGGTAATTGCTTAATGTTTATATCTTCAATACCCCGGTAAAAATATTCAAATACTTTCGTTGGCAGGGCCTTTACCTTCCATTTGTCCTTCAGGTAATACTTTCCGTCCTCTTCTTTGCAGGAAATGACTGAACAGGCCATCAGCAGCAAACAAAAAAAATTTGATCTATTCATTTTCAAGGGGATTTTTACCGAAGCGAGTTTTTTACCACGGAGACACGGAGTTTTTTCACGGAGCACACAAAGAGGATTCTCTGTGTGCTCTGTGTTTCATCTTTGTGTCTCCGTGGTAAAAATTGATTATCTCTCTAATCATTCAATTTGTAACTACGGATAAAACTCACTGCTTTGATCATATCATCATGAAGAATTCTATCTGCATCATTAAAACTCACATCTTTTCTAAAAGCAGTCACGATCTTTTCCAGTTCAGCTGAGGTCTTCAATGGGCGACGGAATTCGAGTGCCTGTATTGAAGTAAGTAGTTCAATTGCCAATACCTTTTCAACATTATCCACTACCCTCTTGCATTTTGTTGCCGCATTGGCGCCCATGCTCACATGGTCTTCCTGGTTATTGCTTGATGAAATGGAATCTACGCTGGACGGCGTACAGAGTTGCTTGTTCTCACTCACAATACCTGCGGCGGTGTATTGCGGTATCATCAAGCCCGAATGAAGCCCCGGATCTTTAACAAGGAATAATGGAAGGCCCCTTTGACCACTGATGAGCTGGTAGGTCCTTCTTTCTGATATGCTGCCGAGCTCAGCCATGGCCATGGCTAAAAAATCCAGGGTAAGCGCCAATGGCTGGCCGTGAAAATTGCCGCCACTTACGATAAGGTCTTCATCAGGAAAAATATTTGGGTTATCAGTAACCGAATTGATCTCTTTTATAAAAACGCTCAGCACATAATCAAATGTATCTTTTGTTGCGCCATGCACCTGGGGCACACACCGGAAAGAATAAGGATCCTGCACCTGCGATTTTTTCCGTTCGGCGATCTTGCTGCCTCTCAATAATTCCCTGATGGCTGCTGCAGTTCCTACCTGTCCTTCGTGTGGACGTATGGAATGGATCTTTTCATTTAATGGGTCGGTTGTACAATCAAATGCATCAAAACTTAAAGCCGCAATGATATTCGCCCATTTTATAAGCCTGTCGCATTGAATAAGGTTATACAAGCCATAGGCGCTCATGAACTGTGTGCCATTTATTAACGCAAGACCTTCCTTACTTTTTAATTCAATGGGTTTCCATTTTAATTTTTTTAGTGCATCAGCAGCAGGCATTTTTTTCCCTTCATGGCACACTTCACCCAAACCCAGCAGGGGCAAACTTAAATGACTGAGTGGCGCAAGGTCGCCTGAAGCGCCGAGCGATCCCTGGGTATAAATGACCGGCAGCACGCCGTTATTGTACATGTCCATCAGCCTTTCTACCGTAACCGTTTGTACACCGGAATTGCCATAGCTGAGCGATTTTATCTTCATTGCGATCATCAGCTTAACGATGGCTGCGGGTACTTCCTCCCCCATTCCACAGGCATGTGATTTTATTAAATTGCTTTGCAGCTCCTGCAATTGTGTTTTGTCTATCCTGACATTCTGTAAAAAGCCAAACCCGGTATTGATACCGTAATAGAGTTCATCAGACTTGTCCAGCTTGTTATCCAGGTATTCCCTGCATTTACTGATGCGGTGATGGGCGTCAAAAGTGATGGAGACCAGTTGGTCAAACGCCAGTAAATTCTTTATTTGCTGAAAATCAGTATGGCTCTTATCCAGTGGTAAATAATTATAGCTCATGTATGCAGGCAATTAGTTGGGCTGGTCATTAAAAAATTTTAACTTGGACAAAGTTAATTGGTAATTTGAAGATTTGGTGATTTGAAGATTTGGTAATTTCCTTTTTGCTGTCATTCTGAACGATAGCGAAGAGTCTATGATCAGGACGGGGATGCTTAGCTCCCCAGTATGACAAATTATTAGTTCAATTCAATTATAGTCAAAGACAGTTTATATGAAACGAATTTTCCCTTTCATGCTGGCGCTTATTTCAACATCGGTTTGCGCTCAAACAGTAATGCTTTTAAATTCAGCAAGCAAAGCCTCCCTGCGGGGTTTAAGCGTTGTTGATGACAAAACGGTCTGGGTAAGTGGCAGCGCAGGTACGGTTGGCAGATCGGTTGACGGTGGTGAGACCTGGAAATGGACAACCGTAAAAGGTTTTGAAAAAACTGATTTCCGCGACATCGAGGCTTTTGATAAGAATACAGCCGTAATTATGGGTATTGCTGCCCCTGCCTATATTTTAAGAACAACGGATGGCGGCGAGAACTGGAGATTGGTTTATGAGAATAAAGATACCAGTATGTTCCTCGATGCAATGGAATTCTGGAATGAGCAGTCCGGTATCGTCATCGGGGACCCTATCAATAACAAAGTTTTCATAGCAAGAACTTTTGACGGAGGCAATAGCTGGCAGGGTCTGCCGGAAGCTAATTATCCTGTCGTGGATAAGGGAGAGGCTTTTTTTGCTTCGAGTGGCACCAATATTCGCAAGCTGAATAAAAAAGAGGCTGTATTTGTAAGTGGAGGAACAAGATCAAGGCTTTTCATCCGTGATACCAAAACAGACCTGCCCCTGTTGCAAGGGAAGGAAAGTACGGGCGCTAATTCCGTTGCTGTGAAAAATAAAAATGTATTGATCGTTGTGGGAGGTGATTTTACAAAGAGAGATTCGGCAATAAAAAATTGTGTTATAACAGAAGACGGCGGTAAGACCTTTACCGTACCGGTTGTTGGCCCGCATGGCTACCGCAGCTGTGTTGAATGGCTTGGTAAAAAGAGCTGGATCAGTTGCGGGCTCAATGGTGTGGATTATTCAACCGATGAGGGAAAGAACTGGGCATGGATCAGTAAAGAAAGCTTTCATGCCTGCCGCAAAGCAAAGAAAGGAAAGGCGGTATATTTTTCGGGAGGCGGCGGAAGGATCGGGAAACTTATAGAATAATGAACAAGGAACAAGGAATGTCGAACAAGGAACAAGGAATGACGAACAAGGAACAAGGAATGTCGAACAAGGAAGTGCTTCACTTCATCATTCATAATTCCTTGTTCCTTGTTCAATATTCGTTCCCTTGTTCGATATTCATTACTTCTTAAAAGCAAAATACACAGCACCCAATATCAATATAAAACTTACCAGGTATTTCCAGTGAAAGGGTTCTTTTAAATACCATACTGCAAATGCAGCAAATACCACCAGCGTTATAACTTCTTGTGTAATCTTTAGCTGGAAGCCATTCATGCCGCTGATAAAACCAAGGCGGTTTGCAGGCACCATCAAACAATATTCAAATAAAGCGATACTCCATGCGATGAGTATCGCTTTCCATATTGGTATTGTAGTATTTTTTAAATTTCCATACCAGGCAATGGTCATGAAAATATTGGAAGCGGTTAGTAAGAGGATGGTGCGAATCATGAACTGATAATTTGAAGATTTGAAAATTTGGTGATTTGAAGATGAAAGCGCAGTCAGCAACCATGCCATAAAATTTTTTCACAAACTGCCCGCAATAAAATTATGCGCTTCGCGGTAAAAAAATCTTCAAATCACCAAATTTTCAAATCAGTTTCGGTTTCGTCCTCCAAAAATAAGATTGATCAATACCAGTAATACCAGAGCACCAATAGCTGCGGTTAAAACATAATCGAGCCAGCCGGTTCCGGTAGCTATCTTTACGCCTATTTTCGGCATCAGCCAATAGCCGATAAACCCGCCTACAATACCTACTACGATATTGCCTAATAATCCAAGTCCGCCGCCCTGGAAGACCAGTCCTGCGAGCCAACCTGCGATTGCGCCTAAAAGAAGAATGATGAGGATCGTTTGAGTGTCCATGATTTTTTAAATTAAGAATTAAAAATTAAAAATTTCCCCAAATGGGGACATTTCACTTTAATGCAAACGAAATGCCATATAATTTTTAATTCTTAATTTCTAATTCTTAATTGAGACTCCTGAAATCCACCGGCACCAGCTTACTCACGCCGGGCTCCTGCATGGTAACGCCGTAAATAACATCCACGGCACTCATCGTCATTTTATTGTGTGTTACAATGATGAACTGGCTGTTCTCACTGAACTTTTTTATCATCTGCGTGAACTTACCAACGTTGGCATCATCCAGCGGGGCATCAACCTCATCCAAAATACAGAACGGCGCCGGTTTAATTAAATAAATGGCAAATAATAAGGCTGTTGCCGTTAATGTTTTTTCTCCGCCGCTTAACTGTCCTATCGATGAAGGGCGCTTGCCTTTTGGCTTGGCAATGATGTCAATTCCTGTCTCGGCTAAATTCTCCGGGTCAACCATCACCATATCCGCGGTATCGTCTTCGGTAAATAATGCCTGGAACACTTTTTGGAAATTCTCCCGCACTTTATTGAACGTTTCCAGGAACTGCTGGTTAGCCGTGGCTTCCACTTCCTGGATGGTCAGCATCAGGCTCTCCCTTGCCGTTACCAGGTCGTTCTTTTGTTCGAGGATAAAGTCATACCGCTTTTTCATTTCGGTGTATGCCTCTATCGCTGTAGGATTTATCTCCCCGATATTTTCAAGGCGCTTGCGCTGGCGTTCATTTTTTTCTCTTAATTCTTCCAATGGCGTATCCGTTGTCCTTGGCTCATCAATGATCACGTCAAGGTCAACCTTAAACTCAACATTCAATCTTTCCTTCATCCCCGCAAGCTGCAGTTTAAGGTCGGTGAGCTTATCTTTTATTTCATTCAGTAAGGTATCAATACCTTCTTTTGATTTGTGCTTGTGGCGCAACTCGCTTTCTTTTCCGGCTAATTCATTGCGCAGGTTATAATAGGCCTGGTCGGTCTCATTCAGCTTTCTTTCTTCCGCATCTTTATTATGCAGCATGGTGATCACAAGTGTTTCCAGTGCAGCCAGTTCTTCCGCGGTTTCGGTAATACTCGCGGCAGCTTCATTCAGTTGCGTATTGCTGTTCTCGATCTGTAGTTTCAGGTCATTAAGCTGGTTGCTCTTAAAATCAAATTCCTGTTTTAAAGAAACGATCTTGCTTTGCTGCCTGGTGAGTTGTAAGTTGCTGTCATTAAAAGTTGTGGTTGCAGCATTATATCCTTCTTCCGCCGATGCATAGTCCTGTTCTACGCCCTGCATTTTTTCAGCCAGTTCTTTTAACTGTGCATTAAAATTTTCGAGGTCAGTTCTTGTGCTGGCTATTTCTTCATGGTTGGCCTGCAGTTGCTGCTGCAATTCCGTTATCCTTTCGCTGCTTGTTTCTTCCAGGTGGTACAGGTTCTCAATTTTATTCTGCAAAGAAAAGACCTGGTTGGTAAGATTGCTGATATCTTCCTGAGTTTGCTTAATGGCATTTTCTTTCAACTGCTCATTAAATGCGATCACTTCGTTGTGGCTGGTTTGAATAACAGCTTTCAAACTGTTTACGATGGCTTCCTGCGAAACGATCTCTTCTATCAGTTTTTCCAAATTCTTGGCCCTGCCGATCTTCTTTCCTTCAAACAGACCAACGCTTCCGCCGGTGATGGAATATTTTCCTTTTACATATTTCCCTGTTCTTTCCAGCACCACAGATCCGTTGCTGTTGCGTAAAGCTTCTTCATTCTCCGCAATAAAAACATTGCCCAGCAAGTGTTTGGCAAGATTGGCGTATTTGCTGTCGATCTCCACCACGCTTAAAGCAGGGATGGTTCCTTCCGGTTGCGCATGGGCTTCAAAGTCGGTGAACTTATCCTGCAAAAAGAAATTGGCCTTGCCTTTTTTATTGTCATCCAGTAAATGAATGGCCTGTAAACCTTCCTCTAAATTATTTACTACGTAATAGTTCAGGTAAGGCTCCAGAACATTTTCCACCGCCGCACGATATTCTTCCTTTACATAAATGATATCACTTAATAAGGGAGCTGCAGAATTCCAGCTTGGGTTATTGTGCAAGAATTTTACACTCTCCGGGTATCCTTCCATCGAGTCTATTAAACTTTTCAGGAGGTCGTGTTCATTTTTCTTACTGTCTAATTTCCTGTTCTCGTTGGCAAGCTCATTACGCAAACCTTCCATCCTGTTCTGTGTTTGCAGGATCTGTTCTTTGGTGAACTCGTGGTGTTGCTGTAGCTGGTTCAGGCTGGTTCTTTTTTGTTCCAGCTCTTCGCCTTTATTTTTTCTTTCAGGCTCCAGTTGCTGAAGTTGCGCCTGCCTTTGCGTTTTTTCTTCCTGGATCTGCGTAATGGTGCGCTGTAAGTTCTGGATGGAAGTATCGGCAACCGCTACTTTTTTCTCTGCTTCAAACTGGTTGCGCTGGATGGCCTGGTTCTCTTTACGCAGTTCATCAATATGGCTGCGCTTGTCATCAAATATCTTACGCTTTTCTTCTACCGCATTTTTTAATTCTGCCAGCCGGTTCTCAAATTCGGCCAACTGCAGTTCATCCTCGCTTATTTGCTTGCTGGTAAATTGTATGCTTTCATCAAGGCCGCTTAACTGCCCTCCTGCTTTTTGCAAAAATTCATTTAAGCCCGATTCCCTTTCTTTTAAGTACTGCAGGCGCTGGCTGCTCAAGCTCTTTTCACTTTCCTTGCCGCGTACTGCCTCCAGCATATCATTGAATGCATGCTGCATTTGCTGCAATGCTTTTTCCTTTTCAATAAGGCCAAGCTTTTCCTGTTCCAGCAATGCTTCTTCTTTCGCAATGGCTGTCTCCAGTTCTATCCTTTTGTCTACTTCTGATTTTTGCTGTTCATTCAGGTCGTGGTAGGTAATATTAAAACCTTCCAAAGCCGCTTTGGCCAGTTCAATGCTTACTTCTTTGTATTCTTTTTTTATCTCGAAATACTTTTCGGCTTTTTTGGCCTGGCTCTCGAGGCTTTTCAGCTGGTTATTTATTTCGAATAAGAGGTCCTCGATACGGGCAAGGTCCTGCTCGGCTGCGTCTAATTTAAGCTTGGCTTCTTTTTTACGGGTTTTATAAATGGAGATGCCTGCAGCCTGCTCCAGCATTTTTCGGCGGCTGAACTCTTTGTCCTTGATGATGTCATCTACCATGCCCAGCTCAATAATGGCATAGCTGTCGTTGCTGATACCGGTATCCATGAAAAGGTTATGGATATCCTTTAAGCGGCAGGCCACGTCATTGAGACGGTACTCACTCTCCCCGCTTTTATAATATTTACGGGTTACGGTAACGGTGCTGAACTCGGTAGGAAGGAGGTTCTTGGTATTCTCAAAAGTAAGGCTGACCTCTGCAAGGCCACTGGCACTGCGGCTTTTGCTGCCGTTAAATACAAGGCTCTCGAGGTTCTCACTGCGCAGGTTACTTATTTTATGCTCACCTATCACCCAGCGGATACTGTCAACGATATTACTTTTTCCACAACCATTGGGGCCAATTACCCCGGTAATACCTTCATCAAAATTGACCACAGTTTTATCGGCAAAACTCTTAAATCCTTTGATTTCTAAACTCTTTAAACGCACGTTTTTCTATGTTTTAAGTATAGCGGCAAATATAATGGAATGAAACAATAGATTTTTTTGATTTTTTACAGCGAATATGCTAGTTATTCACAGTTGTATCAAAAGCCTTTTGAGTTATCTTATAAAAAACGCTGGTATATACACAAAGCCTTCCAGACCCGTTAAGGACAGGAAGGCATTGATGCGAAAAATGAGCTTATTGTTTTATAAGCTGGCCTCGTATTTCGCCGTTCGGAAACGCCGCCGTATGTATGTTCACATAATACAGGTTAGCTCTGAGGTCGGTTTCCTGGTCTGCTGTTAACGCAACACTGGTAAACGTTATGGGAGACGTGAAAGTGACAAATGGAAAAACCGGTGGCCCGCTTACGCCAACTGCCCCTACATGAATATGCGCATCAGTAGCTGCAGCGATCGTATGATTTACTGTCACAGTAAATATCTTTGTGTCGTTGTTAAAAACAAGTGTTGCCGTTCCGGTGGCTGTTGAAGCATTGGCAGGTACTTCACTCGCTCCGTCCAGGGTAGCGGTAAAAGTAGTGTTAGGATTCGGTGGTGGCGGATTATCGTCATCATCCTTATCGCAGGAAATCGTTCCTAATGCCAATGCTGTTGATGCTAATAAACTGAATAAGACTTTCATAGATTTGTATTTTAAAGTTTTTAAATATTGCCCGCAACCATTTCCATGGACGGACTGTCTACATATTAGTCGTATATTAAAAACACGGGGTTGTACCAAAAGCCTAAAAATGCGACTTTTAACATATCAAAAAAAAATCAAAAGCGACTATAGAAAACTTCGATTATGAATAAATTAGTAAGAGGACTTATTGCCGGATATGGCGCAAAAAAACTGGGTGGCGGATGCCTGGGTACGATCGTTGTTTTTTTGATAATCTGGTATGCCCTTGGAAGTTGCTAGCTGCAGTTTTTACCCTGCAAAAGAAGTATATCTTCGAAGTGTTTATACAGTTTTAAAATGCAATTTTACCGGGTAAAAACATAAAACATCTCGTACAATAAAAACATTGCTTTTCTCCTGCAATATTTTGATTTGGCAACCCGTTAGATCATCGTAAATGTCAATACATGACATTGACTGTTTCATCTTAAACCAAATCAATTAATCCTTATGAAAAAACTATTACTACCGGTATTATTCGCCGCAACCGTTTTCGGTATTTTTTCCTGCAAAAAAACAAATGTGGATGCTCCTGCTCCTGAAGATACCCAACGCTATGTAACGGGTATACAAAACAAAGAAGCAAGTGACCAGGGTACGGGAAGGATCGATAATTGTTTATCTACAGATGTGGACCTGATCGCAGGCCAAAACTTGGTTGCTGGTACCATTAGTGTGATCAATGATGAGAACAATATCTATGTAACCTATACCACTACCGGCGGTTGGGTTTTAACACAAACACACCTTTATGTGGGAGATTGCGCACTGATCCCTGTAAATAACCCGGGAAATCCTATACCGGGACAATTCCCTTATTCAGGTACGCACAATAATCTTACAAGCGTTACCTACACTGTTCCGCTTTCAAGGATACCTGCAGGAAGCTGCGGATGTATTGCTGCGCATGCCGTGGTTAAGGAACTGAATAGCTCAGGTGGAACTATACAAACGCAAACAGGCTGGGGCAATGGCGTACGTATCAATTTAAATGGTGGTAACTGGGGCATGAAATTCGACTACTGCAGTTGCGTACCTGAGATATAAAATATTTCATTACTCCTATTTATACCGGTGCATTTTGATGTGCCGGTTTTTTTTGCCTCTGTGATTTGATAATTTGGTGATTTGAAGATTCCTTAAAATTTAAGCGTCTTAATTATCTTCAATTAACATTTTTTCAAATTGTTTTTGTTTTATTACCTGCCTTATCTAACTTTCCTGCTCACAAAATATAAAAAATGAGAAAAGCCCTCCTCTTCATTTTTATCTTCTTCATTTTTATTGGCACTATCCATGCACAGGCTGTAAAAACAGATACAGTGGAAGTACAGAAGCCGGATACCGTTAAAGCGGGTATCTATATTACCAGTATACACGATATTGATTTCAAGCAAAAGGAATACAGTATAAATTTCTGGCTCTGGCTGCAATATAAGAACAGGGCTTTTGATTTTTTGCAGTACCTGGAAATACCCAATGCAAAAACCGTTACGAAGTCTTTTTCAACAATTGATACTTCCGATGAGGAAGTATATATCATAATGAAAGTACAATGCATAATGAAAGATTCCTGGAAGATCGGCAACTTTCCATTTGACCACCAGAGATTAAGACTGTTCTTCGAGAATTCGCAGTATGATGCAAACGCACTTGTTTTTGTAGCAGATACGGCAGGCAATCATTATGATCCCCGTTTTACCTTAAGCGGCTGGAAGATGGACAGCTGCAGGCTAAGCGTTGGGAAAAAGATCTATGAAACCGCATTCGGGGATGAAAGTATTGCTGAGGGAAAAATGGAATACAGTTCATTCAGGGTAACGGTCGCAATAAATCGTGAGGCAGGCGGATTGTTCTGGAAGATGTTCCTGGGTATGTACATCGCTTTTTTTATAGCCTATGTATGTTTTTATATTCATGCTGATGGCATTGACTCCCGTTTTGGCCTGAGCGTGGGCGCCTTATTTGCCGTGATCGGTAACAAATATATCATTGATTCGGCCCTGCCTGAGTCAACTACATTTACGTTGGTTGATACCCTGCACGGCATTACACTTTGTTTTATACTTGCCGTTATTACCGCCACCGCGTATTATATGAAGCTTGTAAAAAATGATAAGGCCAAACAGGGCCATAGGTTTGATATGATCATTGCCCAGGTCCTGCTGCTGCTATATATAGGTTTAAATATTTACTTCATTGCGATGGCAAAAACAACCTGATTTGGTGATTTGAAAATTTGAAGATGATGATACCCCAATAGCCTTAAAGAATTGCCAAATCTTCAAATCTTCAAATTTTCACATTGGGTTTTTACGAATGAATTCGTATTTTTGGTCACTTAACTATTTTATTTATGAAAAGAATTATTACTTTTTTGTTTTTGGCCGCTCCTGTTGCTGTCTTTGCGCAACCAAAGATGATCACGCAGGCTACGATAACAACCAAAACAACCATTGTTGCACCTGATGATGATGATAACGCTCCCCAAACCATGAACAGTGGCCCCGATGGCCAGGAAGTGAGGGTGATGCGCTTCGGCGGTGATGGAGAAACAAAGACCACTACCTGGCTGAAGAATGATCTTACCAAAACCTTTTCAGAATCAGAAATGGGAAGAACGACGGTGATCAGGGATAACACGAAAAAGATCACTACAACCATAATGGAAATGATGGGCAAAAAGACCGGTTTTTATGCTACTGACGAAGACCAGGAAGATATGCGTAAGCGAATGGATAGTTTGATGAAGGCCCGCGGAAACCAGGGACAGGTTGTAACTTTTGGGGGTGGCGGATCGGGTGGCCCGGCCAATTATAATATCGAATACAAGGATGAATCAAAGAAGATATCGGGCTATGATTGCAAAAAAGCGCTGATCATCGCAACAAGAAGTAATGGAAAAAAAGATACCACGGCGGTTTGGTATACTCCCGAATTTAAGTTGCAGGGCTTAGCCAGTACCGGCGGAAGCCTGGGTGGTTTCGGTGGTTTTGCAGCTGGGAGCGCCGGTTCCAGCGGTATGGAATTGCTGAACGGGTTTCCCATGCAATACGAAAGGAATATGCCACGTGGAAGAAAAATGACGGTGCAGGTAACAAAACTGGTTACCGATAAGGAGATAGCCGATAAAGAATTTGATATACCAAAAGATATCGAAGTAAAAGCGATGAAAGATATGCAGAATGGTGGCGCCCCGGGTACTATCCAGATCAGGGACAGGAACTAAAATTATTGTAATAAAAATAAGACCTCCTGTTTAATTCCGGGAGGTCTTTTATTTTACGAATGGGAATTCAGAATTTAATATGGTAGTTTTTTCTTTTCATATTCCTTTGACCTGCTTTCATCGCCGTTTTGTTTATAAGCGATGATCAGGATATCGATCGCCTGCACATGGTTTATAGTCTCCTGTGCTTTACGATTCTATATTGCAACAAACAATCTTACGGCTTCTTCTGCGTAAGGAATTGCCTGGTTTAATATTGTTTTGCGTAAAGCAATAAGTTCATTCTTCTTTTTTATGTCTTCGGGTTTTGTACTTTTTATTTTTATCGCCTCATTTGCAATATCAATTGAATTATTATAATAAAAATTTGCCAGCAGCATATTGGCATCTGCAGTTGACTTAATGGACAAAGCTTTTTTTATAACTGCGGGGATCTTTTGCTTATAGATTTCAAGGCCTGCATCCCCTGCATTCACATATTTACTGAGCTCGTACCCGTAATTGAAAAAAAGCATGTAGCTGTTGGGATAGCTTATACCCAGTTCATCATATTTTTTAAAGAGCGCTTCTTTTTCCAGTCCCGCCAGTGCATACTCTATGTCTATCGCTTCCCAGTAAGGTTCTGTTGGATAATATTTTTTTGCCCTTGCCAGGTATTTCTCAAAAAGCATTTTATTCTTTTCTTCTTTATACGATCTCAGGATTGTTTCATAAGCTTCCACATACTTTTCATCCGCAAGATCCGCATCGGTGATCTTCCTGTAATAAGTCAATACATCGCCTGTTCTTTTCAAATCGTTTCCCAAAACAACCAGCTTCCAGATCAATCCCGTATCATGGGCAGAGAACCTCCATCCTTTAGGGCCGGCGAGCCTGTTGGCATAAATATAATCATGCACTTCAAGCGCTTTTACAAAACTGTTATAGGCAGCTTCGTAGTTCTTATTGTTGTAATTCCTTATCCCCAACCCATAAAAACTATTGTACACATTATAAAGGGAAGTATTTTCTTCTTTTTCTGTGAGCCGGGCTTCAGTATCCATTTCCCCGTACTTTTTCAGGGCAAAAAATGCTTCCCGGTTAAGTGAATCAATCTCAGCGACGGGCTTTGCTGCTGATTGGGCCAGTGTATTATAAACAAAGCCCTTGAGGTACCATGGTTCCGCCTTTGCAGCATTTTTGGGCTTGAGCAGGTAATTATCGAGGCCGGTCCTGGCCTTATTGTATTGTTTTTTTATCAGCATCTTTTTGATCTTATTCAGACCCTGGCTGTTAGCGTATAGTCCAACCGTCAAAAAAATGATGCATAAAAAAGCTTTCCTCACCTGTTATGTTTTAAGACTTAAAGGTATTAGTTTTAGCGAATGCCAGCGGGGATTTTACATTGGGATTTTTAGAATAAGGTAGTGTGTCTTAGTTTGAAAACTTTCCTGTCATTTCGACGACAGGAGAAATCTAATAAAGTATCGGTTCAGATGTCTCCTGTCGTCGACATGACAGGAGCTGGATGCTTAAATTTTCAAACTTAGCCATTATCTGGAATGCTCCCGGCTGTGCTTGGTAAGCTAAACTAATGTAAATTACAGGTTCATTATAAGGGTATTGATATCACAAAACAGCATACAGCAAATTCTCAGCCGCATAGACATTGTGGAAATAGTGGGTTCCTTCGTCAAGCTGAAGAAACGGGGCACTAATTATCTCGGCCTTTGCCCGTTCCATAATGAAAAGACACCCTCCTTTACCGTTTCACCCGCCAAGGAGATCTATAAATGCTTTGGTTGCGGCCGCAGCGGCAACAGCATAAGCTTTTTAATGGAGGCGGAGAAATACAGTTATGTGGAAGCCTTACGCTGGCTTGCCGCAAAGTATAATGTTGAGATCGAGGAAACAGAGACAAGCCCCGAATTCAAACAACAGCAACAGGTAGCCGACAGTTTATACATCATCAATAATTTTGCGCAAAAGCATTTCACTGAAGCATTATTCAATTCAGAAGAAGGACAGGATATTGCTTTAAGCTATTTAAAAGAAAGAGGATTCAGGGATGAGATCATTCGCAAATTCCAGCTTGGATATAACCCTGAAGCAAGAGATGGGTTTACAAAAGCGGCCCTGGCATCTCAATACAGTTTGGAATATTTGCAAAAGACAGGACTGGTCAATGTGCGTGATGGCAATGCTTATGATAATTACCGCGGCAGGATAATTTTCCCTATCCACAATCAAAGCGGTAAGGTATTGGGATTTGGCGCCAGGATCATTAAGAACAATGACAAAGCGCCCAAATACATCAACAGCCCGGAGAACGAAATTTATGTAAAGAGCAAAATATTATACGGCTCTTATTTTGCAAGGCAGGCGATCGATAAAGCGGATGAATGTTTATTGGTGGAAGGCTATACCGATGTTGTGAGCCTGCACCAGGCAGGGATTGAGAATGTAGTGGCCAGCGGCGGTACTTCCCTCACCCCCGACCAGTTAAGGCTCATTAAAAAATACACCAACAACCTTACGATAATTTATGATGGA
>Ga0193708_1000134_pt1 | contig 14833 bp, 14 predicted proteins | sample H3c1metaG_FD_160570 | JGI IMG/M metagenome (GOLD analysis project Ga0193708, IMG submission 160570) | Soil microbial communities from a riparian zone of the East river system, Colorado, United States - H3c1 | ecosystem: Environmental > Terrestrial > Soil > Riparian zone | place: USA: East River...
ACACTCAAACTCGAGGAACTTGCTATGCTCATCGTAAGCATATGTTATTTGTATGCGATGGGATATGCGTGGTGGAGCTATTTGTTGCTGGCATTAGCACCCGATATTAGTATGCTGGGTTATGTTGCGGGGAATAAGGCAGGAGCTTTTTGTTACAACCTCTTTCATCACAAAGGCATTGCCATAGCTTGTTTTATGATTGGATTGCTGTATGACATAGATGTCCTTGTACTTATTGGTATCATATTATTCGGGCATTCATCCATGGACAGGTTCTTTGGCTATGGGTTGAAATACGAAGAAGGATTTAAGTTCACGCATTTGGGAAGTATTGGTAAAAAATAATAAACAAACAGATTTTTATATTTAAATCGGAAACATCCTCCCTCTCCTCAAGGAGAGGGTTGGGGTGAGGTAATATGGCAAAGGGTAAAAACAAAGAAGAGTACGAACACACCGAATCGGGCATCGGTGGCCAGTATAAGACCTGGTTTTTGGACTATGCCAGCTATGTAATTTTAGAAAGGGCTGTTCCTGCTATCGAAGACGGGTTGAAACCTGTGCAGCGAAGGATCTTGCATGCCATGAAGGAAATGGATGACGGCAGGTTCAATAAAGTAGCCAATATCATCGGTCAAAGTATGCAGTACCATCCGCACGGTGATGCATCCATCGGCGATGCATTGGTGAACATGGGACAGAAAGAACTTTTGGTAGAAACACAGGGAAACTGGGGTGATGTTCGCACGGGTGATGAAGCCGCCGCATCAAGATATATCGAAGCAAGACTGAGCAAGTTTGCTTTGGAAGTTGCATTCAATGCAAAAACAACAGATTGGGCACTAAGTTATGACGGCAGGAAAAATGAACCGGTAACCTTACCGATGAAATTCCCTTTATTGCTTGCACAGGGCGCCGAAGGTATCGCGGTTGGCCTGGCGACAAAAATTCTTCCGCACAATTTCTGTGAGCTGATAGAAGCTTCAATAAAATCTTTAAGAGGGAAAAAAATTGAGATACTGCCCGATTTTCAAACAGGCGGCACTATGGATGCCAGCAATTACAATGAAGGAAAGCGTGGCGGAAAAATAAGGGTAAGGGCGATCATCGAGGAGCAGGATAAGAAAACACTGTTGATCAAAAGCGTTCCCTACGGCGTTACCACAACCCAGTTGATGGAGAGTATTGTAAAAGCCAATGACCAGGGAAAGATAAAAGTAAAAAAAGTAATGGATCATACGGCCGCAGAGGTAGAGATCATCATTGAGCTGGCCGCAGGCATTTCACCCGATATTACCATTGATGCATTATATGCATTCACCGATTGCGAAGTAAGCATTTCTCCCAATGCCTGTGTGATCGTGAAAAATAAACCACAATTCTTAGGCGTAACTGAATTGCTGAAAGTAGCTACAGACAACACCAAAGACCTGCTCCGCAAAGAACTGGAAATAAAACTAGCCGAGCTCCAGGAGAAATGGCATTACACTTCACTGGAAAAAATATTCTTTGAAGAAAAAATTTATAAGGAGTTAGAGAAGAAGCACGAGACGTGGGATAAAGTGTTGCTGGCGATCGACAAAGCCTTTACACCCTTCAAGAAGCAACTGAAGAGAGCGATCACACGTGAGGATATTATCAAGCTTACTGAAAAACCCGTTCGCCGTATCTATAGACTGGATATTGATGAACTCAATGACCAGATAAAGGCTTTAGAAGCTGATATCAAGCAAGTGAAACATGACCTCGCCAATCTTACCGATTATGCGGTTGCTTATTACGAAAATCTCTTAAAGAAATATGGCAAGGGCAGGGAACGTAAAACAGAGATCAAATTATTTGATACCATACAGGCAAAAACGGTAGCAATCGCCAATACAAAACTATATGTAAACAGGGACGATGGATTTATTGGCACCGGGCTTAAGAAAGATGAATTGATCGCCGAAGTATCGGACTTTGACGATATCATTGCCTTTACCAAGGGCGGTATCATGAAAGTGGTAAAAGTATCTGAGAAGGCATTTATCGGGAAAGACATTTTACACGTGGCCGTTTTCCAGAAAAATGATGAGCGTACTACCTATAACATGATCTACATGGACGGGAAATCCAAGATGAGTTATTCAAAACGGTTTAACGTTACAGGTGTTACACGGGATAAAGAATATGCTCTTACAAAGGGCGCTGAAAACAGCAAGGTTCATTATTTTACCGCCAATGCCAATGGAGAAGCAGAAGTTGTAAAAATAATCTTAACACCGGGTTGTGCTGCCAAGAAAAAAGAATTTGATTTTTATTTTGAGGAACAGGAAATAAAAGGCAGGGGAAGTATTGGCAACCAGGTGACCAAGTATCCTGTCAAATCGGTGAAATTCAAAGAAGCCGGTAATTCAACACTCGATGCAAAAAAATTATGGTTCGATAATAAATTCGGCCGCCTGAACACAGAAGAGAAAGGGGAGTACCTGGGTAAATTTGATGCGGAAGACAGGTTGCTTGTCATTTACACTGATGGTAATTACGAGATCACCGACCAGGAGCTGACACAAAGGTTTGATACTGAAAAAGTATTGTTGCTCGAGAAATTCGACCCTGAAAAGATAATAACAGCCGTGTACCATGATAAGGAAAAGGTGCAGTATAGTGTAAAGCGTTTTAAGATTGAGACCACAACACTGCATAATAAATTCCTGTTCATTAAAGAAGGAGATGGTAATTACCTGGAAGCGGTAACTACCGATGAAGAGCCCATTCTTGCCATGCAAAGCGGCAGGGGCTCACAGGTACGTAAAGCAAAAATAAAAGTTAATAAAGTGGTGGAAGTAATGGGCTGGAAAGCATTAGGCGCTAAATTAGCAGACTACAGCAAATCTGTTGAGATGGAGTGGGAACAAAAAGCATCGAACAATTTGCAGCCGGAATTGTTTGAATAATCTTCATCAAATAAATACTATGAGATCTTTATTAATTGCACTTATCGTTCTTTCTTCTTTAAGTGTAGCGGCACAGGATACATTAAGCTATACAAAGACCGAGATCATTTACGGAAGAAAGGATGGCATGGCATTGACCATGGTAATGTTGGTTCCAAAGGAACGAAGCAATGGCAAAGGGATAATCAGTGTACTTAACGGTAACTGGGTTTCTGCATACCGTATGATGGATGCCTTTTCAACCCGGCAGAACATGTATGTTGACCGTGGGTATACTGTGTTTGGCGTTATGGTAAGTTCTCAGCCTAAGTATGCGATCCCCGATGAGATCACGGATCTAAAAAGGGCGGTACGCTTCATACGTTACAATGCAAAGCAATATGGAATTGATGCTGATCATATTGGTATTACCGGTTCTTCTTCGGGCGGGCATTTATCGCTGATGATCGCAATGGCGGATGATAAAGCAGAATCAAACACTATTGACCCGGTTGATAAAGTGTCGGCCAGGGTACAGGCTGCGGCTGTATTCTACCCACCTACGGATTTTATAAATTATGGCCAGCCTAACCCTACAAATAACATCAACCAGGTAGCGCTGGTACGTGCCGGCGTTGCTTCGGCCTTTGATTTTAAAGTATGGAACGATACGACCAAAACATATGTTTCTGTACCAAATGAAAGAAGAATACAGATCGCCAGGGATATCTCGCCTGTAAATTTTGTAAGTAGCGATGACCCGCCGGTGATACTCATTCATGGTAATGCTGATATAATAGTGCCGCTGCAGCAATCCGAAACCATTATAGCCCGGTTAAAGGAAGCAAATGTGCCAACCAACCTCATCATTAAAAATGGCGGGGGTCACGGGTGGAGAAACCGGGAAACAGAGGAAAAGAATTTCGTGGACTGGTTCGATAAATATTTAAAGTAGTTCCAGGCACGCCTCTTGCTATTTAAGTGTAGTTTTACTGTTCGTGTTTTTTTAAATTAATGGCAGAGTCAATGATAAGATTGGGAAATTTTGAACGGGCCGACTTTCAGCAACTGATAGATTGGATAAAAGACGAAGAGTTGTTGATCAACTGGTCGGGCTCATTATTTAGTTTCCCATTGACCGAAAACAGCCTCGATTGGTATATACGTGATACCAATGTTGTGAATAATTCCGATGCATTTGTTTATAAAGCAGTAGATACGGAAACCGGTAAAACGGTTGGCCATATCTCTCTTGGCGGTATCAGCTGGAAGAACAGGTCGGGACGTGTTACCCGGGTATTGGTAGGCGATACCGGCGAACGTAACAAAGGTTATGGGCAGGAGATGACAACGGCTGTTTTAAAAATAGGATTTGAAGAACTGGGATTACATCGTATCAGTCTTGGTGTTTACGAGAATAATGAAGCAGCTATACACTGTTATAAAAAATGTGGATTTATAATTGAAGGCATTTCACGTGACATCCTTTTATATAAGGATGAATACACAAGTATGGTGGAAATGGGGATATTAGAAAATGAATGGAAGCAATTGAACCCGGTTACACCCGGGAATGAAATTGCACAACATTAAAATCTCCTGCGGTTATTAGTATTATTACCAGGCCTGTTGAAACCTCCGCCACCGCCTCTTGGCCCGCCACCACCACCGGGAGGTCCTGATCTTTCCTCAGCTTCCTTAACGATCAGCGGTTTTTTACCCAAAGAAATATCATTCAGGTTCTCTATGGCATCTTTTGCTTCTGCGCTGTTAGGCATATCAACAAATCCAAATCCCTTACTTTTCCCGGTATCCCTGTCCATGGCAACCCTTGCAGTTGTGATGGTACCAAATTTTTCAAATATCTCCATTAGTTCGGCATCATCGAGGTCATAAGGTAGTCCGGCAACAAAAAGCTTCATAAGTACTCTTTTTTACGAAAATACTAAACTTATTTTGGTATTTACGCCTGTTATTTTTTTATAAACAATAAAACGGCTGCCAGATTGAGTTAGTTCATGATAAGTTGCGGAAATTACTGTCATTTGATAAGGTAGAAGGATATTTACAGTAAAAGGGAACCACACACTACAATCGCTCTTTTTTATTATGCTGATATTTACACTGCTTATTTATGCTGATCTCTGAAACCTGTGAACAACCTTCAGTAATGGAGGTTTTTTTTGTTAACCAGCTTTTCTTTCGTCTTTATACTCATTTCAAATAAGCGGCTTTCTTCAGCATCGGGCGTGAGCCTTATTATTTTGATGAATTTAAATCCCAGTTTTTCAAGAAGCCGGATAGAATTTGTATTATCAACTGATGTGATGGCAAGGATCCGGTTCATACGCAAAATATTACGGGCATGATCTAATACAACTTTTGCCGCCTCAGAAGCATAACCTTTACCGGTATATTGTGGCAGGAAGGCAAAGCCGATATCAACATCATCCAATGTATCCCGTCTTAAAAGTCCGCACATGCCCATGGATATGCCACTGTCTTTTAGTTTTACCAGGTAAAGCCCAAAACCAAACTGGGCATAGCTTTTTTTAGGGCCGTTCTTAATATATTCTTTGGCGGCCTTTAATGTCCTGATGCCACGGTCGCCAATGAATCTTATCCATGCGGGGTTATTTACCAGTTCAAGAATAAAGGGAGCATCTTTAAGGGTGAGCCGGCAAAGCTGCAGGCGGTTCGTTTCAAAAATATGCATAACAGTTTATAGATTCCGTTAAGCAATTTAATTCGTTTTTTTTAATTGATAAGTCAGCGGATAAAAATGAGTTTATCTTCTGCTTTTCTTTTATAACTTTAATTATGTTTAAAATAAAATACCATTTCCTGCTTTTAATGCTGCTCCAGTCTTTTCCAGGCATGGCGCAGGATCTTGGTGAGCTTGGGGGCAATCCTTCTTCTATAAAATGGAAACAGGTCAATACAGCGAATGCCAGGGTGATTTTTCCAGCGGGATCAGACAGCCAGGCAAACCGCATTGCCAATGTGATGAGATTATTGGATAATACTACAGCAAATACCATTGGCGGCAGAACACGGAAGTGGAACATTGTTTTACAAACCCAAACCACCAGGGCTAATGCTTATGTTCGGATGGCACCGGTGATCAGTGAGTTCTATATGATTCCGTCACAGGATAATTTTGCAGGTGGCAGCATTCGCTGGGATGATAACCTGGTCATCCATGAGAACCGGCACATGCAACAATTCAGTAATTTCAATAAAGGACTTACCAAAGTATTTTCATTTTTTCTAGGCCAGGAAGGACAGCTATTGGCCAATGGCATTGCAGTACCCGATTATTTTTTTGAAGGTGATGCCGTTTGGCAGGAGACACTGGTAAGTGCACAGGGCCGTGGCAGGATGCCTGCATTTTATAACGGGTTCAAATCATTATGGCTGGAGAATAAAAATTATTCCTGGATGAAATTGCGCAGCGGCTCTTACAGGGATTATACTCCTGATCATTATCGCCTGGGCTATATCTTAACCGCTTATGGATTCGAGAAATACGGGGAAGACTTTTGGAAAAAAGTTACCAATGACGCGGTTACATTCAGGGAAGTATTCTATCCTTTTAACAGGGCGATCGAAAGATACTCTGGTAAAACATATAAACAGTTCCGCCAGGATGCGCTGCAGTATTTCAGGGATAAGTCTTTTGGGCAAAGTGTTGCCGTTTCTCCTTTTACTTATATCACCACTTTAAAAAATAATAATGTTGTGGATTACCAGTTTCCGGGGTATATAAGTGATGATAGTATTATCGTGACAAAAAGATCTTATAAAGAAGTAAATGCTTTTTACCTGCTGGTAAAAGGAAAGGAAAAAAAGATAAGGGTCAGGGATTATGCAATAGATGATCATTATTCTTACAGGAATGGCAAAATCGTGTATGCATCTTACCAAAGCGATCCCAGGTGGGGTAACAGGGATTACAGTGTAATTAATTTACTGGATGTGCATTCGGGCCGGCAGCAACAAATTACACACAGGTCAAAGTATTTTTCGCCCGATATGAACGAAGATGGCACCGAAATACTGGCAGTGAATGTAGATCCGGACGGAACAAATGGCCTTCACCGGATAAATGCAGCTACTGGCGTTGTTATCCGGAAACTTCCCAATTCACGCAATTACTTTTTTACGCAAACAAAATATGTTAATGCAAATACAGCCATATCAGCAGTAAGGAACCTGCAGGGAAATATGGTACTGGTAAAGGTCGATCTTACAACGGGTGCAACAGAAAATCTCACACCATTTTCTTTTAATGTTATAGGTTATCCATTTGTAAAAGGTGATACGGTTTACTTCAGCGTAATGAATAATAATGCGGATAAGGTATTTGCCATAACCATGAGCAATAAGAAAATATTCCGGCTCACAAATAATACTAATGGTGTGTACCAGCCTGCAGTGAATTCAAGAGGGGAGATGCTGGTTTCAGCTTTTACCGGAGATGGTTACAGGCTTGGGCGTATGAATTTAAGCCAGGCTGAGTGGCGCCCGGTTTCCAACCTGGATTTTATTATCTCTAAAAATAACTACTATACAGACTCTTTATCAAAAAGAGCAGGAGAGGGGGTTTTGTATACATTAAGCGACAGCAGCTTTGAAGAAACTGCCGCAGGCAGAATGAAAAATCCTGTTACAAAATATCGCAAGTCTTTCCGTTTATTTAATTTTCATAGTTGGAGGCCGGTTGTCAACGATCCTGAATTTGGCTATAGCTTTTCCAGCGATAATATACTCAGCAGCTTTAAGAATCAACTTAGCTATACTTATAACTACAACGAAAAAAGTCATACCATTGGCTTCAATGGCATATATGCGGGTTGGTTCCCATTTTTAAGTCTCGGCGCAGAAGGAAGTTTTAACCGCACAGTGGATACTGCATTTGGAAGATCAGTAAGTTTTAATTCAGCAACCTTAAAAGCGGGTATTTCCGTTCCGCTCAGTTTTATTGGTGGCCGCACAAATAAATTCTTAAATTTTGGAGCTGGCTATAACCTGGAACAATATTATTACCCGGGTGTTGGCAAAAACATGTTTGATAACAAAGCCATTAAGTACATCAATGCTTTTCTTACATTCAGTAACCTGAGCCAGCGTGCAACGCAACACATTCATCCCCGCTGGGCGCAAACCCTTTCATTGAATTATCGTGATGCGGTCAATTTCCGGGACAGTCATAAATTTGTTGGACATTCTTCTTTTTATTTTCCAGGCCTTTTTGTGAACCACAGTTTGCTGATAAATGCTGCTTATCAAAAAAGAGATACACTAACCGACCTGTTCAATAATATTTTTTCCTATTCCAGAGGATATGAAGCATTAAGTACAAGACGGATGTACAAGCTTGGAATAAATTATCATTTGCCCCTGGTATATCCTGATTGGGGTTTTGGTAATATCATTTTCTTCCAGCGCATACGTGGCAATGCATTTTATGACCATACCAATGCAAAAGCAAGGGTGAATGGTCTGCTTACAGAGATAATTAACCGCAGTACAGGAGGAGAGATCTATTTTGATACAAAGGTCTGGAATGCCCTGCCGGTAAGTTTTGGCTTCCGGTTCTCTCATTTGCTGGACAGGGATCTCTTAAATCCGCTGGTAAAGAACAGGTGGGAGATAATCATACCGATAGGATTGATACCGGATTAGGTTAATTCCTGTGCAAGCCCTATCTTGAGCCCTGATGGCATAATGAATATAACCTAAGAAAAAATGCCCAATACCACGAGATTTTAAACTGAATGTGGAAATTACGGCAATTTTAGAGTAAAAATACTTGTTTGTTTCGAATAAGCCCCTATATTTGGCGTCTGAAACTAAACAACTATGCCAGAACTGTCTTTAGCCGAAATTGAACTTACAGGCGAAAATCATGTAGAATTGTGGTTAACCAAGAACGGCTATACCAACATCGAAAAAGAAATTCTCTCATCAAAAGAAACAGAAATAAGGGCTACCGGCACGGTAGAGAATATCCTTGTTCAAACCCGGGCCTTTCTTGATCCTCACCGGCCTTTTAAACTGAGCGAATATTCCGTAGACAAGTTCACCAGGCGGGCAATAAATGTTAACCGGGTTGCTTACGTAGCCTATGTGATAATCGACAGCAACAAGGACCTTGTTGGAGAAATTATCTGGGAAAGATTAAGCTGATATCCCGGTTTTCATCCTGGCTTCCACTCATCTATCAAAATAGGAGGGTCGCCCTTATTTTTCAGCAGAAAGAGAAAAAAGGAATAACTTAATGTTTTAATTTATTAAAACTTAAATATTATATCATGAAGTATCTTTTTTCCCTGGGCATTATGAGTTTGCTGTTATTATCTGCAAGCACTTCTTCTGCTCAATCTGATAAATCAAAACGCCCCAGCCCTCCTGCAACAGTTACCCAAAAAGTAGGGGATGCAACGATTGTCATCGATTACAGCCAGCCTTCAGTAAAAGGCAGGACCATTGGTAACGGGTCTGAGGGGACCATCATTTTCAACAAAACTTGGAAACAGTGGGGAGCTTTTAAATATAGCCAGGCAGATGACCAGTTAAGGGTTACCGGTAAAGCAGAAAAAGCTAAAACCTTTGCTGAAAAAATGACCTTTTCTATTTCACCTGCCGGTAAGGTTTCTTTGTGGTGGGGAGACAATGAGGTCTCTTTTAAAGTAAAATAAATTTCTTCCAACTATTTATAGGCATCATGGTCAATATTCTTGCCCATGGTGCCTTTTAATCTTTTCCAAAAAGACTCGCGGGCTTTCAGGGGCACAAAATCTTTGTTGTATGCCTTTTGGTAATCGATTACCGGATCGGTCATCGCAGACTGCATTGCCCTTAAGGTATCAAATATGATGGGCAACAGGTCTATGTTCCTGCTTACTCTAAGTTTTGCAAAGCTGCGTAATTGTTTGGCCTGGTAAGGATCCGTAGCCAGTGCGATCTTATTAAACCCAAGTTTTTTTGCCTTGTGGTAAGAATAATAGAGGTTCTCTGTGCTGTGCTCGGCCTTTAATTCTGTAAAAATATGCTCCACAGGTATGCCAATGGCTATGGCATACATCTTCATGATCTCGCCTTCATAGTAAGGCGATGCAACGGAAGAACCGGAATACATTATGTTCTTTGCAATCCCTTTATCATATAGGAATTTTGACCAGTATATCCTTCCTTTTAAAATACTGTCCCAGCCCGCTATATTAAATGTTCCCCCGGGTACTATGATCATATCATAAGTTTTTACAGAAGCCTTATCAAATAGCCGCTTTGTTGTTCGTGCAGAAAAAGAACAGGAGGACATTGCCAAAAGCGACAGAAAAAAAAGAAGAAAGTAATTTTTTTTCATAATTGATTGTGATACTTCAGCACCGCATCTAACGAAGTCAATATAAAAAAGTTCAATAGCGGCGAGGATAATTACAGCCTTGTTATTTTATAAATATTTATTTTTTTATCAAAGCTGTCACCATGACTTTGCTGTGCCTGTATCTCTCTTACAACGGCCATTCCCTTGAATACTTTTCCAAAGGCTGCAAAACCCTGGCCGTCTTCTGTTCCCCGGCGTCCCTCGTCAAGCGGCGTTTGATCTCCGATGCAAATAAAGAATTCTGTATTAGCCGAACCTGGCGTTGTCCTTGCCAAAGAAATTGTACCCGATACATGAGACAAGCCGCTTTGTTTTGTTGTTTCATGAACAACACCGGGCATCAATACTTTCTGTTTTGGATTTGTTTGCCAGATACCTCCCTGAATGATCCCCGTATTCGATTCGGTGGGTAACTCTTCAGCTTTTAATACCCTGTAAAAAGAGCTGTTGGTATAAAAGCCTGAATCAACATAGGATAAAAAAGCAGCTACGGTCTTTGGCGCCTGTTCCGGGAAAAGCTCGATCTCGATATCACCCAATCTTGTGCTGACGAGTACGTGTGGATTTTTATAATCAGGTTGGTTGCAGGTAATTGCGAATGCCGTAAAAATTATAAGACAGTATTTAAACATATGACAAAATTAAGCCGTTTTCTCTTCCGGGTAAAGAATGCTTATATTATCTTTGTTGAACACCATGCGGATATAAAACATATGAAAAAAATATTTTTAGCCATAGCATCTTTATTATTCCTTAGTTCCGGGTTCAGCCAGGCCATTTCCAAGATCACTATTGGAAGTACTGCAGGAGCGAATATTATTTCTTTCGGCCTTGATGAGAACGTACAGGTATATGTAACAAAGGATGGAAATATAAGTAAGTGGGGCTTCGACAAATTCATAGGTTACACAGAGAACTATGCAGGAACACTTGAACCTTATGTTGGCAGGACTGAATATTATACTGAAAATGATGATGAAGCATTGCGCGGCAAAGTCAAATATATCGGCAAAACACTTTTAACCTATTATGCTTCTTACGAGAATGAAGCTTTGAAAGGAAAATTAAAAAGCATCGGCCCCACAAACCTGGATTATTATTTAGTGTACGATAATGAAGCTTACAGGGGAAATATAAAAACGATCGGCCGGGACGTCATTACCTGGTATTCTTCATTCGATAATGAAGCTTTTCGTGGCAAACTGAAATCGGTTGGGTCTACACAAATTAGTTATTACGGCTCCTTTGAGGACAAAGCTTACCGCGGCAAAGTAAAAAGTATTGACAGGTTCAATATTACTTATTATTCTTCATTTGAACTATACAGCGGTAGCGTTAAAACCGGTGCACAGGTACTGACTTCCAATGGGATAAAGTATTTTGTTTTTAATTAAAAGGAGTGCCATTTTCTGCCTTTTTCAGGACTCCATCAACCTCATCCGGTAAGCATTCATTGCGGTAAGACCAAGTTTTTTCATCAGGCGATAATTAACCAGCAGCCCTACAGGCGCACCGATCACGGGTACGAGCTGGGCCATCTTTGCCAGGTCGATATAATCCCGGTATTCCTGCTGGAAATTCCTCCAGTCAAATTGATTGATATCTTCCGGTAATGCTGCACGCTTCTCTTCCCAACCGGTCATTCTAATATAGATATTCTTCCTGTGCATATCACTGGAAAATGCCAGCTCAAAAATGTGCAGCAGGTAAACTCTTTCTTTATAATCATTCACATCAAAGCCATAGAGTGAAGCAATGTCAAACAACAATTTTATCTTAAGCCCGATCAGTATCGGGAAATCAGCAAGTCCAAGCAGGATACCTCCTGCACCCGTTATGCCTCCTTCCACGGCAGCGGTCTTCCTGTACCATTCTATTTTTTTCTGAACCAATTCTTCTCTTGCCTGCAGGTCAGCATGGATCAGCGGATCAGCCGTTGTATGTTTTGCACCCAATAAAACGCCGCGGATCATTTGTTTGATAGCGACAGTGATCGCACGATGTACCTTTTCCGGTATCCAGGTATTGATCTTTGTCTGGATCCTCTTCGACAGGTTATTCAGCATCCCGGGCCTCCGCATCATTTTCTTTTGCCAGGCGGTCAATTCCTTATGCGCAAGCTGATCATATCCATTCATCAGAAAAATTATTTTATTTAATACTATTGCAAACCATGTACCATATAATAAGTAAGATCTCAGGGCAAGGTATAGAATGTTTGCCGGGGTATGAAAAGGGCTTGTAAAAAAGGAACCTCACAGATTTTTGTTGTGGAATTATTTTTACACTTTCAATACAGGCACAACTACAGGAAAGTTATTTGTTTTGCTTAGTTTTGTCACGTTTATTTTTATGTGTTGAGCAACCCTTCCTTTATTTTATGAAAGACGCTGAATTTGAATTTTCCGCATTCTTTGAAATGACGCCAGACCTGGTATGTATTGCCAGTAAAGAAGGCTTTTTCAAAAAAATTAACCAGGCAGTGATAAATAAGCTGGGGTATACAGAAGAAGAATTGTACGCCCATCCAATAACTTCTTTCCAGCACCCCGACGACCGCCCTCATACCCAGGAGACCAGGAACGAATTACTCGATGGTAAAGCCCTGCTCAACTTTGTGAACCGCTATGTTACAAAAACAGGTGAAGTTATATGGCTTGAATGGAGTTCCATTTATTTTTCTGACCATGAAATAGTTTTTGCTATTGCAAAAGATGTTAGCACACGCAAGCTGGTTGAAAAACAGGTAGAAGAAAAATATATAAAATTCAAAGACCTGGCCTCGCATTTCAAAAGCAATATGGAGAAGGACAGGAAATACCTGTCTTATGAATTACAGGAAGAATTGGCCCAATTGGTCGCTGCTTTAAAAATGGATATTGATTGGGTTGCAGGTAATACCCCAGACTTATCCTTACCGGCAAAGGCCAGGGTTGAAAATACTTTGGGCATTTCCAAATTACTTATCAAAACCCTGCAAAGGATCTCGTTTTCGATCAGCCCGAGAATGATGGATGACTTTGGGTTGAATGCTACCCTGGAATGGCTTTGTAAGGAATTTTTTATTTTGAATGAGATCCCGTGTGATTTTGAAAGTGCTTACAATGAAGAAAGCCTGAATGAGGAAATAAAAACGGACTTCTTCAGGATCTGCCAGGAAGCACTTACAAATGTTATTGAGCATGCACAGGCTGCTAAAGTAAAGATCCGTATTGAAGAGGATGATAATGACATACGGCTTAGTATTATTGATGACGGTAAGGGGTTTGATATTAACCCAAAAAACAAGAATCCCGGTTTGGTAAGTATGCGGCAGCGTGCCGAATCTATAAACGGCCGGCTGATCATACAAAGTGACCCGGGAAACGGAACAATGATCTGCGTGATAATAACAAAACCAGCAATAAAATTACCCACCCTCCAGCGCAGCTTTGGTAACCAGGTTTGAGATGACCTATTTCAATCCCATCCTCATGTTAATCATATGCCTGGCAAACCCTGATCTTTCATAAGCTTTGATGGCAGCTTCATTATCATTATAAACATCCAGCCGCAGTTCGGTTATATTTTTAGAAGCTGACCATGCCGCAAGTGCATCAATGATCTTTTTATTTATGCCCTTTCCGCGGTGTTGCGGCACAACATACATGAAGCCAAGGTAAGCATGTTGGGCATGCAGCAGGTAAGACTTTGCATTTTCAATACGGGCATAGCCGGAAGCGACCAGCTCACCATTGAGCTCAGCAACAAGCAACTCAACTTCGGGAGCCGTTATCATTTTTTCGATATCATAATAATGATTAGGATCTCCTTTTAATGTGATGTCAAAGGGACGCTCGGCAGTGATCACTCCCTGTTCAAAAATGAGCAGTGTGTCCAGGTCATCCTGCGTTGCTTTCCTGATAATTATGTCTTCCATCGTTACAAAAATATTATTTATCGAGGTAAACCGGTGGAATGGGAAGGTCCTTTCTTTCATCCTCCCATGAAATACTCATAATGAACCATCGCCCTTTTTCTTTTATGAGCTCGATGCTGTTCACTCCGCGTTTGATAGTTGGTGGGGTAGTACCGGCATTAAATTCATAAGCGGTAAACACCTGCACCACGTTTCCAAACTGGTTTACTTTACGGCCGATCTCTTTTTCATAAAAAGAATTCTGCATAAAAAAAGGCCCGTTATTCTGTACGTATTGCGCAGGAGAAAATTTCCTCATCTCTTTTTTAGCATTGAATGCGGCCATATAAGCATCAGGATGAAAAAGACTGCGGAAGCGGTTCCAGTCCCTGGGACCGGCAGGACCGGATATCACATCATAAAGCGCCTTTATGATATGGTCAATGTCTGAAACATCAGCAGGGTTTGCAACCGGCACCATCGCCGCATGATCATTGAGCCAGGCATTACGGATCTTAAGTTGCGCAGCCGATGGGTTGGGTATAAAACGTAAAATGTGTTTACGTGTCTTTTCCACTTTAATGGCAGGAGCAGATAATTTAAGCAATTCCGTTTTTCCGGAAGCAT
>Ga0193708_1000135_pt1 | contig 14770 bp, 15 predicted proteins | sample H3c1metaG_FD_160570 | JGI IMG/M metagenome (GOLD analysis project Ga0193708, IMG submission 160570) | Soil microbial communities from a riparian zone of the East river system, Colorado, United States - H3c1 | ecosystem: Environmental > Terrestrial > Soil > Riparian zone | place: USA: East River...
TTGTCAGCATTTCCTGTCCCATCAAGGTGGCGGAAGAGTTAAGCGTTGAAATGGTGGTTATTTCATATTTCTGGCCTTTTACTAAAGCCAGTTTTAAGGTTTGTGCATGAGTGCCGCAGGCCATCATCAACAGTAAACAGGTTATTATTTTTTTCAGGTACATTGATTATGTGTTTTATGTGGTAAAGATATTCTTTAAGAAGTAACAGGCCATAATATTTTCCCGGTTTTTTTGCTACCGGCTTGTACCGGTACTGAAGAATCCCGGCATTAAAAAATGGTTCGTGTCTCCACGAACCATTTTTTAAAATCATCAAAGATTTACTATTTCTCAAATACAAATATTTCAACACGCCTGTTCTTCCATTGCAATAAAGGATCAGCCAGGTCTGCAGCCGGCATTTTATTTCCGTATGCGGCAACAACAAGGCGGTTCTTGTTGATATAGAAACTGGCTACATGATCAGCACAAACCGCTGCCCTGTCAAATGCCCTGATGCTGTTGGCTTCAACGCTTCCCGCGTTATCCGTGTGGCCGTTGAATATAACATGCAGTTTGGGGTTGGCCTTTAATAATCTGATCACTTTGCTTAATGTACTGTAGGCTTCCGTACGTAAGACAGATCTGCCTGGTTCAAAATATACAATAAAGCGCAGGGTATCTTTCGAAGGAGGTCTTTCCGTTTCTGTAAAGTCAGGACAACCTTTTTTGGAAGCGACACCTTCAACCAACGGACACCTGTCTTCATCATCATTGATTCCATCTCCATCTGTATCAGGTATGGGGCAGCCGCCGTATTTCGCGGTTCCCTTATGGCCCGGGCACCTGTCATTGATATCGGTTATACCATCACCATCGGTATCCGTCAATGTATCTTTAACAACTTCCATCTCTGCTTTACCTTTTTCTTTTTTCTCCCTTTTCTCTTTTTTCTCTCTCTTTTCCTTCTTTTCTCTTGGTTCTTTTTCCCCGGGCTTAAATGACGGGAATACATAAGAGATATTTACCCCGTAAGTGGTTAGCTTATGCTGCAATTTATTTTTTGGATCGAGGTAATAAAAATCAAGAGGCGTATTATAATTTGCCCAGACGGCAAGCCTGTTGAACTCGAACCCCAAAACAGAACCGAGACTAAGGAAGGTTCTTTTATATGCACCCGCATCATTACCAACGGCCAGGTTACTCCTGGTTAATTTAGAAGAGGGGATATTTCCTCCAAAATAACTGCGGTACACCTGTTCTTTGCCCGACATAAATATGCTTAGCGATGGCCCTGTGCCTATAAAGATCTTTACCTTATCGCTGATGGTAAATTTCTTTTGCAGGTAAAGGTTAACGTCAATATAATTGAGGCTTTGTGAATAGTTGGAATCCTTAATGGTATTGGGGGCGCCGTTCTGGTTTTGGAATGTATATTTATATCCCCTTTTATTGTAGCCAAGCGTAGTAAACACACCAAATCCCCTCACAATGGGGAAGTCGGCCGAAAGTCCGCCCCAATAAGAGGTTATGGACGAATACCTGCTTTTATCTTCGGTAGAATTGGGGATACTATTCAGTGATGTGTTGCCGGCACCGCCCATTATGGAGTAGCGGTTCTGGGCCTTTATATCAGTGAATTGAAACAAGACCAGGGATAATAAAAATGCCTTTTTTACTATCCTTAGGGGGGTAGATAGGTAGTTCATATTACTTCATGTGTTAGTTCTGGTTCAAATAACGCCGATGTGCGCAAGATATTGCGAAAATAATACTTATAAAAGCCAATGAGCCGAAATTTGATTTGCTAATTTGGGGATTTGAAGATTTGGTGATGAGGGCCAGCCCGCCGAAATTCTTAATTCTTAATTCATAATCCTTAATTTTATCTTAATACAATATTGAGAGTTATGCCCATTTACATGGATGTACATATAGTTCCCGGTGTTAAGGCAAGGGATGTTGCCGAAGCCCATAGCAAGGACCTGATGCACCAGCAGGAATTTGCCTGTAAGTGCATGACCTATTGGATTGATGAGGAAAGGGAGAATATATTTTGCCTGATAGAAGCGCCTTCAAAAGAGGCGGTGGAAGAAATGCATGGCAAGGCTCATGGGCTGATACCAAACAGAATAATTGAAGTGAGTCCTGATGTGGTCTCATCTTTTTTAGGAAGAATATACGATCCCGAAGAAGCAACAACAGAAGATGGTTTAAAGGTATTTGCCGACGCTTCTTTCCGCATCCTGCTGCTGGTAAAGACCGATGATCCTGTTTTGCTGCGGAATAAACTCGGACAGGAAAAAAGCTTTGAACTGCTTAACACCCATAATGAGATCATAAGAAAGCAACTGGCAATTTACGGTGGAAGAGAAGTAGAATACGGTGGTACAGGGTTCATCATCTCTTTTACTTCGGCTTCCAAAGCTGTTGCATGTGCGGTTGCCATCCAAAAACAAATGCAGGAGAATAATGATAATAGTATAGGCACAAGGATCGCCATCAATGCCGGTGAGCCTGTTGAAAAAAGCAATAAGCTGTTTGGCGATACCATACAGCTTGCCGGATATATGTGTGCGGTGGGCAGCAACCTGCAGATCGTTGTTGCACCCGCAGTAAAGGAATTGGTTGCAAAAGATCTTTTTCAATGGAAAGGAAATAATTTTTTAGCATTGGTTGCATCTGATGAAGAATTGCTGGCATCCTTGTTTGGCAGGCTTGAAGAGAACTGGCAGCATGCTGAATTTGATATTGAGGATTACTGCAAGGCAATGGCAATGAGTAAATCGCAATTATACCGGAAGACGATACAGCTTACGGGTTTATCGCCTAATATATTGCTGAAAGAATTCAGGCTGGAAAAAGCCAGGGAACTGATGCGGAAAAAACCTTACAGCATTTCACAGATAACATTTGAATCCGGGTTCACCAGCCCATCCTACTTTACCAAGTGCTTTAAAAAGAAATACGGTTTACTGCCGATGGCTTACCTGGAGCTGCTGCACTGACACGCCGCCCTTTGTTGGTCGCTGACCAACAAGTAACTCATTTAATAAGTATAATAACTCTTTCTTGAAAAATGTCGTTGGTCAGCGACCAACGACGGCGCACGCCGAATCAATTTTACCATTTATTGAACGATTTGTTCCGCCCCGGTTTCCATTTATTGAATGATTTGTTACAGCATGCAGGCATAGGGTGATACTACCTTTACATTATCATCTAACACTAAAAAATAATTTTTATGAAACGCATCTCCAACCGCTTTTCGCTGATCATTGCATTCTTTCTTTTCACTGCTGCAGCCACAGCGCAAAACACAAAAACAACAATTAATTCTTCAACTCAAAAAACAACTGAAATGAAAACCTGGCTTATTGAAAGAGAAATACCAGACGCCGGTAAATTCACTGCGGAACAATTAAAAGGCATTTCGCAAAAATCATGTTCCGTACTTGCGGAAATGGGACCCGGTATCCAGTGGATACACAGCTATGTAACCGGGAACAAGATCTATTGCATTTACAAAGCTGAGAACGCCGAGCTTATTAAAGAGCATGCTAAAAAAGGAGGGTTTCCTGCCAATAGTATTGTTGAGGTCGGAACTGTGATAAGCCCGGCTACGGCAAAATGATCTTGAAGGCGTGAATATTTTTTAAGCCCGTTCATGAACGGGCTTAATTATTTCAGGAGGAATGATAATTTGTTTCAATGCCCGCACCCTTAGCAAGGGTTTGATAGACCACGCAATATCTTTCTGTGAGTTTGGCAAGGCTTTCGAGTTGCTCGGCCGTGGCATTTGATTCGAGGAGAAAATTCAGCCGGATATCTTTAAAACCAACAGGCGCTTCTTTTGAAACACCCAGCGTACCCCTGAAGTCGAGATCGCCTTCTGCTTTTACTGTTCCATTCTTTATCTCCACCCCGATAGCGGTTGCCACTGCCTGCAAAGTAACACCGGCACAGGCTACCAGGGCTTCAAGCAGCATGTCTCCCGAGCAGGCCAGCAAGCCCGTTCCTCCTGTAGCGGGATGAAGCCCGGCTTCAACGATCGCCTTACCCGTTTCTACCTTGCAGGAAATTCCTTCTCCAATTTTTCCTTCTGCCTTTAATACTATGATAGCAGATGCGGGGTCTTCCCTGTATTTATCTTTAAGCGGAGCCTGTAATTCTTTAAGTGTTGCTGGGTTCATGATGAGATTTGATGACCTGTCTGCCGACAGGCAGGTTTGGTAATTTGAAGATTTGATGATGGGAGCTTGTAATAGCAATAGAATTTGAAGCCTTCAACATTTGTAATCATTCTTTATTGACATCCCTCTTTTACCATTACACCATCGATCATTACGCCACAAACTTTGCTAAGATATTCAAACGGGTCGCCGTTAAACAACACAAGGTCTGCATCTTTTCCAATTTCAATACTGCCTACTTTATCAGCTATGCCTAATAACCGTGCAGGATTTAAGGTGATGGCTTTTAAGGCATCGCCGAAGCTTAAACCAAATACCATGGCCTGTGCTGCTTCAAATAACAGGATCCTGGTTTTAGGAACATAACCTTCGTAGCCGGTTTCAATACTCACAGCAATACCCGCTTTGGTAAGTATTGCTGCACTTTCCATGGTCATATTTACCATATCCCCGCCATTGCGTGCCATGGTTGCATGCAATATGATCTCTGCATTTGCATTTTTAATTTCGGGGATAAGACGGTAGGCTTCTGCCGCGCCATTCAATACCAGTTTTAAATTAAATTCTTTAGCCAGCCGGATGGCACTCATAATGTCAACACTGCTGTTGGCAGTGATCAATGCTTTGATCTCTCCTTTCAATAATTTTACCAGTGCATCAAGCTTCAGGTCTGCAGCAGGCCTTTTACTGCTGTCTTTATCAGATTGCTTTTTAAGGTGAGTTTCGGCCTTCAATAATTCTGTTCTTATCATGGCTACCTGTTTGGCTTTTGTACCCGGCGAAGTAAAGTTGCCTGATACAGAAGGGCCGATGGTCATCGCAAGCATGGTAAGCGGCTGGATAGTTACCGTTTCTACAGTGCCGTCTTTTGTTTTGGCTATCATCGTTTGCCCGCTTACCAATGCACCCACACCATGACCGGTGTGTATGGTTGTAACACCATAATCCCTTACCACTTTTACCAGCGTTTCTTCAGGGTTATAAGCGTCAATGGCCCTAAGCTCCGGCTGAATAGGCCCCGATTTTTCCAACTGGTCCTGGTCGGTGGGAATATTTAATGCACCTGATAAACCTACAACCGAACGGGCATCCACCAGGCCGGGCGTAAGTACTTTGGTTTCGTAAACTTTATAGCCTGAAGGTATGGTAAGGCCGGTTCCAATGTTTTCTATTTTGCCATTTTTTACCAGCACCACGCCGTTACGGATAGCCGCCCCGGATACCGGGTATATCATTTCTGCTTTAATGGCTATCTGTGCTTTTAAGGCAAAGGCCGCAGGCAGCAGCAAAAAGACGATGAATACTTTTTTCATTTAAATAGTTTTATTTTTTTAGCCACAATATTTTATGATCATGTTTCCTGTATCAGGTCAGTAATATTTTATTGCTCGTCATCAGTATGATGATGAAACTCTCCCCTGATAGGAGAATACACATCATAGCCACCGGTTAAGAATGCTTTATCGGCAGCTTTGCTTATGTCCCAGCGCTTAATGCCTTCAACCCAGGTTTGTTCCACACGGGTATATATACTGAATGGATCTCCGTTAAGAATTAAAAAATCCGCATCCTTGCCTTTTTCCAGCGATCCCACCCGGGTGCCAAGGTCCAGCATTTTAGCCCCTGCAAGAGTAAGGGCTTCCAATGCTTTTTCTTTACTCATTCCGGCCCTTACCATCAATGCAGCAGAGCGAATTAAAAATCTTGAATCGGTAATGCCATCATCTGTATGGAAACCTACTGCAGCACCGGCTTTTTCCAACGCTACACCCGTGGTAAGCGATAGGCCCATCGCTTCCAGTTTACCGCCGGGCGCATCAATGGTTATGATCGATGAAGCAAGCCCTGCTGCTGCAATTTCTTTTGCTACCTTCCATCCTTCGGATACGTGGTGTAATACCGGTTTAAAACCGAACTCCTGCCCAAGTCTTATTGCTGTGAGCACATCATTTGCTTTATGTGTATGAAAATGAACCACACGCTTTCCGCTAAGTACTTCCACCAAACTCTCCATACGAAGATCCCGCTCAGGCATTTTTGATTCGTCCTTCCCGGCTTTATCTATTTTCTTTTTGTATTCCTGCGCCTTGATGAATAATTCCCTTACCATGGCAGCGCTTTTTGCCCTTGTACCAGGGAAGGGGCCTGGCGTGCTTCGCATAGGGTTGGTTCCGTTTGCCATTTTCAACCCGCCATATAAACCCTTTTCATTGGTCATTAAAATATCTTCAATCACCCTTCCTTCCCTCATTTTAACGTAGATCGTCTGCCCGCTCATAAGATGACCGCTGCCCGGCATTATATTAATAGTAGTAATGCCCCCTGCCAGCGCTTTTTTAAAACCGTCACTTGTAGGGTTCACAGCGTCCATTGCCCTCGTATCGGGGTTTAATGCTGCAGACGCATCACCACCCTGCGGCCCTCCCAGGTGAGAATGGCTGTCTACAAGGCCCGGCATAATTACTTTACCTGTAGCATCCACCACGTCTGCACCTGCAGGTATGCTGCTTCCTTTAGCGCCTACACTCAATATTTTTCCTTTGTGTACCACCAGGATACCGGCAGGTATGGCCGGCCCGGATACAGGATAGATAAGAGCGCCGGTAAAAGCAACCGGTTTATCCTGTGCAGCGGTAAGCCCGCTATATAACAGGCAACATGCAAACAAACGTTGTTTCATCATAAAAGCAGTTTTGAGTTGGAAATCTAAAGTACATTATGCAGGCGAAATAATAAAGTATTCTTAGTTGGCAAGGATATTATCCGGAAAACTAATTTTATTTGAATATTAAAAATATTATTATTGCTTTGTAATGCACACCGGCACTGATAACGATGAAAAGAATTATACTTTTATCTTTTTGGATACTACAAACTGCCATGGCGGCCGGCCAGGAACTTTCTGCTGACAAGCTGATAGACATGCTTTCTTTGTCATTGCCCAAACTGGAAAGCCAGCTATTACACAAGAAATACCAGTATGCAGGAATTGAATTTTCGGGAGACACGGCTTTTAATACCTATGAGCACCGGCCGGTGGGCGGCAAAAAAAATAAGCAGGCTGACCCGGTGAGGAGAAGATTCACCCGGGCTGTTCTTAAAAATACATTTACGCTTATTTACCAGACAACTTCCGTGAATGAGTACAACGACTTTACCGGGGAATTAAAGAAAAAAGGATTTTATTGTGAATATGAAAAAGATAAAACCATTTCCCCTGCGGCTTATTTATACCAGCATGGCATTTATACTGCAGAAGCATCAGTAAAAAAGATCCGCGATACGGCCTGGTATTCCATTTGTTTTTACAGGAAACTATTACCTGCTCCCAGCGAACTGAAATTTGCAGATGACCTTCTTCAATTCACTTCTCATGAATACCTTGTTGTTTATTTTGGAGCAAATAATGTAAAAAGAGACCTGTATTATTTTGGCGGGGAAGATATTGTTAAGTGTTCAATACTGTTCATGAACACTAACCGGCAGGTCATCTTTATTTGGAAAGACAATCTTAACAGCCGTAAAATCAATAACCTCTTAATTGGTGGTAAGCATAAATTAAAGAGCCAGCAAATAAATGCAAAGTCCGTTGAAGATAATAACTGGTGGCTGAAAAGCGGGATACGTGCCGGCATGCCTTTGTCTGAACTGCGAACACTGAATAATAAGAATATTGCTTTTTGCGGGGGCGATGCCCCCAATCCCGGTTTGGTTTTACCGGAATCAAGTTCCAGGATCGATTTTAAAAATAAGGATGTGATCCTTGGCTGTACAAAATGCGATGATGATAAATTCCTGCATGCAAAAATAATGTCGGCAGATAAAGCCATGACAGAGGGGCGCAATTTTTTTATTCTTACAATTGCGCTTTACCCGGTTGAGAGCGGGCTGTTTGAATAGAAGCTCACGCCAGGGTGCGCATACGAACCAATGCAAAAATTAAAGGCCCGTGATACACGGACCTTTAAAATAACATTAAGTGATCTTACATTTTTTTAACGGTATCTATTTTTACCGGATCCTGCATGGCAGGTTGCATGCCGCCCATCATCTTCATCATCTCTGCCGGCTCCACGAATGACCAGTGCTCTATCGCTTTGCCATCTTTGAACTTCGCCAGTTCAACGGCTTTCATGTCATATTTATCGCCTGCCTTGCCCATACCCGGCTGATCGACTTTCAAAGTGCCGGTAAAATGCAACCAAGACATCACATATTCGTCATCGGCAAGTTCCTTAATGATCACTGTTTTTGCATTATCATTGGTCGCAGACATTTTTTCAAATTCTGCTTTCATATTGGCGAGACCTTTTATGTCGCCGGTCTGGCCGGCATGGTCAACCGCATCTTCCGCGATATAGTCTCCCAGTTTACTGAAATCTTTGGTATCAAAAGCGTTAATAACGCCATGCATGGCATCCAGGTTCTTCTTTGTTGTGGCAGATTGCCCGCCTTCATTGTTGCAGGAAATAAATAAAATGGCGCTGGGTACGATCAGCGCAAAAAGGATCTTTTTCATATTGTTGTAGTTTTTAGTGAATGATAAAAATGATATGACCCGGTGGAAGAGGCAGTTTTTTGCGGGGTATGAATTATGGAAGGGATGTCAAGATAAAAATATTTTCCGGAATTCCGATGCCCCAAACTTATAAACATAAAGCAACCCGCCCCCTTAAATCCGCATCTTTGTAAAAAAAGCCATGTCAACATTTAAAGAAACATTTTCCGCCAAAGGCGAAGAGATATTAAAGAAGATCAATGAGCTCATTAAAGAAGGCAATGTGCGGAAGATCAGCATCCACGATAAAAAAGGAAAAGAGATCATGTCATTCCCGCTTACCCTTGGCGTAGTGGGGGTTGTGCTTGCGCCTGTACTGGCTGCTGTAGGCGCACTGGCTGCATTAATTGGTGAATGTGATATTACGGTGGAAAGGGAAGACAAGACTCCATAATGCTGCCCCGGTTCGTGTCCTTGCCGGAATTAAAAAAATTGGTTCGTGAGCCTCGAACCAATGCATTAGAGGAACTTTAGTGTTGCAAACTCTCACCGGTACAACAAATACTTTTTCCGCATCATTTTATATTCACTCAATCCCGGTTCCCAGGTTGCCCTGATCTCTGCTTCGGGCACCCCGTCAATGATCTGCTGGCGGAACAGCCCCGAGCCGATCTGTATCTCAATATTGTTCATTTGCCTGCTCAGTTTGGAATCGAAGAATTTTTCTTTATAAGGATGGGCCTTGTACAATTCCATTATCCATTGCAGGTTTATCATTTTGCTTTTTCTCAACAGTTCTGTATCATATTTTCGCAGGTCAAGCCCATAGCAAACTTCGTTCATGAATAAAGGCGTTTCGGCCATTCCCTTAATGCCCGTAGGTGTGTAAGAGAAATCATAGATGCCTTTGAGTTCGGGGCTGCCCAACACAGTGAAAGGGAAATAAGTACCTCTTCCATGGTTGAGATAAACGCCTTCAAACATGCACACAGAAGGGTAGAGCAGAACCGCCTGCTGCGTATTCAGGTTAGGGGATGGGCTTACCGGCAGGGTATAAGGCATGTCATGATCGTAATTTGCTACCGGGATAATTTTGATATTGCACTTTACTTTATTGGTAAGCCAGCCTTCGCCGTTAGCCATCTGTGCAAACTCGCCAACTGTTAATCCATGCGACATGGGTAGGGGAAACATACCAATACCCGATTTGTATTTCATATCCAATATAGCGCCATCAATTAAATAGCCATTGGGATTGGGGCGATCAAGGATGAGTAATTCTTTTCCATTTTCATAACAGGCATCCATCAGTCTTGAGAGTGCATTTATATTGGTATAAAAGCGCACCCCCACATCCTGCAGATCATATACCAGGATATCAACATCGGCAAGGTCTGCCTTTGTGGGTTTGTTCTTTGCGCCATACAAAGAAATTATAGGTATGCCTGTAGCGGCGTCGATCTCGTCTGATACTTCATCGCCGGCACTGGCCTTGCCACGAAAGCCGTGCTCGGGGCCGAATACCTTTACAATGTTCACGCCCAGTTTTTTCAGGCTGTCAACCAGGTGCGTTTTGCCAATTATAGAAGTTTGATTGGCCATTATCGCTATTCGTTTTCCTTTTAAGTACGGAAGGTATTTTTCTGTTTGCTCGGCGCCTGTTTTAATACTATTGGCTGCAGGCGTATCTTTTTGTGTTGCCTTTTTAGGTGCAGTACAGAAGCAACAACAAAGAGCAGTTAATAAAAGGAGTGAAATTTTCATTTTAATGGTGGTTATTTAGCATAAATATAGAATAAGCATCCTTCATTACCTTTAGCAGACTATAATTTATTATTGATGCAGCAACTTTTCACCCATATAACGGCTTATCATCCCCTAAGCACAGATGCCCAACAAGCCCTGCAGGATTGTTTTGAAAAAATAACCCTTTCAAAAAATGAATACCTGCTCAATGAGGGGCAGGTTTGCCGGCAACTGTATTTTTTAGAAAAAGGAGCGCTGCGGGGTTTTTATAACCTGGATGGAAAAGAAATAACACATTGGTTTGGTTTTGAAAAAGATTTTGTGACCTCTTTCCACAGCTTTATAACCCTTGAGCCCGCCGTGGAAAATATCCAGTTGCTGGAAGGCTGTGTCCTGTGGGTCATCTCCAAAGAAACACTGGCCGGGCTTTTTAACCAATACCGTGAAATTGAAAGGCTGGTGAGGATCGCCTATGAAAAATATTATATCAGGCTGGAAGAAAGGTTTGTAAACGCCCAGTTTAAAACCGCAACAGAACGCTATGAGAACCTGGTGCAGCAAAGGCCTTACATTTTAGAAAGGGTGCCACTCGGCCATATTGCTTCTTACCTCGGCATCAGCCAGGAAACACTGAGCAGGATTCGCAGCAAGTTTTAACATTTGCATTTTTGTTTTTTGATAAATGTCAAATATTGCATGGGCAGACGGCTATATGTTTGTTGCATAAAAACTAATCTATGCAACAGAAACAAATTCAACCGCCTTCAGCAGCTTTTATTGCCGCTTCATGGCTGGCCTTTTTTGCCGGAACCATCGCCTTCATCATCGGGTTATGGAATGCCGAAATGGAACTGAGTGAAAAGGGATATTATTTTACCGTACTGATGCTTGGCCTTTTCTCCGCTATCTCTGTTCAAAAAGCCGTGCGTGACCAGTTTGAAGGCATCCCGGTGACCAATCTCTATTATGGCATTGCCTGGTTCACCACTTTATTATCGATCGTACTGCTTACGGTAGGCTTATGGAATGCCGAGCTTGTACGAAGTGAAAAAGGATTTTATGCAATGTCTTTTGTGCTCAGCATGTTTGCCGCCATTGCCGTTCAAAAAAACACAAGGGATAGTAAGGCTGCAAAAGAAACAGCGCCGTTCTAGTGATATCATCAGGGTAAAATACCAACGTAAAACCCCGGTAATCCAGCCGGGGTTTTTTATATAGTTCAACAGGTCTTACCGGTTCGGAAGAGGGATAAATGCGATTGAAAAAAAATAAAACCTGTATAGTGAACAAGTTTCAGCTTTGGGGCACAATATTTGAAAGCTAAAGACGTAATATAATCCTATGAAAAAACCATACATCAGCGCAGCTTTATATTTATTTGTCATTTTTATCCCAATCTCATTTAACAGTTGTAACCAGGTAAGTAAAGCAGATAGTTTACCCAAGCCAGCCATTATAGAAGTAAAAGCGAAGCTTGCAGAGGCACCAGTACCAAAAGAGATCGTTGCATATGATACAACTGATTACAATAACAGGATGATCGCCTTGAGTAATTATGATTCTTCCGGCAAATGGCCTGCCAGGTCACCATATCCATTGCCCGGTGCAATTTTTCCTTATAACAGGGTCATCGCATTTTATGGCAACTTATATTCAAAGCGAATGGGCATCCTGGGCGAGATACCCAAAGATTCAATGTTTAAAAAACTGCAGGAAGAAGTGGATGCATGGCAGGCTGCAGATCCGTCTGTAAAAACATTGCCGGCCTTACATTATATAGCTGCAACCGCACAGGGCTTGCCCGGTAAGGGCGGCAAACACCGTTTGCGCATGCCCTTTCACCAGATAGATACCATTATGGATTGGGCAGAACAGATCAATGCACTGGTATTTGTAGATATCCAGGTGGGGCATAGTACCGTAAAAGAAGAAGTGCCGGCACTTGAAAAATATTTGCAAATGCCCAATGTTCACCTTGGGATCGATCCTGAATTTTCCATGAAGAACGGGGAAAGGCCCGGTTCTAAAATAGGTACATTCACAGCCGCTGATATCAATGATGCCATTGACTTTTTGGCGGAACTGGTTCGTAAAAATGGTCTTCCCCCCAAAATATTAGTGGTGCACCGTTTTACGCAGGGAATGGTTACAGAATACGAAAAAATAAAAAAGGTTCCCGAAGTGCAGGTGGTAATGGATATGGATGGCTTCGGCGATAAGATATTGAAAAAGTCTACTTACTCCAGGTATATCTATAAAGAACCGGTGCAGTTCACGGGCTTTAAATTATTTTATAAGAACGATACAAAAACTGCATCAGGCATGTTCACACCTGAAGAATTATTGAAGCTGACACCAAAGCCGATCTATATCCAATACCAGTAGGGCCGGCACGCTGCAAGCGGTCTGGACCCTGTATTATTGTATTAACTGTGCATAAGATATTTCACCAATTGCTAATGCGAAGCAAGGGTTCAGGCCGCTCCTTCGCTTCGCAAAGGTTAGCGTCCCGACCCTGCATACACCCACAAAGTGGTATTGCACATTACGAAAATGGGCTGTACATTACTATTCCAAAACTTCTTCTTATGCCTTTAGATTTCAATATTGACATACACTGCCATACCAGTGGCAAGCCTTATATGAGTGGCCGCGGTAATCCAATGCATACGCCATTTGAAACTTATAACAACGAGATACAGGGCTGGCTCCTTAGCCGGCTTAACAGGCTCATCGAAAATTTATCCAATGTAAGGCTGGGCGCCCAAAGCAATTTTGATAACCTGCACAGCGGGAATGTAAGGGTGATCATCGCATCATTAACACCACTTGAAAAAGCTTTTTTAGTAGCCAATGTAGATCTTAACACTTTTCTAAACGACAATTTTAAAGCCCTGGTAACAGAGAAGACAACGCCCTGGGAAGACACGCTCAAAAGCAAGGTTGTAAATGCACTTACCGGTTTTAATGTTGATGATGTTGACTTCATAAAAAAGTCTATGCGGGATTACTTCCGGGAAGGGCTGTTACCGGAGTATGATTACTTTGCAGCATCACATGATAAAGAGAACAGCGATGGCAGCTATGTTGTAAAATTCGTAAAGAACTATGCCGGGATAGAAGAGATCATTGAAACCGATACAACAACCATTTGTGTTATTCTCAGCATCGAAGGCGCACACACACTCAGCAACCAGGTGCCGGGCCTTGGGCCCTTAAGGCGGGAGCAGGGCAGGAGCCATAAGAATGACCAGGCTGATTTTACCACGCTCATTGAATACCTTAATAATATCGAGGCAATGAAGCAGTGGGAATTTGTTCCCTTCTTTATTTCACTCAACCATCATTTCTGGAACGGCCTCGGCGGCCATGCAAGAAGCCTGATGAAGCTCATCGGCATTTTTGTTTCGCAGGAAGAAGGACTTAACGAAGGATTGAAAGAACTGGGAAAAGAAGTGATCAAGCTCCTGTTAAAAAAGACAAACGGGCCAAGGATACTTATCGATATCAAACACATGAGCCCGCTATGCCGGAAAGAATTTTATGCATTCATTAAAACCGAATACTGGGATAAGAATGACAAATTTCCTTTGATATGCAGCCATACCGGCGTTGTAAGCAAGGGCCGCACACTCAATGCGCTTATGCAACAGGATGACAACGCGGAATTACACGATAGCAGCAACTACCTTCACGAGAACAGTATCAACCTTTGTGCAGAGGATGTATTAATTATCGCAGAAACAAATGGCCTTATTGGCTTACAGCTGGATGAAAAAAGGATTGCAGGCAATAAGATCATCGACATCATAAGAAAGAATGAAGAGCTTACTGATGCCGACCTGCGCATGCAATATGTAAAGCTGATCTTTGCGAATTTATTCGAGATCGTTAAAACCGTTAATTCCGCAGCGGGATGGAGCCTCTTATCGATCGGAAGTGATTATGACGGGCTCATCAATCACCTGGACTTTTATCCCACAGCAGCCGAGATGCCGGTCTTAAGAAATGATATGCTTGATTTTTTAATGAACCCGGTAGAAATTTCTCAGCCCGGTTTTAATTACAGCATAACCTTACCCGAAATAAACAGGCTGATGTTTGGCTTAAGTGCTGAAGACATTATAGAAAAGATATTTGCAAAGAATGCGATGGAGTTCTTAAAAAAGAATTTTAACCGGTAACTTCACAAGACATTCATTCAAATGAAAGACATAGAGATATTATTGGAAAACAAACCCGGCACCCTCGCCCTCATGGGTGAAACATTAGGCAAGAACAAGATCAGCCTTGAAGGTGGCGGCGTATTTAATAACGGTGAATTTTCCATAGCACATTTTTTAGTGGAAGAAC
>Ga0193708_1000136_pt1 | contig 14741 bp, 12 predicted proteins | sample H3c1metaG_FD_160570 | JGI IMG/M metagenome (GOLD analysis project Ga0193708, IMG submission 160570) | Soil microbial communities from a riparian zone of the East river system, Colorado, United States - H3c1 | ecosystem: Environmental > Terrestrial > Soil > Riparian zone | place: USA: East River...
CTCAGCAAGGGAATGGGCACACCGGTAGGAAGCCTTTTATTGGGCAAAAGGGATTTTATTAAACAGGCCCGCAGGGTTCGTAAGGTTTTTGGCGGAGGCATGCGGCAGGCAGGCTACCTTGCTGCAGCCGGTATCTATGCCCTGGAAAATAATATTAAAAGGCTGGAAGAGGATCATCAGCACGCAAAGCAAATAGCTGAGGCGCTTGGCAAGAAGAGCTTTATAGGTAAGATAATGCCTGTTGAAACCAATATCATCATTTTTGAAGTGACCGGCAGCTATACAGCCAAAGAACTTTGTAATAAACTACGTCAGCATAAGATCTTATGCCTTACCATTTCTGAAACGCAGGTACGGATGGTGACACACCTGGATATTACTAAAGAAATGCTAAAAAATCTTTTACAGGTAATTGAGGCGTTATAAGCGCCATACTAAATATTATATACCTGCGTTACAGCCAAAACAAACCAACTATGAAGTTTCAAACTATTACTGCATTGGCCATGGCCACACTGCTATTTCAATCCTGTCAGAAAGATAACGGAACAGGTACAGGAGAAGCTAAGGTTAATTTCATTTTTAAATTCGATTCAACACAGGCAAGGCTGAATGCCATTGGCCAGCCCGCTGCTATGGCGGCAGGCCACAAGGGACAGTCTCCCCGCTTTAATACGATGAGCGCCCATTATGTGGAGATGACCCCATCGGCATTTACCGCATTGGCTGCAGGCGCTGTTGTATATAAGGCCCCGGAGGTTACTACGGGCGGCTCTACGGCTATCGATTTTACCAATTCAAAATTTGCAGGTAATAACCAGGTATTTTTAAGTGTTCCCGTAAAAAGCTTTGCCGCCGGTACCTACACGTGGCTGAGGGTTTCATTGTCATACCAGAATTATAATGTTTACATGAATGCACTGGGACAAACCATTGATGCCACCATCGCATCCTTTATAGGATATAATACCTACCTGGGTAATTTTAAGGTGAAAGATTCCAACATAATTGTAAACGCAAATAAGCTACAGGGATATTGGGCCATAGAAGGCAATTACCTTGGGTTTGGCTTTTTAAGTACAGGTCAGGCGCCCCCGGGAGCAACCACTGTTCCTAATCCTTTATTCGCCTCCTCACCAATACCTGCAGGCTCCTGCCTGGTAACGGGCCAGTTTTCATCGCCGCTTGTGATAACAGGTAACGAGTCCAAGGATATCACCATCATCGTATCTCTTTCAACCAATAAAAGTTTTGAGTGGATAGATGCGGATGGTAACAGCACCTACGATCCTAATAACGGTGATGCTGTGATCGATATGGGCATCAGGGGGATGCTGCCGATAAAACAATAATACGGGTTAAAGATATTTTATAAGACCGCAGTCATTATGACTGCGGTTTTTGTTTTACAAACTTTATCTTCGTAATTACTGGCATTCTTAATTTTTAATTCTTAATTCTTCATTCCTTTTATGTTCCCAAAGATCAATCCCACTTCTACCCCATCCTGGCATGCACTTAAAAATCATTTCGCTGAAATGAAGATCGTGCACATGAAAGACCTGTTTGCACAGGATGCAAAGCGCTTCGAAAAATTTTCTTTATCCATGGGTGATATTCTTTTTGACTACACAAAGAACATCATCACGGAAAAAACAATGCAGCTTTTATTGGAACTTGCCGGGGAATGTGAATTGAAGGAAGCCATTGAAGCCATGTTCACCGGCGAGAGGATCAATGAAACAGAGAATCGCCCGGTACTGCACACGGCATGCAGGAATTTTTCATCGCAGCCTGTATTGGTTGATGATAAGGACGTAATGCCCGAAGTAAAAAGGGTATTACAGCAAATGAAAGATTTTTCCGGGAAGGTTCACAGCGGGGAATGGAAAGGATATACGGGAAAGAAAATAAAATATATCGTCAACATTGGTATTGGCGGAAGTGACCTTGGACCGGTGATGGTAACAGAAGCGCTCAAGCCTTATTGGGTAGAAGACATTCAAACTTATTTTGTAAGCAATGTGGATGGTACCCATATCTCCGAAACATTGAAAAAAATAAACGCAGAGGAAACCCTTTTTCTTATCGCCAGTAAAACATTCACCACCCAGGAGACCATGACCAATGCCCATACGGCAAGGAACTGGTTTTTAAAAGCTGCAAAAAGCGAAGATCATATTGCCAGGCATTTTGTTGCACTGAGTACGAACGAAAAAGAAGTGATAAATTTTGGCATTGATCCTAAGAACATGTTTGTCTTTTGGGATTGGGTTGGCGGCCGTTACAGTTTGTGGAGCGCTATTGGTTTATCCATTGTATTGACTATCGGCTTTAATAATTTTGAAGAATTATTAAAGGGAGGCCATTCCGCTGATATGCATTTCAGGGAAGCGCCTTTTGATAAAAATATTCCCGTCATCATGGCCCTGCTTGGAATATGGTACTGTAATTTTTACGGGACAAGTACAGAGGCCATTCTTCCTTACGACCAGTACCTGCATCGCTTTGCTGCCTATTTTCAGCAGGGTAATATGGAAAGCAATGGAAAGAGCGTAGACCGTAATGGAGAGAAATTAACTTATACCAGCGGCCCCGTCATCTGGGGAGAGCCGGGAACCAATGGCCAGCATGCTTTTTACCAGCTCATTCACCAGGGCACGCAAATTATTCCCTGTGATTTTATTGCCCCGGTAATTTCTCATAATCCCGAAGGCGACCATCATCAGAAGTTATTAAGCAATTTTTTTGCGCAAACGGAGGCGCTGATGAATGGATGCGAACACAGAAACCCCTACCGTGTGTTTACCGGCAACCGGCCAACAAATTCTTTTTTGGTAAAAAAGATCACGCCCTTTGTACTGGGACAACTTGTTGCATTATATGAGCATAAGATATTTACCCAGGGTATCATCTGGAATATTTACAGTTTTGACCAATGGGGCGTTGAGCTGGGTAAGGTTTTGGCAAACAAAATATTGCCGGAGTTGCAAAATAATGAAAACATCTCTTCGCATGATCCATCAACCAATGGCCTTATCAATTATTATAAAAAAATGCGTTGATAATGTAAAGCTGAAAATTGGCTATCTTTATTTAACGAGGGACTTACTTAAACTAAACAATATGAAAAAAGCTTTTGTCTTCGCCTGCCTTTTTGTTAGCTCATCTTCTTTTGCACAGGTTCAAAATTTTTCTAAAAAGCCAAAGCATGAAACAGAATTTGTAAAAAAGTATGCGCCTGTTCAGGAAACGTTTAAATTTTCTTACCCTAAAGCAACCCTTATAGGGCATTACGCTACGGGAAAAATATATAGCCTGCCCCAGGATAATATGCCATGCCTGGTTGCTGATACCAGGGTCCTGACACCAATCCCAAATGCCGGTTTGCAAGCGCTTCAATATTCGCTGATGCTGAATCCTTATAAGAAAGAAGATATTATACCTGCTCAATAATAAAAAAAATCGCTGATCACAGAGGTGACAGCTTTTTCGAATGCTGTCACCTCTGTGATCAATCTTGATTAATACCTGAGCGGTGCTTCAAGTTCTGTTTCTCCGTTAAGCGTATATTTAAAATCCGTATTACCCAATTTACCTTTAATGATGATCTTTTTTACGGAAGCTGATGTGGGATCAGGATTGACGGATTGATCAACATTAATTTTCCAGACGTGATTACCTTTTTTGGGGCGAAGTTTTACAGCCTGGCCGTTATCTTTTTTTACACCGATGTTCAAAGAGATCTCTTCTTTGTCAGCAACTACAGGAATAAATGACTTCCCGCCATAAATGACCGAATCGATCTGTGGGTTTCCTTTATAATTTGATTCTATGTATATAAACCGTTCTGTAATGAGTTGTGGAGGTACAGGGTTGCCTTTATCATCCACCATTTGGGCACCCGGTATGGATACAGTAAAAAAAGCCTGGGCCTTTTGTACCCGGTAGGTCTGTGCACTACAGGAACAGAAGAACACCACTAAAAATAAAAACCCGGCTGCCTTTTTCATTAACACTGCTTTAAACAAAATTAGCATTTAATAATAAAATAAAGACCCTCTCAAAAGAGAGGGCCTTCGTCAATTAGTTTTGGATGTGGTCTTACCACTTATCAACTTCCTCGGTACTTCCGTTATCAACAGGAGTACTTACAGGGGTTGAATTGTCAGCAACAGGAGATTCAGTTTTTTCCGATACAACCTCAGGACTTGTTGTAGCTGCAGCCGATGTTTCTGTAGCGGCAGCCGATGTTTCTGTAGCGGCAGTTACAGTTTCTGTAGATTGCTGGCCTTGTCCATCTTCACCTTCGTATGGCGTATCATGGTTAAATGCATCAAAATCAAAATCAGGCATCAATTCTGTTTTCACATAATCAATTGCCTCACCCAGACCTTTAATGAATTTGTTGAAATCTTCTTTGTACAGGAAAATTTTATGCCTGTCATAACCATCAGAATCAAATCTTTTACGGCTTTCTGTGATGGTCAGGTAAAAATCATTGCCGCGTGTTTCTCTTACATCAAAAAAGTAAGTTCTGCGTTTGCCGGCCCTGATACGTTTGCTGTAAACGCTTTCCATTTTTTTTTCATTGTTCTCGTACGCCACTGTTATTTAGTTTTAAGTTTTAATGGTTACCCGTTGTTGGGAGGAGCAAAGATAAAATTGTTTTCCATTCTACAAAATATAAGGGAGATTATTTGGCTTACCTGCCGGCCTTTCTGCATAAATGCCTGAGGGTGACTGACCATCAACTTTTAATTTGCTTCATCCTGTTCCTGTTGCCTGGTATACATTTCGGTATAGTACCCGTTCCCGTCAAGCAGTTGCCGGTGCGTGCCTTGTTCCACGATCCTGCCCTCATCTATTACAATGATCTTATCAAACTCAAATAAAGAGAAGATACGGTGGGTGATGATAATCGCTGTTTTATTATCGAGGTATTCGTATAAATTACCAAGGATCTCTTTTTCTGTACGGGAATCAACTGCGCTCAGGCAGTCATCAAAGATTATTATACGGGGATCTTTTAATAATGCCCTCGCAATAGAGATGCGTTGTTTTTGTCCCCCGCTCAGGGTCACTCCCCTTTCCCCGATCATGGTATCATAGCCATGCTGGAAATTTTCTATCTCCCGGTGAATGCTTGCCTGTCTTGCTGCTTTTATCACCGATTCCGACGACGCATCATCAAGGCCGAAGCGAATATTATTGCTTACTGTTTCACTGAATAAAAAAATATCCTGCGGTACATAGCTGATCTGCAGGCGAAGGTTATTGATGTCGATCTTATTTACAGGTATACCATCATACATGATGATACCTTTCTGCGGCTCATACATGTGTAAAAGCAATTGTGCCAGCGTTGATTTGCCCGAGCCTGTTCTGCCCACAATGGCGATCTTTTCTCCTTCATTCACCTGCAGCGAAAAATCCTTTAAAGCGTTGATGCCGGTATGCGGATAGGTAAAATCGAGGTTGGTGATGGTAATGTTTCCCTTCAGGTCGGGCTTTACCGCCTGCGTCTCATTTTTTATGGAAGGTTCTGTATGTAAGAACTCGTTTATTCTTCTCTGGGAAGTAACGGCCCTTTGCGTCATGCTTGCGGTCCACCCTATTGCACTTACCGGGAAGGTGAGCATTTGAATATACAACACAAACTCAGCTATCTGGCCGATGCTGGCGCCTTCAACATGGTTAATCACATCCAGACTGCCAACCATGATCGTTATCAATGTGCTGAGGCCTATCAGTAAAGCCATGCTCGGAAAATAGATGGCTTCTGTTTTTGCCAGGCTCAGTGCATTATCTCGGTAGGCTTCACTGTTCCTTTTAAAAAAGCCCAGCATCGCTTTTTCCTGCACAAATGATTTTATTACCCGTATGCCGGAATATGATTCCTGTGCATTGGTGGTAAGGTCGCTCAGTAATGATTGTATGCGCTCACTTTTTTTATTGATGATATTATTTACCAAAAAGATAGTGATGGCAAGGATGGGTAAGGGTGCCAAAGCAACAAGGGTAAGTTTGGGGCTTGCCTTAAGCATAAAGAAAATGCTGAAGCCGATCACGGCTGCAAGGTTTATAAAATACATGATGGCCGGTCCTGTGTACATCCTTACCCTGCTCACGTCTTCTGCAATCCGGTTCATCAGGTCGCCGGTGCTGTGGGTTTTGTAAAAATTGGTATCGAGCTTTTGGTAGTGTGTGAATATCTCGTTCTTTTGATCATACTCCACATGCCGGCTCATGACGATAATGGTTTGCCGCATCAGGAACATAAAAAAACCACTGATGATCGCAAGTATCAATAAAGTCAGTCCTGCATAGAGAATTTTATGAGACGGGCTTTGCTCAAATTTTGAGATGACCTCCCTTACAATGAAATCATAATTCTTTTCACTTTTTTTAATGTCAGGGGTATTTGAATTTGTGCCCGGTGCTTTTATAGACTGAACAACGGTATTGACCACGAAGCCGGTCAATTGGGGAGCAAGGATGCGGAAATAATTGGTGAGTACCACAAATATGAATCCCAGCATAAAATGCCAGCGGTATTTCCAAAAATATTTATTGAGGGAGGAAAGTTGTTTCATTACTGCGGCAAATATAAATTAAAATTCAGGGCAGATAATGACCGCCTAAAACAATAAGATAATAAATGCAAAATAGTGTTTAATTTTAAGGAGCATTCGGGACATGAGATTCATTTTTCAATAATCTTTCTCTCCATGAGAAATTTATTATTACATGCGTTGGTTTTAACTGTGCTTTCCACGGGTTTTACAATACCGGTAAAAGCACAGGTAACACTAATACCCGATGCTAATTTTGAGCAGGCACTTATAAATCTGGGGCTTGATGTTGGTTCCATAGATGGCTCAATACCTACAGCAAATATCAGGGATCTTACATTCCTTGATGTTGCGAACCGGAATATCAGCGACCTCACAGGCATACAGGACTTTGTTTCCCTCACCCGGCTTTATTGCAATACAAATAACCTTAGCAGTTTAAATGTAACCCGTAATACGGCTTTAACGTCCCTGCTCTGCGACCGTAACCGGATAACCGCACTGGATGTAACAAAAAATACAGACCTGATCTCTTTGCTTTGTTCCAATAACCGGCTAACCGTATTGGATGTAACAAAAAATACGATGTTGCATAACCTTGGCGTTGACGATAACCAGTTGACGGGTTTGGATATTACAAAAAATACTGCGTTGATCTCTTTGGGATGTGGTAATAACAGGCTCACCAGTTTAGACGTATCAAAAAATACTGCGCTGACCTCTTTGGGATGTGAGACCAACTTACTGAAAAGCCTGGATGTGACAAACAACCCGGCCTTAACCTCTTTTGGATTTGAGCACAACCAAATAACCGCCATTGATGTAACAAAAAATCCCCTTTTATATTCATTGGTATTTTATAATAACCTGTTGACGGTTTTGGATGTAACGAAAAATCCCGGCTTAAATATTTTAGATTGTGGTGCTAACAAGATCACATCTTTGGATGTGACAAAAAATCCTGCCCTGAGATTTTTAAGATGCATGGGAAATCTTTTGGTGGATCTTGATCTTACGAAAAATATGGCTTTGACCAATATATGGTGCTTTGGTAATTTTTTAACCACGATGGACCTGACAAAGCATGTATTGCTGATTGACCTGAGATGCAATAATAACCAGCTTACAAACCTGAATCTTAAGAACGGTGCTAACGGCAATATTGTGAGTATGAACGCTTCACACAATAGCGGTTTAAAATGTATCCAGGTTGATAACGCCGCCCTGGCGGCGGGTTATACCGGCTGGCTTAAAGATGTAACAACCCAATATAGTAATTACTGCAGCCCGGTCATCAGTTCATTTACACCGGGCACGGGTTGTACGGGCCAGTCAATTATTATCAGGGGTGCTAATCTTAATGAAGTCACTGCAGTGAATTTTGGTGGCGTGCCTGCATCCTCCTTTACTGTTATATCAGGATCAAGTATTGAAGCAATAGTAGGGAGCGGTGCTACCGGTAACATTGAAATAACTACACCCGGGGGTACAGCAACGATGCCGGGCTTTACATACAAACAATCAGGGCCACCGCCTTCCATAAACATAGCTGTTACCGCAAATGACATTTGCCCGGGATCGCCGGTAACCTTTACAGCTGCATCGGCAAATGTGGGAACCACACCTTCATTTCAATGGAAACTAAATGGAGTTAATGTTGGTGGAAATAGTCGTACCTACACTAACAGCAGTTTTGTAAATGGTGACAAAATAAACTGCGTGATGAATACCGTAAAAGAATGCCCCAATACAAAATTCGTCAATTCGGATACCATTACGATGATGGTTAAACCGGTTCCCGTAATTTCTTTCAACCCGGCTGAGCACGCAATAGCACCAGGAAGTTCTGTTATTTTAAATGCAACGGTGACGGGAGGTTTTGTAAGTTATTTATGGAGCCCTTCAACAGGGTTAAATGATCCTTTTGCATTGAGTCCTGTTGCAAGTCCGCAGACAAGTACTGTATATACTCTTAATGTTATTGCTGCGAGTAACTGCGCTATTGATAAAAAAATAAAAGTTACTGTTCATAAGTATGTTCGTATCCCAAATTCCTTTACCCCCAATGGAGATCGAATAAACGATATCTTTCGCATTCCCCCGGGCACCGACCTGGACCTGCAGGTATTTGCAGTTTATGACAGGCTGGGCAAGGAACTGTTTAAAACCACTGATATAAATAAAGGATGGGATGGAAGGTATAAAGGGCAAATGGTTTCCCCGGGTGTTTATACTTATGTGCTTAAAGGCGCTGATCCACGAGGGGCAGTTTTTTTAAAAGGGACTGTACTCATTATCCATTGATCTTTTCCATGCCAAGATCATTTTAAGATCATCATTGATTGATCAGGTGACAAAATAATCTTCCCAAAATAGAGCCTGAAACACCTGCAGGTCCTGTTGCAAAGTTGCCTAAGTTGAGCGTTGCAGGAGCAGCTATATGCATATCAACCGAAAAATGAAAGTTCTTATTATAAGTAGTGCTTGTGCCGATCGGAATTATTTCAAATCCTAAAAAAATCGAGAGAAAACCCGGCATATGAAATACTAGCTGAAAAAACAGGTTGTAAGGTTGCAGACAAAACTACCCTGTAATAGATATCAAAATGGTATAAGCCGGTCTTATTAATAGTAAAGGTATTTGAACCAATTGTTACATCTGCAGGGTTTAGATTATACTCAGGAAGAAATGAGATCGAAGTATTGGTTGAGGTGACCCCGGCATAATTTATGTTTAACGCAAATCTTGTAGTATTGCCATAAGCTGCATCTTTCCAGGCAGGATCGGCCGCGCCATTTTATCTGTAAAAGTGCAATAGAATATAAGCTTAACAGGCAGTTTATTTTTTGTAGAATCTATATACCCTTTCTGGTGCCGGGTAAGACGTTCATCTATATTGCATGTACATCCAGTGTAATATGTGCCATCGCTACATAAAGGATCTGAAGCATAGGTCACGAATTAAAACTCCGTTGCCAAAGCTATGAAATAAAAAACCCTCCTTCGCTAAAGCTATGGAGGGTAAAGGCGGAGAGCGAGGGATTCGAACCCCCGGACCTGTTACAGTCAACGGTTTTCAAGACCGCCGCGTTCGACCACTCTGCCAGCTCTCCGCGGCAAAAATACGTTTTGAGGAACTTTAACCCAAAAAAAATTGAAATACTATATAATTTTATTTTCGTGAAGCCATTTTCTACCTTCAAAAGATTTAAAAAACCGTTCTCTTTTTAAAGCTTCCGATTTAATTTAAAAAGATTCAAAATAATGTAAAATGAATGGTGTTCTGTACTTTGTGGATGAAACATTTCCTGAATTATGCTTCTTTAATCTTTCATCCAAATTTGAAGTGTAACCATAATAATAACGAGAATCTTTTAGGGATTTTAGTATGTAGCAATAGTACACAAAAAGAAGATGAATTAGGTTTTCAAGACCGCCGCGTTCGACCACTTCCGCAGGACTCTGTGAGCTGCCGGCTCTCCGCGGCGAAAATACGATTAGGAGGATTTTATTCCAAAAATTTTACGAAGCTATTTGTTGCTGCGATTTTTCTTTTACCACCACAAGGTCCTTCAACTCAACAGTCATAGGCATTACACCAACCTGCAGCACCGCTTTTTTACCCCGGATTTCTTTTACAATTCCTACCTGGCGGTTTTGTTTCATCCTTACTTTAAGGCCAATTTTGATCTCCCCGCCTATTTCCTCAAACTTTTCATTCATCTTTTTTTGCTGCTTCTCCGTGGTTATCTTTTCTTTTTGATTGAATAAGAGCGCATGTATCATTTTAACTACCTTATCCTTGTCCTCTGCTTTTCTCCATTCAATGACCATTGTCTTTAAACGGCGTTCCATATCCTTTAAGTAAACCAGTTTATCGGCAGCAATTTTGTTTTGCAGCTGCAGCTTCTCTACTTCCTGCTGGTGCATTTCTTTATTCAATACCTTCTGCATTTCCTTTTTCAATGCTTCATTCTCTTTGAGCAGCATTTTAAGCTGGGCTTTTTCCTTATCAATGTGCTGCAGGTCCTGTTCGGTTCGGTTAAGTAATTTATCCAAAGTAAAATGGTCATCATCCACCAGCTTCCTTGCTTTTTCGATAAGCCTTTTTTCCAGCCCGATCCTTTCAGCGATCGAAAAGGTATAAGAGCTTCCCGGCTTGCCGGCAACCAGTTTATAAAGCGGCAACAAATTCTTTTCGTCAAACTGCATGGCGCCATTGATGATACCCGGCACTTTGTTCGCCATCACTTTTAAATTAAGGTAGTGCGTGGTAACAATGCCGAAACTGTGCTTAAGTGCAAGTTCTTCCATAATTACTTCTGCAAAAGCGCCGCCGAGATTTGGATCACTACCACTGCCCAGCTCATCAATGAAGAATAATGTTTTGCCATTTGCATTCTCCATAAAATGCTTCATGTTCTTCAGGTGAGATGAATAAGTGCTCAGCTCAAATTCCAAACTCTGTGTATCGCCGATATGGATCATTATCTGTTTAAAAATGCCCATCTCGCTATCGGGATGAACCGGCACCAGCAAACCGCTCTGCATCATCAATTGTAAAAGCCCGACAGTTTTTAGCGTAACTGTTTTACCCCCGGCATTTGGCCCGCTTATCACCAGTATCCTTTGCTTATCATTCAATGTAAGGTCTACCGGTATGGTTGGCTTATTATTGACCTTGTTGTATAAAAAAAGCAGGGGATGATAAGCCTGTATCAAATGAACATGTGCCTTATCATAAAGCTGAGGATAATTACCATTCACTTCCACGGCAAATTTTGCCTTTGCCCTTATGAAATCATATTCACCGGCGATATCATGATAGCTTTTAAGCAGGGAAGAATAAACACTCAGCTTTTGTGTAAGCGTTCTTAATATCCTGTACACTTCCCTGCCCTCTTCATGCTCCAAAGAAAAAATGACGTTGTTGAGTTCGGTTGTTTCTTCGGGCTCGATAAAACTGGTTCTGCGGCTGTCGCTTTCTCCATGTAGTATCCCTTTGATCATCCGCTTTTGCTCAGCAAAGACGGCAAGCACCCTCCTGCCGTTCATAAAGCTTTCTTCAATGTCTGCGAGGTAGCCTTGTTTATTCAGTTTGCTTACGATCCTGTCAAATATCTTACGCAGCTCATTTCGCTTGCGGTATAAACTCATTCTTATTGTTCCTAACTCCTCGCTTGCGGAATCTTTTACATTACCCGTTTCATCCAGTATCTCATCGATCATTTCAATGATGACCTTCTCATAGTACGAATCATTGATGACTTTTGCCATTGCCGGGTAAGCAATGCGCCGCTCATTATCAAACCAGCGAAAAATGTTCCTGGTATTTTCTGTCAGTCGCCGCACCTGCAAAAATTGTTCTCCATTTAAAACCGCACCGGGAATACCGATAAGCTTTAACTCTTTATGTAAATTATGGGTGAACTCGTTAGGAAAATGCTGACCGCTTTGTAAGAGTAGCTTGAATTCATTGCTTTGCTGCAACTCCATTTCTATGAATTCTTTTTTTGTATGGATGCGAAGGTTGGCGGCTTTGTCCTTTGCATATTCTGTACGGCACTGCAGTGCCAGGAGGGTTTTCACCTTTTCATATTCCAATTGCACTAAAGCCGATTCCGGAAAAAATTTCATGACCTGTCTCCTGTGGGAGGATTTTAAATTAAAGAAAGCAAAGGTACTTTCTTATTCTTTATTCTTCAATTCCTCCACCTGCAACTCTTCCCATTCCGTTGTGCCATCCTTCTCCCTCTTAAAAACAAGTTCATTGCTGCAGAGTATAACGATCTCGGCGGTGGTATAAATGGTACAGCCTTCCATCAGGTGCCCGCCAATTGTTTTGCCGGTACTGTCGCTTATACTTATGTGGATATGAGAACCATTTACAGACACCGTGCCTGTAAGGCTTACAATTTCAAAATGGCCGCTATCAATGCTGCCATTGGGCTGGTTCGCAAAACGTATATTGTATTTTGTAAGACTGCCGGCACAGGTGCTGATCCATCCCGCTTTGATCTGTTTCTCATTGACCAGTTTCTGTATCTCTGTTTTCAGGTCCTGGCCCGGTTTTAAACGAAAGGCATATGTGCTGATATTTTTCATGGTGGTCTTTTGTTGGCAGGAAAATAAAATTAATGAAACTAAAATAATAAAAACAGCCCTCATTAATGGTAATTTTGTGTGTTTGTTAAACTTTTGTTGCGGCAAATTGTAATACAATCTATGCGATTTACCTTTACGTAAGTAATTGCAAATTATAAACCATGTTAAAGATATTATTTGTTTCTGTTGTGAGTTTGATGGGGCTAAGCTCCTGTGCACAAAAGGACAATAGCCCCAAAACAAAAAAAGAGAAAAATACAATGACAAGTTCCAATGTTAAGTTAGATACCGCAACTTTTGGTACCGGTTGCTTTTGGTGTACGGAGGCCATTTTTCAGCAACTGGAAGGTGTGGAAAAAGTTACCAGTGGCTATAGCGGCGGCACTGTTCCCCACCCAACCTATGAGCAGGTGACCAGTAAAACAACCGGTCATGCTGAATGCCTCAACATCATGTACGATCCTGCTAAGATCAGCTTTGATGAATTGCTGGAAGTTTTCTGGCAAACCCATGATCCTACAACGTTGAACCGCCAGGGCGCTGATGTGGGCACACAATACCGCAGCGTGGTATTTTATCACAATGAAGAGCAAAGGGCCAAGACGGCAAAATATAAAGCAGAGCTGGATAAAAGCGGCGCATTCAATGACCCCATTGTAACCAGTTTGGAAAAATTCACAGTTTTTTATCCCGCAGAAGAATATCACCAGAATTATTACAACAATAATGGAGAACAGGGTTATTGCCAGTTTGTGATAAGGCCGAAGGTTGAAAAATTTGAAAAGGTCTTCAAGAGTAAATTAAAAAAGCACTGATCATTTAATAGTAAGTGAATCCACCGGCCTCGCTTCTCCCCGGTGACAGGTATAGCAGGTAACGGGCCGAAGTAACTGTGTTGCCGTAAGCTTCGCTTTTTCTTTCTCATCATCATTAAAGTGGAAGTAGTTCTTATTGATGTCGATGTTCATGCGTATCATCAGGCGTGCTATCTCTTTTTCCGGCTTATCATCCTTTTCATATTCCATTTTATTTGTAGCGTCTGATACGTGGCAATATTTACAATCAACGTTAAGGCCGACGGTAAAACTGTCCATTATCTTATCAAGGGTATCTTTATGGATATTTTTTAGAAGGATCTGCAGGTTTTTAAAATCTTCATGCGCAGGCGGCTTCACTGCGGCAATGCCTATACAGATGAATATGGCCAGTATAGAAACCACTTTAATTTTTTTATAATTTTTCATACTTTATTTTTAGCATTATAATTTTTTTGTTCTTCGCAGCTCCAGTAGGTTTAAGCTATTCGGTTGAAAATTTACGATATTTAAATGAACCAGGTGAATGGCCATGTCATACCACAAAGGAACAACGGGTGCATCATTGATCACCACCTGGTCCATTTGCTGGTAAAGCTTATACCTGAGCGAATCATTTGTTTCGGATAAAGCCTTTTCATATAAAAGATCAAATGCCGGATTATTATACCGTGTATAGTTGGGCGGGGCCGGGTTCTTACCATAGAATACACTCAGGTAATTCTCAGCATCGGGGTAATCAGCTATCCAGCTTCCCCGGAAGAACAAGGCTTGTGATTTTGAGGTCTGCTCCATCAATAAGCTTTTCTGTATCACTTCCACCTGTACAATAATTCCTATCTGTAAAAGCTCATTGGCGATATAAGATCCAAGGTCGCCGTAAATGGGAATGGTAAGTAATTTGATGGCAGGAAGGTCTTTTCCATCAGGGAAGCCGGCTTCTGCAAGCAATTGCTTTGCCTTGTTTACATCATAATGATAGCCCTTTACAGCAACTGAATCAAAAGAAGGTAACCCTGCCGGCACAAAACCACTTTCCGCGGCAATGCCGATACTGTTCCTCAAATAAAGCATCATCTTCTTCCTGGAAAAACCATAGTTGATCGCCTGCCTTATTTTTTGTAAGCGTAAAGGGGAATTTTTTAAAAGTTCATTTTCTTCATCAACCAAAATGCCCAGGTATTCAATATTGAGGTATGCATGCTTGTGCAATTCGATCCTCCCCTGCCATGTTTTTTTGAGGCT
>Ga0193708_1000137_pt1 | contig 14708 bp, 13 predicted proteins | sample H3c1metaG_FD_160570 | JGI IMG/M metagenome (GOLD analysis project Ga0193708, IMG submission 160570) | Soil microbial communities from a riparian zone of the East river system, Colorado, United States - H3c1 | ecosystem: Environmental > Terrestrial > Soil > Riparian zone | place: USA: East River...
TCCTCGACGCCGGCTGCTGCGGCATGGCCGGAGCCTTCGGCTTTGAGGCGGACCACTACGAGGTCTCGCTCGCGGTCGCCGGACAGGCCCTCCTCCCCGCGGTCCGCGCGGCCGGGCCGGACGTCGCGATCCTGGCGGACGGCTTCAGTTGCCGCGAGCAGATCTCTCAGCTCACGGGACGGCGGCCCCGCCACCTGGCGGAGGTGCTGGCGGCGGCGCTGCTTGAGGAGATACCCGGCGGACTCTCCTGAACGGCCGCCCCAGCCGCCGCCAGAGCCAGCGCAGAACGAGGAAGCCCACGAGGATTGCCAGCCCCACCGGCACCAGCACGATGGCGGCGAAGATCAGGAAATCCACCAGCCACTGGAGGAAATCGATCAGCTTGCGGATGCTCGCCCGCAGCGTGTCCGCGGGCTGCCACGACTGGTCTGCCACCGGCTTGGCCGCCTCGGTGGGGATCAGCTCGAGGTTGATCGTGGAGAGGGCGGCTAGCTTGTCGTAGGAGCTGAGCTGCGTCTGGATCTGCTCGATCTGCGTGCGGATGTCGACGAGCTGCCGGTAGATCTCCATGATCTCGTCGGCCTTGCGCCCCTTCTGACGCGACTCGGCGAGCAGCCCCCGCAGCTCGTTCTCCGTCTCCGCCAGGGTGCGGCGGTGGGCGTCGAGATCGATGTATTGATCGGTGACGTCCTCCACCTGCTGGTGCTCGCGGTTGACGCGGACGGCGAACGACCGCAGGCTGTTGAGCACCTGATCGAAGCGTTCGGACGGCACGCGCAACGTCAGCGAGTAGACGAAGAGCTCCCCCTGGCGCTGGGCGTTGGAGGAGGAGACATACCCTCCCATGCCGTTGACCAGGGCCTCGACGCGCTTCGCCACGTCGACGGAGTCCTTCACCTCCAGTTGGAGATCGACGGTGCGGAGCAGCTTCCGCGGGATCGCCGGCGACCCCTTCGCGGGAGGAGGGGGCGGCGGCGCGGACGGCTTGGGCGGTGCGGGAGCCGACCTGGAGTCCCCTCCCACATAACCCAGGGCCTTCATATCCTGGGGTTGCGCGGCGCGGGATTCCCCCGCTGAAACCGTCACGATCCCCGCCGGACGCTCCTTCTTGCAACCGCCCGCGCCCAGCAGGCATCCGGCCAGCACCAGAATCAGGAATCCCCGCATCGTCGTCTCTCCGAAGAAAGTGGAGTCAGTATGGCATGGATGGATGTAGGATGATGGTCAGAGACCATTCTCAAGCGTTTAGACGGAGGTAGTCCAGACATGGTTCCATCGACGAGGTTCGCCGCTGTTCTCGCGATGGTGGGGTGGGCGCTCTTCTCTCTCCCGGGAACCGCGCAGGACGTGTCGGGCCTCCCTCCTGAGACCCTGGCGCAGTCGACGCCGCTCTTCGCCTTCCAGAGCCAGGGGAACCGTCCGGCGATGGTCTTCACCCGCAGCGGCACGGCCACCGAGCAGGATCCCCGCGTCTTCGTTGCTTCGCGGGATGGCTGGCGGCTGGTACTGCTCCCGGACGCGCTGCACAACAGCGTCTGGATCTTCGCCGGCCGGGCTGGCGACGAAGTCTGGGGGATCACCGAAGGGGGCACCGGCGCGCTCCAGTTCCTCTCCAGCGCCAACGGCGGACGCAACTGGAAGGTCCGCGGTGGGCTCCAGAAGATCTCGAAAACGGCCGTGGTGGAGCTCTTCTCGATGAACGACGAGGGGCGCGGAACGCTGATCCTCCGCCTCGACGAGGATTCCAGCCAGAACGCGCCCCGGCTCGGCTACTACGTCTACCTCAGCAAGAACGGCGGCAAGGCTTGGTCCGATCCGATCTACTCCCAGGGCAAGCCCACGCCACCGCCCAATCTCCTGACCCCTCCCGATCGCACTTTCGACAATCAGCAGCCGTTCGAATCCGCCTCCTGGCAGCGCCTTCTCGCCGACCTTCAGCCGGCGGGCTGAAGCCCCTCCGGCCACCTCTCCTGGCCCGGAGAAGAGAGCGCCAAAGCTCTCTTCTCTGGCACCCATCTTGCTCCTTTCTTCAATTCAGCGCGTAGCCCGCCGGCAAAAGCCCGCCGGCGAGTAGATAGTTACAAAATCACAACCAGGAGGTGCCCCATGGCTGACCGCGACGACAACAGATACGACGAAGAGCGCTACCGTGACCGCGATCGAGGGGATCAAGGTGGAAACCGCGGCTACGGCGGCAGCCAGGGTGGATATGGAACGCAGGAGCGTGGCGGGCAGGACATGGGCCGCGACCGTGGTCAGGGCAGTGGCGGTGGCTACGAGGAGAGCCGTTGGGGCACCAGCCGCGGACAGGAAGAGGGGCGTTGGGGCGGCGGCCAGAGCGGCAGCCGGGACTACGGCTCCGGTGGCGGCCAGTACGGCGGCGGTCAAGGCGGCGGCAGTCAGTATGGAGGTAGTCAAACCGGAGGTAGTCAAACCGGCGGCCAGTACGGCAATCAGCACGGAAGCAATCCCTCCGGAAGCAATCAGTACGGCACCGGCCAGTATGGAAGCGGCAACTACGGGAGCGGTTCCGGCAGCTACGGTGGCGGCTCCGCTTCCGGCGGTCGCGACTACTCCCAGGGCGGCAGCGGCTTCGGCGGCGGCGACTACGGGCGGACCGGTGGCAGCTATAGCGGCCAGTCCGGCAGCGGCTATTCGAGCGGCGGCTACTCCGGCGGCAGCAACTACGGCTCCTCGACCGGCGGCTCCGGCTCGACGGGCGGCTACGGCTCCACTGGAACCTACGGCGGCGGCTCCGGCTCCAGCCTGAGCCAGGGCCCGTACAGCGGCCGCGGCCCGCAGGGCTATCAGCGCTCCAACGACCGCATCCGCGAGGATGTCTGCGACATGCTGACCCGGCACGGCGACGTCGATGCCACCAACATCCAGGTGCGAGTCGAGAACGGTGAGGTCACCCTCGAGGGCATGGTGAACAGCCGGCGCGAGAAGAGGATGGCCGAGGACGCGGTCGAGGATCTCCACGGCGTCCGCGAGGTCCACAACCGCCTGCGCGTCGAGGCCCGCGAGGGCGAGCACCGGGGCGGCTTCCTCGGCTGGCTGACCGGCGAGAACAAGGACAAGGACAGCGATAGCGACCGCCAGCAGACGTCCGGCTCTTCGGGCAGCTCCTCGATGGGCTCGACGGGCTCCGGCTCGATGGGCGCTACCGGCTCCACCTCCGGCTCGACCGGATCGACCTCCGGTTCCACCGGCTCGTTGGGCGCGACGTCCGGTTCGACCGGCTCCAGCTCGCCGGGATCGACCTCGGGCGCCACCGTCGGCTCGACCCCTGGCACCTCGCAGGCCGCGGGCGGGACCGGCACGGCCGGCAGCACCTCGACGGGCACCGGCTTCCCACTGGGCACCGGCTCCTCGATCTCCGCGGGCCGGACCGATCCGCCGAGCGGCTCCCCCGGCAGCAGCCGCTAACCCGTAGACAGCCTTCGACAACGCGCGCCGCGATCCTTCCGGGTCGCGGCGCTTTCTTTTGGGCTCTACTTCTCGCCGAGGAACGGGTAGCGGAAATCCCTCGCGGGCACGAAGGTCTCCTTGATCGCCCGCTGCGAGGTCCAGCGCATCAGGTTGGCCATCGAGCCCGCCTTGTCGTTGGTGCCCGAGGCGCGGGCGCCGCCGAACGGCTGCTGACCCACCACCGCGCCGGTCGGCTTATCGTTGACGTAGAAGTTCCCGGCCGTGTGGCGTAGGACCCTCGACAGGTGGTCGACCGCCTTGCGGTCCTGCGAGAAGATGGCGCCGGTCAGCGCGTAGGGGCTGGTGGTGTCGACCAGCTCCAGCGTCTCCTCGATCTGGGAATCCTCGTAGACGAAAACCGTCACCACCGGGCCGAAGATCTCCTCCTGCATCAGCTTGAAGCGCGGGTCCTTGGTCAGCACCACCGTCGGCTCGATGAAGTACCCCTCGGACTTGTCGCCGTTGCCGCCGGCCAGGATCTCGGCGTCGCTCGAATTCTTCGCGTGGTCGATGTAGCGCATGATGCGGTCGAAGGAGGGCTCGTCGATCACCGCGGCCATGAAGTTGCGGAAGTCCACGGTCGAGCCCATCTTGATCTGCTTGATCTCGTCCAGCAGTTGCTCGCGGAAGCGGTCCCACAGCGAGCGCGGGACGTAGACCCGCGAACCCGCCGAGCACTTCTGCCCCTGGTACTCGAAGCCGCCACGGATGAACGCCGCCACCAGCGCGTCGACGTCCGCCGTGGGGTGGACGAAGATGAAGTTCTTGCCCCCCGTCTCGCCGACGATGCGCGGGTAGGAGCGGTAGTTCGGGATGTTCTCCGCCATCAGCTTCCACATCGACTGGAAGACCGGGGTCGAGCCGGTGAAGTGGATGCCCGCGAAGTCGCGGTGCCCCATCGCCGGATCGCCCACCTTCGCGGCCCGGCCCGGCAGGAAGTTGACGACGCCGTCCGGCAGACCCGCCGCCTGCAGGACCTTCATCACGTAGTAGTTCGACAGCACCGCCGTCGAGGCCGGCTTCCAGAGCACGGTGTTGCCCATCAGCGCCGGCGCGGTCGGCAGGTTGCCGCCGATGGCGGTGAAGTTGAACGGCGAGACGGCGAAGACGAACCCCTCGAGCGGCCGGTACTCCACCCGGTTCCAGATGCCGGGCTGGGACCACGGCTGCTCCTGGTAGAGCGTCCGCATGAAGTAGGGGTTGAAGCGCCAGAAGTCGATCAGCTCGCAGGCCGAGTCGATCTCGGCCTGGTACGCCGTCTTCGACTGGCCGAGCATGGTGGCGGCGTTGACCGTGTCGCGCCAGGGGCCGGCGAGCAGATCGGCGGCGCGCAACAGCACCGAGGCGCGCTCTTCCCAGCTCGTCTCGCTCCACTCCCGCCAGGCCTCTTTGGCCGCCGCGGCCGCCGCCTCCACCTCGGGGGCGCCGGCGTTGTGGAAGGTGGCGAGCACGTGCTTGTGATCGTGCGGGCAGACCGCTTGGCCGACATCGCCGGTGCGCACTTCCTTGCCGCCGATGATCAGCGGAATCTCGATCCGCTCGTTCATCATCTCGTTCAGCCGCTTCTTCAGGGACTGCTTCTCCGGGGACCCCGGAGCGTACGACCGCACCGGCTCGTTGACCGGCACGGCGAGGGGGAGAATCGCGTTGGACATGCGCGCTGGCTCCTTCGAAAGATTGGAAAGGCCGGGCGGGCCGGCCGTCGAGGTTCAGTCGTCAGCTTCTCAAGACAGGGCTCCAGGGCGGAGCCGCAGGAATCGTATCAGGCTTTGAGGGCGGCCCAGGCGAAGAGCAGGAAGCCCGCGATCATCAGCGTGCCGCCGATCGGCGTGACCGCGCCGAGCCAGCGCGGGCCGCCGAGGGCGAGACCGAAAACGGTGCCGCTGAAGACCAGGCTCCCCAGCAGCAGGCACCACCCGGCGCCGTCGATCCCCCGCCGCAGGCCGTGCAGACGCCCAAGGCCGGTCAGCACCAGGGCGAAGCTGCCGTACATGAGATAGCGGGCGGCGGTCTCCCAGAGCTGCAGCTCGCGCGGTCCCAGACGCGCCGCGAGCGCATGCGCGCCGAAAGCGCCGGCGACCACCGCGAGGGCGCCGCCGAGAGCACCGAGAAAGATCCAGTTCATCGGTGCTCTCCGGTGGAGATCTAGAGCTCGCCGAGCCGCCGCACGGAGGCGATCTTGTCGCTCGGGATCATCAGGTGGTCGTGCTTCTTCCAGAAACCGAGCTGGGCGACGCGGCGGATATAGTCCTCCTTGGAGCGCCCGCCGTCGCCGTCGCGATGGATGTCGGCCTCGTGGAGAAAGATGCCGCGGTCGTCCATGTCGTCGCACCGGCCCACGACGATCTCGGGGCCGGTGGTGTCGACGATCACGGTGATGCCGTGCAGCTCGCCCTTGTTCTGATGGAAGGTGCCCATCTAGCTGGCCGGCACCGCGCAGTGTTCGGCGAAGACCTGCGCCAGGTCACCCGCCACCGCGTTGGCGTCCCGCCCCTCGATCCGGTGGCGGGGGATGAAGTAGACCAGCTCGCCGTCCTTGAAGAAGGCGATCGACGGGCTGCTCGGCGGAATGTCGGCGATGTAGGCCCGGGCCTTCGCGGTGGCTTCCAGGTCCTGCCCCGCGAACACCGAGGCGATACGGTCGGGGCGGCGCTCCCCCTGCAGGGCGAGGCGCACGCCGGGACGCGCCATGCCGGCGGCGCAGCCGCAGACCGAGTTGACCACCAGCATCGCCGTGCCGGACTTTTCATTCATGAAGGAATCAACGTCCTCGGGCGTCCGCAGCTCTTTCACGCCGGCGCTCGTCAACTCCTCGCGCATGGGTCGGACCAGCAGCTCACTGTAGGGCATTGTCGTACCTCCTTTTCAAGCGCCTGGTGGCGCATCGGGTTCTATTCTACGTCCTGCATCAAGCGCTGGAAACAAAAAGCCCGGGCACAAAATGCCCGGGCCAGGAACGTACCGTGGTAGAGCGTGCGGCTACCGGAACCGGACCGTCGCGCCGAGTCGGAAGATCCGCGGGCTCAGCCGCTCGTTGGACTCGAAGAACCGCCCCGCGTTGACGTTGCGCTCCCGCTGCAGGATGTAGGACGCGTTCGTCAGGTTGAAGCCGTCGATCCCCAGGGTGAGGTTGAAGTCGTTGAGGTGGAACTCCTTTTCGATCCGCGCGTCGAACACGTAGATGTTCGGGTTGCGGAACTCGTCGATCCCGGCGAGCTGAACGTTGCGGCTGCCGACCGGGCCGCCTTTCCGGATGAACGGCGGCGTGATGTACCCCTGGCGGCCGGTGAGGCTCGCGGCGACGTTGAAGCCCCAGGGGCGGTCCGGTGCGATCTGGTAGAGCCCGTTCATGTTGAACGACCACTTGGAGCCGGTGAAGATGTCCGTCTTGTTGCCCCCCGACTTCTCGAAGAAGACGCTGGGGTCGTCCGCGGACCCTGTCAGGTCGGTAATGGTGTCGGTGGGATCGTCGAATCTCCTGTATTCGGGACCGATCTTCCACTTCCAGTCGTTGTAGGTGACGTGCCCCCGGAAGCTCCAGCGGTCGGCGAGTCGCTTGGTGAGGCTGAGGGTCGCTCCCAGGTACCGCTGCTTGCGGTCGCCGTTGGTGTAGAAGGTGCCGCCGGTCGGCGTCAGGCCGTCCCGCAGGTCGTAGAACGGCTTTTCGACGGTCTGGCCGTTCGGCAGCGTGCCGCTGACGGTGCCCCCCTGCACCCAGTCGTCGCGAGTGGCGACGCGGGCCTGCCCGGTGGCGTCGTCGAGGACCAGGATCCGGGCCTCGGGGATGTCGAAGACGTTGCGGTAGGTCACGGTCAGACCGGCCGCCAGGTTGGCCCCGAAGCCCTGGTCGATCCCGAAGGTGAGCTCGTCCGTCAAGGTGGGCGTGAGCTTGCGGTCGTTGATGTTGGGAACGGCCGTCGGGTCGTTGGGATCGATGTTGTAGGTGTAGCCGAACTGCAGGGAGCCCACCTCGCCGGGATCGAGGACCAGGTTGTCGTTGGCGTCCTCGAAGTAGAAGTAGGCGTAGTTGTAGCCGATCGGATTGACGCGGGTGGCGAGCGGGAGCTGCCCGAGCTGCTCGGCGTAGCGCGAGAAGGTGCCGCGCAGCAGCGTCTGGCGGTCGGCGCCCAGCGCGTAGGTGACGCCGACGCGAGGCTCGACGGTGCTCCAACTGAACCCGCCGACGTGGTTCCCCTTGAAGTCGATCGGCGGCAGCAGGCCCTGCGCCTCCGGAACGCCCGGATCGAAGGCGGCCAGGTTCTTCATGTACTGGCGGTCGTACCGCAGGCCGGCGTTGACCGTCAACCGCTCGAAGCTGACCGTGTCCTGCAGCCAGGCGGCCCCGTAGCTCGACACGATCTTGTTCTTCCGGTTGCGGAAGAACTCGACCTGCGCGATCCCCGGGGCAAAACCCAGGAGCTCTCCCGAGAAGACCCGGTTGCCGTGCGGCCAGACGGTGCCGGAATCGTTGTCCTGCTCGCGGAAGCTGCCGCCGAACTTCAACTGGTGGCCGGCCGTGCCGGTGTTGAAGAAGTAGCTGGCGTCGAGCTTTTCCTGGTCGATCGTCGCGTCCTGCGTGAAGTCATAGCTCGAGCCGCGCGCCATGCCGTCGGCGTCGACAAAGACGAAAGGATCGAGCCCCCCTTGGGGAGCCAGGGTGAACTTGCCGGTGTCGCGCGACCAGAGGGCAGTGACCGCCAGGTTCGCGGAGACGAGGAGGCTGTCCTCGATCTTATAGATGTCCTGCGGCGTGGTCTGGTTGTGGGTCGCCTCGGGAGCGGTGTCCGGGCCCGCGCCGCGCCCGATCTTGATCTTGTCGTTGGTCCAGTAGTGAAGGACCCCCGAGTTGTTCTGCCCGGTCTGGAAGTTCAGCTTGAAGTTGTAGTCCTCCAGCTTGGTCTTGTCGGGCTGCCCCCCCTGGGCCAGGATGTTGATCTTGCTGACGCCATAGGCGCCCCAGATCCAGAGGTGGTCCTTGAGCAGCGGCCCGCCGATGTCGGCGCCGTACTCCTGCACCGAATCGATCTTGTTGCCGTCCTCCTGCTTCGGCTCGGACTGCAGGCTGCCGTCGGTGTCCAGATAGCGCGCGGAGCCCCGCCACTCGTTGGTGCCGCGCTTGGTCACCTGGTTGATCAGCACGCCCGAGGTCTGGACGGTGACGTCGGCGCTCGACACCGTGAACTGCATCTCGTCGAAGGCCCCGAAGTCGAAGTAGGTGGCCGAGCCCCCCACCGCGTTCATGTCGGTGAGGATGACGCCGTCCACCGCGAAGGTGTTGTCGCGCGAGCCCGAGCCGACGCCGATGAAGTTCGACTGCTGGCCGCTCTCGCTGCCGCCGACGTTGACGCGGTCGACCAGCACCCCGGGCGCCTGGCTGAGCAGCGACCAGGGATCGCGGGCCGTCGGCACCTTGTCGAGCTCGACGGTGGTGACGTTGGTCCCCTGGTCGATCCGCCGCTCGTCGAGCAGCGGGCTCTCGCCGGTGACCGTGATGACGTCCTTGATCGCCCCGTTCAGGGTGACCTCGAGGCTGGCCTTGCCGCCGAGCTTGATCGCCAGGTCCGGCAGCTCCACCGTGGAGAAGCCCTGCAGCTCCGCCTTCAGGTCGTAGGACCCGGGAGGCAGGTTGAGGAACCGGAACTTCCCCTGCGTGTCGGTCACCTGTACCTGCGGCCCCGTCGAGCCGGTGAGGGTGACCGTAACCCCGGGGAGCGCCCCCTTCTGCTCGTCGGTCACCGTGCCGAAAAGAGCCCCCGTCTGTTCCTGCGCGAACATCGGCGCGGCCGCCAGCGCCAGCAGCAGCGCGATGGCGACGAGCGCGAGACGCGGATGGATGCGTCTGCTCATGCTATTACCCCTTTCAAGGTCGAACGGAAAACAAGTCTCCGAGACGCCAGGGTCTCTCTGAATCTCTTGCCAGGGATTATGCAACGAGTCGGCGGCGGGACGCCACCACGCCGGCATCCTGGCGTGGTGGCGCGGCATCCATGGCCGGGTCAGTAGGGGTTGGCGTCGATCACGCCGTTGTTGACGCTGCGCAGGTAGTAGCCGGTCGCCGGCCGGTTCTTGAGGTCGAAGGTGCCGCCGGTGGGGACCTTCCAGATCTTGTAGTTCGAGTAGGTCAGCGGTACCCCAGCCTGGCAGACCGCCGGGGCGTGGTCGGCGAGGATGAAGTAGGCCGGGCCATCGCCGACCACCCGCGCGAGCCCGTTCTTGTCCACCTCCAGAGAGGTCGCCTCGTTGATCCCGATACCCAGGGCGGTCGCCGCCTTGCCGTCCTGGATCTGGCGGGCGAGGAAGGAGAGGGTTCGCCCCAGGCGGTCGCGGGTCACGAAATGGCTGTCCGTGAGGGTGCCCTGCAGGTTGGCCCAGTGGAAGAAGTCGTAGGTGAAGGTGATCGTGCGGTGATACGGATTGGCCAAGGCGTCACTCGACAGCGCGGAGCCAGTGCAGCCGTCGTAGCTGAAGTCCCCCTGAATGGCGAGCCCGGCGCTGGTGCCGCCGACTCCCCCGCCCCGGGCGTAGACCGATTCGGTGGCGGTCTCGACCTTGGTCCCCTTGAAATACTTGACGTAGTCGCACTGGTCGCCGCCGGCGTAGAAGACCACCTCGGCGTTCTTGACCGTGGTCTCCACCGCCGCGGTGTTGGAATCTTTCGCGCTGGTGATCACCAGGGTCTCGACCGAGTCGACGCCGTTCATCGCGTAGATGTAGTCGTTGTAGCCGTTCGAGCCCGAGGAGCGGAGGATCACGACGTCGATCTTAGTCGCGCAGCTCGTGCAGCCGCGCACCTGGTCGATGATCCACTGGAGGGCCGCGTCGATGTCCGTGCCGCCGCCACCCAGGTCGTGGGCCGGCCCGGCCAGGGAGACGACGACGTCGGCGGCGTTGCCGGTCAGGTAGCGGGTGACCTTGCCTTCAGCCGGAAAGGTGAAGAGGGCGGCGAGCAACAGCAGAGAAAGGATCTTTCGCATCAGGTTCTCCTCCAGGTCATTGAATGACTCCACACTGACTCCCACACATACTCCGGTGCGTCGAGGCCCCCGATCCGGGACCGCCCCTGTGCTACGCTGGCCAGCGCATCCTTTCAATCACTGAGGTCTCCCATGCGTGACACGAAGCTGATCCCGATCTTCCTGGGTATCCTGGTCTTCATCGCGGTAGGGTTCGTCCTCCACATCCTGCAGCCGATCCTGCTGCCGCTGGTGGTCGCGGTCTTCCTGTCGCGGATCTTCGGCCCGCTCAACGCGGCCCTCCGCCGCCGCCGGGTGCCCGCCGCGCTGTCGATCCTCCTCGTGCTGATCCTGGTCTCGGCCGCGATCACGATCTTCGCCTGGGCGGTCTACTCGAGCGCCCAGGCGTTCACCGCCGGCCTGCCGCGCTATCAGCAGCGCTCCAAAGATCTGCTCGCCGGGATCACCGGCTGGCTCGTCGCCGAATTCCCCAGCCTGCGGACGCAGATCCAGGAATGGCACTGGCAGGAGGCGGTCGGGGTCTCCTCGGTGGCCGGGTTCGTGGCGGCGATGGTCGGCTCGTTCCTCCTCTTCTTCAACGACTTCCTGGTCCTGCTCTTCCTGGTCTTCCTGATCGCCGGCAGCGAGGCCTTCCCGGCGAAGCTGCGGCGGGCCCTGGCGCCCGAGCGGGCGGAGCAGCTCGCCGCGATGATGCAGAACATCGAGGCCGGGGTGCGCCGGTACCTGATGACCAAGACGCTGTTCAACCTGATGGTCGGGGCGCTGGTAACCGCCCTGCTGGCGATGTTCGGAGTCGACTTCCCGCTGCTCTGGGGGTTGATCACCTTCCTCGCCCACTACATCCCGAGCGTCGGCGCGGTGATCTCGGTGGGCCTGCCGACGATCTTCCTCTTCCTCCAGTTCTCCCCCGGGCTGGCGCTGCTGATCGCCCTGCTCAACGCGGCGCTGCAGTTCATCCTGGGCAACGCCGTCGAGCCGCGGATCATGGGATCGAGCCTGGACCTCAGCCCGCTGCTGGTGCTGATCTCCCTGCTCTTCTGGGGCTTTCTCTGGGGCCCCTGGGGGATGATCCTGTCGGTGCCGATCACCTCGACGATCAAGATCATCTGTGAGAACGTCGAGCCTCTCCGCCCCATCGCCGTGCTGATGAGCGGCTCGCACCAAGCGCCCAAGCCTCGGCCGAGGCCGGCGCGGGTCAGCGAGACGGTGGCGTAGTCAGTAGATCTCCAGGCAGGCGGCCTTGCATTCCTGGAGGAATGAAGAGATCGCGTCCACGCTTCGCAGGAGGATCTCTTCGAGTTGCCGCGTCGAGATATTGCCGCATTTCAGCCAGATCACCTGAGGAGGGAATCCCTGGACGAGGCTCCGTTCGTAGAAATCGGAGTCTTTGGTCACGATCGAGAAGCCGTTCTCCCGGGCAAAATGCCAGATCACAGCGTCGTCTGCGTGTTCCATCCCCAGACGGTGGATCTGGGAGGAACCGGGGAAAACGGTCTCCAGCCTGGCCAGCAGGCGATAGGAGAGATTCTGGTCGAGCAGGAGCTTCAAGCGGCTTGGAACGAGGTCAGGAGGTGCTCCCGGTCGGCCGCGAACTCGAGGCAGGCCTGAATGTCCTCCGGCGTGAGCTCGGGAAAATCGGCGACGATTTCAGCCTGCGACATCCCAGCGGCCAGCCATCCCAAAACGTCGTAGACGGTGATTCGCATCGAGCGGATGCACGGCCGTCCACCCCGCTTGCCTGGTTCCAGAGTGATGCGGTTACGGTAGCTCATAGCCCTAGCGTACCGCACCTGGTTCGCCCCTTGCACACCTCCGCGCCCGACAGTCTTGGAGGTGACAGAATGGCACGCCGTTTTCCGATTCTTTTCCTTCTTCTCGGTTTGCTTCCGGCAATCGCCGGAGCGGCGCCGAATTCGTTCAAGTTCGGCCGGTTCGGCACGGTCCCGATCGTCCGCCCGGCGGGCGAGCCCTCCAAGGTGGCCCTCCTCTTCTCGGGAGAGAAGGGGCTCGGCGAGCGCGAGGCCGCGATCGCCAAGGCCCTCGCCGCCTCCGGCGCGCTGGTCTTCACCGTCGACACGGCCCACTACTTCGCCACCGCGGGACATGGCGGCGGCCGTCTCTTCCCCGCCGTCGACTTCGAGGCGTTGAGCCAGATTGGCCAGAAAGAGTGGGGGATCCAGGCCTACCGGCAGCCGATCCTCGTGGGCACCGGGGCCGGCGCCACCCTGATCTACGTGGCGCTGGCCGAGGCGCCCCCCGACACCTTCGCCGGCGTGGTCAGCGACGGCTTCTGCCCGGCGATCTCCTCCGATCGCCTGTTTCGCCGCGCCAGCGGCTTGGCCTGGGAGCGGAATCGGCCGGGACCGGGCTTCGTCCTGCTGCCCACCAAAGATATCGAGGACCCCTGGCTCATCCTCGATAATCCGGGGACGGCCTGCACCGGGGGCTCTCCCAAGGAGTTCGTGAAGAAAATCGCCAGCGCCCGCGTCATCCCGGCGCCGCCGGGGGTGCCGGCGCGGGAGGCCTGGAAGAAGCAGCTTCCGCAGGCGCTCGCCATTCTCGCCGAGGAGCGCCGGAAGGAAGACGCGAAGATCGAGGCGCGCGGCGCGCTCAAGGACCTGCCGCTGATCGAGGTCCCCGCCAAGGGGCCGGAGAAGGACGTCCTCGCCGTGGTCATCACCGGCTCCGGCGGCTACGTGGGCTTCGACCGCAAGATGGGGAACCAGCTCGCGCAGCGCGGCGTGCGGGTGGTGGGGCTCTCCTCGATCGGCTACTTCTGGAAGCCCCGCCAGCCCGCAGGCTCCGCGCGCGACCTCGCCCGCATCCTCGAGCATTACCTCGCCAAGTGGCACAAGAGCCGCGCGATCATCGTCGGCTACTCGCAGGGGGCGGACGTCGCCCCCTTCATGATCAACCGGCTGCCCGCGCCCCTGCGTTCCAAGATCGCCCTGGTCGCCATGGTCGGCCTCGACGGCGGCGCCCAGTTCGACATGCATCCGGACGGCTGGATCAGCGACCGTCCGATCACCCCCGAGCTCCCCGTGGCTCCCGAGTTGCCGAAGCTCAAAGGCACCCGGGCGCTGTGTGTCTACGGCGAGGTCGAGAAGAAGAGTCTGTGCAAGAGCCTCCCGCCCGGGATCGCCGGCGTTATCGAGGTCCCCGGCGGCCACGGCTTCGAGGGGGAGGCCGGCAAACTCGCCGATCGATTCCTGGCGGAGATTGGGGCGGCGGGCAAGCGCTAGGCTCAGGGCAGCCGCAGCACGAGAATCGTCTGGTCGTCCTCGCGCGGCGCATTGGCGGTGAAGCGGGCGACGTCGGCGAGGACGCCGTCGCGCAGCCCCTCGACGCCGCGGCCGGCGTGGCGGGCGAGACTCTCTTCCAGGCGCTCGAAGCCGAACATGTCGTCGCTCCCCTCCCGCCGCGCCTCGATGATGCCGTCGCTGAACAGGAAGAGGGTATCCCCGGGGCTCATCCGGGCCATTTGCGGGACGACGTGGAGCTCGCCGCGCACGCCGAGCGGATAGGCGATCGACTCCAGCGGGTCGACCCGGCCGGTCGCCGCGATGCGGTAGGGGTGGAGGTGGCCGGCGCTGGCGTAGAGCAGCTCCAGCCGCCGCGGATCGAGCACGGCGTAGCAGAGAGTGGTCAGCAGCCGCTTGCGGGCGGTCTGGTAGACGGTGCGGTTCAGGGTGTTGAAGACCGCGGCAACCTCCGGGTCGAAGGTCACCTGCACCGCCAGCGCCGACTTGGCCATCGACATGATCAGCCCCGAGGAGACGCCGTGGCCGGCGACGTCCCCCACCGCCACGGCGAGCCGGCCGTCCTCGAGCGCCAGCACGTCGTAGAAATCCCCTCCCACCTCCGAGGCCGGCAGGTAGGCATGCGCGATGTCCACCCCCGCGAGCCGGGGCGGGAGATCGGGCAGGATCGAGCTCTGGATCCGCCTCGCCGTCTCCAGCTCCACCCGCTGGCGCTCGCGCTCGGCGATCCGCCGCACGTGGGGAGGGATGTCCTCGTAGCGGTAGACGAACTCCCGGGCGCTGCCGAGATAGCGCACGCTGGCGAGCAGCGGCGCCGCCAGCAGACCGACGGCGAGCCAGCCCTGGATCTGCAGGGTGGCGTCCGCGGCACTCAGCAGTGGGTAGACCGAGAAGAGGATCTGGGTCACGAAACCGGCGATCAGGACGGTCAGCAGGTCGGTGGCGAGGAACAGGACCACCAGCACGGCGGCCAGGACCAGGGCGAGGATGGCGGTCCAGCCCA
>Ga0193708_1000139_pt1 | contig 14598 bp, 10 predicted proteins | sample H3c1metaG_FD_160570 | JGI IMG/M metagenome (GOLD analysis project Ga0193708, IMG submission 160570) | Soil microbial communities from a riparian zone of the East river system, Colorado, United States - H3c1 | ecosystem: Environmental > Terrestrial > Soil > Riparian zone | place: USA: East River...
GTCTTCAACTGCTTTTCGATTTTATTAAGCAGGTTACCGCTGTATTCATCGGTAAGGTTGAGTTCTGCATCCCTGTTGAACTTGATGCTGTACACATCAAGAATTTCCAGGTGAGGAAAAAGGTAATGCAGGTTCTCTCTTATAATATCATCAATGAAGATCACGTACTCATCGCCTTCAAGTGCCGTTAGTGCAAAAAACCGCTGCAGTTTATTGGATGGAATATTTATGATGGCCTGCTTAAGTGTACCATGTTCCTTTTCTTTTAATGTGACCACGAAATACAACTGGTTATTCTCCGGCTTAAATGCATGGTTACTGTCTCCTTCCAAAAGAATGGGCTGTATAAAAGCAAGCACATGGGAAAGGAATATTTCTTTTATTTCCCGTATGTGTTCGGTCCGGATGGGGCTGTTATAATAAAAAACGATACCGTTCTTCTTCAATTCAGGAATTATTTCCTGTGTAAGGATGGTACCAAACAATTCCAACTGGCGGTTGATCTCACTCTGAATTTTTTCGGCAATATCTTCCGTTATTTCGGGCCCGGCTTTTTTTCTTGTTTTTTCCTTCAGTTTCGAAAGTGCAATTACTGCAGGATATCTCACCCTGAAGAATTCATCAAGGTTACTGGAAAAGATAGAAAGGAATTTCATCCTTTCATACAAGGCAACATCTTTGTCTGAAGCTTCTTCCAAAACCCTGCAATTAAATCCCAACCAGCTAAGATCCCTGTTATTCAACATAAAAAACTATTTAAAAGGAGAACCCGTTGCAGGAGTTATGGTACCGGTGGTTGTCGTCTGGAAAAAGAAAACCGCTATACCAAAAGCCAGTACCGAAACAACTATCCCTACCATAAAAATATTATAGGCAAGTCTTATTAATTTGTATTTGCGTCCCAGCACCGTGCCCAGGGTATAAATATCCTTGATCAGTGATCCATATAAATAATCCGTATCCCTCATCATTTCCCGCATTGCTGAATTATATTCTTCGTAGGAAGCCTTATGGAAATTTCCAAAGAACAACAGGTTTGTTTTCTTGTCGGTAATTTCCTGGTTCGTAAAAGTTCCGCCGCTGATCTTCGGCCTTGTGGCAATGATCGAAATAACGATTGTTGTTACGGCCACTAATAAAAATATTACCGTAGGAATGGTCAGGTAAGGCACTTCCTCCAGCTTTCGCAACATCACCCCTAAAATAATTGATATGATAATAGCATTCACGGAAATGAGGATATTGGCCTTACTGTCGGCCATATCACTCAGGCGCAAATGATTCTCAGAAGTAAGACGAAGCATGGTCTGGATGCCTTTCGACATCAACCCCTTACTTTTTTTTCCCAGGTCGTTAAGGCTGAGCATTTCTTCTGCTTGTTCTTTCTCTTCGGAATTCTTCTTCATCTTTTTCATGTTTTTTTGTTTTCTGTCTTCCAACAGGTCCTTGCAATATTTTGTATAATAGCGGTGTGTGTTCAGTAGTTCTGTTGTTCTGAGCGCCCATTCCTTTTCACCCAACACCGTACCCCGCAATGTATATTCTTCCCAAACCTTTCTATTGGTCTCTTTGAATTCTTTGGTGCCGAGGTGGTAGGTATCTGCATCACAAATGATCTGCTCCAGCAGGTTCTCATGCTGGTGAGGTGTACGGGTGGCCATGATACATTCTTCTGTCTTATCCACCAGTTCCTGGTCATCCGGCTGATCTTTCATGAATTCCTTCATTAATTCCACGCTCTTTTCTTCATGGTGCTGCGGGTCGGTGAAAAGGTAACCCGTATCATGGAACCAGGCTGCCACATATACTGCAAGCATATCTTTTTCGCTGAGATAATAATGGCCCGCAATTTCTTTTGTCCTGTTGACAACGGTTCTTGTATGCTCCAGGTTATGGAAGACCAATGACGGATCCATATTATCATTGAACAGTTCAGTAACATATTGCTCAGTCTTTTTATAAAAATTATTGGGATCCATACTTTAGTTTTAAAATACCAGCTTGAATTTTGTACCCAGTGAAAAATTATATAACTGGTCTTCCGGCGAAAATGCTACTGTGGCCGATACCATCACAAGGCTGTAAGGGATAAAATAAAAACCCCCGCCATAAGCCCCATGCCATACTTTAGATTTTATTCCTTTTTGCCAAACCTTACCCAGGTCATAGAAGCCCATCATGCCCACATCGCCCGGAACTATATACGATTTAGACTTAAATAACCTTAATCTTAACTCCGTACTTGCATAAAGCAGTGATGAGCCCGAGAACCTGTTCTTGCGGTAACCTCTTAATACATTATTTGCCCCAATACTGAGTGCCTGGAAATATTCATAATCCTTACTGAAGATATGCCCGCCACCAAGACGAAAAACTGCACCTAATCTTGATTCATCATGTAAGCTTGCATAGATCGTCATGTCGGAGATCAATTTTGTAATGCTCTCTGAATTTGGATTCAAACCAACCATGGAGGAAAGCTCTGTGAACCAGGTGATGCCCCTTGTTGGAAATATGTCGTTGTTCACATAATTGATATCCAGGTTTGCTTTCCCGCCAAGGAATTGCTTAACGCCGTAAACACTGGCTGAGTCGCTGCCGATCATGGAAGGTTTACCCAATATGCGGTCGTCATTATCCTTATACCTGCTCCAGTAATGAAAATAGCTCGGACCTATCGATACATGGTAAACACTACTTAACCTTTTCCTGAGTAATACATCAGTCTCGAAATATTTATAGCGTACACGGTAAAAGGACTGGGGCTTTGACTTATCATATACCGATTCATTACCAAAGCCAAAGAAATTATTGAGTGTAGGATTTACCACTTGTGCATTAACAACAATATCATTCTTAAAAATAATTTTATTGAATATGCCCCTGTATTTTAACTGGTAAGCGCCTTCCCAGGGCGCATAGAGTGTTATAAGGCGCTGGTCGGTTGAATAAGGCTCCTTGCGGAAACTAAAAGTGCGGCGGGAGAAACCAAGGCCGATCAAAAGCTTGTCTTCTTCATTGAATCCCAAATTAAGCTGCGGGAACCGTATACGGGTATAATTAAAAGAGACCGGCTTATAATCATTTACCGCAGGATCGGCTGAAAATTGCGACCTGGTCCGTCTCAGGTTTATACTGGCATTTTGTTCTGAAGTAAGATCATAAACAATGTTCTGTACATTTCCTTTGAGGTTAAAGGTATCATTACCCTTGCCGCCAATGATCCTGAGTTTTATTTTGGAAGAAACATCTGCATCTATCTCGAACTTATCATTACCATTCAGTCCAAACAGCCGTATCTCCTTGGTGATCTTATCATCAAAGATCCTGTTGTACATTATCGTAGCTGAATCTGTGCTGTTGAGTTTTTTATACACGGTAAGGTGCAGTCCTTCCGGGTGTTTCGTAATATGGAAATATTCTGATTTATTACTGCCGGGATAACTCACCATTTTTGACAGGAACCGGTAATATGTTTTTGCGCTCCTGCCAAGATCATCTCTTCTGCTGATAAGTTTGGCAGCAATCACCTGCGAGTCCAGCGCTGCAATAGGCGGAGGAAATTTCTTTACCGCTTTATAAATTACACTGTCAGGAAATTTTTGCTGAAAATCTTTCGTGATACTATCCCAGGTTGGCTGATCCAGGTTATTCATAAAGAAGCGGTCGAAATCCCGCATCTCCCAATTAAACCCGTTCACATCCCTGATCTTCTTTTTAAATCCCTGCATAAAGGGAATTATCCTTCTTGATGCGTACCATAATATTACGCCATCCGAATTAAAGAATGCCTGGTCCCTGTCGCGGGGTATAGGGTAATATAATTTTCCTTTACCGGTATCAGCAGTACCCCACTTCCATTGATCCCAATGGCGGTCCCAGTCGCCAACCAGGAAATCGAGTAACCTTGCATTCAATACTTTTTCCTGGTCAATGTGGTGATCATTATCTTCCAGCATTTTATTCATCACTTTATTTGTACTTTTTGTATCAACGGAACCAGAACCGGGATCCCTGTTCTCAAGCATAGCAACCGTATTGGCAAACAAGGGCCTGTAATCTCCGAACGCCGGGTCATCGGGTACAAAAAAGAATTCAGGGTCTGGTGTGATAACATTAGCTGCCAGCGCAAGTTCCCTTACAACCAATGGTGCATAAGGATGACCGGCAGAGATCATATCCTGCACGATGGCCTGCGCTACCGTACCTCTTAAATTAGGGGGTATTACTTTTTCCGGATCCTTATCTACCGTTCTCAGCGTCCATTCTGTACCATTCTTATCAACAAGGCGTAATGATTTTGTTTGCTTGCCCCCGCCCAGGCTTTTTATGGTAAAGCCTCCTTTTTCTTTGCGGATATTGAATTCCCTCATCGTTATGGGAGTCGTCCATTCTTTTCGGTAATTCTCTCCCAGGAAAGTTGTTCTGAAACCTGGCTTTGCTTTGTACTGGTCACTTGCAGAAATTACCACGCTGTCTTTAAATTTATATTCCGGGTAACGCATGGTATCCGGAACAGGCAAGGGAATTTTAGAAAAATCAAGTACCTGGCTTGTATAATCCATCTTCACCACATCATTTTGAACCGTATATACACTTGCCTGTACATTTTTATTTTTAGAAACTTCCAGGGTTACAAATCCTCCTAATGGAGAGGCATAGAGTGAATGTTTACTTTTAGATACTCTTGAGTTCTTACTTCCGCTGCCGCTGATTATATAATTATAACCACTGTCCTGTATCAGTTGTATGGAATGATCGTGGCCATTAACATAAATAACATTGGGATGTCCTTTTACGATGGGTTCGATCTCGTTTATCATCTGCTGGTAAAGCGGGTGCTTAAGATCCTGCTCTGTACCAAATACCCCACGGGTCAAAGGATAGATGGAACCTATGACGGGTAACGGGAAATAAAGGTTTGGCCTAAAGTCTGTAAAAGGAAAGATATGCTGCCTGATGGTAAAATATCCGCCATGCGGGCTATAGGTCCTGAACGGGTGATGAAAAGCAAGCAATACCAGTTTTTGAGAATTCTTTGAAAGGATATCATCCAGTTGCACCAACACTTCCGCTTTTGTTTTGTAAGGGCAGTCAGATTCAATACCTGGTTTATCATTCTCATGTAACCACCACTGGCTGTCCATCATTACCAGTGTAATATCATCGGTTATCTTAACTTCAACCGGGCCGGGACATCCGTCGCGTGGAAACATCATTACATTTTTATTACCCAAAAAATCAATATAGGATTGAACCCTTAGGATAGATTGATAGCCATTGGTGCCGCCATTAGCCCAATCATGGTTGCCGGGAACAAAATAAACTTTTGCATCGCTTTTACCGGCAATATGGATCTGTGAATCCAGCGGGGCTTTTGCAATATCAAAGGTTGGTAAAGAGTTATCGGGTAAACCTGTTTTATAAAGGTTATCACCAAGGAAGATAAAGGTCGTCTTGTCATCGATCTTTATATTACGCTTTACGGCAGAGACCACGGGATGCCTCCCATTTGTAAGCTGACCGGCATCCCCAATCAAAACGATCCTCGCCTGGATACTATCCTGGGCAACAGCTATTCCATTCAATACAAACAAATTCAATAAAACAATCCCGGTCTTTTTCATAACCCTTTCTTTTTGTTCTTTATTACTAAAATATTTGCCAGTCCCGACTCGTGCCATTCATTGGAGATGATCATATCGCCTGCGGGTGTGAAAGCAATCCCTTCAGGCTGTTTATAAATGACAGGATCAAGGTGGTACAAACTGATGAACTTACCCTTCCTGTCTGTCACCACTATCATCTTATTGATCGAAGCAAGTATATACAGCTCATTGGTAACCGGGTTGATCGCTGCCGATGAAGGCTTGAGCTTCATTTTTTTCTTCCCGGTCTTTTGCGCAATGGCCAAAGCATCTATCTTAAATACGCCCTTGGTATAAGACTGTGTATTGATATCAAAACCCCAGGCAGTTACCTCATTCTTTTCATCTTCACAATCTTTGCAGAGCAATATGAGTTGCCGGAGGCTGTCATCATAATACATGGTTTCAAAATCATAAGCTTTATTGCCTTCTTTAGGGAATTTGGTTTTATTCGTAATGATCGTATCTCCCTGGTCAAACTTTACCGATTTAATATCCCCATTACTTATCAAAACATAGAACACACTGTCGTGCAAGGCAAGGTCTTCAAAATCTTCTCTTTTGCTAAACTGCCATTTTTCTATTCTTCCTTTTCTTTCCAGGTAGATCTTATAAAAATAGCCGGCCTCATCCTCGATCGCAAACACACTGGTATCCTTTGGATAATAATAAATTCCGGAGATCTCTCCTAAGATGCTGGGAAGTTTTATAACAAACGGATTAAGTAAGTCGTACCTGGAAGTATCATTTTGCCGGACTTTTTCTTTATTGTTATTGTTATTACAGGCTAAGAATAAACCAGCAATAATAACAGCACAGGTAAATTGCCGGTAAAATGTCATATATATATTATTACAAGCGCTAAAAGACAAATCATATGCCAAAGCAATATGCTTATTAGAAGCTTGTTATAACCACTTTAACGGCTACAGACCATTCTCAAACATTCATTTAAAAATGGTTTATACTCATGTTGTGCAAGAATGGGGAATATTTTTCTCAACAATTGTTTTTACATATCAATGGTACCAGGGTGGTCCATTCACATTTAAGCATCGAAAAAAGAAAAAGGTAATGAATTTACCATTAAGCAGTTCACCCTGGCGGATAATCCCTTCTTTTTTAAAGCCCGGTTTTCAGCAATGGCGCTGCTTTTATTATTTCCTGTGGCACATTTGATCTCGATCCTGTTGAGGCCCAGGTTTGTAAAACCATATTTTATCAATGCAACGCAGCATTTTGTTATAAAGCCCCTGCCCTGTAAGCCATCCGCCAGCCAGTAACCTTTTTCAGCGATCTTATTCTGGCCATTGATATGCTGTATGCCGATGCGTCCGGCAATCTTCTTATCTACGAGGATCGCATAACCAAGATCTGTTTTTTCGGCTGCACGTTTTTTTGTATCGGCGATATAAGCTGCAAAATTTTCAACCGTCTGCATATTATCAACCCAGGGCAACCATACTTTTAAATAGTCCCTGTTGGTATTTACAAGGTTGAAAAGTGGCTCGGCATGTATCTCTTCCAAAAAAGCTAAACTGATCGTATCGTTTACGGATATGACCATGATAATTTTTTTGAAGATAATATAATTTTTTCGGGGAAGGTTGGTATGGATGAAGCAGCATTAATATGCTGTTCAACCGGGGTCCCGGAAAGAAAGGATAATTATAAAAGAACAAAAAAGATGAGGATGGGAAAATAGCAGTTAGTCCATTTCATTGTCCCGTAGTTCCCTGGTTAATTTGGTAAAGCCTACCACGTTACCTTCGCCATCGTGGAGGGCAGTAATTAAGATACTTCCCCAAAAGGTAGAGCCGTCTTTTCGCACACGCTTACCAATATGTTTTGCTCTTCCTTCCTTCGTTGCCTGCTCTATCAACCTTTCAGGCAGTCTTTCCTGCCTGTCGCGGGGCAAATAAAATATATTGAAATTCTGGCCGATGATCTCATTTTGTTTATAACCCTTTATTTTTTCCACGCCTTTGTTCCAGGTAAGGATATTACCATTTACATCAAGCAAAATGATCGCATAGTCCTGCACTTCTTCGATCATCTTACTATGTAACTGCTCCAGTAGGTCTTTTTGCTCCATTGTATAGTTTAAAATATTTCGTGTTAGTTGCTCTGACATAGAATACAATTAAGTTCCCCCTGTGGAAAAGATTCCACAGATTTCAAAAGAAATTAGATAGATATGGGGATTTTTTAGAACAATAAATGGTCAGCAGGACAAATAAAACCGTGAGTTTTGATATCGTAATTGAACTGTAATTCCCGTTGCTGCAATTAATTTTTCCGGTAAAACACCCAACCTTTTTAAAAATTCTTTGGAGTAATAGCACAATATTAATGCCATAAGGCATAAGGCTGGCATACAAATGCTATGGGGTACAGGCTATTAGTATAATGCAGGTAAGCATATTACTTAATGTAATTCGGAGATTCACATTCCTGCCAGTATTCCACGATCACTTTCAGACTGTGCTTTAATTTTTCTATGGAACTCGGTTTAACAAAAAATCCCTGTACGGATTTTGAATATGCGTCAACCACATGTTTTTGTTCAGCACTTGTTGTAAAGAACAAATAAGGGATGCATTTTATTCTCAGGTCTTCATTTGTATGAATTTTTTCCCTTAGCTCCATGCCGTTTAACTTAGGCATATTAATGTCTGACAGGATAATGAAGGGCTCAATGGCTGTTGAGGTCAGGTATTCAAGCGCCTTTTCGCCTTCCGTGAAATAAATGATCTCGTTTTTATAATCAAGCGCTGTAAAGATTTTATCCAGGACCTCCTGGTCGTCCTTATCGTCTTCAATTATTATGATAGGTCCCGTTTTATTCATACTATTTGGGGCGATTTAATCGGCTCAATTTATGCTTTTAGGGGGAGCTTTGGGTAACCTGAACAATTACCTGATCTCATTTCCCGGCTTTTCAAGGAAATCAATTATAGCTTTACTCCCCTGCCAAAGCCCATCGAATATCCTCCCGTCTTTAAAGGCAGGGATCATCAGGCTATCTATTATTTTTTTTGCGATCCCGTCTTTAAGCACTTTTTCAGTTCCATATCCTGTTGAGATCATCGTCTCATGTTTGGTATTACTAAAAACTATAAGAACACCATTATTTATGTCTTTTTTACCAACCCCATATTTTCGCCCTGTGTTTACAGCAAAGGATAGCAAGCTTGCGTCATTTCCATAATCCTTTGTTGTAATTAATGCTATCTCATTGGTTGTTTTTCTTTCGTGAGCTTTGTACAGGCTATCCAGTTTAATTATTTGTTCCGGGGTTAAAACCTGTTCACCATCCAATACCCAAATCGTTTCTTTAGCTGTATTGCAGGACAGCAATATAAAATTCAGAAAAAAAACAAGTACGAAAGAACGCTTCTTCATAATACTATTTAAGATCTTTATTTAATGTGCCTTTTTTATCCTTTGCTTCAACAGGATATGTGGCTATCCTGTGTGTTCTTAACAGGTAAGAGGTGGTTTGGCTGTTTCCCGGTAGCCGGAAACTGATCGCTTCTGAAGGTTTCTCCGGCATATGACAATCTATACAATTATTTTTTATTGAAGGACCAATTGAATCTGCCATAGGACAAAAATTATTTCCTCCTTGTGTATGACAACTCATACATTTTTGAGAATAGACCGCAAGATCATTGTTTGCGTTTGTATGCGGGTTGTGACAGGAAGAACAATTCATTTTTTTACTTACCAGGATGCATTTGCTTTCCGACATCAGCCTGTACTGGTTACCATGCACATCAAAATCACTGGTGCCGGTTCGGCCGGATGCCATAAAAAAGTTTGCCAGTGTATCTCCGGGCCTGAATTTGAACCTGGATTCTATTTTTAGTTTGTCATTTCCGGAATGACAAACAGCACACATATCCAGTTTTTGCTGCTGGCCCAGTGACTTAATACTAATGATGTGCTTTGCTGTTTTTATTTCAGGATATTCTATATGATAATTTACGTGGCCGGCTGCAGGTCCGTGACATCGCTCGCAATCGATACCGTATATTAACGAGCTTTTTACCAATACTTCTGAGATGCCTGCCGTTGATGCATTCAGTTCACTGCGGATATTTGAGCTATGGCATTCAAAACAGTCCCTCCCGATAAACCGCTTAAAGTCGGGCTGCCTTGCTGAAAAACCGGGGCTCGTAGCCCAGGTATGCACCGAAGTATAATAAGAAACAGGCAGCTCATATGTTTTATCATCCAGCCAGTACAGCCAGGTTTGTGCATTTCGTAAACCAAATGTTATGTCAAAGCGGTAAACTCCTTTTTCTTTGCCGTTGATATAAACAACCTGGTAAAGACCGCTGTCACGATCTTCCATTACAACCCTGGTATCCTTATCATAAACAAAGCTGTTTGACCCCGCATTGACATTACCATGAACATTTTCTTTTGAAGCCGGTGCTGTTGCATTGAAGTGAGCGCTGAGTAAAACGGAATCATAAATGGCCTGGTGGCATTGCCTGCAGGTTCCCGAACCTGCAAAAGCTTGTCCCCTCAGGTCGTTGAAAGCTTCTGTTTTATGTATACACTGTGATAAAAAAATGATGAACAGGGAAAGCGTTGAAATTATAAGTATAGATCTCCTGTTTTGCTTCATTACTATAAATTTACTTATTTCCGGGCAATGTTAGTGACACCTGTGCGTGGTGAGAGCTTTTTTTTACTACATAAGCGCCTGTTAATTAATTCATACAACCTGCCATGGGCGCAAAATGTAGAATTTGGTCTAAAATGGTTACCTGTTTAGAAAAAGTCCTTAATTTTATCAGCCTGAACCCTTATTATTTACAATTTTCACATTCCCTGGTATATATAAACAACTTCAAATTACCCTTCAACCTGATAGATGGCTAAGCTCCTTTTAATTTTTTTCATAAGCATATCACTATTATCGCCTGCCTTTGCACAAAAGAACGATAGCAATATTGTCATTTCCAATGCCAGCCAGCTTTATAGTTTTGATTACAGCAAAAAAGAGAACGCTGTAAAAGTAAAGCAGGAAATGAGAACTACATACCAGTGTATTAACTACCGGGCATCCATTTCCATTGCTGAATTTTATGATGATAAAACAGTGATTGATGAGGTGAAAGTATATGTTGACGATAGCAGGGCAAAAAATATCATCCCGAAGTATGAATACTATTCCATTGATAATATTTTTTATTCTGATGCACATGTATGTTACTTCGATCTGCGTTTGGAAAAAAAGGGCAGTACCAGCGAGGTTTATTTTGAAAAAACCATAACAGATCCCCGTTACTTTACGTCAATTTATTTTAATAATGATTATAATATCAATAACAAAACCATTTCCCTGACGATCCCCAAATGGATGAAAGTGGAATTAAAAGAAATGAATTTTGAAGGCAAGGATATTAAAAAATCCATTGCATTTAACAGTAAAGAAGATGCGGATATCATCACCTACACAGTAAAGGACCTCGCTGCCTGGAAAAGAGAAAATAATAGTCCTGGTGCTACTTACACTGAACCTCATATCCTGGTGCTTTGTAAATATGCCGACTTGCCTGAAGGTAAAATAACATATTTCAATACACTGGACGACCAATATGCATGGTATCGCTCCTTAACCCAGTCGCCCGACAATAATAAAGCATTACTTAAAGCCAAGGCGCTGGAAATTACCGAAGGGGTTACAGGAGACATTGAAAAAATAAAAAAGGTTTTTTACTGGATGCATGACAATATCCGTTATATAGCATTTGAAGACGGCATAGCCGGGTTTAAGCCTGAAAAAGCCGATGTGGTATTGCGGAAAAAGTATGGCGATTGCAAAGGCATGGCGCATCTCACAAAAGAATTATTGAACGCATTGGGGTTTGATGCCCGTCTTTGCTGGATCGGCACCAATCATATTGCTTATGATTATTCCACGCCTTCACTCGCTGTTGATAACCACATGATAACGGCTTTGCTTTTCCAGGGTAAAACTTATTTCCTGGATGCTACTGAAAGTTATCTTGGTTTTAATGAATATGCAGAGCGTATCCAGGGCAGGCAGGTATTGATAGAGAACGGCGATAAATATATTTATACAAAGGTTCCGGCTACCAGCTACCTGCAAAATACAGATATTGAAAAACTCTCATTATCAATTCAAGGAACCAACCTGGAAGGATCGGTATCCCGTGAATGGAAAGGGGAAGAGAAAGGATTTATTATCCGGAGGCTGAATGACATCAGGAGGGAAAATACAAATGAGGCGCTTATTAAATTTCTCAGTAGTGACCAGAAATACAATATCAGTGGTCTTAAAACATCGAACCTGGAGGATTATGACGCAACGCTTACTGTTGCGTACACTATGCAGCATCCCAATGCTGTTTCCACCTTCGGCAACCAGCTTTACGTAGACATGGATGCGAGGAAGGACATGGCCGATTTTACCTTTGATATAGCAAAACGGACCAGGGATTATTGGTTTGGCTTTAAAACAAATACACAAATGGAAGTAGAACTTGCTTTACCGGCAGGTTATACTTTAACTTCTTTTCCGCCAAATCTAAGCATCAGGAATAATGATTATGAATTTACTGCAGCTATAACAAAACTACCAACCAAAATAATTTACACCAAGAATATAATCATTAAAAATGCCCGTTTAAGCAAGACCAAATTCGGGCAATGGAACAGTGATATAGAAAAACTAAATGCCTTTTATAACGAGCAAATAGTGTTTACTAAAAAATAAACCCAAACACCTGTTAATATGGTTAAGTATTTATTGAAAACAATTCTTTTCCTGTTGGTCGGCATGATCAGCTTTGCACAATCAAAAGAAGAAAGGAAATACAATGAGAAAGCTTTGGAAGTGCAGGACCTGATATGGAACAGCAATGAAAAAGCATTTGAGGTAAAAGAAATACCTGAAAAGTACAAAAATGAAAGTGCCGTTATTATTGCAAGGTCAGTTGAGGTAGCAAATTCTACCAGGAGGAAATTTGTTGTGACCAGGACCGTTAAACAATATAAATTTTATACCACTTTAAGGGAGCGGATCTTAATAAAAGACAAATCTGCACTGGAGGAATATTCAACCCTGAATTATAAAAAATTGTCCGATAACACCGTGAATTATTCCTTTTATAAACTTGTTAATAGCTCCACTACTTATATCGGTATCAAAGTATTAAAATCCAACGGCAAAGTGATTATAATAAACCCCGGCGAAGAAGAAGTGCTGACGAAAAATAAAAGCAATGAGAAAGACGGTAAGATTGCCGTCCCCGATCTCCAGGTAGGGGATATTATGGATTACTATATCCATGTTGAAGAGGTTATTGAAGATTATTCCAGGACCATGGGCCCGCATGTTTATTTTTTGGCTGATAATTATCCTATTTTGAATTATCATGTAAAATATACTTTAGACAGGAAAAGCGGTGCAGACATTATAAGCCTGAATGGCGCAGGAAAGATAGAAGAAAGCACAAATGAAGACAGGGATATTATACTTGAATTCACAGAGAAGGATCTGCCAAGGATAAACAATACGCTTTGGATGGCAAAGGCAAGGCAGGTGCCCCTCTATGTGGTACGTTACGGGTTTGAGGGTTCTTCTGTTTATGCAAAACCGGGAGAAGTAAAAAAAGGGCCGTACCTGGATATTTTAAAAGATAAACTGACACAATTATTTGTTTCCCTTAACCAGTATAAATCCTATTACCCGAAAGCAGCATTTGATGAGCACCTGGGAGGAAGAAAAAAAATTTTACAAATACCGGCTGACAGTGCCATTAATTACCTGTACAATCATTATAAACTGTCCCTGTACGGCTGGCTTAAGTCCGGGCGTTTTCTACAACTGGAAGTTTCCAATAAAAGAAATTACGATGATATGGATTGGTTCAATTCGGCTGTTTCCTTTTGTGAGGTATTGCGGGGATATGATATAAAAGGAGATATAGTTGTAGTGCCTAACCGTTTCTCCGGCCATTTAGACCAGGCCTTTTTACTTGGCGATTTTGAAACTTTTGTCAGGATAAATATGAACGGGGTAAGTAAGTGGTATTGTTTTAACAGCTTCTTTGAGGATGCGGGAAGATTATCTTCTGTATATGAAGGGCAGGATGCATTAATATTTAGCCGTGAACTAAAAGGTATGACAGCCCGGTTTAAAAATACCGGGGAAATCTTTACATTACCCGTGTCAAAAAGCAGCGAAAATATATTGTCGGAAAATTTAAACGTAAGCTTTAATAAAACCAATATTCAGCTGATCAGCATCGACAGAACGGTTAATGCATCAGGTAATATGAAGCAGAATGAACAGAAACAGTTATTGTTGGCAGAACAGGTTGAATCCTCACTTTCAAAAATAACGAGCAGGCAAACAACAATTGAATACCTGGCTGAAAATAAAAAGACAGCAGCGCAGTCAGAAGAGCTCAAAACTGCTTTTGCAAAAGAAAGCCTGAATCAAAAAGACTATTTCAAAGCTGAGATCAAATCACAATTTGACCAGGAACCGAAAGAACTGTTAAGTTATAAAATAAACAACACCGGCTTATCACATTATGCCCCTGCATTTGAATATGATGCAACATTTACGATGGACAATTTTGTAAAAAAGGCAGGTAACAATTTTATTTTTGATGCCGGCCGGCTGATGGGAACTTATAAAAGATTAGATGAAAAAGAAAGTAAGCGCTCGCTTGATGTTTATATGCCGAGTGCCCGGCAGCTTAATTACAAATTCTCCATCATGATACCCGAAGGATATACCGTGAAAGGAATAGAAGAGCTGAATAAAAAAGAAGAAAATGATATTGCTTCTTTCGTTTCCACCGCGAAGCTGAATGGCAATACAGTACAAATTACCGTGAACCGCACGTATAATAATAATTTTGAACCTGCAGCTAACTGGCCAAAACTTGTTTCCGTA
>Ga0193708_1000140_pt1 | contig 14543 bp, 12 predicted proteins | sample H3c1metaG_FD_160570 | JGI IMG/M metagenome (GOLD analysis project Ga0193708, IMG submission 160570) | Soil microbial communities from a riparian zone of the East river system, Colorado, United States - H3c1 | ecosystem: Environmental > Terrestrial > Soil > Riparian zone | place: USA: East River...
TCCGTTCCTTTGTTATAAAGAAAGTTAAAACACGGAGGTTAGTGGTGGCCCGGCAATATGGATGGGAAGATGTGATCATGATACTAAAAATTGAGAATAATAAAAGAACTGCCTTCAGCATTATACAAGATTAATGCTGGCCCGCCTTTATTGCTGTTTGGCTTACCCCGGCGAAGCTGTTCCCGTCGCTGATTTCCAAATTGATCAACGCTAATGTTTGTGGGATAACCTGTGCTGTTTAGTTTTTCCGGGTTGCATCCGCGGCAAATCATTACATCCTCTCCAGCAACTCCCAACTCAACACCGGCACATCCATTATTTTATTTTCAGCAAGTATCAGCCTGGTTCTTTTAAGGCATGTTTCAGAAACAATGATCGCTGCAATATCATTAACCCAAATTGAAAATTCCACAGTTTCCGTCATTCCCTTTCCAGGTAAAAGGTTTCACCCGGGTTGTCGGAGAAGGCAGTTATTTTAAAAAAATGAAATAAAAAGGAGCCCGGTTTATTTTTATCCACGTGGAAGCCGTACATCAGGTATTCCATTACAATGAAACGGTGTAGTTCATGTTCTTTTTTTTAATGGTTAAAAAATGGGGTTTGATTACGCGTAATATTTTTATTGCCGTTGTTGGTCGCCTGACCAACAACTAACTAATTATATAAAGCTGTGGCCGTTCATCCCTTGCCGTTCGATTACATGGCTTATTAAAAGTCATGGTCGTTGGTCAGGCGACCAACAACGGCGGCGGGCGATCAACAACGGCGGCAGGAAGCTCAGGCTGACAATTCATTTATTTATAATAAAGCGATTCGGCCTCCAGTATTTTTATTTTAAGCCGCAGTTCATCCTGTCTTAAAAGACTGCAGCTCATGAGCCTTGTTAAAACCCTGTCCTGCTGCCATTTCCAGAAAGGGTAGTCATTCGAATTCTTCGTCCTGTCGGCAAGAACAGTTTCAATGCCTTTCAGGCATTTGCGCAGGTGGTCATACTGCTCAGACATGGCATTGAGTTTTCCCTTTAGCGTATGCAGTTTATAATTACATTGATGTTCCTTAGCCAACATAGCACCGGGAAGGATATCCGGCATTAGCGGTTTGTGTTGCGGTTCATTGCCGGTAAGCAATTCCATTCGCCGGCTCCGGCTATTATCATTCTTATTAAGGCTCACCTGCAGGTCGGCGATCTTTAAAAGTATCGCTGCCGGCAGCATACGGCGGCCAATTTCGGCCATACTTAATTTTGATCTTGTTATGCCCAGATGCTCGGCCATTTCTGACTGGCTCAGCCCCAGCATTTCGCGTATCTCTTTAATTCCGTTCATAGTTCTAAGTTTTAATTGTTAGTGTTTTAGTGTTGTGGCAGAAATTTCATTTTTTAAAATTCCTGCTACAGGCCTGTTGCCGTTTTTTTATTTTTTTGCCACAGGTTATTATCCCGGGATGATCTTTTTACCAGCCCATCCTTTCTAAAACAAAACTATGATGGCGCAAAAGCGGGAAGACAACAAAACGCATCAAAGCGCATGCAAACGCATCAAATGGTAACAAATGGTAATAATTAAAGTTGGGTCAAAAAGACCCGGAACCAATGCATCCCGTCAGGGACGGGGACGGGTAAAAGTCCCTAAGAAAAATAGCCGGCCTTAGCAGCAATTAGCTTTTTTAAATTTGCAGCCCGAACGTTTTAATAAGAACCCCGGGGCCAGGCAAATTGTATTGCTGCAATAGCGGGGTCATGGTTAATACGCTGGTAATCACGATTTCCGGGGCAAAAGTTTCCTGTCTATTGCATATCGGCATAAGAAGTCATATATTACAAGGTAAACCAGCAATATCCCTTAATCATTTGAATCAATACCCGGTTACCGGAATGTATATGTCTGTAGTTAAGGAATTAGCTATACACGTACCATGCAAGTAGAAATTGCAGGTAAATACATCCCTGTTCAAATGACCTGCCTGGTTGCCAGATAATATCATTTCCCATTCCTATTTGAAGCCCGGCTTATTTTATCAAAATTATCATCTCAGAGGAAGGCATGACGGGCAAAACTATAAATAATTATACTATTGAACGCAGCCTCGGCGAGGGCGGCATGGGCAATGTATATTTAGCCCGGCACAACCGTATAGACAGGCTGGTTGCCATAAAAGTATTACACCAGAATTTATTTACCAATGAGATCATCCGCAACCGCTTCAAGAATGAGGCCAATGCACTGATCAAACTGGAACACCCCAATATTGTAAGGATATACGACTATGTTGAGCAGGATAATTTTGCCTGCTTGGTGATGGAATATATTGAAGGCTATACTTTAGATGATTACATTGCCAAAGTTTCCGGGCCCCTCGTTACTTCAAAGGCCTTACATATCATTTCCAAAGTTTTGGATGCCGTTCAATATGCACACGACAATAATATTTATCACCGTGATATCAAGCCCGGCAATATAATGGTGAGCAGGGATGGGATGACAGTGCGGATAATGGATTTTGGCATTGCAAAATTCATGGATAAGGAAAATTTTAAAAATACGCATGCGAATACGCAGTTGGGCACGCCATTTTACATGGCGCCTGAACAGGTAAAGGGACAGCCTTACACAAGGCTTAGCGATATCTACTCACTGGGTGTTACACTATTTGAAATGGTTACGGGTAAATGCCCCTACCAGGCCATTACGAATTTATTTGAGCTGCAAAATAAAATTGTAAACGAGCCGCTGCCAACAACGGGTACTTATTACCCTCATGTTTCAGCAGAATTACAGCAGGCAATAGTTAAGGCTACCGAAAAGATACCGGAAAAACGTTTTCGTTCCTGCGTTGAATTCAAGTCATTTTTGATCTCAGCTGTGAGTTCTGCTATAGGGTCATCATCTACAGATGAGAAAGCAAAGTCTAAAATATTCTCATCAGGATCCTTTGAAAAAAATCCAGGACAAAAACTTAGATCAACAAGTCAGAACGAATTAGAAAGTATTTCAGTAACGAAAAATATTACCCCGCCTAACTTGCTGGAATCTTACCCCGCCGGGAAAAAGAAAAAGAAAACAGGGGTATTCATTTTACTGTTATTCTTAGTCTTTTTTGTTTCGGTAGCATTTTATCTTTTAAATGGAGGTGACCCCGTATCAAAACCAGCTGCAGATGTTGACAATGATGGTGTTGCAGATAATATTGATGAATGCCCCACAATTGCCGGAATAGCGCTTTATAATGGCTGCCCTAAGCCAGACTCTCTTCCCCAAATAAATTACGATTCAGATGGCGATAGTGTTCCAGACTCAATTGATAGATGTAAGGATAGTTTTGGATCAGCAGCTTTAAATGGCTGCCCGGATAACGATGGAGATGGCGTTGCCAATATTGATGATAAATGCCCGGATGTAGTAGGGGTACTAGAAAAGCAAGGTTGTCCCGGTATCGAGAACGAAGAACCTAAGTTTCATTTTTTAAGGAGGCCTCAAATTTTAAGTGATCTTAAAAGAGAGAAATTAACATGTGGTGAAGACGTCTTTTCAGGAAAGCCAGGTCAGTTAATGGTATGTACAATCCCGGAAGATAGTGTACAGCTTAGTAATACAAAAATGCCTATTGTAGTCACCCTTACCGATAAAAAAACAAGTTGCAAAACTGTGTACCAGTTTATTTACGAGAAAGCAGGTACTGAATTTAAATACAAAGACAAGCTGCTATATGACTAAACTTAGTATGTATGAATAAAAGATATCAAATTCTATTGATCTTACTTATTTGCCTAAGTCCGAAATTGTTTAGTCAAAAATGCAAGGGCCTGGATGAAACCGGTGACCGCCTGATCAATGAAACAAAAAATGGTGTCGTGTGTTTTTTAAGAGAAACTGAAAGAAAATCAGATAATCTTTTTTTTACCAGGTATACTTTTAAAGCGGAAGGAGGTAAAGAGACTTATTACCTGGAATTCGCTTTTTACACAGATTTAAATAAAATTTCAATTACATATACAAATGAGGATAATGAATCGCAAAGCCGGGACGTGCCATTGGATCTGGGAGGTTCTTTAATATTATTCAAAGATTATAGATCCAATGATACCGCCATAAACAAAGATGAATTATATCATATACTGTTCGCAATTACCGAAGAGCCGCAAAAGCGATTTGTAATACTATATCATTTTGAATTAATGGATAATGAAGCAGTGATTTTTAAATTGAAAGACATTCTCCCTGAACGAATAAATTATCATAATGCGCTCTCAAAGAATTTCCTTTCAAAAAAGTTGTATCCTTCTCCCCCTACCATTACAGGGTCGGCAGCATCTTCTAATACATTCAATGTTACAGAGTTAATACCTGAAATTAGAAAGTACAAGGATTCGGTTTTAAGTATGATTGAGTATGATTTAAAAAAAATAAATGAAGGGCGGCCAATTGAGGCGAATGAATCTTTATCCTCAATATTTTCAAATCGGCTTGATTTAATTTTTATTACCTATTATAAGAACGTTTTTCCATACCAGGACTTCGATAGTAAAATTGAAATGGTGTTTAACTGTAACAGGGAAGGTAAAATTGAGGATCTTAAATCAATCAGGTCAATTAATTCGCCGCAGGTTAAATGGTTTGAAGATAATTTCCGTTCAAACGTATTGAATCTTGTTACTGCTGAAAAGTTTAAATTAATGAAAGACACTAAAAGTTATAATGCAATTTTATATGATTATAATGAGCGGTTTTCTGAAAAAATTAAAAAAGTAAATTCTGCGCAGAATGTTGATCCCTATGTTTTAAAAGAATTGAATGAAATAAACGAATTGGTGCTGGCTGAATTCCAGAATTATATAAATAGAGAGTTTGACAGCCCAACCCGCTTTACTTATACAATAAATTACCGATCAATTGTAAAGCATGAGACCTGGATACATAAAATAACAAAAGGGGATGTGGAAATATGTGGCCCTGAAAATTCCACTGAAATTATATTACAAGAGTTAATAAATAAATTCAAACTTAATATTCCGCCAAAAAGAAAGGTTACAAAATATCCTGTAAAAAGATGTGATGTTTATATCAATGGGGGTCGGATAGGACAGGATTTACAACCAGCATAAAACTATTATTTACCTAAAATAAATACAATGCCAAACTTTAAAACATGCAAAAACGGTCATAATTACGATACAGACCAGTATTCCGAATGCCCGTTCTGCCCGGCAAATTCCCAGGCAACTGATTATGAAAAGACGCTGACCGATTTTAAGAATACGCAGTTATTTGATGAAGGCAATGACCAGCAGTTTAACAAGACGATTCTTAGTGAAGACACGGCAGATTTTAAGATAACCCCCGTCCATGCTTCATTTAAACGTACTTCTATTGTAATGCAGGACAAGGAAGGAGTAGCACTGGAACAATCCGAGAGAAGAAAACTGGCGGGCTGGCTGGTAACTTTTACCAATAATGAATATGGCCAGGATTTTAAGATCTATGCGGGAAAGAACCGGGTTGGCAGCGCGGCCGGTTGTGATATAATCATCCAGGATCCTTCTATTTCCGGTGAGCACAGCACCATATTGTTCCGCGATAATGAATTTTTAATTAAAGACAACTTCTCAACCAATGGCACAAAGATAAATGGCGCATCCGTTGATGAGGGTAAGCTGAAAGATGGAGATGAATTAAAATTAGGTAATACCATATTCAGGTTTAAAACAGCTTTTTGATTTGAACCTGGCAGGCTACCATATTACCATTGGTAACGCAACCGATGTTGGAAAAGTTAGGGTGCATAATGAAGATTATATGGCCCACTTTGATACAGGTATAGGCTATTGTGTTATTGTTTGTGATGGAATGGGAGGGCATGCTGCGGGAGAAGTAGCATCGCAAAATTCCATCATTTCAATTCAGCAGTTCCTGCAGGACCCGAAGAATGAAGACCCGGACATACCACTGGTTTTAAAAAATGCCATTGAATTCGCGAATTACCAATTGAAGGAAATGGTTAATAGTAACCAGGAGTTAAAAGGTATGGGAACAACCTGTGTATTGGCCCTGATCAAAGATGACCTGTTGTACACCGCTCATGTGGGGGACAGCAGGATATACCTCATCAGGAATGCAAGTATAAAGCAAATTACAAAGGACCATTCTCCTGTTCAGAACTTAGTTGATAATGGTGTGCTTACAGAAGAAGAAGCCCAATTGTCCGATAAGAAAAATGAGATCCTTAAAGCAATTGGTGTTTTTGATAAAGCAGACCCGACAGTAACTGAAACCCCAATTGAGATATTGGAAAATGATAAGATCCTTTTGTGCAGTGATGGCCTTACCGCACATGTCAGCAAAGAGCTCATCCTGGAAATTGTTCAATCCGGTGATGACATACAAAAGATTTCATTAAAGCTGACAGAACAGGCCAATGAAGCTGGTGGCTCCGATAACATTACGGTTCAATTGATACATTATTCAGGGAAGCCGGGATCAACCAAAAGAAGGTCATCATTTAGAAAAGCGCTGGTTGTCTTTATTTTCCTTCTTATTGCCGGTTCATTTTCATTTTTGATTTATAAGAATAATTACCTGGGCAAGGAACCCGTAAAGGTTAAGGACAACCCGGGTGATACCCTAAAAAAACTTAACGATTCATTAAAATTAACCCCAATTTCTATTGACAAAAGAAGTCAGCCAACTAAAAAATGATCGCTTATGAAACCTGTTATAAAAATTGGACGTGATAATACGAATGATATAATTATTAACGAGCCAAGTATAAGCCGCAATCATGCAATTGTTACGAATTTAGGTAATGGTACTTATGAAGTAAAGGATTTAGGCAGCAGCAATGGAACATTTGTGAACGGGCAGAGAATTAAGCAGCAGGTCATTAGTCCCGGGGACAAGCTGAAAGCAGGGTCCAGCATGGTTGACTGGCAAGCGGCGTTCCAGGCCTCCCCGGCAAAAACAGATTCGGTTATACAGGAAGATCCATTTGCAAAGATCAGGAGGACAATAATGGCCGGGTCTGCCGATGACAACGATATAATCCTGAACAATACTTTTGTCTCAGCTCATCATGCAAAAATATCTGTTTTGAAGAATGGTAATTATTACCTGCAGGATATGGGGAGTAGTAATGGCAGCTTTGTTAACGGATCAAAGGTCATTTCCAAGAATTTTTTAAAAACTGATGTAGTTCGGGTTGCGGGTACAGAATTACCTAATAATTGGTTCCTGCATAAGAACCTTCAAGTCAATTTCCTGAAAGATCATAAAAAAGCGATATGGCTTTCTCTTCTTGCGATCCTTATAATAACAGGTGGGATCTTTAGCTATACAAACTGCTGTAGCTGGTTTGGCTGGGATTGCAATTTATCGGTCAAACAAATATATAGCAGGAACCAAAATACCCTTGCCCATATTGACCATGAATATTATTATACCATAGAATTTAACGGGATCAAATATTATGTAGGAAAGAATAAGAATTTTGTAACCCAAACAGAAGCAAACCCGGATAAAGCAAATCTCCTCCCTTACAGTAAAACCTCGGGTAATGGATGTTTTATAAACGCCAACGGATCCATTCTAACTTCACCGGTTGTTATAAATCCCTGGCTCTATGATGAGGACGAAAGGAAGATAATGCTGCAGGAGGTGGTTACGAGCAAGACAATTAAGGGATTGAATATTTCCAATAGTAACAAAGCCGGGATATGTGGGGAGACAAGTGTGTTAAGCTGGCTGGCCAATGGAGTAATAAATAACCGGCAAAACTTTATTGAAGCAAATACCAGTAATGAGTGTTTGCTTACAGACAGCATTGGTTCAATTATCAGGTCGGTAAAAAAAGCTTTGCCATTAAATGCCGTTGCTGCTGATTATTATTATGCAGACAAACCCGGTAAGCATTTACACAATACTGCAGAAAAGTATTATGGCCATTTTATTTTTCCAAAAAACGGTGAGATACTGAAAGATACTTTTTATGCCAGGAAAGACAGCTTTGATATAAACAGGATCAATGCAATGCCCATTGCCGATTCTTTACCGCCCATTGTTGAAGGAAGCCCTGTATTTAATTCAAGGGGCGAGCTGATCGGAATTGTTAGACAACAAAAAGTGAGTTTACTACAAAATTATATTAAGCAAATAAAAAAATAATGTATGCAAACATTTGTTATTGGCAGAGATGCGGGAAATCAAATTGTACTTAATGATAAACTTGTTAGCCGGCAGCATGCGCACCTTATCGTTTTAGATAATGGACAGGTAGTTATTAAGGACCTGGGTAGCAGCAATGGTACGTTTGTAAATGGTAACCGTATTACAGAAACCCAGCTGAATCCGGGAGACATCGTAAAGTGCGGACCAATTTTTTTAAACTGGGCGCAATATGCAGGTACAGGATCTCAATACCAACATATAAATTATCAACAACCTGTCGCTGCCACGATATCTTTGGATAGCCCGGAGGCAAATACATCAGAGAGCCAATATAATTTTGGGGATGTATTTAAGTATCTCACTTCCCGCATTTTCGAGATAGGGGATTTATTTAAGACAAACTGGAACAGAAACTCATCTATTTTAATTTTGAACAGTACCCCCGCCCTGGTAACCCTTATTGCTTCTATTATTATCTATTCAAAATATAGCGCTTCCGATTTTTACTTCTTTCCGACAATATTAGTGGCTTGCCTTTTTACGGTATGTCCCTTTCTAACGGTTTTTTTACTCTCTCTAACCAGGAAAGCTGCTATAGACAAGGTTGCCTTAGCTTCGGGGATAATAGGATTTATTCAATTTGCCGCTGTATTGTGTTATGTTATTTATTTGTGGATCAGGTCCGAACACATTAGATCAAGCTTTGGAAATTATTTTTTTAACCGTTTTGAAAGCCGTACAGAAAATGAATTCCTTATTATAGTAAGTACACTTTTATTGGCAGTATTTCTTGTTAACCTGGTAATCGCTTTTTATTTATTCATTTATAAATATTTTATAAGTATTGGCGTCGATAGAAGTAAGGCTATATATTTAATAGTCAAGACTTTTGCCTTAACGCTATTTTTTCAAATTTTAGCCAGTTATTTGGTCTATTTAATTGCGAAGGATAATGTAATTAATTACAATTTTTAAAACAATTTGTTATGCAAACAATTTCAATCGGGAGAGACTCCTCTAATAGTATTGTTATGAATGATACTTTCATAAGCCGCAAGCACGCCAGCCTTGTGATTTCGGATGACGGCCGGGTATTGATCAGGGATTTGGGCAGCAGCAATGGCACTTTCGTTAATGGAAACAGGATCGGGGAAAGTTATTTACAACCGGGTGACATTGTGAAATGCGGGGCTGTTCTTTTAAACTGGCAACCTTATGTTTTAAGCTCTTCATTCGGGAATAACAGACCTGAATCATCAACAGCAAAAGCAGATAGCCGTAACCCCGGTTTAAATCAAGCACAGCATAGACAGGGTTTTAATGCAGACTCCCACGCCGTGCCTGCAAAAGAACATAATAACATTGCAGATCCCTATGATCAAATTGAGAACCGGGGACATAATCAACAACCACAAACAGCAGCTTTACAAATGCAACAAAATGTAATAATTATGGGGAAGGCCAAAAGTGTCGGAACGGCATTTCTTCTTGCAATCTTCTTTGGCCCATTGGGTTTATTATATGCTTCAGTAACCGGGGGTGTTATAATGTTCATTCTGACTATACCAATTTTAATTCTCACTGCCTTCATTGGAATATTTTTCATAAACCCTATTTGTAGTATCTGGGCAGTAATTGCAGCAAACCAGGCCAACGCTGCATTACAGAACAGCGCAGGTGGATTGATAAATAATAATTTTCAAAGATAAACTTTAAGTGAATGAGCTATTTGACCAGGTTTTTCTTTTTAGTGATCATGTTTCAATTGATTTCCGGTATAGTCATTGCTCAAAAAAAGAAAGTCTCAAATATTTTCTTTCGTACAATAGGAGAAAAGATCGAAATATTTTATGACCTGCCCGCGAATGCTGATACATTGGATATAAGCATATATTTTCGAAAAAGATCTGACCCAAAGATGAAATACCCATTAAAATGGGCTAAGGGAAGTATAGGTATTGGTAAATTCTCAGGAAAAAAACAAAAAGTTGTTTGGAGTTACAGGAAAGAGCCGGCACACTTATTTACCGGAAGCGGGTTTTACTATGAAATAATTGCAAATAAAATAACCCCGGATTTACAAAACCAGGAATAAAAAAGTGACAGGACGTATACTCTTTAGGAGCTGTTTTTCTCCATTTTTTTCAAAGCTGATATTGTGAGTATGATCATTAGGATGCTGAGCATAATTACCATCCCCAGGTTTGAGGAAAATGAATTGAAGCTGCCTATTACTTTATCATTGTAGAGCCTGTCTTTTAATCCTGGCAAAAAGCTATTTGTACCTGTATCCTGTAATCTTGCAAGCCCCTCTGTTCCCCATCGCCCTAATGTTAAGAAGCTGAGGAATTCTGTTACCTTACTTTGTAGTGGAGTAATTATGCCTGCAAGTATTATCTGGGATAAAAGCGCAACTGGTAAAATAGTCATCACGCCATCTGCGCTTGCACTTGTGGCTGACAACAGGAGCCCTAAAATTATTGAAGAGTTGCTTATTAAAAGTAAAAACAATAAAGAATCAGAAAAATTGCTTAGCTCATTTCCATACGAAAGTTTCAGTGTGAAAAGAAAAAGCAAAAGCTGGAAAAAGGAAATAAAAGTAAGCACCAGCCATTTAGACAAAAAATAGTTACCCAGGTATAAATTGTTCATTCGCTCTTTCATGAAAATTGCCTTCTCAGAAATGATTTCTTTAGCCGAGTTACTTACTCCAAACCAGATCGCTGTAATAGCCATCATAAAAACTGCGCCCATTACCCCGGTATTAGCTCCGTTGATAATTTCTGACAGCTGCCCGAAACTTAATTTTATCAATACTGCAATAATCACGGGCTGCATAAACAGGAGGATCAGGTTATTCCTGTTACTAAGTTTAATTTGAAGGTACCGTGCTGATAGCCAAAATAACTGTCTAAGCGGTGATATGGGATTATCCTTTTTTAATGTTCCTTGTTTATGCGATATCTCTTTTATATCATTGCCCGTATTAATTTTATGGTTCCATTCCTTTGAATTTGTTTCGTTGCTAAGTAAAGAATAGACTTCAATAATATTTTTTCTTTGAAAATATGGCAGCATTTCATTTCTGGGGCCGGAAAAAACATGAAAGCCCTTTGCGCCAAGGAAAATAATTTCGTCTACAAAATACAGGTCTTCCGGTTTATGAGTAACCATTATAACCGTTGTTCCCTGGCTACACAAATTTCTCAGGCACTTTAAAAACTCCTCAATAGTTTCCGGGTCTAATGAACTTGTAGGCTCATCAAGGAAAAGAATAGCGGGCTTATTAAGTAATTCAACTGCGATAGAGACCCTTTTTCTCTGGCCCCCGGAAAGATTTTTGATGGTTGTGTTCCGTATTACAGGGTCATTTAAATTGAGAGAAACAAGTATTTCATTTATTCTTTCCCGGATATCGCTTGAAGAGGCATCATCAGCCAGTCTTAATTTAGCTGCATAATATAAAGTCGTATCTACGGTTAGCTCTAAATGAACAATATCATCCTGGGGTACATAACCGATCTTTTGTTTTAGAAGTTCATAATTCTTTATGAGTTCCAGCCCAAAAATATAAACCTGTCCTGAAGTAGCAGGACTATCCCCGTTTAAGGATTTAAGAAGGGTTGATTTGCCACAACCGCTTGGGCCCATAAGGGCGACCATAGTTTTAGCCTGGATATTTATGTTTATTGGCTGTAATCCTATTTTCCCGTTTTTAAAGGTCTTTTTTAGTTGTATTGTTTGTATGGCACTCTCTTTTGATAAGTCACGGGTTACAGTATTTAAAGAAAATGCATGAAGTCCTACATAAATAGTATCTGAGAGTTGAAGCTTTGTCTTTGACCTGATACGGTGTTGATTGACAAATGTTCCATTCGTACTTCCTAAATCTTCCACATAATATTCGCCGCGAAATTTATATACTTTCAGATGTTTCCTGGACACGCCGGCATCGTTCACAACAATATCACACTCATTACTTCGGCCTATGATCACATTATCCTTACTATTTAATAAGGCTGCCAATCCCTGGCTTGCTGCCTTACTATTGACTGCCGGTATACCTTTATGTGAGGAGCTATTAAAGTTTTGATTGTTTAGAGGATTCCCGGGCTGTTCGCTTAACCGGATAGAACAAACACCTTCTTTTTTTGATATTCTTATTGTATCAGAATTGGTAAATAAATGTTTAACGTTGGCTTTTAATTTATGGCCATTCATAAAAGAGCCATTAATACTTCCCAGGTCCTTAACAAAAATATTTACGCCATCATATTCTATTTGCAAATGAGTTTTTGAGATTAAGGGGTTATCAATTCCGATAGTATTTATCTTTTTAAACCTCCCAACGGAAACTATATTATGTGCAGAAAGGGGAATCCTTTTAAGTTTATTATCATATTTGAAGGTGATTATTTTCAACATCTCAGCTGATTAAGCTTAAGCAGGAATAAAAGAAGATAAGATAGTAAATATTTATAATACTTTATACCCTTTACTTTTTTCCTAAACTTAGACTCCTCAGTCACAGTTTGCGACCACGAACTGGAGTTATAAAACTCCAAACCAACGCATCCCCGTCAGAGACGGGGACGGGGGATAACGATCATGAAAACCGTACTGCTCCCGTCATCATTATCTGCTGTAAGCGCAAGTTGCAAAAAAGTTTTTGTCTCCCCGGTAACACAAAGGGATTCTATCTTTTGCCCGATGAATTGTTTGTCCAGTTTTTCCAGGTCAATGATCGTATCCGGGTCGATCGTTCTCATTCCTTTTTTAGAGGAAATATTATTTACGATCCATAAGTAGCTTTTGCCGATAGCGCCGTCACCGGTATTACTGCTGGTATTTTCTGTTGATACGGTAAGCAATAATTGATCAGTTCCCACTACATAATCCAAACCGGATACTCCATTAAAAACAATGCTGTCGGTATTGGCGCCTAAGCGAATGATGGAAACAGGTGAAAGGCTTTGATCTTTCCAGAATTCTTCATCAACAATGATAAGATCATTTCTCCGCCAGGCATTATTTCCCCTGTTCACCATTAAGACAGATCCGGGTATGGAACAAACCCCCTCAATATTCAGCACTTCAAGTCCTGAAGCTTTTAAGCGTTCGTAGATCGTATCAAGCCTTATGCTGTCGGCACGCTTAGTGACCGGGTCAATTATCCAGCCTCCACTTCTGTAGGGCGGTAAAGAGCCCGAACCGAGCAACAGTAATTCATTATTTTTTGTGAGGGCGATCGCCTCTATGTCGGCTTTGACAGGTTTGGGGATACGTTTTTCGTAAGAAGAATAAAGAGGGATCGAATCAATTGCTTCAAGATCACTACCGAGTATGACCAGGTTTTTACTGTCATCACCCATGATATAATAGTGGCTGTTGAAATAAGCTATGGCTGAGGCAGAAGGATAATCATCAAGCTTCTTCATTTTTATTATCCTGCTGTCGCTGTTACAGGATACAAAAAACAGGGCAATAGCAAGGAGCGGTAATGCTGTGAAATATTGAAGCTTTTTTGCAAACAGGTTTGTTTTAAGCATAGATTTTTTTAAAGGTATCGGTCTTTCATCTCCACCTCGAACCGGTATTGTACCAGTTGACTGCAGTTTAATACCTGCCGCTGTTCTTCTGCCGGTGGCTGATCATTTTCGCTTACCAGTTGCAGGTGGTACTGGTCAAATTCCACTGTTGCAATATCGTATACCTTATACCCATTGCCCGGTTTTTCCCTTACACGGGAATGAACGGTTAACTGTTTGCCGCAATCATTGATTGGTTTCCACATGCTGTAAATTTTTTAATGAGGAGATAATGTATTAAGATAGGGTAAATAGCGTGCCAAACATTCGGGCTTCCTTCCAGGAACTTTCTCTGTGTTCTTCGTGAAAAGCCTTTGTGTCTTTGTGGTTATATTTTTTTTACCATAAAGACTCGAAGATATTGCACTAAGAACACAGAGAGCTTTGCTTTTGCAAGCCAATCCTTGTATTCAAATTTATTTCTGATGATGTTTATAAACTCAAGACCAACCCGTCTGCGTCAGAGACGAGGACGAGAGGATGAAATTTGCCTTCCATCTTCAAATCACCAAATTTTCAAATCTTCAAATCAGTTTTCATTCGTATTCAAAAACCTGTTGTGTGAACCCATCATTGCTGGTAAGCACATAACCACTCGTATCGTATGTATAAGTATTATCGATCGTATAGTCATTCACTGTACCCGGAAAATCAAAAGCGGTTTTTAACATCTCATGGCCGGCAGCAAACTGGGCCGAAAAACCCGCCTGGTCCAGAACCCAGCTGGTTACTTTGGGATACACGGATTTTTTAGTACCGTAAGTAAAATCAACAATATAAATGAATGGGCCTTCACTTG
>Ga0193708_1000142_pt1 | contig 14524 bp, 19 predicted proteins | sample H3c1metaG_FD_160570 | JGI IMG/M metagenome (GOLD analysis project Ga0193708, IMG submission 160570) | Soil microbial communities from a riparian zone of the East river system, Colorado, United States - H3c1 | ecosystem: Environmental > Terrestrial > Soil > Riparian zone | place: USA: East River...
CTCGGCAACCTCCAGGATCTCGTGGTCATGGTCAGGCGCTAGAACCGATGGAGCAGTCTCCGGCAACGGCATCCGAACCGTGGTGCAAGCCGGAGTTCTGCATGCGCAGCCGACGGGGCCGGAGCTCGACCAGGCCGCGCGCAGCCAGCCATCGCCAGGCACTGTCGGCATCATGTTCGAAGTACGCGGCTGCCGAGCCGAGCCGGAACGTGTAACCCCAGGCATCCATGTCGGCCAGCACGCGCGCGCGGCCAACGCCGGCGAGGGCATCGCCGAGCAGCGCTTGCAGGATGCAAACGGCGTCCTCTTCCTCACCGAGTCGGTGGCATCGGTGTGCACGACGGCGCGACGTTCGGGCGGCAGCACGATCAGGTGTGCCGCTTCGTGCAGCAGCGAATGCACGGGCGTGTCGTTGCGGGCATGCACCGTGTTGCCGATGACGCCGGCTTCGGGCTCGCCCCAGTAGCTGCCGGGGATCGGGCCGTCGTCATCGACGCGCTGCAGTTGCAGGCCGTACGCGGCCAGCAATGCCTGGGCATCGGCGAATGCGATGTCGCCCAAGGTCAGCATGGGAATCCCACTATCGCGCCAAGGGGAATTTGCTTTTCGTGCAGCAACGACCGAACGATCACGCCGCCGAAGCGCGCCCGTCCGGCAGCGCGACCGAGATGTCGAGCACGTCGTGCTCGCCTTCCTTCGCCAGCTCGACCTTGACCGCGTCGACATCGACATTGACGTACTTGCGGATCACTTCCAGCAACTCGCGCCGCAGCAGCGGCAGGTAGTCCGGGCCGCCCTGCGCACTGCGCTCCTGCGCGATGATGATGCGCAGGCGGTCCTTGGCGATCGAAGCGGTGTTCTTCTTGGTCTTGAGGAAATCGAACAGTCCCATGCCTCAACCCCCGAAGAGCTTGCTGAAGAAACCCTTCTTCTCCACTTCGGTGAAGCGCATGGGGCGCGTCTCGCCCATCAGCCGCGCGACGGCGTCGTCGTAGGCCTGGCCGGCCGGGGATTCGAGATCGAGGATCACCGGCTCGCCCTTGTTGGAGGCGTTGAGCACGTCGGTCGATTCCGGGATCACGCCGATGGTCTTGAGGCCGAGCACCTCCTCGACGTCGGTGACCGACAACATCTCGCCGTCCGCCACGCGCGACGGGCTGTAGCGCGTGAGCAGCAGGAATTCCTTGACGCGCTCGCCGTTCTCGGCGCGCCGCGTCTTCGACGCGAGCAGGCCGAGGATACGGTCGGAATCGCGTACCGACGACACTTCCGGGTTCACCACCACGACGGCCTGGTCGGCGAAGTACATCGCCAGGAACGCGCCCTTCTCGATGCCCGCGGGCGAATCGCAGACGATGTAGTCGAAGCCGTCCTCGGCGAGATCGTCGAGCACCTTCTGCACGCCTTCCTTGGTCAGCGCGTCCTTGTCTCGCGTCTGCGAAGCGGCCAGCACGTGCAGCGAGTCGTAGCGCTTGTCCTTGATCAGCGCCTGCTTCAGCGAAGCCTCGCCCTGGATCACGTTGACGAAGTCGTACACCACGCGGCGCTCGCAGCCCATGATCAGGTCGAGGTTGCGCAGGCCCACGTCGAAGTCGATCACGGCGACCTTCTTGCCGTGGCGCGCCAGGCCGCATGCGAGGCTGGCGCTGGTGGTGGTCTTGCCGACGCCGCCCTTGCCCGAGGTGACTACGATGATTTCGGCCAAAGTGATTCTCCTTATCTGAAACTTGTAGCGTGCGCGGTGCGCACGAAGGTCTTGCGTGTGGCGCTGGTTCGCTGCGCTCTCGCGCAACGCAGGCCGCGGCCGGTCAACTCGCCAACGCCGCGATCTTCAATTCCTCGTTCTCCAGCCAGACCTGCACGGGCTTGCCGCGCAGTTCCTTGGGAATATCCTCGAGCACCTTGTAGTGGCCGGCGACGGCGACCAGTTCGGCATGGAATTCGCGGCAGAAGATGCGCGCCTTCTCGTTGCCCTGGGCGCCGGCCAGCGCGCGTCCGCGCAAGGGGCCGTAGATGTGGATGGAGCCGTCGGCGATGACTTCGGCGCCGGCTCCGACCGCGGTCAGCACGGTGAGGTCGCGGTTCTCGGCGTAGACCTGCTGGCCGGAGCGCACCGGCGCGGTCTGCATCAGGCCCGGCTCGCCCATCGCTGGCACGACCGCCTTTGCAACGGGAGCTTCGGCCGCGGTGCTTTTCCGGCTGACCGTGGCAGTGGCGGCTCCCGTTGAAGCGGGCTCCACCGGTTCGTACTGTGCGCGGAATTTAGACAGCAACGGCAGGCCGAGCTGCACGGCGAGTTGTTCGTTGTCGCTGCTGCCATAGGCGAGCGCGACCGGCAGCACCCCGGCTTCGCGCAGCGCCTCGAGCAGGGCGCGCGCGGTGGCGGCATCGGGCGTTCCGGCCAGCCCGCCGAAGTCCACGATCACCGCCGCGCGTCCGAACAGCTTCGGCGCGCGGGCGACGCGATCGCGCATCTCGGCGGCGAGCCGCTCCACGTCGAGCGTGCGCACGCGCAGGTTGGCGATGCCGACCTGGCCGATCTTGAGTTCGCCGGCGGGCTCGTAGTCGACAGGGTTCGAAGCGGAAGGCGCAGCCACGCTCAAGTGCCCGTCGCGCGCTGCACGACGCCCGCGCCGCGTGGCGCGGGGAGCCAGGGCACGTCCGGCAAGGCATCGCCGTAGGTGTCGCGCACCCAGGCGTAGCTGCACAGGTCCTTCATCAGCATCGAGGCGCGAATACCTGCCTGGCCATCCTCGCCGGGCATCACGTGCTGGCCGATTTCGCGGAAGCCGAAGCTGCCGTGGAACAGCCGCGCCGGGTCGCTGTCGTGCTCGACGAACACCTCGCAGGCCAGCTGCGGATAGCGCAGCTCGGCATAGCTCTGCACGTCGGCATAGAACGCACGGCCGACGCCGCCGCCACGGCGCCGGCTGGCGACGACGATGCGATCGATATAGAAGAAGCTCTGGTAACGCTCGCGGAACCAGAGGTAATTGCTGCTGTCGTGGTCGGCTTCCGGCCCGAAACCGACCAGGAACCCGACCATCGTGTCGTCGCGCTCGGCGACTCGGAAATATTCGGCGGTGGCGAAGAACCGGCGGAGCCGTGCTGCGTCGAGCGGCAGGATGGCGGGTCCGGCGGCATTGTTGAGGGCAAGGACGGAATCCAGCTCGTGCTCGCGCACGTCGCGGACGACAATCGACATTCCTGAACTCCGGAAGGGCGGCCTGACCTCGGACTGCGAGGTTGCATTGAAAAAGACGGCCAATGGAAACGGCCGCGGCGGAATTATCGCACGCCCGTCATAACGCGGCGACCGGCGCGGCCCGGCCGGGCATGACTTTCGGTGGGGTCGCCCTTGCGGGATTGGGCCTAAGATGCGGGATGCTCGCGCGCCTGAACCATAGCCGTCTGCTGCGGTACGCCGGCCTGTTCACATGGGCGATGGTGGGGCTGCCGCTGTTGCTGCTGTCGATGCAGGCAGTGGAGGTCGGCGACGAATCGGTCGGCGTGGGCCGGCCGCCGTGGCAGGCCTGGACGGCCTGGGTGCTGTTCGGGATCTGCTACACGTGGCTGACCCGCGGCTTGGGCTCGCGCCGGGTGACGCCGCTCGACTATGCCGTGCTGCTGATGCTGACGATCAGCGCAGTGGGAGTCAGCTTCTTCGCCGAGAGCGGCCTGGGCAGCATCCTGCTGACGGTCACCGCTTTCCTGTTGCCGTGGCTGCTGCCGCTGTCGGTGGGCATCGTCTGGCTGGTGCTGAGCTGGCTTGCGTTCCTGCCGGTGTTCACGGGGGGGCTCAAGTTCGCGGTGATCGAGGCGCTGATGCTGTCGTTCCTGTACGCCGGGTTCTCGGGCTTCATCTTCGTCACCAGCCTGGTCGCCAGGCAGCAGGCGCAGGCGCGCGACGAGCAGCGCCGCCTCAACGCCGAGCTGCGCGCCACTCGCGCCCTGCTGGCCGAAAGCGCGCGCGTCAACGAGCGCACCCGCATCTCGCGCGAGCTGCACGACTTGCTCGGCCACCACCTCACCGCGCTCAGCCTGAACCTCGAGGTCGCCAACCACCTCACCGAAGGCCAGGCGCAGGAACACGTCAGCCAGGCCCATACGCTGGCCAAGCTGCTGCTCAGCGACGTGCGCGAGGCGGTGAGCCAGCTGCGCGACAGCGACGCCATCGACATGCGGGCCACGCTGCTGCCTCTGGCCGACAACGTGCCGGGACTGCGCATCGACATGGAGATGCCGCAGCCGTTCCTGCTCGACGATCCGGAGCGCGCGCACGTGCTGCTGCGCTGCACGCAGGAAATCATCACCAATGCCGTGCGCCACGCCCAGGCCGAGATCCTGCGCCTGCGCTACCGCCAAGATGCCCATGTGGTCGGCCTGCATGCGCGCGATGACGGCCGCGGCGCCGATGTCCTGACCACCGGCAACGGCCTGCGCGGCATGCGCGAGCGCCTGACCGCCTATGGTGGCTGCGTGGAGATCGAGACGGCGGTCGGCAGCGGCTTCGCCCTGCGCATCGAGTTGCCGCTCAGCGACGGCGTGGTGCTGTCGCCGGAGCAGTGCGCCAGCCCGGCGGATGCCGGCGTCGTGGCGTCGGTCCAATGAAAAACGACCTGGCAAGGCTGCCAGGCCGTCCTGTTAGTGAATCAGGAGGTTCCATGATCCGTGTCTGTCTGGTCGATGACCAAACCCTGGTGCGCCAAGGCATCCGTTCCCTGCTGGCACTGGCCGAGGGTATCGAGGTCGTCGCCGAAGCGTCCGATGGCAAGCAGGCCGTGGAGCTGATCCCGCAGATCCAGCCCGACGTGGTGCTGATGGACATGCGCATGCCGGCGATGTCCGGGCTCGAGGCCCTGCAGGCCCTGTCCCGCATCAATGCGCTGCCGCCGACCATCATCCTGACCACCTTCGACGACGACCAGCTGGTGCTGGCCGGCCTCAAGGCCGGCGCCAAGGGCTACCTGCTCAAGGACGTATCGCTGGAGCAGCTGGTTGGGGCGATCCAGGCCGTGGCCGGTGGCGGTTCGCTGGTCCAGCCCGCGGTGACCCAGCGCCTGCTGTCAGGGCTGGAGCACATGCGCAACGAGTTCGTCAGCCTCGACCGGCCGGATCCGCTGACCGATCGCGAGACCGAGATCCTGCGCCTGATGGCCAGCGGCTTCTCCAACAAGGAGATCGCCAACTCGCTGGGCGTGGCCGAGGGCACGATCAAGAACCATGTCTCGAACATTTTGTCCAAACTTGGCGTTCGCGACCGTACGAGAGCCGTCCTCAAGGCCTTCGAACTGCAGCTGGTCTGACTGAGACGATGCCCGGCCCGGCGCAGTGCGCCGGGCGTTCGCAGCCGCGCGAGCCGATGGCTCGCAAGCAGCGGCTGCCCGCCTGTGGCAATGGTTCCATCACATCGCCGCTCGCCCGCCCCCACGCAAATTGCTAGGATTGCCGGTCTGCGCACCGGCACCGCCGGATTTGGTCCTGGAGAAGCCTGAATGACCCGTTTGATCGAGATCCTGATTTCGTTGGCGATCGTGGCCGTGCTGTTCCTCGCCGTCGGCGTGGTGCTGCCATCGAGCCGCCACATCAGCGAGAAAGTCGAAACCAACCGCAAGATGACGATCGTGTACGACACGATCAACAGCTTCAAGCGCTTCAAGACCTGGAACGTGCTCGCGCTGCGCGATCCAAAGATGGACATCAAGCTCTCCGGTCCGGATGCCGGCGTTGGCGCGCGCCTGGACTATGTTTCCAACCAGAAATCGCTCGGTGTCGGTTCGGGCAGCTGGGAAATCACGGCCAGCGAACCCAACAAGCGCGTCGCGGTCGCAATCGAGAACAACGAGCGCGGCAGCAACAAGCGCAGCGCTTTCATTCTCAAGCCGACCGGTCGCAGCGGCCGCAACGTCGAGATCACCCAGACCTACGACGTCGACTACGGCTGGAACCTGATCGGCCGTTACGGCGGCCTCTACGTCAGCCGTCATGTCGGCGACGGCATGCAACTGAGCCTCTCGCGGCTGTCGAACATGCTGGCCTCGGTGCCTAACGTCGACTATGCGGTCAAGGGCAGCAAGCTCACCGGACTCAAGGTGATCGAGCGTCCGGCCGAACATCTGCTCGTGGTCAGCGCCGGTTCGATCGAGCGCAACAACGAGAAGATCAAGGCTTCGATGAAGGGCAACATGGAGTGGATCAAGCGCACCATGGACGCAAGCGGCCTGGTCGCCACCGGTCCGATGCGCATCGTCTCCACCGAACTTGGCAGCGACACCTATACCTTCGATATCGTGCAGTCGGTCCGCAAGGGCAGCGCTGCGTCCTCGGACGACAAGGATGACGATGATGCCGAGGCCGGCGATGCCGCGGCTGCGACGCCCGCACCTGCACCGGCGGCTACCGACGAAACCCCGCTCAGCGTCAAGCTGCAAGGTCCGGTGACGTATGTGCAGACCAAGCCGACCCGCACCGCGACCGGCTCGTACACGGGCTTCATGGCCGAACTCGACAACGTCCGCAATGCCGTCCGCGCATGGGCTTTGACGCAGGGCTACGAAGTCGTCGATCGCCCCTACGAGGTCTACAAGAACGGCATCGACGCAGCGTTCACCGAGGACGGTCAGTACCAGGTCTACTGGACGCTCAAGTAATCCGGCGGGGCATCGCCACGCACTCGAGCTCCCCGGCGCGCCGCATCCTAGGATGCGGCGCGTCGCATTTGAGGAACCGCAATCGGTGACCTGCGCATGAGCATGCCGTCGCAACACGCTGCCCGCTGGCTCGCGGCCTGCGGCGCGCTGCTGGCCGCGGCTGCGGTTGCATTGTCGGCGTACGCATCGCACGGCGTCGCCGCCGAACTGCAGCCGCACCTCCAACTCGCCGCGGTGTTCGCGTTCGGACACGGCGTTGCGCTTGCGGCGCTGGCACGCGGTCCCTTGCGCCGCCTCGCCTGGGTTGCCTTGCTGGCGCTGCTGGCCGGCACCGTGCTGTTCGCCGGCGGATTGGTCGTGGCGCAGCTGTACGGAGTGCGGGCACGCGTGGCGCCGTTCGGCGGCGCGCTGCTGATCGCGGGCTGGCTGCTGTACGCGGTCGATACGTCGAGGAAATAGCGATGCCACGTCATGCGCGCGGATTCGACACCAAAGCGGCCTACGCGCACCTCGCGCGCCGCGACCGCAAGCTCGCGGCCTGGATGAAGCGCGTCGGCCCGATCGAAGCCGATCCGCGCTGGAAGAAGACATTTGATCCGGTCGATGCGCTTGCGCGGGCGATCCTCTACCAGCAGCTCAGCGGCAAGGCCGCCGCTACGATCGTTGGCCGCGTCGAGGCCGCGATCGCCAGCCATCGCTTCCATTGCGACACGCTCGGCCGCATCGACGACGTCGCGTTGCGCGCCTGCGGCGTGTCCGGCAACAAGACGCTCGCGCTGCGCGACCTGGCGCTGCGTGAATCGCGCGGTGAAATCCCCGACCTGCGCCGAATGTCGACCATGGCCGAGGACGAGATCGTGGCAGCGCTCGTCCCGATCCGCGGCATCGGCCGCTGGACCGTCGAGATGATGCTGATGTTCCGCCTCGGCCGTCCCGACGTGCTGCCGGTCGACGACCTCGGCATCCGCAAGGGTGCGCAGTTGGTCGACAAGCTCGACGCGATGCCGACGCCGAAGGAGCTGGCCGTGCTCGGCGAACGCTGGGGCCCGTATCGCACTTACGCCAGCGTGTATCTGTGGCGCATCGCCGATCTTGGCGTCAAGGCGAAGACTGCGACGAAACGGTCGCAGGATTGAATATCGATTCGTAGCGCTACGCAGCCGGGTTTCCGCCCTCCTGCAAGGACGGCAAGTGCGGCGGCACCTTCATTCGGAGGATCCTGACCAGCGCCGGATCCATGTATTCGAAATTGTCCGGGATCTCGAGGCAGACCACCCGTTTGTCGTGGAGATGTGGTTTGAATTTCGTCGACAGTCTGGTTCGATGCGCTCGTTCCATCACGAAGATCAGATCGGCCCATGCGAGAAGTTCGGGCGTCACCGGATTCTCCGCGTCATGGTCGAGTCCGGCCGACGACGTTTCGACGCCCGGCCACGTTGCGAACACCTGCTCAGCCGTCGGGCTGCGCAGCCTGTTGCGGCTGCAGATGAAGAGGACGTTCCGCACGCCACTGGCTTCGCGCAAGGCCCGCTTCACTGGTCGTCGGACGTGTCCGAGCCGGAACGGAACATCCAGTGCCAAGGCTCGTAAACGATCCCGTGCGGGTTGTCGCGCGGATAGCTCATCACGAAACCGAAATCGCCGGCAGTGGACGTCAGCCATGCGAACGCAGGCGTGGCCTCGAACGACTCCTCGGCGGATGGCTCGTCGGGCGTGCTGATATCGAGGGCCAGACCGCTGTGGTGCTCGCTGTAGCCGGGCGCCGCGTTGACCGCGAGGACCTCTTCGACGCTCTGGCCGCGCGCGAGCTTGCGTTCGAAGATACCGAGTTGGTAGTCGTGGCTTCGATACCCGGAAACGGCTTCGAGCACGATATCGTCGCGCAGCGCGGCCTCGCGCATGTGCGACCACGCGCGCGCGGCGGCGACATGCAGCCAGAGTGGACGGCGGTAGCGATCGAAACCGGCGAGCGACAGCCACGACGGCCGGTACGCTCGCCATAGCCATCCGCATCCAGGCCCAGCGCTTCGAGCCGATCCTGCAGGCGATGCAAGGGAAGTTCGTCGACGACATCGATGCCAGGACGCGCGCGTTCGCGCAGGGTGTCGAGCGCATCGAGCGCCGCGTCGAGGCCGGGCTCGTGCTTCAGCCGATGCACCAGCGGCATCAGGCCTTCGGGCAGATCGGCAGCCAGGAAGCGACCGTCGCGCTTGCGGCGCAGGATCGCGCGGGCGCGGGCGAGGGTACGCGCGTCCTGATTACTACGCGCGCGCAGCAGGCCGCCGGGCCAGAGCTCGATGTCCGGCGTGTTGATCAGCAGGCGGGGCGTGGGGCGCATGCTGCGCAGCTTAACGGCCCCGCGCATACGACGTCACCTGTCGTGCGCGAGCTTGCGCAGGTGCTCGAGCAGAGCCTGCGGATGCCTGGGCTGCAACAACAGGTCGTAGTCGTTGCGCGTCGGCAACCACAGCACGCGCGGACCGCCGAGCATCGCAACAAAGGCCTTGCGCCGGTTGCGCAGTCGGAACCAGCCGCCTTTGAAGCCTGGAATGTCGACGGCATTGGCTTTTCTGGCCGGCTTGAGTTCGGTGCGCTCGTCGAGATCGACGACGCGCGCTTCGTCGAGCTTGAGTTCGGTAAGTGCCAGGCTGCGTTTGTAGAATGCGCTAGCGATCAAGAGGCCTTGGCTACCGACCTCGATGTGATGGCGTCGCAGCGCACGGTCGAGGAGCCACCACAGCGGCAGCGTCACCACTGCCACGACTCCTACGCTAGCCAACCAGGTTGCCATCACGCTGTCGGCGACCAGTCGCTTCGGTTCGTCGGAGCCCATGGTGGCTGCGAGGCTAAACACGGTGATCGCCATGGGCAGGGCGAAGACCAGCACGAAAATCCAAATGCGCACGCCCACCGCAGGCGGCTCGAGTTGAAGACGCGGGTCGATGGCTTGCATGTCTTCCCCCTCAATGGCTGGTTCTGGAAATCCGCCGCGCATCGCCGATGCTGCGTGCACGCACGTGCCGGGCGTTATCTTTCGCGATACAGCATCAGAGCGAGACCGCCGGCGATGACGGCAGCGACGGCGCTGGCCCAGATCGGTACGGCGAAGCCGTTGACGACCACCGTCCAGCCGAGGAAGACGCGAACGAGTTGTAGCAGGGCAAGCAGCGCAAGGACGAAGATCGCGAGCGAGGTGAATGGCTTCATGGCGGTACTCCTGCTGGGGTGACTGAGAAAGACACTGGCGTAACGGTTCGGTCGATCACGCCGCGCATGAGAACAGCGGCATGGCCCTCTCGCGGACAGGGCTTCGCTGCGGGTCTGCTTTCCTGATTACCCTTCCTTCTTGAGATAGAAACGGATGGTGTCCGCCGTGCTGGCTTGAACGACCGACACCAACTCCCAGCCCTGCGCGCCTAGCTTGTCGAGCTCCGCCTGCGCGCGATCGACGATCTTGCCGGCGAACAGCTTGTATGGAACCTCGACCACCTTGTAGCTCCAGCGTTTACTCATGTCTGCTCATCCTTCTTCGGCGATTTCGCGGACAGGCGTCCGGCCTTGCGCAGCGATTCGCGCAGCACGTATTCGATCTGCGCGTTGAGGCTGCGCAATTCGTCGTCGGCCCAGCGCTGCGCCGCGGCCAGGACCTCGGCATTGATGCGCAATGGGTAGGCTTTCTTCTCGCTCATTCAACATGCCGCCATGGCTAGTACAGGCTGCCGGCATTGACGATCGGCTGGGTCGGCCGATCCGAACACAGCACGACCAGCAGGTTGCTGACCATCGCCGCGCGCCGTTCCTCGTCCAGGTCGACCACGCCCTTTTCCTTGAGTTGTTCGAGCGCCATTTCGACCATGCTCACCGCGCCGAACACGATGCGGGTCCGCGCCGCGACCACCGCATTGGCTTGCTGTCGCTGCAGCATGGCCTGGGCGATTTCCGGCGCATAGGCGAGGTGGCTGATGCGCGCGTCGATCACCTTGATGCCTGCATCGGCGAGGCGATCCTGCAATTCGTCCAGCAGGTGCTTGGAAACTTCCGTTGCGTGGCTGCGCAGTGCGAGCTGGCCGTCCTCGTGCTGGTCGTAGGGATAGCTGGTGGCCATCGTGCGCAGCGCGGATTCGGTCTGGATATGCACGAAGCTCTCGTAGTCGTCGACGTTGTAGACCGCCTCGGCCGAATCGGCGACCTGCCACACGATCACCGAAGCGATCTCGATCGGGCTGCCGTCGAGTTCGTTGACCTTGAGCTTGCCGCTCTCGAAGTTGCGCACGCGCTGGCTGACCTTGCGCTTGCCGAAGAACGGATTGTTCCAGCGCAGGCCGTTTTCCTTGACCGTACCAATGTACTTGCCGAACAGGCTGACCACCGCGGCCTGGTTGGGTTCGACCTTGTACAGACCGATCAGGCTCAGGAAGGCGAGGATCCCGACCACTACGGCGGCGAGTATCTTCAGTGGTGAAGCCGCGTGGCCCTCGACTCCGATGCCGACGCCGGAGGCGAACAGCCAGACGGCAATGATGCCGACGATCAGCACGCCCAGAAGAAAGGGGATGCCGGGCAGGGAACGGAGCGGGATCTCTTTCATGGCGGTTCTCTCTGGTCCTCTAATGGACGAGAGATTGATATCAAAGTGATATCACATAGTCAAGCGGAACCGCCGGATTACGGGCCCGGGCCGGGCGGATTAAGGAACAATAGCGGCGCAGGGGCGAACTCGCCCGTGGCGAACAGGCCGCGGCCATCGGCGCTCCAGCCCAACGCCTCGGGCTGCGGCAGCCACGGCAGTTCATGGACATCGGGTGACCGCCTGAGCGCCCGCGCCCAGGTCTCGTTTTCGCGGCGCGGGTACAGCAAGACGTCGTGGTAGGTCAGCACCGCCAGCGTGCTGCCGTCAGGAGACACGTCCGCGGCGGTGACCTGGTTGCGGATGCGCGCGCGGTCGGGTTGGGTGCGCCGGTCCTCCGCGCTGGACACGGGCACGCCGGCCAGCGTGCCGAGCTTGCGCGCCACTTGCAGGCCGCTGCCGCGCGGCCGCAGCGGCAACGCGAACAGTTCCGGCGGCTGCCGCTTCTTCGAGATCAGCAGGATCTGCCCGCGCGCGGCGTCGACCGCGACCGCCTCGCAGTCGCGCGCGCCGTCGGGCCAGCGGAAGGCGATCGACCAGGCTGGCTTCAACGGGGCGGCTGGCTTCGACGGCGCGGATGCCCCGGGCTTTTCGGCATCTGCGTCGACGAGCGACGCCGGCTCTTCGAACACATGCAGTTGCAGCGAACGGCGCAGGCCGCCGTTGTCGCCGGTGTCGGCGATCAACAGGTAGTGCTTACCGCCTTGGTCGAACGCGGCGAGGTCTTCCCAATCGGTCTTGATGACGCCTTCGACCGCGAACGTCGCCAGCCGCCGCCCGCGCTTGCTCACCGCGAACAGACGCGCGGGATTGCCGCCGTCGTCGATCAGCCACAGCACGTCGGGATGGCGGCGCGAAGCGGCAAGCCCGCTGATTTCGTCGAGCTCGCCGTCGACCAGCAGCCCCGACACTTGCGCGAACGGCGGCGCCGCGGCTTCGCAGGCAGTCAGTGCCAGGCCGGCGGCCAGCAGGAAACAGGCCATGCGTGCGCGCGGCATGGGGCTTGGTCGAGCGGCGGTCATGACGCCAGCATCGCATGCGCGCCGCGCGCGGCGACAGACCGGCCAAGCTGCTTGCGTCGCGTGCCGTGCGACGTTGCCGGATAAACTGTGCACCCCTGGCCCGGAAGCTCGCATGATCACGCTCGGCACGCCGTTGTCTCCCCATGCCACGCGCGTCCTGCTGCTGGGTTCCGGCGAACTCGGCAAGGAGGTCGCGATCGAACTGCAGCGCCTCGGCGTGGAGGTGATCGCCGCCGATCGCTACGCCAATGCGCCGGCGATGCAGGTCGCGCACCGCAGCCACGTGCTCGACATGCTCGATGGCGGCGCGATCCGCGCGTTGATCGCGCAGGAGCGTCCGGACGTGATCGTGCCGGAGATCGAGGCGATCCATACCGAAACGCTGGTGCAACTGGAACGCGAATTCGTCGAGCGCGGCACGCATACGCGCGTGATCCCGACGGCGCGCGCGGCGCGGCTGACGATGGATCGCGAGGGCATCCGCCGCCTGGCCGCGGAGACGCTCGGGCTGCCGACTTCCCCGTACCGTTTCGTCGACACGCACGCGGAATATCGCGATGCGGTGACGGCGCTGGGCCTGCCGTGCGTGGTCAAGCCCGTGATGTCGTCGTCCGGCCACGGCCAGAGCCTGGTGCGCAGCGAAGAGGGCATCGATGCCGCGTGGGAGCATGCGCAGACCGGCGGTCGCGCCGGCGCGGGACGCGCGATCGTCGAGGGCTTCATCGACTTCGACTACGAGATCACGTTGCTGACGGTGCGGCACGCCGGCGGCACGACCTTCTGCGAGCCGATCGGCCACCTGCAGCGCGACGGTGACTATCGCGAGAGCTGGCAGCCGCAGCCGATGTCGACGCGCGCGCTGGCGCTGGCGCAAGGCGTCGCGCGGCAGGTCACCGATGAACTTGGCGGCTGGGGCGTGTTCGGTGTCGAGTTGTTCGTCAAGGATGACGAAGTGTGGTTCTCGGAAGTCTCGCCGCGTCCGCACGATACCGGCCTGGTGACGCTGGTATCGCAGGACCTCAGCCAGTTCGCGCTGCATGCCCGCGCGATCCTCGGCTTGCCGATCCACGCCGGTCCAAGCGGCGCGATCCGCCAGCGCGGCGCGGCAGCATCGTGCGCGGTGCTGGCGGAGGGACATGGCGTGCCGGTGTTCGAGGGCGTCGACGAAGCGCTGCGCGTGCCCGACACCACGTTGCGCCTGTTCGGCAAGCCGCGCGTGGACGGCCACCGCCGCGTCGGCGTGACGCTGGCGCTCGGCGAGGGCGTCGACGAGGCCCGCGTGCACGCACGCGAGGCAGCCGCGGCGCTCACGATCGAGCTGCGATGATGGGCGCCATCGGATACACGGAAGCGACGCGATGAACGACAGCAATGGATATGCCGTGTTTTTCTTCCCGCAGGCGCTGGAAGCGCTCGGCGAGGCGATCAAGCCCTACCTGCAGGACAGTCCCGCCGGCCCGCACGTGCTCTGCAACGAGATCGACACCGCCGGCGCGCTAGTCGAGATGACCCTGCTCGGCAATGCGCCGGACGGCAAACGCCTCGCGCTGGAGCTGATGGTGCCGAGCGGCATGGTGCGGATGATCGTGTCCACGCACAGCGACGAACTGTTCGGCTTCGGACCGCACGCATTCGGAACGCCTGCGCCCGCGTTGCCCGCGGTCGGTCCGACGGCGCAGCCTGCCGCTGCACCGCCGGAAGCAATGCCGGCCGCTGCTCCCGCTGCTGCCGCTGCGGCCGCCGGCGATGCGACGAAGAAGCCGCAAGCCTGATCTTGTCGTGGAGCGGTTCGGGAATCTTGTTGTGACGAACCGACGCAGCGCGCGGATGATTCAGTCCAGATCCTCGCGCAACGGCCGCCAGCCCTTGCCATCGAAGGCCTCCAGCATGCGGAACCGGCGCTTGTAGTCCATCTTGGCGTGGCCGTCGATCCAGTAGCCCAGGTAGAGGTGCGTGCGTCCTTCGCGCCGCGCCCATTCGATCTGCTTGAGGATCGCGAGCGTGCCCAGGCCGCGCGCGCTGTCGTCGGGATCGTAGAACGTGTACACCGCCGACAGCCAGGTCTCGATCACGTCGGTCACGGCGACGGCGAGCAGGCGGCCAGGTCCATGCGCGTCGTGTTCGCGTAGTTCGATGAAGCGGCCCTGTGCCCAGCGTCCGACCAGGAACTGGTCGAACTCCGTGCTGCCGTGGTCGTCCATGCCGCCGCCGCGGTGGCGCGCGCC
>Ga0193708_1000143_pt1 | contig 14479 bp, 13 predicted proteins | sample H3c1metaG_FD_160570 | JGI IMG/M metagenome (GOLD analysis project Ga0193708, IMG submission 160570) | Soil microbial communities from a riparian zone of the East river system, Colorado, United States - H3c1 | ecosystem: Environmental > Terrestrial > Soil > Riparian zone | place: USA: East River...
TTGATAGGAGCCAAAGGGCATATCTACCACAACAAGGCAACGGTCGATGCCCCTTACCACGCTCTGTGCGTGGTAGATCATCTGGTCAAGCGTGATGGGAAGGGTAGTCTCATGGCCGGCCATTACATTACTGGCGCTGTCGCCAACAAGGATGATGTCGATGCCGGCAGAATCGAAGATCTTTGCAAAAGAAAAATCATAGGCCGTTATCATGGAGATCTTTTCCCCGGCTGCTTTCATTTTCTGCAATGTATTGGTAGTTACTTTTTTTATTTCTTTGTTGACAGACATAACATGCTTGTTTTGTATTAACTATTTGCTGGAGGAGTTGGCTCTGCGTTAGAATAAAACAAATCCGGGGAGCGTTGAGGATGTAAATGTAGAATATTATTTGAATTTCAGTTTAAACCTTTTTTCTTTTATCATCACGTTATCCTGATCAGGATATTCTACGTAGAGATAAACTTCAGGGATCTCAGCAAAAAATATATTCTTTGTAACATTGTAAAACCAGTTTTGGATTATACCAATGTTGCGGAGTTGTGTTAAAACAGGATCCCCGGGAATTTTCATATTAGTTGGCGGGTTGGTTTCGATTATACCACCGGCTTCAACAGAATCTAATATTGTATACCCAATGACATCTGAACTTTTTATGACTTTACCGGTTTTTAGATCTGTTAATTCATTATTGTTCCTCGACAGATCGTGCCATAAAGCAAAAGAAAGATTCATGCCATATGTTTTTTTTATATTAAAGTAATAATTTAAAGTATCCAGGTTGAACACCCTGTATGTATTACCTAATGAAATGACCTGGCCTTTCTTTGATTTTTTGACTTCTGAAAACAGATTGATCGCACAATAAGCGGTGGAGGACTTACCAAGATAGGTTCCATTACTTGTAAAAACTTTGTATGCAGGAGCCGCCGCAAGAATTTTTGTTTTAAGAAAATGATCTTCGAGATAAAAAATCTCGTGAAAGAAAACGCCTTTGGATGAATCATTGGTTAAGGCAAAGTAGTCAGGTATCGAATCTTTATTAAGTTCTTTGAAAAAATCAATTTTATCATGATTATTAACATATTCAACTTCATCCTGGATCAAATGATTTGGGCCGGTGCAGACATAGCTTTTTATTTTTCCCGTTAATTTGGACTTCATTAAATAATCATAGATATTCCCTGAGCCTTTTATATCCTTGTTGTCAAATGAGTATTCAGTTTCAAGCTGGGATGCCCAGGTAATTTTGGGTGATGAAATAAATGAATTGAAAGATCCCGGAAGTGTCGAATAATAATTCTGCGTTGGTTTGGGAAGGTTTTGACCAAATGAAATATTGCTTATTAAGATGAATATAGCAATCAGTTTTTTTATCATGGTACCTGAACGCAGGCCTGGCAAAATTATTTTTAGGAATTTGTTAATTAAGTGCTTCACAAAATATTTTAATTGAAGTTAATATTAAAAACGGTTCGTAAATATGAATGATGCGAACTATTTTTTATCAAAATTTTGTGGAAATACTATGATTTGTGATCAAAGCTTAAACTAATTATTTATGGCAGAGATAACTACTACTTCGAACAAAAGAAAAAATGCTTTTTCCAGGTCAGCAAACCGCCGCTCTACCAGGGTGGATCTTACACCGATGGTTGACCTGGGCTTCTTACTAATTACATTTTTTGTTTTTACCACTTCCATGAGCGAAGCAAAAGCCATGACCTTAATTGAACCGAAGAATGATGCAGAAACACTTGTTCCGGCATCCGGGGCGATGACAATAATTCCTGGTAAGGATCACCAGGTCTGGTACTACAATGGAATATTGAATGAGCCGGGGCAGATCATAAAAACAAATTTTAAGGATGTCAGGGATCTTATATTGAATAAGAAGAACCGGACTGCTATTGGCGATTTGATGTATATCATTAAGCCGGCAGCAAATTCAACTTTTGGAGATATTATAGACTTGCTGGACGAAATGTCGATATGTGATATTCCCAAAGGGCATTATTCGGAAGTTGAGATCACTAAGGTCGAATCTGCGATCATAAAACAAATAGAGTAACTGCTGCAAAAAAAATAAACCCGGCTGTCGTTCTACGGAACAACCACAGCCGGGATGAGACCGGTCAACTATTTATGCGGTGTATTCTCATTAAAACTCACCATCCAGCTGACATCAAACTTGTCAGTGAACATACCAAAATAATCTCCCCAGAAAGTTTTATCCATCGGCATGGTCACCGTACCGCCGCTGGAAAGGCCGTTAAAGAGCCTGTCGGCTTCAGCTTTGCTATCTGTGCTTATTGAGATCGAGAAATTATTTCCCTTTGAATAGCTGGAAGCCCATTCACCACCGGTATCGCTGCCCATTAAACTGGTTTCTTTGCTGATGGGCAGGGAAACATGCATGATCCTGTTTCCATCTACTTCGGCCATGGGTTTCGCTCCTTCGCCGGGCGGCATGTCCTTGAAGCGGCCAATGTAGGTAAATTCACCGCCAAATACTGACCTATAAAAATTAAAGGCTTCTTCGCAGTTGCCATTGAAAGTAAGGTAAACGTTTACGAGTGTCATGATTTTTACTTTTTTGAATTTAAGTATATTTATTTAACGCTGACAAATGTAAGGAGATTTTAGGGTGGATCAATCCTTTAATTCTATCCAAACAGGGGCATGATCACTGCTCTTCTCCCATCCTCGAACGTGTTTGTCAACACCTGCACTTTTAAGACGACGCTTTAGCTTTGGACTTAATAAAAAATGATCGATGCGCAGGCCTGCATTTCGCCCATAAGCATTGCGAAAATAATCCCAAAAAGTATAGATCACTTCCTTTGGATAAAGTTTTCGTACAGCATCCGTCCATCCCTGGTCCACAAGCTTTTTGAAAGCCGCCCGGGTTTCGGGACGGAAGAGCGCATCATTGATCCAGCGCACGGGTTTATAAACGTCCAGTTCGGTAGGCATCACATTAAAATCACCTGCCAATATAACGGGCTCTCCCGATTTGATCAGTTTGGATGCGTGTGCCGTAAGGCGTTTGAACCATTTAAGCTTATAATCAAATTTTATTCCCGGTGCGGGGTTGCCGTTTGGCAGGTACAGGCAGCCGAGAATTATTTTATCATTAATGACCGCTTCAATATATCGGCTGTGCATGTCTTCGGGGTCACCGGGTAAAACACGCCTCAGTTCTTTTACATCGTGGTTGCGTGATAATATCGCAACACCGTTCCAGCTTTTTTGTCCATGCCACATAGCGTCGTAGCCTGCATCTTTTATCGCATTCAGCGGAAATTTTTGCTCAGGTGTTTTCAGTTCCTGCAGGCAAACGATATCCGGTGATGCTTCTTTGAGCCAGCGAAGCAGTACGGAGAGGCGGCCATTAACACCATTGACATTATAGGATGCTATTTTCATAAAATGGAATGGTCTCCAATATCAGGCCAATATTCCCGTCATACTTAAGCGAATGATTATTTTTTGTTTTTTGGATAAATTCTAAATATTGAACTATTACCAAGGTAAATGCCAATACTGGTAAAAACAGGCTCTAATATATCAACACTTTTTACAACAGAGATTAAAACTTCTTTTTTTGTATCAAAAAATAATTCCTGCTTTATCCTAAATCTGTTAAGGGAATCAAAATTCCTTTCAGGCATTATAAATTTTGTAGAAATTGTATTTCCTAAGTCATCATAAACCGGAACAGCAATTTTTTCCAACCCCCAAGACTTCAATTTTACATATGGTATTTCTCTTCCTTTTTCAGGGTCAAAAAGTTTGAGTTTCCCTTTTTTGCAATCTGAAAGAATTAACTGAATTAATGAAGGAGACCTTAGCGTGAGTAAATTTCTATTTTCCAGTAAAGAAAACTCATTAAGATCATAATAGTAATCTTCTTCACCTAAATAAAGTAAATGTTCTTTTTTTGAAGTTATTTCATTGCCATTTGAGAAGGCAGTATTAAATAATACATCCCATACAGGTAAATCATTCATATTCCCTACATATCTATTTCTTTTTAAGCATAGAGGGCTTATTAAGATGTTTTTAATAAATAGTTGGGAATTTCCGTAACAGACGATTTGCTTTACTTTAAAAATTTCAAAAAGTTCACCTCTTGCACAGGAGTCACAAAGACAGACAGCGTGCCTGGAATTCACAGAGTCTGTATCAAGAATAACCGGGTATGATTCATTTGAAAGATTTGCATTTAAAACCGTGTCGAACTTTTTTTCTTCGAAGCTATTAATGGTAAGTTTTTCCGAAGTGACAGAATATTTATCAGAATTTATTTTATATACAATTATTCCGCTGTCTTTTAGTTTTCTCAGGTACAAATTCTTGATACTGTATTTGGCTGTTTTGGGCATTAAATTTAAGAAGGCGTCTGTTTCTGCTGCCCAGTGAATGTCTCTGTTCAGCTGGATGAAATCTCCATATTCCAATCTTTTTTGAGAAAAGCACAAGCAGGAGTAAATCAACAATAAAATTGATAAAAAACTCTTCATTTTTTGGAGGCTTAACGACGGGTAAAATGTAATTAGTATTGTAGAAATGTTAAATCTGATCTTATTTCACCTCATCCCACAAATGCCTTATCAATCCGTCCACCAAACCGATCTTAGGCACATACATTTCATTGGCGCCTGCCCATCGCATGGCATTGGTATATATGAGTAATGCCGGCACAATAACGTCGGCCCTGTCAGGCCTCAGGTCATAAAGCCTGATCCTGTCTTCTAAATTAACGCTACTTAATTCCCTGTAATAATCTTTAAGCAGGTCGAGGGTAATGGGTTTACCATCTTTCCGTTTACTCATTGAAAAGATCTTGTTGATATTTCCTCCGCTGCCAATGGCCATTACTTCCTTTTGTCCTTTGGTAACCGTTTTTATGATCTCCCTCATTACTTCCCATGCCTTTTCATTTACCTTATCCTGTAACAATCTTATGGTGCCAATATTGAACGATTCTTTAAAAGTTAATACGCCGTTGCTGAAAAAAGAAAGCTCGGTGCTGCCGCCACCAACATCTATATACATGTAGCTATGGTCCTTATCCAGTGTTTCGGCAATATGATTTTCAAAAACGAGGCCGGCTTCCTTATCACCACTAATGATCTCGATCGCAATATCGGTCTCCAGTTTTACTTTACGGATGATATCTGCGCTGTTCTTTGCATCCCGCATGGCGCTTGTGGCGCAGGCAATTATTTTATTAACTTCATAAGCATTCATTAAGTGCTTAAAAGCCTTCATGGTCTGTAAGATCATGCCGATCTTGGCCTTGGGTATGCTGCCGGATTCAAACACATCGAAGCCAAGGCGGAGCGGTACCCTTACCAGGTTCAGTTTATTAAAAACGGTTTCACCCTTATCGTCTGTTGTAACTTCTGAGATCAATAACCTTGCGGCGTTACTTCCTATGTCAATGGCTGCTAATTTCAAAATTGGTAATTAGTTAATCCGTTAATTAGTTAATCCGTAGAGACGAATTTACGCATTAACGCTTAAACGGGTTAAGGAGTTATCCAGATACTCATCTGTGAATTGCCCACTGATGTTTCGGCTATGCATATTTTTAGGACGCCTTACGGATTAACTTGTTAAAGGGATTTACGGTAGAGATAATTATACGTCTCCACCTGGCTGCGTATCTTTTTTGTGTTGCGGGGGTTTACGTATTGGTTTGCCAGCTCATTATCCAATATCCTTGCTTTGATATTATCCTTTAACTGGATTTGCAAAATGTCTTTTAGTTCCTGCTGTATGGGTTTTTCAAAAATGGGACAGGCAACTTCCACGCGGTGATCGATATTGCGAACCATCCAGTCGGCAGAAGAAATAAATGTTCTTTCTTTTCCAGCATTATGGAAGATCATTAACCTGGCGTGTTCGAGGTATTCATCCACGATACTGATGGCGTGTACGGGTATTTTGAATTTTTTATTCTCGGTCAGCAAACAAAAAATACCTCTTATTACCAGTTTTATTTCCACACCGGCCCTTGCAGCATCATATAATTTATTGATGAGCACTTCATCACTCAGTGAATTTAATTTGAGTATAACGGAAGCGGGGTTTTTCGATTTTGCCGCCTTGATCTCTTTATTGATCATTTGAATGAACTGCTTTCGCATACCGGTAGGACTTACGATCAAGGTTTTACAGGCTTTTAAAAAGTGGCCCCTTGTTTTGGGCTCTTCCAGGTAATGGAATATGCGGTTCACATCGGCCATGATATTCCTGTCGGAGGTAAGCAGGCAGCTATCACCATATACCAACGCTGTTCTTTCATTCAGGTTACCGGTACTTACAAAGCCATAATGTACGGTGTGGTTGTTCACTCTTTTTTTGATGAGGCAAAGTTTTGCATGCACTTTCATGTTGGGCACACCCAGCAATACTTTTACCCCTGCGTCCTCCAGTTCTTCTTTCCATTCTAGGTTGGCTTCTTCATCAAACCTGGCACGCAATTCCAATACAACGGTTACCAGCTTGCCATTACGAACCGCATTGGCAAGGGCATTTACAACTTTTGAACGATCAGCCAAACGATAACAGGTAATTTTGATACTTACCACATCAGGGTCAATGGCCGCTTCACGTAAGAGGTCAATAACACTGTCGAAGGAATGGTAAGGGAAATTTAAAAGCACGTCTTTTTTTAAAACAACCTTAGTAACATTATTTACATTCTTCAGCACCGGGTGTATAAAAGGCTTTTTGCGGAGATTCTTTTTCGTAAAGACCGCTTCAGGAAAATTAATAAAGTCTTTAAAATTATGGATGCGGCCACCGGGTATCAGGTTATCCTTTTGCAGTAATCCCATCCTTCGTACCAGGTAAGTAAGCAGGGATGGGTCAATAGATTTATCAAAGACGAACCTTACGGGCTTCCCTTTTTTCCTGTTCTTTAAACCCTTTTCAATTTTTTGAATGAGCGGGGTGGAAATGTCACTGTCAATATCGATCTCTGCATCACGTGTAACTTTAATGATGTGTGAAGAGAAGGTATCATAGCCAAAGAAGGAAAAAATTTGCGGGAGGCAAAAGCGAATGATATCTTCCAGCAGGATGATATGCCTTTCTGTGCTTTTAGAAGGCAGTATCATGAAACGTGATAAACGCCTTGCAGGCACAGATACCAGTGCAAATTTTTGCGGAATGCTCCTGTCTTTTTTTGAAAGCCTGCAGGCAAGATAGATCGACTTGTCGTTCAATACAGGGAATTCGTGAATGCTTTCGATCATCAGCGGGATGATATTGCTGCGTATCTCTTCATTAAAATAATTCAACACAAAATTCTGCTGTGTTTTATTTAATTGCTTTTCCGTGATGATCTGTATCTTTTCTTTTTTGAGCTCTCTTAATATTTCGTTCCAGATACGCTCAAATTCTCTTTGCTGTTCGATCACTATTTCCTGTATCTCTTCTATAATGGCGCCGGGGGAAATTTCCAGGTGCATTTTTGATTTGCTCCCAAACTCGATCATCCGTTTTAATGTAGCCACCCTTACCCTGAAGAACTCATCAAGGTTATTTGAAAAAATACCAAGGAAGCGGATGCGTTCCCTTAAGGGTACGGTCTCGTCCGCAGCTTCCTGCAATACACGGTTATTAAAGGAAAGCCAGCTGATATCCCTGAATATGATCTTTCGTTTGTGCAAGCCTGGTGAGTTTTAAATAAATGTGGCGAAATTAAAGGCAGGGAATAAGTAAAAGATAAAAGCAATATTAAGTTTACGTCAAATTTTACCCAGGTCAGCGACCGCCGGCTTTCATTTTTTCAATGATGCCGGTTGTTGAAAACCCATCCAGTACAGGAACTATTTTCACTTCTCCGCCATTATCCATTACTTCTTTTGCGCCAACGATCTGGTCCAATGTATAGTCCCCGCCTTTTACCAGTACATCCGGCAAAAGTGTTTTTATCAAATTCAATGGGGTGTCTTCTTCAAAAAGTATCACCGCATCCGTCATCAGCATTGAAGCAAGCAACAATGCCCTTGAATTTTCATTATTCACCGGGCGGCTTTCACCTTTCAGTCTTTTCACGGAAGCATCTGCATTTACCGCAACGATCAGCACATGTCCATAGGACGCCGCTTCGCTCAGGGAAGCAATATGGCCTTCATGTAAAATATCAAATACCCCGTTCGTAAATACGATCTTTTTATTGTGTAAGCGCCAGCGCCTGAGCTGGTGATTCAGGTCATTAAGGTTGAAGATCTTATTGGGAATGTTGCTGACTGATTTCATTTTTTTTACGGTTAATATATGGCAAGAGCAAAAGACATACTAAGCCTGCAATGATAATGATTCCCGTTGAAACGCCCCATATAAGCCATCCAAAAGCCTCGCCAAGCGGGGTAGCAATGCCATAAATGGCGAGGGTTTCCATTACAAATAAAGGAAAAGAACCAATACCGCCGGGTGTAGCGATCATTGCCAGGGTGGCAAGTGTTAATACAGAACAGGCGGCTGTTATACTTAAGTGAGAAGTTCCTTCCATTGCTTTAAAACCAATGTATATCTGCACCAGGTAGAGGGCCCAGATCAACAGGGTATGCATCAAAAAAAGTTTCCGTTGCTTCAGGTTCTTGATGGTTTTGAACCCTTCAAAAAAACCCTTCATCAGGATATTGAGCCGGGCAACGATCCTGTTCTGCGGGTACTTTTTAAAAAGATATTTTATCAGGAGTATTATGAAGACGACAATGGCGATTACAATTAAAACCTTTAGCCAAACCGGGAATACTGATGAACTGCCGATCTTGTTGAATTTCTCTTTCACATATCCTCCTATAAGATTAAATTGTACGAGGATCGTAAGACCGATAAAAATGAGGTAACAGAATATATCGAATGTGCGTTCGACGATCATGGTTCCTACCAGCTTTTCTACTTTTAATTTTTCGTAGCGGGCCAGGAAAGTGCATTTCAGGATTTCTCCCAGGCGGGGAATGGCAGAGTTGGCGAGGTAGCCGATCATCACCACTGAAAACACGTTCTTTAGTGTAGGTTTATAGCCAAGAGGCGCCATTAATATCTTCCACCTTACGGCGCGGAGGAAATGGCTGAGAAGCGACATGAATATTATCGGGATAATAAGCCAGTAATTGGCATAGCTGAAGGCATTATAAAATTCTTTCTTCTCTTCTTCCGTCATTCCCCTCAGCTGCCACCAGACCAAAAAGAACCCGGCGCCTAAAAAGATAATGTATTTTAATATGGAGAGTAACCGTTTACGCATAGTCAGTTACAAATTACGACGGGAATAATTGTAAAAAAAGTTTGAGCGTTATTACAAAGAGTATTCTTCTATTTAGGAGGTTGCTTTGCTGCACCCGAATGATGTGCATATCAGAGAACCATATTGTCAATTAAGCGCACACCGTTTAAAAAGGCGGCAGCTAAAACTACAAGGGGCGTCTTTCCATCCCAATCTTTAAGGAGTTGCAGGGTATCAGCGTTTGCGATTTCGACATAATCCGTTTTAAATCCTTCGGCAGTCAATTTTTGTATAGCCTCCTTTTGCAGGGTCTCTATGCTGCCGGTCCTGATATTGTTTTTTATAAAAGACAGGGTCTCAGATATTTTTACAGCTTTCTTCCTGTCATTTTCCGGAAGCCTCATATTCCTGCTGCTCATGGCAAGACCGTCGGGTTCACGGAGGGTGGGACATATGATCGTGGTTGTTGGTAAATGGGCCAGTTCTATCATTTTTTTAATGACCATACATTGCTGGTAATCCTTTTGGCCAAGGTATAACTCATCTGCGGGTATAATATCAAGTAACCGGTTAACAACCTGGCAAACACCCTGGAAATGGCCCGGCCTGAACCTGCCTTCCAAAACGGTTTCAAGGTAGCCAAGATCGTAGGCTGATAAGTTTTTAGTTCCGCCGGGATACATTTCTGAAACAGGCGGCAGGAATAAAACATCGCAACCGGCCTTCTCAAGCATATCAATATCCTTTTCCAGCGTAGACGGGTAATTTTCAAAGTCTTTGGCATCATTGAACTGGGTAGGGTTAACAAAAATGCTGCAAACAGAGAGACATCCCGGTTTTTTTGAGGCCTCAAGCAAAGAAATATGGCCCCGGTGAAGTGCCCCCATTGTGGGTACAAAACTTATCAAATTGCCTTGTTCCCTGCTTTTAATAAGGAATTTTTTAATATCTGCGGCTTTCTTAAATAAGATCATATTAACGGGAATTAGGCTTCAAATGCTTGTGTAATCTCATTTTGCAAAATAAATAGCTTAGTTTTGCACTCCGTTTAAAAATTATAACAGCTACAAACTAAGCGCAAATGTCAACAAAGAAAAGAATTTTATTTATTGCTAACGAGATGTCGCCTTACCTGGAGCTAACAGATTTTGCTGAAATTGTGAATAAACTGGCAGTAAAATCAAATGACAGCGGGATGGAAGTGAGGTGTATAATGCCCCGTTTTGGCGTAATTAATGAAAGAAGGCATCGCTTGCATGAAGTTGTTCGCTTATCAGGGATCAATGTTTCCATCGATAATGATGATTATCCACTGGTAATAAAAGTAGCCTCTTTACCCAATGCCCGCCTTCAAATATACTTTTTGGATAACGAAGATTATTTTAAAAGAAAATCAATTTTTACCGACGAAAAAGACAAATGGTTTGAGGACAATGGGCTCAGGACCGTACTGTTCTGTAAGGGCGCTTTGGAAACCGTTAAGAAATTTGGCTGGCCTCCTGATATCATTCATTGCAGCGGATGGATGACCGGGCTGATACCCATGTTCATTAAGAATGCATATAAGAAAGAGCCTGTTTTCAGCAACAGCAAAATAATTTATACTATCGGCCAGACAACATTCAAAGAGAAACTCGGGTCTGATTTTTTAAAGCTGGCAACCATTAACGATCACATTACCAAAAAAGAACTGGAGCCATTTAAGGAGGCCACTAATCTTGCTATGTTCAAAGGTGGGGCAACCTATGCGGATGCTATTACTTTTGGCGCAGATAAGGTGGATAAAAAACTTGTTGACGAATTTGCAAAAGTGAAAGGGAAGAAAATAGTTAAGTATGATGCGGAAAGTGATTTAACAGACTATTTGCAATTGTATGCCGACCTTGCAAAGTAGATAAACTAACACCATTTCATAAAATTATTATAGTGCAAAGACGTATTCTACCATCAGCAGTAATTGCTTTTATATTATTATCTTTTTTTACCTGGAACTGTACCAAACTCGATACTACCGTGATCGGCAGCGATCTCTTACCTCCAGTTGATAATATACATACATTTGATACCGTCCTCAACATAAACACATCCCAGGGCATATTCATTGATACAACCTCCATTTACAGGACAGATGATCATGCTTTAGGCAAGATCAGTACTGATCCTTTATTCGGAACTACCGTTGCCAATGTCTACATGCAGCTTAAGCCTACGTTCTATCCATTTTATTTTGGAAATGAAGGAGATACGCTGTACACACATGGTGCCGGGCTTGATTCGGTGGTGTTGTGTATCAACTATAAAGCTTTCTGGGGCGATAGTACTGTTCCCATTAACCTCGAGGTAAGGGAAGTGACTGACCAGAAATTTCGTGATTCTGTTTACATTGCTAAAAAGCTGGATTACCAGCCGAACACCGGTACCGTGCTGGGAAGTACAATTGTTGATGTGCGCCGCCTGGGTGATACGGTAAAGTATACTAATAAGAGAGATTATTCGCTGAACCAGATCCGCATTAAGCTAAGTAATTTAAATGCCGGCTCCTGGGCCGACCTATTGTATAAGAATGATACCCTTCCCGGGCACGCATTCCGTACTGATTCGCTCTACAGGGAATTTTATCATGGCCTTGCAGTAATAGCCACAACCGGCAACGGTTTGATCTATACTAACCTTGCCGATACCTCAACCAAAATTGAGGTACATTTCAGGCGTAAGAATAAGGGAAAGATGGATACGCTTTACAATTCATTTAAACTGAACCCTACTTTTGCCGGCTCTTCCACAATTGCACCATCGAATACGGCTAATAACATAATCCGTAACCGTGCCGGTGCAAGGGTTTCATCTCCAACCGCAGACGAGCTTTTTATACAAACAACACCCGGGACTTATGTAAATCTTAATATTCCCGGTTTGTCAACCTTATCTAACCGTATAATTCATCGTGCTGAAATAATTATAGAACAGATACCTACTGATCCTATACTTGACGAAATACTTTCTGCACCTCACTTCCTTTACATCGATCTGAAAGATACCAGTACAACAGCAAAATGGAAGCCTGTTTATTTCGACCTTAGCCCCAATATCACGTATGACCCTGATTTTAAATCAGGCTTTCCTTATTTCCCGACCAGTGGAGTGGATTATTCATACTTTGGCGGATTCAGGAAAGATAAGAAAGACGTGTTTGGTAACCCGATACACTATTATAATTTTAATATTTCCAGGTACGTACAGCATATTGTAACAGATCATTACCCTAATTACGAACTGAGGTTATATGCGCCTTATAGTTTTTCTTACCCGCAGTATGCCGGAGAAATTATTCCCTACAGTAATAATGTTGCACAGGGAAGGGTAAGGGTAGGTAGTGGCACCAATGCCAATTATAAATTGCGCCTGCGGATAGTTTATTCGAAGATCTGATAAACAGATCGGATCAAAATATTTAACAGGTCCCCGGTATTTTCCGGGGACTTTGTTGTTTAAGTGATACACCCTTATCTTTGCAATCTTAAAAAAAAATAATATGCCATATTTATTTACATCAGAGTCGGTAAGTGAAGGACATCCTGATAAAGTAGCAGACCAGATCAGCGATGCTTTAATTGATAATTTTTTAGCTTTTGATCCCAACAGCAAGGTTGCCTGTGAAACCCTGGTAACAACAGGCCAGGTAATTTTAGCCGGAGAGGTTAAAAGCAAGGCCTACCTTGATGTGCAGGAGATCGCCCGGGGCGTTATCCGCAAGATCGGCTATACCGTAAGTGATTATATGTTCGAGGCCAATTCCTGTGGTATTTTATCAGCGATCCATGAGCAGTCAGCAGACATTAACCAGGGCGTTGACAGGAAGAAAAAGGAAGAGCAGGGTGCAGGCGACCAGGGAATGATGTTTGGTTATGCAACCAATGAAACAGACAATTATATGCCGCTGGCTTTAGACCTGGCACATTATATTTTACTGGAGCTGGCTGCAGTGCGCAGGGAAAATAAACAGATAAAATATTTACGTCCTGATGCCAAAAGCCAGGTGACACTTGAGTATGATGATAACAACCAGCCGGTAAGGATCGAGGCAATTGTTGTTTCCACGCAGCATGATGATTTTGGATCAGACGAAACAATGCTGGCAAAGATCAAAAAAGATATCATCAATATTGTGATACCAAGGGTTAAGGCGAAATATCCCAAATACAATCATCTTTTCAACAACAAGATAAAGTACCATATTAACCCAACGGGTAAATTCGTTATCGGTGGTCCGCATGGCGATACCGGTTTGACCGGCCGTAAGATCATCGTTGATACTTATGGGGGAAAGGGAGCACATGGCGGCGGCGCTTTCAGTGGTAAAGACCCAAGTAAGGTTGACCGCAGCGCTGCATATGCAACAAGGCATATTGCAAAGAACCTGGTTGCTGCAGGGCTTTGTGACGAAGTGCTGGTGCAGGTATCTTATGCCATTGGCGTGGCACAGCCAACAAGTATCAACGTAGTTACTTATGGTACTTCAAAGGTTAAAATGACTGATGGTGATATCGCAAAAAAAGTAATGGCAATGTCCTGCTTTGATATGCGTCCTTACTTCATTGAGCAGCGCTTAAAACTGCGTAACCCCATGTACAGCGAAACTGCTGCATACGGGCATATGGGACGTAAGAATGAGATAGTGGAAAAAACATTCACTTCACCCGATGGCAAAACAATTAAGAAAAAAGTAGAGCTTTTTACATGGGAGAAACTGGATGCTGTGAAAGAGGTTAAAAAAGTATTTGGATTGAAATAGATCATGCCCCTAAATCCCCTAAAGGGGACTTGAAGACCATCCCGCCAATGGCAGGATGGTTTTTTAATTGCATCAATTAAGATTAAATTTGAATGGTGAAAAATTTCAGACAACAACAACAGCGGCCAAAGAAAAATACATTGGTCATAGGAAGAAAGGCTGTAATAGAAGCTATGCAAACCGGTAAGCAACTGGAGCGCATCTACCTGCAAAGCACCATACATGGAGAAGTGGTGGATGAGATCAGGCAACTGGCAGAGCAGCACCAGGTACCCATTAATAAAGTGCCGGTGGAAAAGCTGAATAACTTTAATGTAAGTAACCACGAGGGTTGTGTGGCATTGATAGCCAAAGTGCAGTACCAGGACCTGCAGGATGTGATCTCTTTTGTAGTTGATAAAGGGGAAACGCCCTTGTTCTTAATACTGGATGGC
>Ga0193708_1000146_pt1 | contig 14392 bp, 12 predicted proteins | sample H3c1metaG_FD_160570 | JGI IMG/M metagenome (GOLD analysis project Ga0193708, IMG submission 160570) | Soil microbial communities from a riparian zone of the East river system, Colorado, United States - H3c1 | ecosystem: Environmental > Terrestrial > Soil > Riparian zone | place: USA: East River...
GTGGGCTGGGAGATCTCGGGGCCGGGCCTGGAAGGGGGGCGCCCGCCGTTCGACGTGATGTGGATGCGGCGTCCGACGCCGCCGGTCCTCCCCCCGCACCTCCACCCCGGCGACGTGCCCGTGGCGCGGCGGGAGTGCCGGGACTTCCTCGACGGGCTCTACCATCTGGCCGCGCCGGAGGCCTTCTGGGTGAACCCCCTCGCGACCCGCGCCCGCTCCGAGCTGAAGGCGGTGCAGCTCCGGGAGGCGGTGCGCGTGGGCCTGGCCGTGCCGCCCACGCTGATGAGCAACGATCCTGTCCGCATCCGGCGGTTCGTGGAGGAGCTCCAGGGCCGGGCGGTGTACAAGCCGTTCTACCCCGCGCAGTGGGACGGCGAAGACCGGGTGGCGGTCCTCCTGACCAGCGAGGTGAGCGTGGACGATCTGCCCGAGGACGAGATCCTGCGGCTCACCCCCGGCATCTTCCAGGAACGGATCGACAAGGCCCACGAGCTGCGGGTGACGGTGATGGGCGGCCACTTCGTGACCGCCCGGCTGTACTCGCAGGAGCTGGAAATGACGCGTCTGGACTGGCGGACCGCGGGGCCTCGTCTGCGGGTGGAGCCGGACCGGCTGCCGCCAGACGTGGAGGAGGCCTGCCGGCGGCTGATGGAAAACCTGGGCATCCTCTTCGGATGCTTCGACTTCATCGTGACGCCGGAGGGGGAGCACGTCTTCCTGGAGGTCAATCCCGCGGGCCAGTTCCTGTGGGTCGAGGAGGCCAACCCGGAGCTGCGGCTCCTGGCGCCCTTCGTGGACTTCCTGCTCTCGCGCGATCCCGCCTTCCGCTGGCAACCGGCGGCGGACGCCATCCGCCACGCGGACTACAGCCGGCGGGCCCTCGACCGCATCGCGGCGCTCGGCCCGGTCCACGTGCCGGTGGCGGACGTGTACATCAGCAGCGATCTGCCCGAGGAGGCATCCAAGAGATAGCGTAGCTGGCGAGGAGATGGCTGGCCAAGGACGAAGCACAGGCTTGGCGCGTCTCGCCTCGATCTTGAACCGCTCTCACCACGCTCGAGACGAGCCGTCACGAGTTTTAAACGCCTCGCCTCGAGCTTGAAGCGCTCCGGATCAAGCCTGCGGAAGTCCGCGCAACCTTGCGACGCGCCGCTTCAAGCTTGCCGCGGAGCCGTGAAGGATTCAGACGAGCTGCACAGGCTTGAATCGATTCGCGGCAAGCTTGACGCGGCGCGATGCCAACTTGGGATGAAGCGGGCCAAGCTTGCCATGGAGCGGGCCAAGCTCGTCATGGCGGGCGCCAGGATTGTCGCGGGGCCCTCAAGCCTGAAGCGTCTCATTTCAAGCTCGATCTGGAGCGCCGCAAGCTTGAAATGACACATCTCAAGCTTGCCGCGGCTGACGCGGAGCTCTTCAGCGGCGGCCCAAGCCTGGCAAGGGACGCTGAGAGTATTCACCGAGCGCGGCGAAGAAAGGACTCCATCGCCGAGGCCGTGCTGGGGCTGCGGTGAAGACATCGTGGCCGGAGCGGGGCCTCCACAAGCCCGTTTCAAGCTCGCGTCAAGCTCTGTCTTTTTCGCGGGCACGCGTCTCGAGGGAAAAGGCAGCCTCCGCGCATTGCTCGCACAAGCCGATTTCGTTCAGTCCGAGGGGGCGGAAAAACGCCCTGAGATGATCAGCCGCCACGTTGAACCAGGGATAGATATTGTCTGGCAAATCTGGCTTGAAACCTCGGGCCCCGCATCCCCTACAGACGTTCAGCCACTGATGGAGGTGAGGATACTGCCGCAGGTACTGGTCGGCGGCCGACCTGTGCCGATAGTTCGCCATGGCTATGTTGTCGATCGTTCCGTCATGTCCGCCCAGGGTAGCGCTCCAGCATGGCGGAGGTCAACGGACCACCGATAGAGGTGCCAGGCGCTTCGCCTGTTCGGCTTGTATCTATTGGTGGCGACGGACATCGTGCAGGGCGAGGCGGAGGCTCCGGATCTCTGTTCCGTGGCGGCGAGCCCAGAAGTGCCGCCCCGCCCTGCGGACGCAGGCATTTTACTTATTTGTCTTTCAGGGTGATCGTGCAGACGGGGTCGAATTCTCCCGTGGTCATTACGGCCGAGACGACCACGTTGCTGAGGGTGCTCACGAATTTCATGGCGTTGTCGATTCCGTCCTGCTTGGCGGCGCAGGCCATCAAGACGAAAAGCTCCGAGGGCTTGTCGTAATTGGAGTAGACAAAACCGCCGATGGCACGAGCGGAAGCCTGGAGGTCGAACGTGTATGACTCTTCCGCGGCGATGGTCGCGGGCATGTCGTGGAAGCTGCCGTAAAGGTCCAGCACGGCTGGTTTGCCGTCGATCTGGAGCAGGTCCAGGGTCACTTTCGAATAGTTTGTGACGGAAAACTTGACGGTGGTCTTTGCCAGTTGCGTTCTCTCCTTGAGTACGGGTAGGCCAGACACCTAGGGCAATCGATTTGCCAGCGACAAAACGCAGCAAAATCAACGGTTATCGCCGTAGCAGGCCCGCTCCGGTCTCACCGATCGGATAGACCGGCCCACCTGTCGGATAGGTTGTCGGTCGTTCAAGCTGCCGGTGCTGGAGTTGCCGGCGTCCGGGCTCACCCCCGGCAAACCGGCGTAGAGCATCAGGAGACGCGTCGACGCGATGACGCCCTATTGAGGAGGAAGTGGTGTGAGAGTCCATTGTTGTGTCGGGACGCCGGACGACTGACAGATCCTGATGTCGGTTCCCGGCTGTCCATCCGCACAATCGATCACATTTCCAGGGGACATAACGTTTTTGATGCAGAGAGGCACGGTCGTCCAATCCCATCTCTGGAATGCCTGGCGTCCCGGGAGTTTCTGGCCGATTAGGAGGGAGGCTCCGTCGATGATCTCCGAACCGGCAACACCGATCACGAGCTCGATATTGTCGGCTAGATAGATGTATCCGTCGTCAAGGATCCAGCGGTCCGTTGCAATGTCCGCGACGAATTTGAAGGTCGAGATAAAAGATAACCGCACGAAAGCGTTGATGGCTGGAGAGGAAGTCTCCAGGCAGAGCCCGGGCGCGGTGTGGCACTGGATCAGGTAAGGGAGGGCCATTTCGGGGTCTCCTAACACTGAAAGAGGCCCTGCCTCTGAGTGAGGACAGGGCGCCTAGCTTCAAGGCTTAACGGCTGCTGGCCGCCAGAGCTTCCTCCATGACGGGCACCGCCAGGAACTGCCACTGCTGGTTGGTGTTGCCGTTCTGCTGGCTCCAGATCTGGATCCTGGTGCCGGGCTGCGTGCCGCCGTTGGAATCGTCGATGCAATAGGTTGGGGCCCCCAGGTTCATCACGTAAGGCGGATTGCCGACCCAGTTCCATTTCTGAAACGTCCGGCCCAGGACGAGACTGCTGACGATGATCGCGTTGCCGTTCGAGGCACTGGTTCCCTGGAAATCCAGGTACAGAGGATTCTGTGGATCCGGGGAGCCCACGAGGCTGATCGTGCCGCCATTGGGATCGATATACCACTGCGTCAGGGGAGAGCCAGCGCCCTGAAGGATACTCAGGACCACTGGCGTGCCCGGGCTCGCCGTGGTGACGCCGAGGCAGAAGTTGGTATTGGTGCTGAATTGAAGGACGTATTTCGTTGACATGGACAATTCCTTTCTGTGAGTCAGAGCGGGAGTATCCCGATCTTCCTGTGTGTCAAAAGGTCCGGCCGAACCGGCCTTTTAAGCTTGAATTCCGGGTTTCTCTATGGGCAAGCTCCAATCGAATCGCCCGATCTTTCTTGCCTTCATCATTCCTATAGAGCAACTCCCTTGCCAGAGGAAGTCGACAATGGAAATCATTGATTTTGCAGGTTTTCACCCATGTTGCCACCCAAGGGCTGCCACTCGTCGAAGACAACCTCCCTCATCGATATCCGCTCATGGCCTTCTCGCCATCGTGCGATTGAACCACCTCCTCCTTTCTCTCTTCTCCTGGGCGGGCTACCCCAAGCGCCATCTTTCCCTCCGCTCAACACTTCGGTGCACAAGTGGAGTAAGCTGTGCCTGTTCCCAGAGGCAGATGTCACCGATTGGAGGCAGGTGGAGTGCTATACGAAGATCTGTATGAGATCTCGAAACTCCTGCTGGCTGAGGACGACGCGGAACGGGCCCCTGAAGTTTTGCTGAGGCGCCTTGTCGAGCAGTGCGGCGCCGAGACGGGTTTCGTTGTCGTCCGTGAGGATGGTTCCTACCAGCAGAAGTTCGAGGTCGGCGAGGAGCGCGGCCGGCGCAGCGACCTGGAGCGCCGGTTCAGCCGCACGCTCGTCCGCGAGGCGATCGCCACCGGCGCCCTCCTCTATCTGCCGAATCTGATCGAGGATCCACGCTTCGCCGCCGGCGAGAGCGGCCTGGTGATCGGCCGCTGCTGCGTGCTGGTGGCGCCGCTGCGCCATGCCGGCGAGGTCTACGGCGTCGTCTACCTGGAGAACCGGGAACGCGTCGACAGCTTCACTCCGGAGAACCGCGCCTTCCTGACCGAGCTCGCGGAGATCGCCGGCCTGTTCCTCAAGAGGGCCAGCGACCGCGAGGAGCTGCGGCGGCGCAATCGCAGCCTGGAGCGCGATCTGTTCGCCCAGCACGATTTCGAGGGGATCGTCACCCGCGATCCACGGATGCTCGAGCTGCTCCGGGTCGTCGCGCAGGTGGCCGGCGCGGATGCCCCGATCCTCGTACTGGGTGAGACCGGCACCGGCAAGGAGCTGATCGCCCGGGCGCTGCACGTCAACAGCCCGCGCCGGGCGCGCCCCTTCGTCACCGTCCACTGCTCGGCGCTGCCCGGCACCCTGCTCGAATCCGAGCTTTTCGGCCACGTCGCCGGAGCGTTCACCGACGCGAAAAAGGATCGTCCGGGGCGCCTCGCCTCGGCTCACGGCGGCACCCTGTTCCTCGACGAGGTGGGGGAGATCCCGGTGGAGGCGCAGGCGAAGTTGCTGCGCTTTCTCCAGTTCGGCGAGATCCAGCGCCTGGGGTCCGATCGCACGGAGAAGGTGGACGTCAGGATCGTCGCCGCCACCCATCGCGACCTGCGGCAGATGGTGAAAGAGAAGCAATTCCGCGAGGATCTCTACTTCCGCCTCAAGGTGCTCGATCTGACGCTGCCCCCCCTGCGCGAGCGCCGGGGGGACGTGCCGCTCCTCGCCGATCATTTCCTGCGCCGGTCCTGGCGGCGCCCCGGAGAGAGGCCGCGCTGGACCCCGCGGGCCGAGCGGGCGCTTCAGGCCTACCCCTACCCGGGCAACATCCGCGAGCTGGGGCACGCCGTCGAGCGGGCCTGCCTGCTGGCCCGTGGGCCGGATCTCGATCTCGACCTGCTGCCGCCGGAGATGGCGGGTGTGGCGGGCGATATCGCGGCCGAGCCGGCCTTCTCCGCGCTGACGGGCGAAGCGTTGAATGAAGCGCGGGAGGCCAGCGTGGCCGCGGTCGAGCAGCGCTTCCTCGTCGAGCTGATGCGGAGCTGCGACGGCAATGTCTCGCGGGCTGCTCGCGAGGCGGGGCTCCACCGCACCTATCTGCAAAAGCTGCTGGCTCGCCACCGTTCGGCCCTCGGGCTCCTGGCCGGCCTGCCGGAAGCGGGCTGATGGAGACGCTCCTTTGCGCCTCCTGCGGCAGAGCCAACTCGGAGTTCGACAGCCGCTGTCTGGCCTGCGGCGCCGCGCTTCCCATCTCCGCCGCCACTGATTCCGCCAGCGCCACGATGCTCGACATCCCGCCGCAGGGAGCCGCCCCGGCCGGGGAGCCCTTCGCGGGCCGGCAGATCTCCCACTATCGGCTGCTCCGGCCCCTTGGCCGCGGCGGCATGGGCGTGGTCTACCTCGCCATGGACGTCGAGCTGGGCCGCGAGGTGGCGATCAAGTTTCTCCATCACTGGCGCGCCGTGCGTCCGGCCGACGAGATCCGCTTCCGCCGCGAGGCCCAGGCCGCCGCCGCCCTCGACCACCCGAACATCGGCACCGTCTACGAGGTCGGCGAGCACGAAGGCGAGCGTTTTCTGGCCATGGCCTTCTACAAGGGCACGACCCTGGCCCAGCTCCTGGCCGGCCAGCCGGACCGGCGCCTGTCCGTGGCCACGGCGACCTCCATCGCTGGCCAGCTCGCCTCGGCGCTCGCAGCCGCCCACGCCGCCGGCATCGTCCACCGGGACCTCAAGCCGGAAAACGTCATGGTGCTGCCGGACGGACGGGTGAAGCTGCTCGACTTCGGCCTCGCCCGCCGGCTCGACGCCCAGGCCCTCACCGAGGAAGGGACGGCGATGGGGACCGCCGCCTACATGGCGCCCGAGCAGCTCCAGGGGCAGCGCACGGGCACCGCCGCCGATCTCTGGGCGCTGGGCGTGGTGCTCCACGAGATGCTCACGGGCCGGAAGCCCTTCGGCGGCGAGAGCGCGGGAATGGTGCACTCCATCCTTCACGAGGAGCCGCCGCCTCTGCGCGAAGCCCGGCCGGACGCGCCCTCCGTTCTGGAAGGGATCGTCTCCCACTGCCTGCGCAAGAAGCCGGGGGATCGCGGGACGGCCGCCGGCGTCCTCTCGGATCTCCAGGCCGCGGGGCTCTGGAGCTCCGGCAGCGACACGGTCCATCTGCCCCGCCGGCGGACGCTGAGGCCGTGGTGGATCGCCGGCGCCGCGATCCTCCTCGCCGCCGTAGCCATCACCGCGTTCCTGTTGACGCGCAAGCCGGCGCCGACCGTCTACGTGGCGGTGCTCAAGCCGGAGGTCGCGGGTCACCGCCAACATCCAGGCCGCGCTGCTCCGCACCGTCGCCGCCCTCGAGGGCTTGGCCGCGCTCAGCCCGTCTCAGGTCAACCCGGTGGAGGGCTCCCCCATGGCGGTGGCCCGGGCGGTGGCCGCCGGCGAGGTCGTAACCTCGCGGGCCGACTGCGCCGGCGAGCTCTGCCAGGTGAGCCTGCAGCGCCTGGGTGGAAAGGACGGACGGGTGCTGTGGACCGAAGCTCTGGAGGTGCTCTCTTCACGCCCCCGGCTGTTCGCCGACGCCGTCGCCGCCACACTCCGGCAGGGCTACGGCGACCGGCGGTTGCGCGTTCCGCGGCTGGAGCTGGAGATCCCGGAGAAGGACTACCAGACCTTTCTCGATCTGCGGCTGAGGGTCAACCGGGAAGGCGCCAGCGATGAAGTCCTGGCGCGCCTGGAAGAGCTCCGGAAGAGCGCCCCGTCCTTCGTCGAAGCCTATGCCCTGGAGGGGAAGGTCGCCGGTCGCCGATACAGTGAAACGGGCGAGACCCGCTATCTCGAGCGTGGCCTCGCCGTGGTTCAGGACGCGATCCGGATCGCGCCGGGGGACCCTCGGCCCCTCGATGCCCGTTTCGAGCTGGAGCTGTCGGCGGGACATCTCGACGAGGCCGAAGCCGCTCTCGCCAGCCTGGAGCGGATCGATCCGGCCGGAAGCCTCCTCCTGCGGGGCCGGCTCGCCGAGCGGCGGGGCCGGCCCGCTGAGGCCCTGGAGCTGATGCGGGCCGCCGTCCGCCTCCAGCCTTCCTGGACGAACCTGCTCCTCCTGGCCAATGTCGAGTACCGCCAGAACCGCATCGACGACGCGCGGCGGCACGCGGAGGAGCTCCTGGCCCGGTCGCCCGGGAACGTCGGAGGCCTCACGATGCTGGTCCAGATCGAGCTGCTGCGAAATCCCGAGCGCGCCGTGGCGCTGCTGCGGGAGGCCGTGAAGAGCGATCCTGGTATCGGGTCACTGACCAACCTCGGAGCCAACCTCCTGTTCCTGCGCCGCTATGGCGAAGCCGAGACCGTCCTCCGGCAGGCCCTGGCCCTCCAGCCAGGCGATCCGTCGGCCGCTCTCAACCTCGCGGATTGCCTGACCCTCCTGGGCCGGCCGGCGGAAGCCCGAAAGCTCTATGCCGGCGTCGCGGAGTCCGCCTCCCGCCATGCCACTCCCGGCGACTGGAGCATGCTCGCCGTCCAGGCCCAGGCCTTCGCTCATCTCGGCGAAACCGAGAAGAGCTTGGCGGCGATCCAGCAGGCCCTGCGGCTGACTCCCGACAACGGCCTGCTCTCCTACCAGGCCGCGGTCGTATACGTCCTCATCGGCGACCGCGGCTCCGCCCTCTTCCATGCCAGGAAGGCCGCGGCGCAGAAAGTCGACGCCAACTGGTTCGCCTTCCCCTTTTTCGACCCTCTGCGCAATGAGCCCGCTTTCCAGGCCTTGACCCGCACCCGTTAGGGGATGAGCGGGGTACTAGGTGATCGGGTCCGGGGTCACCACGATCGTGGGGTCCTCGCTATGCGGCTTAAGGTTGCTGCCGGTTACCACAATGTCATAGTTGAAGGAGGTCAATTTCACGTCGTGAGTCAAGAATCTGATCAGAAACTGGTTCGGTGACCCCGACTCCAGTGTGACTGGAGAAGAGGCAGGTAGGATCAGCGGCATTCGAATAGAAAAGTTATCCGTCGTGACGATGCCGTCCAGCACGAAGTTCCAGGATACCGTCCAGGTCGGGAGGGGATCAAGCGGTCCCGGCCCGACGATGGCGATGGGAGGGACCCGGCAGCTTAACCCGAGGGGATCTTTGGAAGAAGAGGAAACGATCACCGATACAGCGATCTGGTTACTCTCTTTAGAGTATGCCAAGCCCGGAAACGTCAGTGAGACTATCTCTGCCGTCACTGCATTGTTCGTCGTTTGCTCCATGATGGCTGGCATTGTCATACCTCCTGTAATAAAGATTTTTAATAGCGACCGGAGATAGATTGAGCAAGGACCATACCACTCTCCGGCGCGCAGCATTCTCCCAGGAGATCGTGACAGATTTGTGGAATGACCGCCTCTCAACGATGGCGGTCCGCCCCAGGGCGGACTGTGCCGTGATCCGGAGGCGGGTGCCTTCGTGGAATGGCAGACCGGGGAGTCAGGACCCGCGGTCAGCCGACGAGGCCGTGTCCGAAGTCGAAGAGGTAGTCGTGACGCCGCGCCGCGCTGGTTGCGAATTGGATCACGTTCTCACGGGTCGCGGTACGGTGAAAGACATTCTGGAGCTGCCGTTCGGAGTATGAGCGACGAGCACGTATCGCTTTCTGATCAGAACCAGAGCATCCAGGCTCCCGTCCCGGCGAGAAGCGAGCAGAAGCAGAAGACGAAGAGCATCTCGAGGTTTTAGTGAAGGCAGCGAGGGCTGTCAATCACAGGGCCCCGGCACAGGGAGCAGAGCCGGCCGGAAATTCGGCGGCCGGCTCGACGGTTGCCAGAAGACAATGAGTGAGACGAGCGAAGAGACCGGCGGGAGCGGCGAGGCGCCGCTACGGCAGGCGCTGCGTGGCGTGCCGCTGCTGGCCGACCTGGCGGAGGCGGAGATCGACTGGCTCGCCAAGAACGCCGAAGAGATGCATCTGGCCGACGGCGAGGTGATCTCTCGCGAGGGGGAGCCCGCCGAGCGGATGTCGATCGTCCTCGCGGGCGAGCTGCGGGGGCGGAGCGAGAAAGGCCCCGGGGCCACCCGCACTTTCATTGCCCAGGCCGGCGAGATCACCGGCCTGCTCCCCTTCTCGCGCATGCGGCAGTGGGGGGCCACCATCCGCGCCGCCGGCCCGACCCGCGTCGCCGCGATCTCGTCGGCCCACTTCGAAGAGATGCTGAAGCGCATCCCCGTGCTGGAGCCGCGGCTGATCGGCCTGATGACCGACCGGACGCGCGAAACCACCCGCGTCGAGCAGCAGAACGAGAAGCTCCTCGCGCTCGGCAAGCTGTCCGCGGGGCTGGCGCACGAGCTCAACAACCCCGCCTCGGCGATGGGCCGCGCGGTCTCCGAGCTCCGTCACCGCCTCGCCGCCCTGCCGGCGCTGACCGCGGCGCTGATCCGCCAGGGGGTCGAGCCCGCCCAGATGGACGCTCTCTGCCGGCTGCACGAAACCTCCGGGCAGGGCGCCGGCCTGGGGGGCGCCGCGATGCTCGATCCGCTGGCCCAGGCGGATCGCGAGAGCGAGCTCAGCGACTGGCTGGAGGAACGGCGGGTGGCCGGCGCCTGGCGGCTCGCCCCCACCTTCGTGGCCACCGGGATGACCGCCGGCGACCTCGAGCGCTTCGTGGCGGGGGTTCCCGCCGCCGTCCTGCCGGCGGCGATCCCGTGGGTGGAGACCGGCATCGCCCTCCACCTGCTGCTGGGTGAGATGGAGAACTCGGCGCGCCGGATCTCCGACCTCGTCGGCTCGGTCAAGGAGTACTCGCACATGGATCGCGAGCTGACCGAGAAAGCGGAGACCGATCTCCACCGCGCCCTCGACAGCACCCTCACCATGCTCGGCCACAAGGCGAAGGCCAAGGGGGTGAAGGTGATCCGCGAGTACGATCCGGAGCTGCCCGCCGTGCCGGCCTTCGCCGGCGAGCTCAATCAGGTGTGGACCAACCTGCTCGACAACGCGCTCGACGCCGTCGCCCCCGGCGGGCGGGTGACCGTTCGCACCCGCCGCATCGACCACCAGGCCGAGGTGGTGATCGGCGACGACGGCCCCGGCATCCCCGCCGAGCTGCTGGGGAGGATCTGGGAGCCTTTCTTCACCACCAAGCCGATGGGGGAGGGCTCCGGGCTGGGTCTCGACATCGCCCGCCGCATCGTGGTCGGCCGGCACGGCGGCGAGATGAGGCTTGAATCGCGCCCCGGCGATACCCGCTTCCTGGTCAGCCTGCCGCTCGGCGACCGCCCGCCTACTTGAGGAGCGAGGCTAGGCTCCGGAGAGGAGAGAGTCAACCCGCGTCAACGGGTCGTGGTGCGGTGAAAAACCATTCTGGAGCTGCCGTTCGGGATGTGAGCGACGAGCATGTACCGCTTCCTGATCGAAAACCAGAGCACCCCATGGGTCTTGATCTCAGGAAGGACGGCGTGGAGGCGATGTGGCGAAGCCCGTGGCTCCGCCACATCCGTTACCGCTCTAGACGCAATCGACCGTGCACGCGATGCCGCAGGAGCCGCAATACGTGTACTGGGTAAAGCAGTCAGGGGTTCTGGTGTTACACCCTTGCAGGGTCGCGGCGCCGGCGACGGTGGCCATGCGGCTCTCGTCCAAGCTCCGCAGGGTTTCCTTGTGGAGGGTCAGTTTCTGGACGCGGCTCTTCTTCATTGGTGATACCTCTCCTTGGAGTGCGCCTCCCAAGATTGGGGAAAGCTCGCGGAGTGTATCATCTGTATTGCTGCATGGCTATATTTATTGCGCGCCTCTGAGCCTGTCGTCCAGGTCCACCGCGGCCCGCAGCAGTGACTTCATGTTCAGTCCTTACCGGGCGTCGTCGACGACGTCAGATGATCGATCAGGCCCTTGCCGGTGACGGAGCGCGAGTACGAGTCCGCGGCCACCGCGAACCAGGCTACCGGCCCAAACGCCGCCCTGGCCAGCAATCCGATCGCGGCGTGGGCCAGGCCCCCCTTGATGTCGCCGTCCATTATCAAGCTGGTGCCCGGCAGGATTCTCTCGCCCACCAGCTTCACACCGTTCTCCACCACTTGGTTTGCCATGTCCTCTCTCCTTCCCTGAGAACGCGGTATATCTTTTGAGTAATTATACCACTCGAAACAGAGGGCTTTCCGCCCTTGCTTCCATATTTTCAAGCGGTGTACGCTCCGGGAGCGGAGACCTTCAGTGAAGGAAGGAGGAAAGATGAGCAGATTCACCCGGCGATCTCTTCTGAGAACCGCGCTGGCGGGTACAGCGGGCTCCTTGCTGCCAGGGCCGGCGTCGGCCGGGCACGGCGCCCGGGTGCCAGAGCAGTGGGACCATCGGGCGGACGTCGTCGTCGTCGGCACCGGAGGCGCGGCATGTGCCGCGGCTGCCGCCGCCATGGACGCGGGTGCCTCGGTCATCATGCTGGAGGCGGCGGAGGCGGCGGGAGGCACGACGCGGCGCTCCGGTGGCGCCTTCTGGATCCCCAACAACTCCCTCATGCGCGCCCGGGGCTTCACGGACCCGCGGGAGGATGCCCTCAAGCTGATGGCGCGCCTGGCCTACCCCACGCTCTACGATCCGGCTCAGCCGCGCCTCGGATTGCCGCGGCTCCAGTACCGGTTGCTCGCGGCCTTCTATGACCAGGCGTCGCCCGCGATCGACCGGCTGATCCAGTTGGGCGCGCTCGATCCCATCATCCTGCCCAACTACGGCTACTCGCCCAACCCGGTCACAGATCCGGACTACTTCGCGGAGCTGCCCGAGAACAAGGCCCCCTATGGGCGCGTGCTCACGGCGAAGTCCCCCCCGGGCTCCATCGAGTTCCCCGGCCTCTATCTGTCGGAAGGCATGCTGGCGCACCTGCGGAGCCGTGACGTGCCGATCCTCCTCGGGCACCGGGTGACGCAGGCCGTCCAGAACGGGGCCGGAGCGGTGATGGGCGTCGAGGCGGAGCACGACGGCCGCCCCCGGTTCATCCGCGGGCGGCGCGGGGTGATCTTCGCTTCGGGAGGCTTCGCGCACGATCGGGACAAGCTGCGCTCCCACCTGCGGGGTCCCATCTTTGGCAGTTGCAGCGTCACCACGAGCGACGGCGCCTTCGTGGACATCGGCGGCCAGGCGGGCGCCGAGCTCGGCAACCTCTCCAACGGCTTCTACTACCAGGCCTCGCTCGAGGACGCGGCGGCCCATGAGGGCTACGTGGTCCGGCCGGACGCGCACGTGTTCTTCCCGTACGGGGACAGCACGATCCTGGTGAACAAGTACGGCCAGCGGGTGGTGAACGAGAAGTCGCCGTACCACGTGCGGACCCAGAGCCACTTCCACTGGCGTCAAACCGAGTATCCGCACCTGGTGCAGCTCATGATCTGGGATCAGTGGACGGCGAACGAGCCCACGCCATGGCCGTGGCGCGGCATCGTCCCCTTCCCGGGACAGGCGTCCCCGCTCGTGATCCAGGCCGCGACGCTCGAGGAGCTCGCGCAGCGGGTCAGCGCGCGGCTGGACGCGCTGCGCGGCGCGCGCTTCCTGAGCAGCGCCATCGTCCCCTGGGTACGCCTGGCGGCGGACTTCGTCCCCTCCCTGCGCGCCACCATCCAGCGCTTCAACACGTTCGCCGCCAGCGGCGTGGATGCCGATTTCCACCGCGGCGAGACGCCCGTGGAGCAGGCCTGGCAGGGGCCGACGCGCAGCACCACCGGCAACCGGACGATGTACCCGCTGACGCTGGAAGGACCCTACTACTGCGCGATCCTCGGCCCCGCGACGCTGGACACGTGCGGTGGCCCGGTGATCGATCCGGCCGCGCGGGTGCTCCGCCCCGACGGCTTGCCCATCCCCGGCCTGTTCGGCGCCGGCAACTGCATCGCGTCCCCCACCGGCCAGGCGTACTGGGGCGCCGGAGGCACGCTGGGGCCGGCGATCACCTTCGGCTTCCTCGCCGGGCGGACCGCGGCCGCCTCCGCGCCGGTCACGGGTTAGGCTCGAAAGTGAAGGTGCCTGCCGCTCCCCCAGATCGGCAGGCACCTATTCTTTGGGCTACCTGCCGGGCCGGCCCGCTAGGGCAGGATCTCGACGTACCCGTCCGTTCCATGCACGCGGATCCGCTGCCCATCCCGGATCAGCCGGGTGGCATGCTCCACCCCCACGACGGCTGGCAAGCCGTACTCCCGCGCGATCACCGCGCCATGGGTCATCAGGCCCCCCACCTCCGTCACCAGCCCCGCGATCGCGACGAACAGGGGCGTCCAGCTGGGGTCCGTGTAGGCGGTGACCAGGATGTCGCCCGCTTCGAGATCGGCCTTCTCCATGTCCAGGATGACGCGGGCCCGCCCCTCGATGGTCCCGGCGGAAACCGGTAGGCCGACCAGCGCGCCGGTCGGGAAGCCGTCGCGTCGGTACGAGCCATTGATGCCCTCGCCGTCCGACGTGAGCACCCGGGGCGGCGTGAGCGCTTGATACGACCTGAACGCGTCCTGGCGCTGGCGGATGAGTTGCTCATCCACCTGGTTCGTGCGCACGACGTCGTGGAGCTCCTGGAACCTGAGGTAGAAGATGTCTTCCCTCTCACGAAGCACGCGGGCCTGCACGAGGCGCTCGGCTTCTTCCATCAAGGCCTGCTTGTAGACGAAATAGCGGCTGACCATGCCGTACTTCGGATATTCCCGGTACCCGGCGAAGGTCCGGACCCGATCGATCATCCGCTTCGTCTCCTCGGCCTTCTGCTGTCCGTCCGGCAAGGCTCGCAACCGCGCCAGCAGTTCCTGTTCTTTCTTCCAGGCCTCCTGCCGCCCCTGCTCGAAGCGCCGCTCGCCGGCGCCCGGCTCGAAGTTCTTGACGTTGCCGAGGATCAAGGACAGGAGCATGGTGGGGCGTTCGCTCCAGCGCGGCCTCGTGATGTCGATCTCGCCGACGCAGCGCATGCCGTACTTGTCGAGGAAGCCCCGGATGGCGGCCTCCGCCT
>Ga0193708_1000147_pt1 | contig 14388 bp, 10 predicted proteins | sample H3c1metaG_FD_160570 | JGI IMG/M metagenome (GOLD analysis project Ga0193708, IMG submission 160570) | Soil microbial communities from a riparian zone of the East river system, Colorado, United States - H3c1 | ecosystem: Environmental > Terrestrial > Soil > Riparian zone | place: USA: East River...
GCCCTGCGGTCCGCAGGCGATGGACTGTTGCGGCCCTGGTCCCGGACCACCGGGACACGCGGGTCCGCCCGAGGCCACGCAGATGATGCCGCAGGTGTGCTGGGGCCCGAAGGTAGGATGCTGACAGAAGACGCCGCAGGATTGAATCCCGCCGCACTGGGTCACTCCGCCACAGGTGACGAAGACGCAGGATTGACCGCAAGTGATATGGACGCAGGTCTGGCCACAGGTATGAACGCCGCCGCACTGGGTGTGTGGACCGCAGGTGACCTGGAAGCAGGTCTGGCCACAGGTGTGGATGCCGCCGCAGATGGTATGGCCGCCACAGGTGAAGCCGATGAGGCAGGTCTGCCCGCAGGTTTGGATGCCGTGCCAGGTGGCGCCACCGCCGCCACAGATAAAGCAAACCGACGCTGCGGTGATATGGCCAGCGGCGGCTCCAGCGGGAGGACAGCCGCCACAGGTATGGATGCCGCCACAGACCGAGGGTCCGCCGGCGGTTGCAGCTCCGCCGCCACAGAGATCCTGGGTCAGGGGGCCGTGCATGAATTGGGTAAAAGGATTCACTATTCATCCCCTTTGAGAAAAAACGTTGCCGAAGCGAGAGGAGATCGTGCGGGGAGTATCGGGAAATGCAACCCTGGCGGCGGAGGGCGGGCCGAGACCCGCACACCCTGGCCTCGCCGGGGAAAGAAAGGTGGAGTGCTCTGGTATGCCTGGGCTCGCCGTCGCATCGTCAATCAGTCATTTCAGAGCTTACATCCAGGCTTGTACGGCGTCAACGCCGAAGCCGCGAGGACATGCCGTGCCGAATCAATCGTCCGCACCTCTTTCGATGATGTTGGTCGGCGCTCACGCTCCTGGAGCGTCATCCAGTCAGGCGCCGGCGCGCCTCCGTTCGTTACCCGAAGTCTTCCTGAGGCAGGGCGATTCAGTCCGGCTGGCCTTGCTCCACGCTCAAAGGCGTGCGAGGCACTCCTCGATGGCATCCCCGACCGTCTTGGTGGCTTTCCTGCCCACGCCTGCCTGTCGGGCGTGGGCACGCCAGCGGGCCGCGGCCGAGGCGACTTCGTCGAGAATCGTCTGGGCGTCGCGGCTCGATAGACCCGCTGGACCCGCCAACTTCAAAAGGTGGCTGCGCCCGGGTGTCCGGCCTTCTCCATCGACGGTCATCGTGTGCTCACCGCCGGGGCCGGGCGAGAAAACGAGATCGTAGGCCGGCGCCAGCTCCCAGGTGCCTTCATCGGTCAACCGGAAAGCGAAGTTCTTCACGTGGTCGTCACGGTTGTGCGTCAGTACGTTGAACACCATCCGGCGGTAGCACTCCAGGACGTCCTGGTGATTTCTGGTCAAGATCCGCGTCACCTCCAGGAGCTGCCGGTAGTCGCAGCTCGGGATGCGGAAGTTGGACTGGATGAGATTGCCGAGGTGTGCACGTGATAACGGTGATTGCCCTGGCGGTCGAACCGCTCTACCCCGAAGAACCGCTCTCTCTGAGGTGTCTCGAAGAGACGCGTGGGCGGCATCGCGAGGCCGGCGTCTTTCGCCATCAGGGAGTAGGCCAGCTCCCCCGGGACCGGCGTCCGGCGAGTCTTGCCGGGTCTGAAACTTGACGATCCAATGGGTGTAGCCCGGTGGCAGGTCGTCCTCACCCGAGAGAATCGAATCTCCGCAGACTCCGACCAGCACCTTCGACCGCGCACCCCCGGGGCTGCCACCGGCGCGTAGAAGCTGCGGCAGCACCTCCCCCGCGGTGCCTTCAATCACCTGCTGGGAAGCGCGTGCCATCTCGTGCAGGTCGAGGATCCGTGCCTGATCATTTCCGGGAACGACCGGCGGGTGATAGGTGAGCGCTCCCATGGTCCGGGCCGAAGGCTGAATCGCGGTGTTCGATGAGGCCCGGCTGCGGCGGCAGCTTGAACGGAGACAGCCACAGGGGATCGCGCAGGAAGGCCGGATCGTACTCGAAATAGACTTGCAGGCTGGCCGGCCGCGGTCCCGCTTCCGCCAACTGGCCGACGATGCGCTCCTCGTCCGGTTCACGGGTGAGGCGCACCTCCAGCTTCTTCATATCCGACCCCGCTTGCGCGTGGGCCCCTTCTCGCCGGCCTCCAGCTCAGCCAGCGACGACGCCCGAGGCCCCTAGAAAAGGGTGTCGAAGTCATCCAGCCGGTTCAGGGCAAAGGCGAGATCGAGCAGGTTCTGGAGCGACACCCTGCCCGACTCCTCGAAGCGCCGCAACGAGGCCAGGCTGACCCCCGACCGTTGGGCCAGAGTGGCCTGCTTCCACCCTCTGGCCAGCCGCAACTCTTTGACCCGGGTGGCAAGGGTCCTGCTGACGTTCTCAGGCGTCTCCAATGAAAAACCGTTCATGGCGCCGTCTCCCCAGGGCGCGAGCCCCTCAACAACCGCTAGTATAGTAGCGATAGATAGATATTGCGAAGAGAACCGCCTAAATATTAGCTGCTGTACGATGTTCTCGAAGTGCCACCAGAGGGCGGAATTTATCCAGCCTGTGGTGTCAACCAAACCTCTACACACACATCTCAGCTTCAGTTCTGGCGCTTCCGGAACGATCTGGGATTCGCCCTGAAAGGGTGGCATTTGATTAGCCTGGTGCTTTAGCGCCAAGTTGGAAGCCTCCCAATCCCCACCCGCCCTGAAGGGGCGGAACCCAACTCTTCCCAGACCGAGGATCGCCGCTGAAAGGCACCGCCCCCTCGTGGCGGATATGAGAATGGGGCCTCCCTACCTGGCGCTGAAGCGCCAAGCTAATCATGTCGCCCCTACAGGGCGAGGTGGGAATTGGCCCTGCCTGCGCAGAGGTTTGATAGAAGCTCTTTTCGTCTGGTACCCCTCTGGTCGACCCATTGACGGCTCGACATAAATCTACTAAATTTTGCGAATACCGAGAACCGGAAAGGAGATTGAGATGAAGAAGCTGTTGAGATGCGCTGCTCTTTTGTTTGCCTTGCTGCCCTTCTGTACTTCGTCGTCCCAGGCAGTGGTTCATTACCTGACATGCGATACCTACTGCTGCTGGGGGTACGGAACACCCTCATCCCAGTGCAGCGACAATGGCTTCATCACCACATGCGGCGAGTGGTGGCAGAGGATGAGCTGCCCGTAAAGGATCAGGCCGGGTTCACAACACCCACAGCGGGAGAAAAGCCCTCCAGCAGTGCATCCAGGCCGGCATTCGCCGCGCCTGGGTGCACCCGCCCAACAGGGAAGTTTTTACAAACGCCTCGACGGTTTTGATGTCCGTTCCTGGCGTACCGCGATCAGCAGTTCGTCGACCGCCGCAATGGTCTCGGGAGCCACCGTGCCGAGCTGCTCGAAGAATCCCGGCGACCATTCCGATCCAACCGCCAGCTCTCTCTCAAGAGCCCGGACGATCAGGCGGTTCCGACTGATCCTGAGGGCTCGAGCCATGCGGTCTACTGCTTCCAGGAGAGGCTTCGGAATATGGATGCTGGTGGCCATGGCTAAGCAGCGAGGATACTCCGTTTCCGTAAAGAGATTCCGCCCCATTCCGTCGAACTGGCTGAGGTGCGCTGCTCGGAGAAAAGCTCAGGCCTTGACTTAGTCCACTCCTTAGCCCAACGTGCGTGGTGTGGCACAGATCAACATCCATGAGGCCAAGACGCACCTGTCCCGTCTGCTGCTGCGGGTAGCCGGCGGCGAGGAGATCGTGATCGCTCGCGCGGGCAAGCCGGTGGCCAAGCTCGTTCCGATCGAGCCCAAGCCGCAAAGGGTCTTCGGTCAGGACGAGGGGCTCTTCGAAGTCCCCGAAGATTTCGACGCACCCCTGCCGGGCGAGGTGCTGGCCCTCTTCGAGTCTTGAGAATCCTCCTCGACCCCCATTGCCGGTTGTGGATGCAGGCCAGAGAATCGACTGGCACTTCTCGGGTAGGAATCCTCACCGTCGACTGGCAGTTCAAGGCCTACTAGGTCAACCTGCTCTGGGCGTAGGGAAAGCAGCTCAGATCGAGACGAAATTCCTTCGAGCCGCAAGGGCATGCTCGTGCCGAATTAATCGTCTGACACCTCTTGGGGCGGCGAGCCGGAGGTCGACCACGTCTGCGCCATCCGCGGCGGCGTGCCCGTGCTGGGGGACGTCGACGGCGACGGACGCGAAGACTTCTGCCTCTTCCGCACCAACCGCTTCGACTGTGACAGCGGCCACGACTACGGCGCCGCCGAGACCGCCATCGTCTTCGGCCAGGCGGGAGATACGCCGCTGCTGGGAGATGTCGACGGCGACGGACGCGCCGACGCCTGCGTCTTCCGGCTCGACCGGTTCCTCTGCGACAGCGGCCACAACGGCGGCGCCGCCGAGACAGAGATCGCCTTCGGCGCCCCGGGCGACGAGGCCCTGCTGGGGGATGTCGACGGGGACGGGCAGGCCGAGGCCTGCGTCTACCGCGGCCTCCAGTTCCAGTGCGACACCGGCCACAACGGCGGCACGGCCGAGACCGTGATCGCCTTCGGCGCCCCCGGCGAAATACCCCTCCTCGGCGACTTCGACGGCGACGGACGGGACGACGCCTGCGCGTTCGCCGGCGGCGTCTTCCGCTGCGACACGGCCCACAACGGCGGCGCGGCCGAGGCCACCCTCACGGTCACCGGCCCGGGACGGCCGCTGATCGGGAACGTGGACGGGCTGTAGGACTCTTCAACCCCTCGCCCTCCTCTCTACGGAGCGGAGGCGACGCGGCACTGAATTCATCGTCTGGCACTCCGTGCCGGACGAGGTGCTGGCCCTCTTCCAGTCTTGAGAATCCTCCTCGACACTCACTGCTGGTGAGGATGCAGGCCAAGCCGCAGCAGTTGTCCACAGCAGCCCCTGGCACTGCTCCAAGATCGGGGGAACGAGCCCAGCCTCCCTACACAAGCCGCTGATCTTCGAACTCGGCTGCTTGAGGCGGGGATTTCGCAGGCCACCCGCAGTCGCCGCTCCGAATCGGACACAACTATCTTGCGCATTACCTAAACAGCTTCACGAGTGCTGTGTCTTTAGACACAGGGCAGGCTCGCACCGGAATTCCTCGGTGCACCAAGAGTGGCCTGACATCTTCGTTAGACCTCCGCCCTGCAGGAGAAATAACATGGCCCGTTCAAAGTCTGTGCTCGTCCTCAGCTTACTCGCCGCCGCCATCGTTCCCACCTGCATCGTGGCACAAGAGTTGCCACGCCAGATTCCGCGCGTGGTCCCGATTCTAGAGCAGAGCAACCTTGGAGAAACTCGCTTTCAACTAACCCGGAATCAGCTCGAAGGAGTCGGAATCCCTGAAGCTTCCTACCCTGGCGGTGACCGGGATGTGGCCGCCCTCTCTGAACTGGCGCTGCAGTTGACAGGAAGCGAGACTCGGGTGGATGGACTTCTTCGTACCGCGCTCGGAGAGATCGGCTTCCAAAGCACCGTTCAGTCTGACGGTACGGTCCGCGTCGAGTATGAGCTTCCCCACGCGCAAGGCTCGCTCACGCTGAATGTGGACCGCTCGAACCAGACGGCCCAGGCTGAATACCCGGCTGGGTTCATGATGACCGCTTCCGACCGGTTCCTCTTTCGCTCGCTCGCCGTGGCACTTGCCCGAAACAAGGAGGACGGCACCGCCTTCGACACTCTTCTCAGGACTTCCAATCTTTGGGGTGCGCACCCCATCGCTCGCGTCCGCCTCACCCGCATCACGGCTCCCCGGGAAAAGAGTTGGACCAATCTGTGCGGCGTCACCGCGGCATGGCTCTACCATGACGCCACCACTCATGCCCTCCTTTCGGAATACCTTCCCACAGGCCCCTCTTCCCCCTCGTGTCGTGCCCGTTGCGGCGCGGGATGCAACGCAATTATCGGAACCAGTGCCTGGACAGTAGATTGCGGAGGACACGATCGCTGCGTCGAAACGCATGGAGATAACACCGGGCCCAACTGCGGCAACGAGTTCACGGCTGCTTCGGATGATTACCTGTTTGCTTCGAACTGCAACTTGACGGGCTGGTAGAGCCCCTGAGCCTCTCCCAGGGACCAAGACGGCCCGGGCGGGCGATCATCCCGCCCGGGTTCATGGTCGTTGGGATTTTTCAGCATTGATACCGGCCGGAGTGCGCCGCCGCACGAATCGTCGTGGCACTTCTTTGGTTGCGTGAAGCGCCAACAAGTGAATCTCGCGCTGGTAAGGAGATTCTGTGAACTGGATGGCATGTGCCAAGTATCTTAGGCGCTTTATACGAGGCGGTCTGAGGGCCTACAACGGTACGGTCTCAACGGAGGTCGAAGGAGTGACTCGTGCCGGAAAGGTGCGACGGGAAGAGGTTCAGCCCAGAACCAGTACCTGTCATCCACCCCGGGCAGAGCATTCGGACAGCACCCGTTCCGGTTTCAATTTCAATGCGCTGCCCAGCGGGATTGCCCAAACAGCCCGCTAGTTATAGCTAGCCGAGCTAGGTCGCGCACGACGGGTACACTTAGCGAAATCCTGCGCCAATCAAATGAATCATCAGGGTCGACCACTGGTTCTCGGCTCACGTGCGCAATGGCACACCGACAAGATTCATACAGGTGGCCTTCAAGTCCACCCTCTGGTATGTCTTCCTCTTGGCACAGCCTAGCCACATCTTCGCCGATTCGCTGTTTATTCTCTTCTATCCAAGCTCGTACATTTGCTCTACGTTCATGGAAAGCCAACTGGACCACCTTGTAAAAACTTAAGAAAGAATAGTAAACGCTTCCACTGCTAACACCTTCTCGGTAGAGCGCCAAAGGTAGATCAAGACTATTTGAATCTCCTCCGTAGATAAAGGGGTCGAAATCATCTCTGTACAGTGTTGCACCGAGGCGACGAGACTGACGAATAGATGGAAGAAAGTGGCTGCCAGCGATTAAGGCAAATCGAGTAGTGATGGCCTGCCCAGTAGCAAAAGCAAGGACGCTCAAAAAGCGCAATGCCAGTGTGTGCTCATGATCCGCATTGCTCCGATTCTCCACAGGCACAATGAGAATGGATTCCTCTTGGTCAGTCCTATTAATCCAGCGAAGAGTCCTGCCTCGGAACTCGAACCAGCGCTCCGGCGCCTCTCCAAAACGAACTTCACACTCCACTGCGAATTCGAACTGCCCAGCGAAATGACCAAATACCTGCCGCCACTGAGTCTCAAGGTCTGGGGGCAGCAAGGCTGGAGGCTCTTCTTCCTGGATTCCTTCTCGATCAGCAAAGGAAGCTACTATGTCAGATGCAAACCATTCCGGGTCACAGAGCACGTCTGGAGGGCGCCACTTCGTGCGCCGATAAAAAAAGGGAAACCTCTGTTGCCACCTCCAGGCGGTAAACGTTGTCCAATTCGTCTGTTCGTAAAAAGAAACCTCGATACTAGCGGGAAACCTCGCTGGCGACCGCTTATAAAGATCGGCGATGCAGATCAATGCAATAATACGCAGTACAAGATGAAGGGGTTTGTACGCGTGCTCTGCGGAGTCTGCTACAAAGTCCCATCTCTCTTCTTGTTCTGTTCTGCGCCCAATAATCTCATGAACTTCTCCAAACAACTGGGTGAAGTAATGTCCTCCCTCTCGCCACACGGGCTCGGCACGGTGCCACTGACGGCTTGAACTATGCTCCCAACCTGAGATTATATCTACAGAATTAAGGAGCGCGTGTTTCGCAGCCTCCCAGGTCGGTGGACCAGGTTCTGCGGCTAGGGCAGCCTGTAGAACAGAGAAGAGAATCGCTACGCGTTCCGAGCCTCCGTGTTCAGGCACGCGCAACTTGTCGCATGTCTCCTTGAGCAACTGAGCCCACGTGCTACTCGCTTCTATTCCCCGCCAAGAGGGCGTGGAGGTGATTCGAATCAGATCCTCGATCCGCCCACCAGATGCAAGATGATTCAGGGCCTCGTCGAGACGTTCTCGGATGTCCGGCTGGACTTCCAAAGGTCCGCTCTGCGGGTGGCGCATGAAGATACTCGGCATAGCAGTTCTCAGATCCCCCAAAGTCTCATCTTGGGCGACTACACAAGAATCAGACAAAGATGGCACCGCACCCGACCTCTTGTGAGACAAGATATTACTCCGGCCAGGACTTCCAGGGCGAGAAACTCGACCTTAGGGCAGCGTGCTCGCTCAGACCTGCAGGTAACGAAAAGTTCCAGGGGAACGGCCCCGCTCCCGTCCCCTGGTAAAGGTACTTCAGTTGTCAAAGAGCACACGCCGTCGGTCGGGGGAAAGCCCCGGACCGGCCTCGACGCCTCACATGACGGCGGAGTCCCTGAATCTGGAAGAGCTCCCCAGTCCTCTCGACGGCTGACTCCAGCGTTTCGAGAGGCCTCTGGACAGACGACTGCAATGCACATACAGTATTCACCAGGAAACGAGCTGTCAAGTCTCCCTGCGGGATCTTCGAAGGTCTTGGTCCGGCATCGAGGGGCTTTCGAAGGTTTCACAATGCGCCTCTTGTGGCTTGTTCCCCAAAGTTTGACTGATGTTCCCTGGGGGGAATGGGATCGGTGAGCGGGGAATGATCCGTTCCCCAGGATTCGATGGATATTCCCCTAGATGTGCATGACTCGAAGAGCCACGTGCGCGCCATTCCCCGTATCGCGGAGGACGTCTGGTCTGGGGAATGACACGTCGATGGCCGTCATGAAGCGCGCAGGGCGGGGAATGACCGGTTCCCCGGCCATCGTGAGACGCGAGAGGCGGGGAATGAGGCTGATTAGGTTACTCGCGTCCCGTTCCCTGGAGGGAATGAGTTGTCCTGAGTGGGGAATGCGGCGCGAGGCCGGACGCCGAGGCGCGAGAGGCGGGGAATGCCTCTCAGGATGTGGGGAATGCGGTCGCTGAGAGTTCTTTGACAACTGAATCGAATCATCCCACGCGGAGCGAGAGGGGGCTCGCTCCGCCGTGGGCCTGATTCCGCTCGAAAGACTGAGCCCTCGGCTCAGGCCACCGTAGCCAGCTCGTGCAGGTAGTCCACGAACGACCGCACCGCCCCATCCCACCCCATCACCTTCGGATTGGAGGACTCGATCACGAGGTATTCATCGGGGGCGTGGGCGCCGCTGCCGTGGCCGAGGCCGAAGTGGCCGGCGGGGAGCTTGAGCGGCTCGGCGGTGAAGACGTAGCCGGGATAGGAGCCGGCGTTGCGCGGCCAGAGGATCGGATCGAGCTTCGCGCGGCGGTAGACGGACATCGCGGCGCGGATCACGGAGGTGTCCGCTTCCGTGCTGGTCGGATCGTAGCCGCCGCTCGGGTTGACCTCGACGTCGCCGAAGCCGCGCTTGGCGAGGTGCGCCTTGAGGGCGGCCACGGCGCCGTCGAAGGTCATGTCGGGCACCAGGCGGAGGTCGAGCTTGGCGACGGCGCGGTGCGGGAGCACGGTCTTGCCGCCCGGCCCGGTGTAGCCGGCGACCAGCCCCTCGATGTTCACGGTGGGCGTGAACAGGAAACGCTCGAGCGAGGCGCGCCAGGGCTCGTCGTGAGCCCAGCGGTCCGCTGACAGCAGGCGCTTGGCGGTGGTCTCGTCCAGGCGCGCCGCCGCCGTGTCGAGGATCGCGCGCTGGGCAGCCGAGGGCGGGCGAACGGCCTTGGCGAAGCCCTCGATCGCCGGATCCCCGTCGGCGTCGACCAGCGTGGCGAGCGCCTGCACGAGGTGGAAGGCCGGGCTGTCGAGCCGCGCCCGGTTGCTGGAGTGAACGTCCTTCTTCGGACCCCTCCCCCACTTCTCGCCGCTCGCCACCAGTTCCAACTCGACCACCCCCTTGGCGCCGAGCGACACGGTCACGGTGCCGTCCGGGTCCTGCGACGCCGCGGGCATGAAGACGCCCGTGCAGCGCTTGAGGGCGGCGGCGACCTCGGGCCGGCGCACGACCTGATGGAAATGCGGCGAGCCGATCTCCTCCTCCCCCTCCGCCACCAGCACGAGATTGACCGGGCACTTCCGGCCGGCGCCGTGGATGGCGTGGAGAGCGGCCAGGAACGCGGCCTCCGGACCCTTCTGGTTCACCGCGCCGCGGCCCATCAGAACCTTGCCGAAGCCGGGCTTGTCGACGACCCTCGCCTCCCACGGCGGCGAGGACCACTCGGCGGGATCGACCTGCTTGACGTCGTACATGAAGTAGAGTCCGACGGTCCGCGGCGCTCCGGCGTCCAGGGTGGCGAAGACGCCGGGCTGCCCATCGGTGGGGATGCGGGTGACCTGCTGGAAGCCGGCCTCCCGCGCGAAGCGCATCATCAGCGCGCACCCCTCCTCCATCCCCCGCTTCTCGGCGGCGATCGAGGGCTGCCGCACCCATTCCTGGAGGCGCGCGATGCCCTCCGCGTGGCGCTTCACGATCTCGGCCTGAATGGCGTCGAGGCCGTCGTCGGAGCGCAGGACCTGTGGGAAAGCAAGGGCGGCCGTGGAGACGGCCGTGGCACCCAGGAAATCGCGGCGTGTGAGTGGGCTCATGCTGAGGAGTTTAGCGCGTGGGGGCACGGCCGGGAAGGCGTTCGGGCGGTGCGATGCCGCCCCTTCGGGGCGGACCCTCACTCCCCAACCCCTCTCTCCCAGCCTCCCCCCCGTCCGCCGGGAGAGAGGGGCTTTCAGGACAACGTAGCCAACTTCTCCCTCTTCTCCCGGCGGATGGGGGGGAGGCCGGGAGAAGAGGGCCGGGGTGATGAGGGCCAGCGGACCGGAAACGCGAACGCTGACTCAGCAGAACTACTGCGCCGGCACGTAGATCCCCGGCACCCCGAGCTGGGCAGCCGTCTGGTTGAGCGCCGCGAGATCCTTGCCGAGGAGCCCGGAGAGCTCGGCCTCGTAGCCGTCGAGCTCTTTCACCTGCGCGGTGAAGACCTCCCGCATCCCCTGGGTCGGAGCGCCCGCGCCTCCCTCCGACCAGTCCATCAGAGGGGCCATGCGCGAGTAGAGCTGGCTCCCCCCCCGCTGGGCCAGGACGTCGTAGACGATCTCGGCCTTGGGGTTGTGCAGGCGCGCTTCCAGATTGTCGAGCTTGTCGATCAGGCTCTTCGAAGGCTCGATCAGCGGCTTGGCCTTCTCATCCTTGGCGAGCAGCTCGTTGCGGTCGGCGAGCTGGCGGCGCACGGCGCGCAGGCGGTTGACGTCGCGGGTCAGCCGCGTGATGGCGTCGCGGATGCCGAGGGTGAAGCGGAGCTGCGCGTCGAGGTCGGCGTCGGAGGCGGCGTTGGCGGCGCGCGGATCGCGCTGGAGGGTGAACGGCGCGGTCGCGGTCTTGCCGTCCGCGGTCAGCCGCAGAGTATAGGAGCCGGGCACCGCCGCGGGTCCGATCGCCGGATAGCCCGCGTCGAGCTTGGCGTTGGGGATCATCTCGGCGCCCTCCCAGGCGAGGTTCCAGACCGCCCGCTGCACGCCGGCCTTCTTGGGGATCGCGAACTCCTCGAGCTGCTCCTTCTCCTCCTTGACGTACTCGCTGCTGCCGGTGGGCTCCTTGGCCTTGCTCGACAGGGTATTGACCACCTTGCCGGAGGCGTCCAGCACCTCCAGGGTGACGTCCCCCTTGGGCTCGTCCTTCAGCCAGTAGTAGACGCGCACGCCGCCGGGCGGGTTCTGGCCGGTCCAGTCACGGCCGCGGCCGCCGCGGTAGGTCCAGCGCGTGGCGTTCGGCACCGGATAGACGTGGAGGCCGTTGGCGGTGGCCGACGCCGGCAGCGGCTCTCGCACCACCGCGAGGTCGTCGAAGATCCACATCGAGCGGCCATGGGTGCCAAGGACGAGCTTGTCGTCCTTGACCACCAGGTCGTGCACGGCGACGGTGGGCAGGTTGAGGCGGAGCGCGTGCCAGGTGGCGCCGGCGTCGCGGGAGAAGGCGACGCCGCGCTCGGTGCCGAGGTAGAGCTGCCCCTTGCGGGCCGGATCCTCCTTGACGGAATGGAGGTAGACGTCGCGCGGGAGGCTGCCATCGAGCCGCTTCCAGGTGCGGCCGAGGTCGGTGGTGCGCCAGAGGTACGGGCGCTGATCGTCGAGCCGGTGGGCGTCGATCACCAGGTAGGCGGTGCGGGCGTCGAAGTGGGAGGGCTCGATCATGCCGGTCGTCCCCCACTCGGGGAGGCCGGGGATATTCGCCGTGACGTTGCGCCAGTTCTTGCCGCCGTCCTCGGTGACGTGGATCAGGCCGTCGTCGCTGCCGGCCCAGATCAGATCCTTCTGGACCGGCGACTCGGCGATGACGAAGACGGTGTCGTAGGTCTCGACGCCGGTGTTGTCGCCGGTGATCGGACCGCCCGCCCACTTCTGCTTCGACTTGTCGTTGCGGGTCAGGTCGGGGCTGATCACCGCCCAGGTCTGGCCGGCGTCGGCGGTGCGGAAGACGACGTTGCCGCCGTAGTAGACCACCTTCGGATCGTGCGGCGAGACGGCGATCGGCGCCGTCCACTGGAAGCGGTAGCGCATGTCCTCGCCGCCGTGCCCGGAAGGGTTCTCCGGCCAAGGGCTGACGTTGCGCTCGGCGCCGGTGCGGTCGTCGTAGCGCGAGAGGTAGCCCAGGTACTCGCCGGCGTAGACGATGTTGGGATCGGAGGGGTCGGAGACCACCCAGCCGGCCTCGCCGCCGCCGACGCCGTGGAAGTCGGTGTTGCGAATGCCGGCGCGGCTGAGCGACTCGCTCGGCCCCTGGGTGGTGCCGATGTCCTGCAGGGCGCAGGCGACGTGGAAGGGGACCCGGTTGTCCACGGCGACGTGATAGCACTGGCCGATCGGGAGCGGCGGCGCGATCCAGTTCTCGCCGCCGTTGGTGGTGAGGTAGACCCCGCCGTCGTCGCCGCCGATGATCCGCCGGGCGTCCTTGGGATCGATCCAGATGTCGTGATGGTCGCCGTGCGGCGGGCCTTCCACGTGCGTGAAGTTCTTGCCGCCGTCGATGCTCTTGAGCAGCGGCACCTGCGGGCACCAGACCTCGTCCGGGTTGGCCGGCGAGACGGTGAGGGTGGTGTAGTACCAGGCGCGCTGCCGCAGCTCGTGGCTCCCCGAGGCGAGGGTCCAGTTCTCGCCGCCGTCATCGGAGCGGAAGAGCCCCCCCTTCTCGGCTTCGATCAGCGCGTAGACGCGGCGGCCGTCCGAGGGTGCCACCGCGACGCCGATCTTCCCCCAGGTCCCCTCGGGCAGGCCGTTGCCGGTGAGCGCCTTCCAAGTATCGCCGCCGTCGCGCGAGACCCAGAGGCCGCTGCCCGGGCCGCCGCTCTTCAGGTCCCAGGGGTAGCGCCGGGCCTCCCAGAGGCCGGCGAAGACGATGTTGGGGTTCGAGGGGTCGAGCACCACCGCCGAGGCGCCGGTGTCGGCGTTCTTCTTCAGCACCTGCTTCCAGGTCCTGCCGCCGTCGGTGGTGCGGTAGACCCCGCGCTCGGGGTTGGGGCCGAAGGCGTGGCCGAGCACGGCGGCGAAGGCGATGTCGGGATTGGTGGGGTGCACGACCATCTGGCCGATCTGCCCCTCCTGCGTCCAGACGTGGTTCCAGGTCTTGCCGGCGTCGAGCGACTTGTAGATGCCGTTGCCGGGCGCCACGTTGCCGCGGATGTTGGCCTCGCCCGAGCCGACGTAGACGACGTTGGGATCGGACGGCGCGACGGCGATCGAGCCGATCGAGGAGACCGGCTGGTCGTCGAAGATCGGGCTCCAGTTGACGCCACCGTCGTTCGACTTCCAGACGCCCCCCGAGGCGGTCGCGGCGTAGTAGACGTGGGGATCGCCCGGCACGCCGGTCACCCGCGCCACCCGCCCGCCCCACGCCGGACCGACCAGCCGGTACTTGAGAGCCTTGAGCTCGGGAAGGTCCTGCAGGCCGGTCTTGGCCTCTGGAGCGGGGGCCGGTTTCGCCGGAGCGGCGAGCCCCGGGGCGACGGCAGAGATCAACATCAGGAGAGAGAACAGAGAGCAACGGAGGCCGCGCATGGACATGTGGAAGGCTCCTCGGAGAGAAGAATGTACGCCCGGGAGCTTAGCAGGCCGCGGGCAAAATGTAGGGTAGGGGCTTGTCCCCTCCCTCGCCCCGCAGGGGCGGAATTTATCCAGCCTGGGGTGTCAACCCCAGGTAGGCGGGCCAACAAATCCCAAAGCCCTTAGGGGTGGCCTATCAGGCGGGAATCAGCCACCCTTCCAGGGTTTGAATTTCGGAGACCTCCCACCTGGGGTTGACACCCCAGGCTGGATAAATCCCGCCCTACGGGCGAAAAATTGCCCGCCCCCCTACCGCTCCCGAATGCTCCCCTGGCCGAGCAACCCCTCGATCGAGGTGACCAGGGCGGGGACGAGGTGGATCTTGAGGTTGTCCGGCGTGGCGATGCGGACGGTGCGGCGGTCGGCGAGCTGCATCTCCAGGGTGACCGGCACGTCGCCGGGGTGCTCGGTCAGCAGGTCGCGCAGCTTGAGCATCTGGCTT
>Ga0193708_1000149_pt1 | contig 14323 bp, 12 predicted proteins | sample H3c1metaG_FD_160570 | JGI IMG/M metagenome (GOLD analysis project Ga0193708, IMG submission 160570) | Soil microbial communities from a riparian zone of the East river system, Colorado, United States - H3c1 | ecosystem: Environmental > Terrestrial > Soil > Riparian zone | place: USA: East River...
GCTCGAAGAAAGGATCCTTGAAACCAAGAAGCATATAACGACAAATGTTACGCCCTGGCAGAAAGTGCAGTTGAGCCGTCATCCCGACCGGCCCTATACCATGAAGTATATTGAGAACATGTGTACCAACTTCATTGAACTGCATGGCGACAGGAACGTGAAAGACGACAAAGCGATGGTTGGCGGATTTGCCCAACTGGACGGGGAAACGGTAATGATCCTGGGACAACAGAAAGGCTCAAACACCAAAACAAGGCAATTACGCAATTTTGGTATGGCAAACCCCGAGGGATACCGAAAAGCACTCAGGCTTATGAAGCTTGCCGAAAAATTCAACAAGCCGGTCATTACATTAATTGATACACCCGGCGCCTTCCCCGGCCTCGAAGCGGAAGAAAGAGGACAGGGTGAGGCCATTGCGCGCAATATTTACGAGATGATACGCCTTAAAGTACCGGTGATCTGCGTGATCATTGGCGAAGGTGCCAGTGGCGGTGCTTTGGGAATTGGCGTTGGCGACAAGGTGTTCATGATGGAAAATACCTGGTATACGGTGATCTCCCCCGAAAGCTGCAGCAGCATTTTATGGCGAAGCTGGGATAAAAAAGAAACAGCAGCCGAACAACTTCGGCTTACAGGAGATGATATGCTGAACTTTGGCCTTGTTGATGGCGTAATACCCGAGCCTTTGGGCGGCACACACTGGGATTATAAAGAAGCAGCAGAAATATTAAAAAACTACCTCCTGCCGGTAATTAAGGAACTGAAAATTATTCCACCCGAAAAAAGAATAGAGCAACGCATTGAAAAATTCGGGAAGATGGGATTCTGGGAAGAGTAATAATTGAAAGCCAAAGATCAAAAGTAAAATGTGCTCTTTTGATCTTTGGCTTTTTACTTTTGATTTTTGATTTTTTACAAACTTTCGCTACATGCTTAAAATAGGGGTTATCGGTGCCGGACATTTAGGAAAATTTCATTTAAATAACTGGGCAGTCATTAAAGATATTGAACTGGTCGGATTTTGTGATAAAGATGATGCCAATGCAAAACAGGTAAGTGAGAAATACAAATTACCACGGTTTGAAGATGTTGAAGAATTAATGGATGCCTGCGATGCTTTGGATATCGTAGCACCAACTACTTCTCATTTCGGGCTCTGCGAATCTGCCATAAAAAAAGGGAAACACGTTTTTGTTGAAAAGCCTTTGGCCCACACTATGGAGGAAGCCAAAGCCCTGGTAAAGCTGGCAAAAGAAGCGAATATAAAATTCCAGGTAGGCCATGTGGAGCGGTTCAACCCCGCCTTTCTTGCGCTTAAAGACATGCCGCTACAACCCATGTTCATCGAAGTTCACCGCCTGGCCCAGTTTAATCCACGGGGCACCGATGTAAGCGTGATACTTGACCTGATGATACACGATATCGATATCATTTTAAGTATTGTAAAAAGCAATGTGAATTATATCAGTGCAAACGGCGTGGCAGTGATGAGTGATACCCCGGATATTGCAAACGTGCGCATCGAATTTGATAACGGATGCGTGGCCAACCTTACCAGCAGCAGGATATCTATGAAGAAAATGCGGAAAATGCGCCTGTTCCAGAAAGATGCTTATATCGGCATTGATTTTTTAGAAAAGAAGACCGAGATCATCCGTTTGAATATACCCGGGGATAAAAATGTTTTTACATTCGACATTGATACAAATGCCGGTAAAAAAACAATTGCTATTGCCAACCCGGATGTAAAGGATATAAATGCAATAAAAATGGAATTGGAAGAATTCAGAGATGCCATATTAAATAATACAGACACACCGGTTAGTGTACTGGATGGTTTCCGTGCAATGGAAGTGGCGCACCAGGTTTTGGAAAAGATCGGGAAGGCCACGCATCATTAAACCCTGAAAATTATTTTTCTCACCAGAATCTCCCCCATTGAATCAACCCAGAATACATATTCGCTGGTATGCCTTAGGGGACTTTGTTGCAGCCATTCTTTCCTGGATAAGTTTTTATTTTGTAAGAAAATATATTATTGCAGAAGATTTTCTTGTTGGGCAAAAATTCTATACCGGCATCATCCTCTTCCCCATCGTATGGCTGATCGTATATTACCTCACAGGCACTTATAACCTGCTTTACCAGAAATCCAGGCTCATAGAATTCTTTAATACATTCATCTATACTTTTTTTGGCAGCATCTGCATACTTTTTTTATTCCTGCTGTATGATGCCACCGGTGATTACAATATCTATTACAAGGAATTCATATCACTCTGGGGCATACAAACCTTTTTTACTTTTTTTATCCGGTTGCTGTTTTTAAAAAAAGCAAAATCGCAGCTGAATAAAGGCACTGTCTTTTTTAATACGCTCATCATTGGCTCAAATAATAATGCCGCATCACTTTACCGGTCTATTACAGAGAATAAAGAGAAGACGGGTTACCACATACTTGGTTTTGCAAATGCAAACGGGAATACAGGATCTGCCCTTCCTGAAGCCATAAAGAACTTTGGTAATGCGGCTGATGCTGCCACGATCATCCGGGATAATAAGATCGAAGAAGTGATCATTGCGGTAGAAAAAAAAGACAGGAGCCAGCTGACAAAGATCTTACAACAACTCAGCGATAAGGATGTGAACATAAAAATAACCGCCGATACGGTTGATATCATCAGCGGTGCCGTAAAGACAAACAATGTACTCGGCATTCCATTGATCGACCTGCATTCGGGCCTCCTCCCATTATGGCAGCAGAATTTAAAAAGAATGCTGGATATCGTGGTGTCTGTATTAAGCATCATCATCCTCTTTCCTTTATTCATTTATACGGCCATCAGGGTAAAGTTATCTTCCAAAGGCCCGTTATTTTACCTCCAGGAAAGAATTGGTTATAAGGGCAAGCCCTTCATCATGATAAAATTCAGGAGTATGATGCCGGGTGCAGAATCAAACGGTCCCGAACTGAGCGCTGATAATGACCCAAGGATAACCAACTGGGGTAAGATCATGCGTAAATGGCGGCTTGATGAATTACCCCAGCTATGGAATATATTAAAAAGTGAAATGAGCCTGGTGGGCCCAAGGCCCGAAAGAAAATTCTATATTGACCAGATCGTGCAGTTACATCCCGAATATAATTACCTGCTTAAAGTAAAACCCGGGCTCAGCAGTTGGGGGATGGTAAAGTTTGGATACGCATCTACCATTGAAGAAATGATCGAACGCATGCCTTACGACCTTATGTATATCGAAAACGTTTCTCTTGCCCTTGACTTTAAGATCATGCTGCACACCATCCGCATCATCGTTTCAGGTAAGGGTAAATAATTTGTTTTTACCACAAAGAAAATACAAACAAGAACACAAAGGCCCCAAATCCATCATATAAACTAAATGATTTGATCATTCTTTGTGTTCTTCGTGCAGATCTTTGTGTCTTTGTGGTAAAAAAATACTTTGATTTGATTACTTTTGAAAAAACTACCGGTTTGAAAAGAGCAGCTGCTTTACTTATCCTACTTTATTGCCAAATTTCCGTTGTTTATTGCCAGGCACCTTACTGGCAGCAACAGGTGAATTACAAGATAGATGTAAGTCTTAATGATATTGACCATACCCTGGATGGCTATATAAAAATGGATTATTTTAATAATTCGCCGGACACCCTTTTCTTTATCTGGATACACCTGTGGCCCAATGCCTTTAAAAATGACAAGACCGCTTTTACCGACCAGGCTTTGGAGAATGGAAGTACTGCTTTCTACTTCAGCGATGCTGATAAGCGTGGCTATATCAACCGCCTCGACTTTAAAGTGAATGGCGTTACTGCAAAGACAGAAGATCATCCGCAACACCAGGATATTATTAAACTGGTCTTACCACAACCCATCCCGCCACGATCAAACGCAAAAATTGAAACGCCCTTTCATGTAAAGCTGCCGCATAATTTTTCAAGGAGCGGGCATATTGACCAGGCTTATCAAATAACCCAATGGTATCCAAAACCCGCCGTGTATGATCACAAGGGCTGGCATCCTATGCCTTATCTTGACCAGGGTGAATTCTATGCTGAATTTGGGAATTATGAAGTACAAATAACATTACCGGAAAATTATGTTCTTGCAGCAACGGGCGACCTACAGGATGAAACTGAGCAAGAATGGTTAAAGAACAGAAAAGAGGGTTTTTGGCCTCCGTTTCGAACCAAAAAATTAAAAACCCCAGAAAAAAAATTAGTGAATGAAAGCCTTCCCCCTTCTTCATCAAAAACAAAAACCATACATTATAAACAAAATAACGTGCATGATTTTGCATGGTTCGCTGATAAAACTTATTCAACCAAAACAGACACCCTCCAATTACCCTCAGGAAAAATAATTACGGTAAATATTTTTTATTATACTGAGAATAGTAATGTCTGGCAGAACAGCATCGCTATGACAAAAAGAGCAATACTTGCAAAAAGCAACTGGCTGGGTGAGTATCCATACAATGTTGTGAGCGTGGTGGACGGAGGCAATAGTGGCGGGATGGAATATCCAACCATAACCTTGCTGGAATCGGGAGGTTCTGAAAGATCCCTTGATTTTGTGATCCACCATGAAGTAGGGCATAACTGGTTCCAGGCCATCCTTGCAAGCAACGAACGCATGCACCCCTGGATGGATGAAGGCATGAATACTTATTATGACAACCGGTATATGGTACAACAATACGGGAATACAGACCCGGACCTGGTACAAACAAAAAACCAGTTTATCAGTAAAAGAATGCCTGACGATATTCAAAATATGATGTTGCGGACAGTAACAGGTATCAAAAAGGACCAACCCATCGAAACTACATCAGAAAAATTCAATATCCTGAATTATAATGTGGTGGCTTATATAAAAACAGGTGAATGGATGAAAATGCTCGAAGATGAATTGGGCAAGCCTTTATTCGACAGTTGCATGCGGGAATATTACCGTCGCTGGCATTTTAAGCATCCCTACCCGGCAGATCTGAAAAAAGCTATAGAAGATGTGAGCGGGAGAAATATGGATGCTGCTTTTTCGCTGCTGAATAAAAAAGGTGATATTAAAAACCCGGCAAAGAAAGATATTCGCTTCGCTTCTTTTTTTAGTTTTAAAGATACGGATAAGCACAATTATATTTTTGCTGCGCCGGCGGTAGGATACAATTTTTATGACGGCTTCATGCTGGGTGCGTTGCTGCATAATTATACACTGCCGCTTAACAAATTTCAATTTATAGTTGCTCCCCTCTATGGTACCAAAAGCAAACAATTCAATGGCATAGGAAGGCTGAGCTATAGCTGGTATCCCGGGAATAGTGGCCAGAAGTTTGAACTGGCTCTTGCAGGCGCTTCTTTTTCCGGTGATAACTTTACAGATTCAACCAATACCACGCATGCCCAGCGTTTTTCAAAAATAGTTCCTTCGCTTAAATTTGTTTTTGCCAACAAAAATCCAAGGAGCAGCTTTACAAAGTTCATACAATGGAAAACATTCCTTATACGTGAACAGGGCTTATTGTTTACGAGGGATACCACCAACCAGGTTGATGTTATTACCTATCCTGTTGCTTCAAGGCATATTAACCAGCTAAGACTCGTTGTACAGAATAACCGGGTGCTTTATCCTTACGAGGGGATGCTGCAGGCAGACCAGGGTGAGGGTTTTGCAAGGGTTGGCTTTACCGGCAATTATTATTTCAATTATGCAAAGTCGGGGGGAATGAACGTGCGGTTATTTGCAGGTAAATTCTTTTACTTAGGTGATAAAACATTTGTAAAACAATTTGAAACTGATCCTTACCACATGAATATGACCGGGCCAAAAGGCTACGAAGATTATACCTACAGTAATTATTTTATTGGCAGGAATGAATTTGAATATTTCGCATCACAGCAGATCATGATGAGGGATGGTGGCTTCAAAGTACGCACAGATCTTTTGAGCAACAAAATAGGCAAGACAGACGAATGGCTGGCTGCTGCTAATTTTACAAGCACTATCCCAAATGCCATAAACCCGCTTTCGGTACTGCCTTTTAAGCTGCCTCTAAAAGTATTTTTGGATATTGGCACTTATGCCGATGCCTGGAAAAAAAATGCGGCAACAGGCAGGTTTATTTACGACGCCGGCCTGCAGCTTTCCTTATTCAATAATATCGTTAACGTTTATTTACCGGTATTGTACAGTAAAGTGTATAAGGATTATATCAAATCAACCATTGTAAAGCCGAGGCTGCTGAAAAATATTTCTTTCAGCATCGATATACAAAATATCAACCTTAAAAAATTAATACCTCAAATACCTTTCTGACTTGGCTATTAGTTATGTCACATACCAGGATATCAATAAAAAAAAATGGGATGATTGTATTGACCGGGCCGGTAATGGCGTGCTGTACGCATATTCCTTTTACCTGGATACCATGTCAAAGAACTGGGATGCCCTGGTCCTTAATGATTACGAAACCGTGATGCCCCTTACCTGGAATAAGAAATACAGTATTTATTATTTATACCAGCCATCGTTCACAGCCTGCCTTGGTATATTTGGCAACCAGCTCAGTTCTGAAACCATCAATGAATTTTTAAAAGCGGTCCCGGCAAAATTCAAATACTGGGACATTTACCTCAACCCCGGTAACTTTTTTAAATTAACTGATTTTACTTTATACGAAAGGATGAATTATGTGTTATCGCTGAACGGCAGCTATGAGCATATCTATAGCCGGTACAGGGATAATATAAAACGAAATATCAAAAAAGCTGAGCAGCTTGGCCTTTTAATAAATAAAAATATTTCTGTAGCCGGGGTGATCTCAATGGCAAAAGAACAAGCACAGCATTTCGCCGATATCCCTGCTGCAGATTATAAACAGTTTGAAACGCTGTATAGCCTTCTCTACCAAAAAGAAAAAGCAACTACTTACGGAGTTTATACAAAGGAAGGGCAGTTGCTTGCGTCTGCTGTATTCTTCTTTTCGCACGGCAGGGCCTATTATATACTGGTAGGCAACCATCCCAATGGCAAGACCCTTGGCGCATCGCATGCACTGATCAATGCATTTATTAAGGACCATGCGGGGCAAAACATCAAACTTGATTTTGAAGGAAGTGATATCAGCAGCCTCGCATTTTTTTACAGTAGCTTTGGGGCTGTGGAAGAAAAATATTCTGCCATAAGACTGAACAGGTTGCCCGGGCCCTTAAAGTGGTTTAAGAAATGATCAACCGGCCAACACTCTTTTGATCCTTTCCCTTATCTCTTTTTCTGTTGGCTTACCTATCGACCTTATATCGAACCATCTCTTACCTGCATTCAAACGGAATGCAATAAGTGGATTTGAAGGTACTAAACCCATTCTTGCAAATCCCATTCTTGGAACACTAAATAACTCAGTCCCTGCAGAAAGTGTATTTAACTCTGAAGAAAATGCCATTGTTATACCATTCTGCTGCAGATAACCAATTTCTCTTTCGCCAAAATCAATACCGGGCCTGCCGTTTGGATAGGCAAAATACCTGATCCGGTGTCCAAGTAATTTTTCAAGTGCTTTTATTGATCCTGCTATCTCGTAAAAACAATTCTCGTCACTCTCATTTTTTAATATGGGGTGACTTATGGTATGGGCACCAATTGTTACTAAACCCGAGGCCTCTAACTCTTTCAACTGTTCCAAATTCATATTTTGCGGAGCTTTCTTTCCGCAATCCGTTTGCTGCCGGTAAAGTTCGATCACATTCTTTATATCCTTTACTTGCAAACATTTGAAGATCGACTGGCTTGAAAATTCATTGAGCTTAGCGGCAGGTATATCCAGGTATTTTGACAAGATGCTTTTTAATATTTCCTCATTATAGTCCCCCGTTTCCTGGAACCAGAAATTAGTGTTTGTACTGATGATCCCAGGTGATACAAATAATGAAACAGGAATATTATGTTTTTTTAAAAGCGGGAAAGTGATATTGTAAAATGAACGGTCGCCGTCATCGAAACTAATGTGGCAGTTATTCTTTATCTCTTTTTTGCTGATCAGCAATTCCTCCAGCTGTTCCAGCGACAGCAGTGTATACCTTGCTTTTAAAGCAATAATAATTTTTTCGAACAATTGGCCGTTTTCCTCTTTATGAAAGATCAACACAAAACTCTTACCCATATTTTATAAACTTATCGAAATTAAAAAACATCAAGCGGACCGATCATCATGTTGAAATGCTTAAACGCAGGCATATTTAAATAATAAAAATTAAATTCAATCAGTTTGGATCTTTTCCATCCCTTTAGCATATTATTAAAGCTATTGGAATCGCAACTAAAGAACTGTATGAAAAATACTTTGTGGAATTTAAATATCCTGCTTATTAAATCTTTCAAATCTTTTGGCTCAGCCAGGTGAATACCGCCAACATAAAAGACAGGGACTTTTATTCCGAATTTTACTTTAATTATCAATTTACCCCAAAGCCAACTTTCATTAACTTTTACCACTTTTACAGCTGAAGGAAATTGTGTTGCCTTATGTTCTTTTACCTGCTCCTCATTTATTATACAGGCATCCTGATCATTTTGTCCTGGTCTTTTTGCAAAATAAAATTGCCTCACGAAAGGAATATTGGGAATTCTTAAAAACCAGGAAGGCATTGCACTGAACTGCAGTTTATTTACAAAAGTCTTGCTGGACTTCAGGTTAGAAATGGCATACAAAAAAGCAGCGCCCTGAACTTTTAATATTTTTTTGGCTTCATTGATCATCGAGGTAAAAATATTTCTCCCCTGGTAGTCAGGATGCACTACTGACCAGCAGGTTTGATAACCAGTATACATATTACCATTTAATAAAAAATCATTCACCAGGAATGCTGTGGAACCTATGATCTTATCATTTTCTATGGCGGCAAGAAAAAAACCAGGTGCAGATGCATTGCTCTGTAAATTGGCGGCTAAATGATTTTCCGGTAACAGGTCAGGCATATTGTATACTAATTGGATCAGATGCCTTACCGCCAGGTCAATAACAGGATCATTAATATCCACTATTTTAATGGTGTAATTCATATCAACATTGAAAATAGTATAAATTCTTCACCGCAAAGAATATATGGGTTAGCCTTAAAAAAATCAATTTGTTGAAAGAAGATGTTCTGCAATAACTATGTCTACAGGCCTTGTTATCTTAAAATTATTCTCCTCTCCTTCTACCAGCTGCACTTTCAAACCAAAAGCCTCTACCACCGTTGCTTCATCGGTGTACATTTCTTTATAATCGATCTGGTAAGCAGGCAGAATAATTTTGCTATGAAAGGTCTGCGGTGTTTGTACCATTTTAATGGCACTTCGTTCCAATGCTTCATTACCATTTCCGGTGACCAGGCGCACACTGTCCTTACTGTCTATGACAGGAATGGCTGAACCTTTATCAACTGCAGTGTCATAGCAGCGATGAACCAGGTCGGCGCTTACCAGGCAACGAACCGCGTCATGCACAAATACAATGCTTTCTTCATTTACAAGTTGTAACCCATTTTGTACAGAATGAAATCTTGTTCTGCCCCCGGTTGTGATCTGGATCCGGTCATAATCAAAAAATGCATCAATGATCTCCTGCCCTGCAGCAATATATTCTTCCGGCAGTACTAAAATGATGTGAAGGTCTTTATAGGCATTTAAAAAAGTATGGAGGGTATAATATAAAACGGGTTTTCCATCCAATAACAAAAATTGTTTTGGTATCGTATTGTTCATCCGGCTTCCGCTTCCTCCTGCAACTATTACGGCAATTTTTTTCATATCCTTTATATTGTCATTCCGAACGCAGCGAGGAATCTTTATAAATACCAATATGACTCATCCCGTTACTGCTTCTCATACCCCGGTACATGCCTGCACTGTTAAAGACCATTGCAGTATTTCCCTGTGCATCCACGCCGATCATTCCTCCTTCGCCGTCCATCTTCATTAATTTTACATTTACCACCTCGTTCATGGCTTCCTGCAGGCTCATACCCTTATACTCCATTAAACAACTTACATCATAAGCAGCGACAGCTTTTATAAAAGGCTCGCCATGCCCGGTACAGCTTATTGCACAGGTTTTATTATTGGCATAAGTGCCTGCCCCTATCAACGGGCTATCACCGATCCTGCCGTATTTTTTATTCGTCATGCCACCGGTACTCGTTGCGGCAGCAATATTGCCTTTCTGGTCGCAGGCAACAGCGCCAACAGTCCCAAACTTCTTATCCTTCATTAATTCTTCAAGTCCCTGGTGCGTATGGTCCAATGAATAATTATCGCTGTCCCTGATCTCCTTCCACTGCTCGTAACGAAACTGTGAGAAAAAATATTCATCGGGCTCTAACTTAAGTCCCTGTTTGATCGCAAAGTCATTGGCGCCCTTACCGCTTAAAAAAACATGGTTGCTGTTGTGCATCACTTCAGCCGCAAGTTCTATCGGGTTACGTATGTTCCTGATACCGGCAACTGCACCTGCAGCCAGGTCTTTACCGTTCATGATAGCAGCATCCATTTCCTGCACGCCTTTTTTTGTAAATACTGATCCCCTTCCTGCATTGAACAAGAGATTATCTTCCAGCACAACAATAGCAGCCTTGACTGCATTGGCAGCCGTGCCGCCTTCTTTCAATACGGCATAGCCGATCTCAAGGGACTCTTCCAGCCCTTTTACATAAGCTGCCTCAAGCTCCGTGGTCAGGTCTTCCTTTAATATGGTGCCGGCGCCTCCATGAATTACCAGTGAAAATTGCTGCATACGTGTTATTGGGTATTTATTGATAGCTCAAAAATATCTAATTTACCATCACAAAGCTTCTACAATTTTCTGCAAATGCTTAAACGTAAGTTAACACAAAGTGATCTTCTTTTAATAATTGTAAATCTCATCCCGGTTTATGGCGTTTGGTTTGAAGGATGGAATGCAGCGCAGGTTTTTTTGGTCTATTGCCTCGAGACCGTGATCATCGGCCTGTTCAACGTTGTAAAAATGGCCTGCGTCACGTTGTTTGTAAAAAGCAGGGATAACTGGCAAAATGGTGCCAGCAATACTTTACAAAGCGGGTGGTTCTTTATTTTCTTTTTCATTGTACACTATGGTCTTTTTGTTTTTATACAGACCCAGATATTCTTCGGCGTAAGCGAACTGGTAAAAAGCAATTCGCTGTGGGGCAAGTATAAAGGGATACCGCAAGCCCTGGGAAATGAGGGTCAATTACTATTGATCATCTTTATTGCTTACTACACTTTAGATAACCTGTTCAATTTCTTTTTATCAGGAGAATATAAGATCATTTCTATGAGCAGGCTGATGTTCCAGCCTTATGGAAGGATCTTTGTTCAGCAATTCGTGGTGATACTGGGAAGCATGTTCCTTGGCTTTGGCGCCGGAAAAGTATTCATCGCGATACTGGTAGCCGCTAAAATATTCTTTGAAGTGTATGTGAATTTTGACCGGCTGGTATTACTGGCGGAGAAAAAACAAAGGCTAAAAAATGATCGAGACGTCATTACGAGGGAGGAACGACCGAAATAATTCTAATTGGTATCAGTTTCTGTCAATGTTTCGACAAGCTCAACATGACAGAACAGGTTCAGAACGAATCAATTCAGTAGCAACTTGCACTCCTGCACGAGCTTTTCTTTATCAATGGCTACTGTTCCTACTTCTTCGCAAACCAGTCCCCCGGCTATATTCGACATGTCAGCCATTAGCCGGGCATCACGCTCTGCGGCAAATACCAATGAAGCAACCGCTATTACCGTATCGCCTGCACCGCTCACATCTGCAATGCTGCGGATATGAGTAGGAATGATGGCTGCATTATTATCCTGCTGGTAAAAAACGCCCTTCTCTGATAAAGTAATAAGTGATATTTGATGCCCCAGTTTATCCTTCAGTAAAAGATGCATGTCTTTAAGCGCATCCAGGCTTACGGAATCGGATAAGATATTCAATCCATCCCTGATCTCTTTAAGATTTGGTTTAAAAATATCAACCCCCCTGTAGGCAAAAAAATTCTTTCTCTTGGGGTCAACAGCAGTTATGATATTGTGCTTTTTAGATAAAGCAATTACCTTTTCAATTGTATTTTCTGTAAGAACGCCTTTGTTATAGTCCTCCAGTATCACCACATCCGGTTTTTCTGCAGCAATAAAATCCTCAAAAGCTTTTAACAGCCTTTCCTCATCTTCTTTTACCATATCAGCTGTCACCTCTGCATCAAGGCGCATCATGTGCTGGTTACGGCTGATGATGCGTATCTTATTTGTGGTAATGCGATGCCCGCTTTGAACCAGGTATTTTGTACCAATATTATTTTGCTGCAATAATTTTGTAAGCTGTTCTCCATCCTCATCTTTTCCCAATACGCTGATCATACTTACATTGGCGCCCAGGGAACGAACATTCAGCGCAACATTTCCTGCACCACCAATGCGCTGCTCTTTTCTGCTTACTGCAACAACAGGAACGGGAGCTTCAGGAGATATGCGGTCAACCTTGCCCCACCAATAAGTATCCAGCATCACATCACCAATGACCGCAACTTTTAATTGAGTGAAATGCTGAAACAATTTATCAAAATCCTTACCCGGCATAGATGATCAATCTTTTTTCTGGTTAGCAACGGAGATAAAATAAATAGGAATTCCCAGCAACACAATACCAAGGCCGATACCGGCATACAACGGTTTCATGATGATAAGGAAAACACAAAATGTCAAAGCCAGTATGATATAGATAGCAGGCAGAACAGGATAGCCAAATGCCTTGTAAGGTCTTTCTGCTTCGGGCCTGCTTTTACGCAATTTGAAAATACCAATGATGGTGATCGCATAGAAAAGCACTACTACGAAAGAGATCATATCGAGCAGGTCGCCATACTTACCGCTGAGGCAAAGTATGGATGCCATTATGCACTGTGCCCACAAAGCATATTCAGGAACTGCATATTTATTAAGTGATGCCGCTTTTTTAAAGAACAGACCGTCTTTTGCCATTGCATTGTAAACCCTTGCACCGGCCAATATCAACCCGTTATTACAGCCAAAAGTAGAGATCATGATCATAACTGCAATAACAATGGTTCCTGCATTTCCAAAAATGGCATTGGAGGCAGTAACAGCAACCCTGTCATTCTCTGCAAATGCGATCTCATTCATCGGTAAAACGGATACATACATTAAATTGGTAGCTACATAAATTATGGTAACGATCAATGTTCCTAAAAAAAGAGCCAGCCCAATATTACGTTTTGGATTTTTTACTTCCCCTGCAATGAATGTTACATTGTTCCAGGCATCACTGCTAAAGATAGAACCCACCATGGAAGCAGCAATGGCGCCTACCATACCCATTCCTATAATGTCATACCAGGACTTTGTGTTCCCGTTCCACCCCTTCATTGAAAAAGCATCAGCCCAGTTGGCATTCCATATCTCTGCTTTGGCGGCCAGTATGAACCCGAAAACGATCAATCCGAATAAGCTGAGTAATTTGGTGGCTGTAAAAACCGTCTGGATGATCTTACCATTTTTTATTCCTTTCGAATTAATATAGGTCAGCAATATGATCAATACGATCGCTACGAGCTGCGCTGCGGATATCTCCACAAAACCCAGGTCCATTAAAATATTTTTTTCGCTTAACGCAGGTATAAGGTATGCGGCGAATTTACTGAAGGCAACACCCACAGCAGCAATGGTTGCGGTTTGAATAACGGTAAAAAAGCTCCAGCCGTATAAGAAGCCGGCCAGTGGATTAAAAGCCTCCTTTAAATATACATACTGCCCGCCCGCCTTTGGAAACATAGCGCTAAGCTCGCCATAACTGAGTGCGGCGGTCAGGGTCATGAACCCGGTGATCACCCAAACGGCGATCAGCCAGCCTGCGCTGCCTACGTTACGGGTAATATCGGCGCTTACAATAAAAATACCGGACCCGATCATGGAGCCGGCAACGATCATGGTGGAATCCAACAGCCCAAGCGTTGGTTTGAAAGAAGCATTTTGTTCAGACATAGTTATTCCGGTTTACTTAGTAGTATATCGGAACAAGATATATAATTTGTACGAATTTATTGTTTTGCGGGGGTCTTCATTTTTTCATTCATCCCTTTTATTACATCATGGGTAATATTGAGGCTGGAATCCTTATATACCATATAATCCAGGCCGGTACCCGTAGTGAAGATGTACATGAATTTTTTTTCCTTGTTATAATCGCTCAGGAACTGCTTCAGCGTTTTCTGGATACCATCCATTATTGCAAAACTTTTTTCGCT
>Ga0193708_1000150_pt1 | contig 14294 bp, 10 predicted proteins | sample H3c1metaG_FD_160570 | JGI IMG/M metagenome (GOLD analysis project Ga0193708, IMG submission 160570) | Soil microbial communities from a riparian zone of the East river system, Colorado, United States - H3c1 | ecosystem: Environmental > Terrestrial > Soil > Riparian zone | place: USA: East River...
TGTCGCGCGAGGGCGTGCTGGCGTTGCTGACCGTGTTGCCGGCAATGGCTATCGGCGTGATGTTGCTGACGGTCGAACTGGGGCCGAACAGTGCGACGACCCTCGGGTTGCTGGGCTTTGCACTTGCCGTGCTGGCGCTGGCGACGGTGGCCTGCACGGCGATGATCTACGCCTCGCTGAAGCCGATCCCGGCGTGGCGACACGCGCTGGTGGTGCCGGTCTATCTGCTGTTCGCACTGCTGACCGGGCTGGCGCTGCTGTTCCTGCTGATGAATCTCGTCTCCCGCGGCGCCGGTGGCGCCACCGGCATGCTCGCGACCACCGCCGTCCTCGCAGCGCTGCTGGTGGCGAGCAAGTGGCTGTACTGGCGCGACATCGACCGCACGCCGCTGCCGGCCACGCGTGCCGACGCCGTCGGCCAGCCGGGGCGCGAGGTCGGCGTGTTCGAGCACCCGCATACGCAGGCCAACTACATCACCCGCGAGATGGCCTTCGTGATCGCCCGCGACCATGCACTGCGGCTGCGCATCATCGCCAGCGCGCTGGTCTTAGGGGTGCCACTGCTGGCCTGGGGCCTGGCCTTCGCCGGCGTCGGCCACGCGAGCTGGCTACTGGGTCTGGCCGCGCTCGGCACGTTGGCCGGAGCCTTCGTCGAGCGCTGGCTGTTCTTCGCGCAGGCACGGCACATGGTGAGCCTGTACTACTAGCTGTGGACTACTAGCCGGCAATCGGGCGGGTGCTCCGTACGCGCACCTGAGCCGCCCGCATGCCCATCGACTTGGACCTGTCACGGTCTCCGGTTATGATGTTCATGTAATCGTTTCCATAAGAGCATTCAGATGCTTGCGGCCTGGTGGCTGGCCGTGGTCGGCCTGCCCGTGTTCACACAATCGTTGCCGGAATCGCCGGGCGAACCCGCCGCGCTTGCGATCAGTACCGGCCGCGTATCGCTGCGCATGCCTTGCTTCTCGCTGGTCTGCGCCGATGCGGAATGGTTGCCGCCGACGCGCTATACGCAGCTACAGCGCCCCACGGTGCCCGGTACTCAGCCGCGGCTGCGGCCGAGCCGACCCTCACCGCTGGCCACGCGCCGCTATACGCAGCTGTATTCGCCGGCGTCGCGCCGCGACTGGGTCACGAACGAGGGCAGCGACTGGCGCATCGACACCGGCTACGGCTTCGAGGCGATCCGCACGCCCGACACCAGCCTGCGCCTGGAGCTGGCCACCGGCTACCGCCTGCAGCCCTACGTCGACTACGGCACGGCCGCGGTCGGGCCGATCGCGCGCGGTGGCCTGGCGCTGTCGCAAAGCTTCGGCGAACGCACGCGGCTGACCCAGCAGGTGCAGTTCGAGACCGGCCGCGCCAACACCTTCGTCCGCCAGACCATCGGCGTCGACGTCGAACTGGACCCGAAGTGGTCGCTGCGTTCCGACGTCGAAGTGCGCCACGACAGCGCCGCCGATGGCGGCAACGGCGAAACCGACACCGAAGGCTCGGTGAAGGTGCGCTACGCGTTCTGATCGCGTCGCGGCAATCCATTGCAGGCAGGCTTCAATCTTGCGGCGGCAGGAATTCCGCCGCGCCGCCGGCCAGCAGGCGCCGCGCGACGTCGATGCCGAGGGCTTCGGGGTCCGCACTGGCGCCCGTGCCCTGTGCGCGCACGATGCGGCCATCGTCGGGCGAGCCGACCAGTCCTTGCAGCGACAGGTCAACGCCGTCCAGTCGTGCCAACGCGGCGACGGGCACGTGGCAACTGCCGTGCAGCGTCCGGTTCATCGCCCGCTCGGCCTCGACGCAGGTGCGCGTCGCGGCATCGTCGAGCGCCGCGCACAGCGCCGCGATGCGCGGGTCGTCGTCGCGCGTCTCGATTGTGATCGCGCCCTGCGCCGGTGCTGGCAGCCAGGCGGGCGCGTCGAGGCGGGCGCGCACGCGCGCGGCGAAGCCGAGTCGTTGCAGGCCGGCGCAGGCGAGCACGATCGCGTCGTAGTCGCCGGCATCGAGCCGCGCCAGGCGCGTGTTGACGCTGCGGCGCAGGTCGAGCAATTGCAGGTCCGGGCGCCAGGCGCGCAGCTGCGCCTGCCTGCGCAACGACGACGTGCCGACGCGCGCCCCCGGCGGCAGCCGGTCGATCGATGGATGGGCGTTGCTGACGAAGCCGTCGGCATGATCGGCGCGGGCCAGGATCGCTGGCAGCGCGAACGGGGCGTCGAGCGTCATCGGCACGTCCTTGAGCGAATGCACGGCGCAATCGGCCTCGCCGCGCAGTATCGCCAGCTCCAACTCCTTGAGGAACAGCCCCTTGCCGCCGATCGCCGACAGCGAGCGGTCGAGCACCTCGTCGCCACGCGTCGACATCGGCACCAGCGCGACCTCGAGCCCGGGATGCGCGGCACGCAGCAGCGCAGCGACGTGCTCGCTCTGCCATAGCGCGAGCGGGCTCTTGCGGGTGGCGATGCGGAGATTCATGCCGTCATTATCGCCCCCTTTGAAAAAGGGGGCAGGCGCCTGCACAGCAGGCGACGGGGGATTTGCTTTTCGCGGGGAGCCGGACGCTACGTGGATGTCGCTTTGCCGGTTCGGCCGGCTGGCGACCTCTGCGAGGCCTGCAAGTGTGCGCCAACAGCAAATCCCCCGTCGTGCGTTACGCGCACGCCTGCCCCCTTCTGCGAAGGGGGCGACGACAGCTGCTACAAATGCTTTACCGTCTCGCGCAACTGCGCCACGCAGCGACGGCTCACTTCCAAGGGCTGCTTGCCGTGGCGCAGCACCGCATGCGTATGGCCGTCGAGCGCGCGCTTCAACTCGATGATCTCGTGCCGCGCCACCAGGCAGTTGCGATGGATGCGCACGAAGCGCTCGCCGAATTCCACTTCCAGCGAGCGCAACGATTCCTCGATCAGGTCCTCGCCGCGCGCATGGTGCACGACGACGTATTTCTCTTCGGCCTGCAGGTAATGCACGTCCTCGATCGGGATCAGGCGCAGGCTGCCGCGCAGGCGCGCGCACAGGTGCGTGCGGCGCTTGCCCGCCGCATCGTCGCTGACGTTGCGTTCGCGGCCGGCGGAAAACGCGCGGGCGCGCTCCAACGCCGCCGCCAGGCGTTCCGGGCGCACCGGCTTGACCAGGTAGTCGACCGCGGCCGCCTCGAACGCCGACAGCGCATGCGCGTCATAGGCGGTGCAGAACACCACCGCCGGGCGCGGCTCGAATGCGGCGAGATGGCGTGCGGCTTCCAGGCCGTCGATACCGGGCATGGCGATGTCCAGCAGCACCACGTCGGGAAGATGCTCGGCACAGGCATGCAGGGCCTCGCTGCCGTCGCGCGCCTCGGCCACCAGTTCGACGCCGGGCAGTTCGGACAGCAGCATGCGCAGGCGGTCGAGGGCCAGCGGCTCGTCGTCGGCGATGACAACCTTCATGCGGCGGCCTTCCTGTGTTCGATGCTCATCGGAGGGGCAGCGTCAACTCGCACCGATACTCACCATCCTGCCAGCCCGCCGCCATCCGTGCACGCGGCCCGAAGGCGTAGGCCAGCCGGTGGCCGATGCTGCGCTGCGCATGCCCGGCGCCGTGCAGGCCCGGCTCGTCGGGCTGCAGCGCGGGATTGCGCACCAGAATCGTCAGCGCCGCTTCGTCGGCGGCGAGGTCGATCGCCACAGTGCCGCCCTCGGGTAACCGCGAGATGCCGTGCAGCACTGCGTTCTCGAGCAGCGGCTGCAGCACCAGGCGCGGCATTGGCAGCGACCACGGCAAGGGCTCGGTCTTGCGCCAGGCCACCTGCAGGCGATCGCCGAGGCGCAGCTGCTCGATGGCCAGGTAGCGCTCCGAGAGCTCCAGTTCTTCGGCCAGGGTCGAGTTGCCTTCGCCGGCGCCGAGCGCGGCACGGAACAGGTCAGACAGGTCCAGCACCGCGCGCTCGGCAACCGCAGGATCGCTGCGCAACAGGCTGGCGATCATGTTCATGCTGTTGAACAGGAAATGCGGGCGGATGCGTGCCTGCAAGGCATCGGCCTCGGCGCGCGCGTTGGCGCCGACCTGCACCTCCCAGCCGTCGATGACGTAAAAGTAACGCAACGCCAGCGCGGTGATCAGCATCACGATCGCCGCCGAGCCGCTGACGAAGCGCCAGAATCCTGGCCAGGAAAGATCGGCATCGCCGAGCGCGGCAGCGAACAGCGCGTGCACGATCGCAGCGGCGATGCCCGCCACCAGCGTCGCCAGCCCCACCGCCAGCAACGCGCCGGTGCGTTGCGGTAGCAGCGACAGCGGCCGGCGCGAAACGCACAACAGCACCGACACCGCCAGCGCCAGCCACAGCGCATAGCCGCTGGCCGACAGGAAGCGGCCGAGCTCCCAGTCCTGTTCGCCATCGGGCGCCAGTGCGATGACGACCACGGCCAGTTCGGCGATCCCGAGCATCGCGCCCATCCGCGGCAGCCGGCACAGGTCCGGCAACCAGGGCTCGACCCGGCGCGGATCGCTCATGCCGGCGCGGCTGCGAAACGTCCCGACATCCAGTCGCCGAGGTCGCGGATCTCTTCCGCGCAGACCGAATGCGGCATCGGATAGCGGTGCCACTCAACGGAAAAACCGAGCTCCCGCATCCGCGCCGCGCTCAGCTCACCGGCGCCATACGGCACCACCGGATCCTGTATGCCATGCGCCATGAACACCGGCTGCGTGTTGGCGCCGACGACGAGCACCTGCGTGGCCTCGTTCGCGGCAGGCAGATACGTCGACAACCCGATCAGGCCTGCCAAGGGCTCGCGCCGACGCACCCCCGCAGCCAGTGCGATCGCGCCGCCCTGCGAAAAACCCGCCAGGAAGATGCGCGACGCCGGCGTGCCGTTCGCGACCTCGCGCGCGATCAGCGCTTCGACCTGGGCGACCGATTCGTCGACACCCGCATCGTCGGCGCGGCCCGCGCCGCCGTGATCGGCGAAGCTGACGTCGCGGATGTCGTACCAGGCGCGCATCCGCGCGCCGCCGTTGATCGTGACCGCGCGCACCGGCGCATGCGGGAAGACGAAGCGCAGCGCCGGCCAGTCGCGACGGACCAGTTCCGGCACGATCGGTGCGAAGTCGTTGCCGTCGGCACCGAGGCCGTGCAGCCACAGCACGGTGTATTGCGGCGACGCGGCGGTTTCGTGTTCGATGGTTTCGAGCAGCATGATTTCGAGCGACCTGATTTCGAGCGACCTGATTTCAAGCGACATGATGCGTCCGTGGCGGAGCCGCGGACATTATGCACAGGCGCTAAGCGGCCTGGTCGCGTGCGGCCCGCAGGGCACTGGCGCGGCGCAGCACCTCGGGCGGATCGAGTTCCTCGGGCGTGCAGAAGATGCGTCTGCGACGCAGCCACTGCCCCGGCGCGCGCGCCGAGGTCAGCGCCACGATCGGGACCGACAGCACCAGCCCCAGGATCACCGGTGCCATCCATGCCGCCATCGCCGGCGACACCATGTACGCCATCGCGCCGGCCAGCACGCCGGCGAGGGTCAAGCCGCCGTAGGCGCGCAACAGACTCGACAGCGGCAGGCTGCCGTCGTCGCGACGTTGCGTTTCCCAACCCGAATCCTTGCCGGCCAGCACTTCGGCGATGCCGCGCGACTGCACGTACATCGTCACCGGCGCCATCAAAGCCGCGAGCAGCGTTTCCAACAGCATGCTCAGGCATGCCCGCAGCGTTCCGCCGCAACCGCGGCGCAGTTCGCGATCGCTGATCGTGGCGATGTAGCCGAGCAGCTTCGGCGCCAGCAGCATCGACATGGTCAGCACGAACACCCACAGGAAGCGGTCGGAATCGCGCGCGCGCCAGAAGTCGACCGGCGAGAAGCCGGGCAGCGCGACCTGCTGCCACGACAGTCCGGATTTCTGCAGCGGGATGGCGATGCCGATCAGCATCAGCATCGCCCACATCGGTGCCGTGAAGTAGTGACCGATGCCGATCAGCAGGTGCCAACGACTGACCCAGTGCAATCCCTTCGCCGGTAGTACCGCGCCGTGCTGCAGGTTGCCCTGGCACCAGCGGCGATCGCGCACCAGCATGTCGGTCAGCGATGGCGGGCCTTCCTCGTAGCTGCCGGGCAGGCCGGGCACCATGTGCAGCGCCCAACCGCCGCGTCGCAACAAGGCGGCCTCGACGAAATCGTGGCTGAGCACGGTGCCGGCGAACGGTTTGATGCCACGCAGTTCGGGCAGCCCGGCATGCGCGGCGAACGCGGCCGTGCGGATGATCGCGTTGTGGCCCCAGTAGTTGCTTTCGGCGCCGTGCCACCAGGCAACGCCGTGCGCGATCACCGGCCCGTAGACACGGCCCGCGAACTGCTGCATGCGCGCGAACAGCGTGTTGCCGTTGACGATCACCGGCAGGGTCTGGATCAGCGCGACATCGGGATGGCGTTCCATCGCACCTGCGAGGCGGACGATGGTCTCGCCGGCCATCAGGCTGTCGGCGTCGAGGATCAGCATCTGCTGGTAGGCGTCGCCGAAGCGCCGCACCCAGTCCGCGATGTTGCCGGCCTTGCGTTCGGCGTTGTCGTCGCGGCGCCGATAGAACAGCCGTGGCGCCGGCCCGATGCGCGTGCGCAGGTCGCGAAACGCCGCTTCCTCGACAGCCGCCACGTCGGCCCGGCTGCTGTCGCTGAGCACGAAGACATCGAACTGCGGCGCCTGGCCGGTCGCTGCGACCGATTCGCACATCGCCTGCAGGCCGGCCATGAGCCGCTGCGGTTCTTCGTTGTAGATCGGCATCAGCAACGCAGTCCGCGACACCAATGCCGGCAACGGACCCTGCGACGACAGCCCGAGGCGCGGACGCCGCGGCGACATCATCAGTACGAAGCCGGCGAGCGCGCCGACGAACGATTGCACGATCCACGCGAACAGCGCCACGAACAGCACCAGCAGCAGCACTTCGAGCACGTCGATGCCGATGCCGTGCAAGACCCACCAGATCTGGTAGGCCGCGACCAGCGTCAGCAAGGCCGCGACGCCGAGCACGCAGCCGCGGCGCCAGGCCATCCCAGACGGCGTAGTCGGCAACTTGCCTGGAGGCGCCTTGGCGTCGTGCAACGACTGCGTGGGCATCGACAACGGCGATTCCGGCGGCAACAACGATGTAGTAGTGGCGGTGTCCGTCGACATCTTGCCGGCAGGCAGGCTCACGGCGTCCATCGGTACAGCCAGGTTTCCGACAACGGCGTGCCGGCGTCCTTCAACCGCGCGCGCAACTCGATGGCGTCGTCTTCCGTCGCGAATTCGAAGCTCATGCGCCAGCCACCGGTTTCCGCATTGCGATAGGCCACCGCATTGCGCGCGCTGCCGTTGGAGGCGGTCACCTCGACCTGCGGCTTGGCGTCTTCGGCCAGTTTCGCGAGGCGACCGCCGCTCAACTCGATCACGACCAGGCGCGTCTTCGGCTGCGGCGCCGCGCCGATGCGCGTGCTGGCAACGAACGCGAGCGCCGGTTGCCAGACATGATCGGCGCACCAGTGCAGGCGGTAGCGCCAGCGATATTCGCGGCCCGCCGCCAACGCCTGCCGCGGCCGCCAGAACGCGACGATGTTGTCGTGGTACTCGTCGGCGGTCGGGATCTCGACCAGATGCACCTCGCCCGCGCCCCAGTCTCCGAGTGGTTCGACCCACAGGCTCGGACGTTTCTCGTAGTCGGCTTCGAGGTCGAGATAGTCGGCATACGCCTGCTTGCGCTGCATCAGTCCGAAAGCGCGCGGACGGACATCCTGGAATCCACTGTGCTGCAAGGCCAGCGGATTGCTCAACGGACGCCAGGCCTGTTCGCCGCCCCCGGTCCACAGCGCCAGGCCGTCGGAGTCATGCACCGCCGGACGATAGTCGTCGACGCCAACGCGATCGCTGGCATCGAATTCGTACATGCTGGTCAACGGCGCGATCCCGGCGTGCGTCAGCGCGACGCGCGGGTACAGGCGCATGTCGACGTCGAACACCGTTTCCGTGCCCGGCACGATGCGGAACCGGTACGCAGCCGCGGCGCTCGGACTGTCGAGCAACGCATGCACGACGATCGCGTTCGCGCCGGCTGCCGGCCGTTCCAGCCAGAAGGCCTTGAATACCGGGAATTCTTCGGGCCCGGGCTCGCCGGTCCCCAATGCGAGTCCGCGTGCCGATAGTCCATAGGACAGGTTCTTCGCCACGGCGCGGAAATAGCTCGCGCCGAGAAATGCGCAGACCTCGTCGAAGTGATCGGCGCGATTGATCGGCGCGTGCAGGCGGAATCCGGCGAAGCCCAGATCCCTCGCCTTGGGTGCCGGCGACGGTCCGTAGCTGAACATGTCGGGCGAATAGACGACCGGCACGGCTTTGCCGTCCTGCACCGTGTAGACGTCGACCCTGTCCTTGAACAGGAAGCCGCGATGGAAGAACTGAACCTGGAATGGCAGCGCCTGCGCGCGCCATAACGCGCGCTCGGGCCGGTAGCGGAAGTCGCGGTACTGGTCGTAGCCGATCTTCGCGAGCGCGTCCGGCAGATGCGCATCCGGCGGCTGGAACGGACGCGCCGCCAGTGCGCGCGCCAGCGTCGCGACGGTGTCGTCGTCGAACGACGTCGCGGTCTCGCGCGCCGCCGCAAATACTTTCAAGCTGCCGCCGGACAGCGCTACCAGAGGCAACGACAGACCAGCGAGGATCACTTCGCGACGTTGCACACGATTCCCCAGACAGGCACCGCCTGGAACTATACGTGCGAAAAAGTCATCGAAACGTAAACCGAGGACTGATGTCCGGCGTGGCTTCAGCGAGACAGCCGCCGCCCTAACGCGCCGACATCGAATACGGTCTTTGCGTCCGGTCCGTCGCCCACGCCTTGTTCGGTTCGGCCTGCATCGTGAAGCGCAGCTCGCCGCCGGCCATGATCTCGTCGTGGCGCAGGTAGGCGCGGTCGAGCGGCTTGCCATCGAGCAAGGCACTGCCGATGTAGGGATGCGCATCGTCGAGGCCGTCGGCGATCACGCTGAAACGCTTGCCGTTCGGCAGGTTCAGCGTCGCGCGCGGCAGGAACGGACGGCCGATCACGTATTCGTTGCTGGCCGGCGCGACCGGATAGAAGCCGAGCGCCGTGAACACGAACCAGGCCGACATCTGGCCGAGGTCGTCGTTGCCGGACAGGCCATCGGGCCTCGGCGCGTACTGGCTGGCCATGATCTGGCCGAGCCGCTGCTGCGTGCGCCAGGGTTGGCCGGCATACGCGTACAGATAGGCGACGTGATGGCTGGGCTCGTTGCCGTGCGCATACCAACCGATCAGGCCGGTGATGTCTTCCATGTGCTCGAAGGTCTTCGGGTCGACCTTGGCGTCGAATACCTGGTCGAGTTTGTCGACCAGCTGGTCATCGCCACCGAGCGATCGCGTCAGCCCGGCGATGTCCTGCGGCACATACCAGGAGTACTGCCAGGCATTGCCTTCGGTGTAATCGCTGCCGTAGCCGCTGACGGTGGGATCGAACGGTTCACGGAAGGCTCCATCGCGCTTGCGCGTGCGCATGAAACCGGTCTTGGCGTCGAATGCGTGTTGCCAGTTGCCCGCGCGCTTGCCGAACGTGGCAGCGACCTCCTTGCGGCCCATCGCTTCGGCCACGCGCGCGATGGTCCAGTCGTCGAAGGCGTATTCGAGCGTCTTCGACGCAGCCTCGCCTTCCTCGTCGATCGGTACGTAGCCCAGTTGCAGGTACTGCGCGATGCCGTCGTAGGGGCCATAGCTGGCGCTGGCGACCATCGCTGCGAGCGCTTCGTCGGCGTCGTAGCCGCGGATGCCTTTCATGTAGGCATCGGCGATCACCGGCACTGCGTGGTAGCCGATCATGCACCACGTCTCCAGGCCATGGAACGCCCACACCGGCAACACGCCGTACGGGCTGTCGCGGCGCGCGGCGAGCAGCGAGTTGACGAAATCATTGGTGCGTTGCTCAGGCTGGATCAGCGTCAATAACGGATGCAGCGCGCGATACGTGTCCCACAGCGAGAACGTCGAGTGATTGCGGAAGCCCTTGGCCTGGTGCACTGCGTTGTCCGGGCCGCGATAACGGCCATCGCTGTCCATGAACAGGCTCGGACCCATCAGCGTGTGGTACAGCCCGGTGTAGAAGCTCTTGCGCATCGGTTCCGGCGCATCGACGTCGATCGCTGACAAGGCCTGCGTCCATGCCACGCGCGCCTTGTCGCGCATCGCATCGAAATCCCAACCATGCATTTCTGCCTCGAGATTGGCGATGGCATTGTCTTCGCTCACGGGCGAGATCGACACCTTCACCACCAGCTGCGCGCCCTGCGCTTTCCCGAAATCGAACACGCCGACCAGTTCGCGCCCTTCGATTTGCGCGCGCTGTGATGGCACCTTCTCGCCCGGCGGCGGGAAGCCCTTGTAGGCGACGTTCTGCTCGGTGTCGTGCAGCGCATGTCCGCTCAGCGGTTTGGAGAAACGCATCGCGAAATACAGCTGCCTTCCCGGCGCCCAGCCCCGCGTCTCGCGGAAGCCCGTAACCGTGCCATCGCTGCGCACGCGCAACCGCGACCACAAGGTCTTACCCGGGTAGTCGTACATGCTGGTGCGCAGATCGACCAGCACGTGCGCGGGCTTGCCTTTCGGGAAGCTGTAGCGATGCACGCCGACGCGCTCGCTGGCGGTGAGTTCGACGCGGACCTTGTAGTCGTCCAGCGTCACGGCGTAGTAACCGGGCTGCGCGATCTCGTCGTCGTGCCTGAAGCGCGAGTGGTAGCCGCTACCCGGCTTGGCCGTGTCGCCGCGCTCGAGTTTCGCTTCGCCGGCGATCGGCATCAGCAACACGTCGCCGAGATCGGAATGACCGGTGCCGGAAAAATGCGTATGCGAGAAGCCGATGATGGTGCTGTCGTCGTAGCGATAGCCGGCCGCCCAGTCGTAGGCGTCCTTGCGCGGCTTGATCTGCGTATCCGGACTGAGCTGGATCATGCCGAACGGCAGCACCGCGCCGGGGAAAGTGTGGCCTTCGCCGCCGGTGCCGATGAACGGATCGACCGATGCGTAGGCGCGACTGGCCGCCTCGCTGGCGGGCTTCGGCGGCGTGGCGGCGAGCGTCGCGGAGGTCAGGGTCCACGCACAGGCCAGCGACCAGGCCATCCACCGGGGCCGTCTCCGCGTCGATTGACGATGTCCGCTCATGGTTTCGCTCCGGTAGCTGCGCTCGGGCAGGCTCGGCCGCGCGCAAGTTAGGATGAATTTAGATCGCTCCAATTCGTCGCAAGCTAGCACGTGGACCGCGCCGCATCATGTTGCGTCGCAGAATGCAGGAAGGATCGAGGCGGCGCAGGATGACGGCAATTTAGAACGATCTAAATCTCCTATGCCCTTTCTGCTGAAGGACACGCCACGGTGACGCCGAACGCATCCCCGCCCGGGCGCGTGACGCTGTCCGATGTCGCCAAGGCCAGCGGCCTGTCGCGGGCAACGGTGTCGCTGGTGTTGCGCGGCAGTCCACTGGTGCATGCCGATACCCGCGCCCGCGTCGAGGCCGAGCTCAAGCGCCAGGGTTACGTCTACCATCGCGGCGCGGCCAATCTGCGCGGCAGGACATCCACCGCCGTCGCGCTGGTGATCAACGACCTGTCCAACCCGTTCTTCGCCGAGTTCGCCGCCGGCGTCGACGAGGCGCTGGCGACCGCCGGCTTCGTCACCTTGCTCGGCAGCACCGGCGAATCGGTGGAGCGGCAACAGGCGGTGCTGGCCTCGCTGATCGAACACGATCCGGCGGGCATCATCCTGTCGCCGGCAGAAGGCAGCGATGGCGCGCGGCTGCGTGCGTTGGTCGGCGATCGCACGCCGGTGCTGGTGTTCAATCGCCAGCTGCGCGACGGCTCGACCGATGCCGGCTGGGATTTCCTCGCCCTCGACAATCAGCGCGGTGCGCGCCTGGCCACCGAATACCTGCTCGACCTCGGCCATCGCCGGATCGCCTTCTTCGGCGGACACCGCGACTCGAGCTCATGCCGGCAGCGCCGCGACGGCTATCGCGAGGCGTTCGCCGCGGCCGGAATCACGCCTGAGCCGCAATGGCTGGTCGAATGCGCGCCAACGCGCCTGGAAGCGGCCGGCCAGACCGGCGCCCTGTTCGTGCGCGATCCGGCCCCTACCGCGGCGGTCTGCTACAACGACGCGGTCGCGCTCGGGCTGATGGCGGGCCTGTCCGCGCGCGGTCGTCGCGCCGGCCACGACTTCGCCGTGATCGGCTTCGACGACATCCCCGAGGCATCGGTGAGTTCGCCGCCGCTGACCACGCTCGCGGCCGCGCCGCGCGAACGCGGCCGGCAGGCCGCCGAACTGATCCTGCAGCGCTTGCGCGATCCCACGCAGCCACCGGTCAGCACCGTGGCGCCGGTGCACCTGGTCTTGCGCGACAGCGACATGGCGCTGCAGCGGAGCGCGACATGAAGCATGCGGGCGAGGACCGACGTCCGATCGTCTGTTTCGGCGAGGCGCTGATCGATTTCCTCGCGCAAGCGCCGCCCTCTCCGCAGGCGCCGCGAGCCTTCCTGCAGTTCGCCGGCGGCGCCCCCGCGAACGTCGCGGTGGCCGTGGCGCGACTCGGTGGCCATGCACAGTTCGTCGGCATGCTCGGCGAGGACATGTTCGGCGATTTCCTGCTGGCGCAATTGCACGATGCCGGCGTCGATGTCGGCTACGTCATGCGCACCGCCAGTGCCAAGACCGCATTGGCGTTCGTCTCGCTCGATGACGACGGTGAGCGCAGTTTCAGCTTCTACCGCCCGCCCGCCGCCGACCTGCTGTTCCGCGCCGAGCACTTCGATGTGCGCTGCCTCGACGCCGCGGCGGTGTTCCACGTCTGCTCGAACAGCCTGACCGAAGCCGATATCGCGCAGACCACCGTGGCCGGCATGCGCCACGCACGCGCGGCGGGCGCGCTGGTCAGCATGGACGCGAACCTGCGGCCGTCGCTGTGGCCCGCCGCTACCGATCCGGCGCCGCGACTGTGGGCCGCACTGCTCGAGGCGGATCTGGTCAAGCTGTGCCGCGCCGAACTCGACTTCCTGGCGCAATCGGCAGGCACGGAATCGGCCGCGTTGCAGCGCCTGCTGGCAGGACACCCGCGTTGCGTGCTGGTCACCGATGGCGCCGCGCCGATCCTCTGGTTCACGCGCGATGCGCAAGGCACCGCGGCCACGCTCCGCGTCGCCGCGACCGACACCACCGGTGCCGGCGATGCTTTCGTCGGCGCCCTGTTGCACCAGCTGATAGCGCAGGGGATCACTGCCGACACTTTCGCGGATTTTCTCGCGCAGCCTGCACGCCTCAAAGCGGCACTTGCCTTTGCCGCCGCCGCCGGCGCGCTGGCGACGACGCGCCACGGCGCGTTCGCGGCGATGCCCGCGCGCGAGGACATCGAACGACTGCTGCAGGCCCAGGCATGAACCGCGACAACAGCCCGCTCCCCGATTTCCGCAGCGTCGGTTTCCTGCGCAAGCACATCGCCGACACCATGGCGTTCTATCACCCGCGCGCGATCGATCCGCAGGGCGGCTTCTTCCACTACTTCCGCGACGACGGCAGCATCTACGACGCCTCGCACCGGCACCTGGTCAGCAGCACGCGTTTCGTCTTCAACTATGCGATGGCGGCGCGCGAGTTCGGACAGCACGAATATCTGGACGTCGCGCGTCATGGCTTGCGCTACTTGCGCGAGGTCCATCGCGACCCGCGTTCGGGCGGCTACGCCTGGACGATCCACGACGGCGTAGCGGAGGACCGCACCAACCACGCTTACGGCGTCGCCTTCGTGCTGCTGGCGTATTCGACCGCGGTGAAGGCGGGCATCGGCGAGGCCGCGCCGTGGATGGACGAGACCTGGGCTCTGCTCGAAACGCGCTATTGGGATACGCAAGCGGGCCTGTACCGCGACGAAGCCGACGCCGAGTGGCATTTCACCGACTATCGCGGCCAGAACGCCAACATGCACATGTGCGAGGCAATGCTGGCCGCGCACGAAGCCAGCGGCGATACGCGCTATCTCGATCGCGCGCTGCTGCTGGCCGACCACATGACGCGTCGCCAAGCGGCCAAGGCTGACGGCCTGGTCTGGGAACACTACGACCGCGACTGGAACGTCGACTGGGACTACCACCGCGACGATCCCAAGCATCTGTTCCGTCCGTGGGGTTTCCAGCCCGGTCACCAGACCGAGTGGGCCAAGTTGCTGCTGATCCTCGATGCGCATCTGCGTGATCGCAAGACGCCTGCCGACTGGCTGCTGCCGACCGCGCTACACG
>Ga0193708_1000152_pt1 | contig 14278 bp, 13 predicted proteins | sample H3c1metaG_FD_160570 | JGI IMG/M metagenome (GOLD analysis project Ga0193708, IMG submission 160570) | Soil microbial communities from a riparian zone of the East river system, Colorado, United States - H3c1 | ecosystem: Environmental > Terrestrial > Soil > Riparian zone | place: USA: East River...
GTGCCCGGCCTCGATGCCGGGAAACCATGCCTCCACGATGGCCGGAACCTTCTCGTCCAACGCGCCGATCGTCAGTGGCCGACCATTGAAGAGCACGACCACGACCGGCTTTCCGGTCGCTTGCACGGCCAGCGCGAGCTGTTGCTGCACGCCAGGCAGATCCAGCGACGTGCGGTTGTTGGCCTCGCCGCTCATGTCCTGGTGCTCTCCGAGGAACATGACCACGGCATCCGCCGCGCTTGCGGTCCGCACGGCCTCGGCGAAACCGGACGTGTCGGAGCCCTCGATGGCGGCGCCTTTCGCATACAGCACCTGGGTCCCCTTGCCGACCGCGGCCTGCAGACCTTCCAGCGGCGTCACGGCATCTTCCGGACGACCCGCCGCAGCCCAGCTGCCCAGCATCGCCCTACGATCCTGCGCCAGCGGCCCGATCACGGCCAGCGTGCGCAGCGTTTTCGACAGCGGCAGCACGCTGCCTTCGTTCTTCAGCAACACCAGCGATTCGCCCGCCATGTCACGCGCGGCGCGGCGGTGCTCGGGCGTCAGCGTACGCGCCTGCTCACGCGACACGTCGTTGTACCGGTAAGGATCGTCGAACAATCCGAGCACGCACTTGGCGTGCAGGACGCGCCGGACGGCAGCATCCACTTCTGCGATCGGCAGCTTCCCCGACCGCACTGCCGCCGGCATCTCCTTTACATAAATGTCGCTGACCATGTCGACATCGACGCCGGCGTTCAGAGCTTTGAGGCCGGCTTCCGTACGCGTCGCAGCCAGGCCATGCGGCATCAGTTCCGCGATGCCGGTGTGATCGCTGACCAGCACGCCTTCGAAGCCCCACTCCTTGCGCAGCACGCCATCGATGAGTTCGCGGTTGGCGTGCATGGGTACACCAGAGACCTCGTTGAAAGCAGCCATGACCGATTGCACGCCGGCATCCACCGCCGCGCGGAACGGCGGCAGGTACACCTCACGCAGCGTCCGCTCCGAAATGTCGACCGTGTTGTAGTCGCGGCCCGCTTCGGCGGCACCGTAGGCGACGAAATGTTTTGCAGTGGCAAGCAATGTGTCGTCCGCGCCCAGATCGGTGCCCTGGAAACCATGTACGCGCGCCGCCGCCATTGCCGATCCGAGGTAGGTATCTTCGCCCGCGCCTTCGACGATCCGGCCCCAGCGCGGATCGCGCGCGATATCGACCATGGGCGCATATGTCCAGTGCACCCCATGCGCCGTCGCCTCGACCGCGGCGATGCGGGCGGCATTTTGGACGGCATCGACATCGAAACTGGCCGCCTCGCCCAACGGCACCGGAAAGATGGTGCGAAATCCATGGATCACGTCATGCGCGAACAGCAGCGGAATGCCCAGGCGCGATTCCTCGACCGCGACGCGCTGCAGGTCGCGCGTGCGCTGCGCGCCGTACATGCCCAGGAAGGAACCGATCCGCCCCTCGCGTATCTGCTTTTCGTCGCCTTCCCGGGCATTCGGTCCCGTGTCGCTGCCGTGACCGGGAGGCTGGTTCAACTGGCCGAGTTTTTCTGCCAGCGTCATGCGGCCTAGCAAGGACTCGATGAAGGCGGTTCCGTTCGCGGCCTGCCCTGCCACAGCAGGTGCGGTGCAATCAGCCGCGGTGGCGCTGGTCGCCAGCGACACGAGCGCCAATCCGACGAACAGGGGTAGGAGCCGTTTTCCCGAAAGTCCGTCTCGGATCCGCGCCTGGATGACTGCGCCCTTCCGGCTGGACAAAACACTGTGATCCCGATCCCTTTCCATGGCTGCTCCCCGCGTTTTCTGATGGTCAGCGGGCGACTGTAATCGTTTTCAGAATCGCTTGTAAAATATCCTCGCCCAAGTCGTGACGCGTTTCCGATCACGCCTCGCCTGGCGTGTGCGCCCTGATCTGCAGCGCATGAATATCGGTCTGCATCAATCCACCGAGCGCCGCATAGACGGCACGATGACGGAGCAAGGGTGTCATGCCGGCGAAAGCCTCGCTGACGATGCTGACGGCGAAATGTCCACGTCCATCCTGGGCGCCGGCATGGCCGGCATGACGGTGACTGTCGTCGCGTACTTGGAGCGCGCTCGGCGCGAATGCCATCTGTAGTGCCGCTTGGATCGCAGCCACGCGCTGCTCCTTCGGCAAAGGTCCGGTCACGATCATGGCAACACCGACTTGAACGGGCGTACCTCGACGCGCGCATAGACGCCTGCCGCCAGGTAGGGATCGGCATCGGCCCAGCCGCGCGCGGCGTCGAGCGAGGCGAACTCGGCAATGACGATGCTGCCGCTGAATCCGGCTGGGCCCGGATCCTCTGCATCGATCGCGGGGCACGGGCCAGCCAACAGCAGGCGCCCTTCGTCGCGCAGGGCCGTCAGCCGCGCAAGATGTTGCGCGCGCGCCTGCAGGCGCTGCGCCAGGACATCGGCGCCGTCGTATCCCTCGATCGCGTACCACATCGGGCTCTCCTGTCGGCGAAACGGGATCGCCTTCGATATGGTGCACTGGCGATCGCATCGGCGACAAACTCCCCACTCCGACCTGCAGGTGCCGTCGACAATCCGGAACACGGATACGCCACCGCAGTCAGGGTCGCTGCCTTCGCCAAGGCCCTCGCGCACCCGCGATGTCATGTCGACGCGCCCGCCGGACCCCGCGCGACCACGCAAGCACGTTCAGCGCGATAGCTGGACAGTGGCCATCCCAGCCCGTACCCTTGCCCTCACTTGAGGCCGGCAGCAGCGGCCCGTCGCGGTCCAGGCAGTGAAGCCGGCGCCACGAACCGCGCGTTGACACCGCGCAAGCTGCGCCCCACCCGGCCCCAGCCCGACGATCCCCTAGCTGTCCGCCGCCGCATCCGTGTGGCGTGTGCCGCCTGTGCCGTCCGGCAAAAGCTCGACTTGCGACGCGTCCCCCGGACGTTGCGAGACCTGGCCGCGGCCCGCCGCGCGTCCTAGCAATCCTGTGTGGCCCGGAGGGGGCCGCGAACCGAATGACCGAAGACACCGCTCCCGGCGCAATCGCCCCATTGCATGCGCATCCACATGCGCCCCATCAGCAGGAAATGCCGCTGGCGGTGGTGCATGGCCAGGCCATGCTGCAGATCCCGCAGGACCTGTACATCCCGCCCGACGCGCTCGAAGTCATCCTCGATGCCTTCGAGGGCCCGCTCGACCTGCTGCTCTATCTGATCCGCCGCCAGAACCTCGACATCCTCGACATCCCGGTCGCCGAAATCACGCGCCAGTACGTCGAGTACATCGGCGTGATGCAGGACATGCGCTTCGAGCTGGCGGCCGAATACCTGGTGATGGCCGCGATCCTGGCCGAGATCAAATCGCGCATGCTGCTGCCGCGCGCTTCGATGGACGAAGCGGAGGAAGGCGATCCGCGCGCCGAACTGGTCCGCCGGTTGCAGGAATACGAGCGCTTCAAGCAGGCGGCCGAGGACATCGACTCGCTGCCCAGGCAGGATCGCGACACCACGCCGGTCTCGGCCTTCGTGCCCGACCGTGCCGCGGTACGCCTGCCGCCGCCGGTCGATCTGCGCGAAATGCTGCTGGCGCTGCACGACGTGCTCAAGCGCGCCGAGCTGTTCACCCAGGTCGCGATCAAGCGCGACGCCCTCAGCGTGCGCCAGCGCATGGGCGAGGTGCTGACGCGGCTGGCCGATGGCAAGTTCCACCGCTTCGAGTCGCTGTTCGAGCCGCGCGAAGGCAAGCTCGGCGTGGTGGTGACGTTCCTGTCGCTGCTCGAGCTGGCCAAGGAACACCTGCTCGACATCGTGCAGGAAGGTCCGTTGGCGCCGATCTACCTGAAGTCGCTCGCCACGGCCGAGGGCGATGCGGGGACGCTGGAACTGACCAGCGAATTCGACGATGAAGACAACGCCGCGAACGACGATGTCGAGCGATAGGCCACTGCACGTTTTGCCGTCGTTCCCGCGAAGGTGGGAACCCAGCGACTTGAGCCTTTGATTGGTGACCCTGCATTCAATCGGCAACGATGCACCCACTACTTCGCGCATCGGTTGTTCCAAACAAACCGCAAAGTCACCCGGTTCCCGCCTTCGCGGGGAATGACGTCTGATACGACCTCCATTTACGAACACAAAGCATTCATGGACCAACACCTCATCACCCGCATCGTCGAAGCCGCCTTGCTCGCGGCCAGCCAGCCACTGACGCTGGCGCAACTGCACGGGCTGTTCCCGCTCGACGAGCCCGCCCCTGACGACAGCGTCGAACGCGCGCTGGAGTCGCTGCGCGAAGGCTGCGCCGGCCGCGGCATCGAGCTGGTCGAACTGGCCTCCGGATACCGCTTCCAGGTCCAGGCCGACGTGCACCCGTGGGTCGCGCGCCTGTGGAGCGAGCGCCAGACCAAATACACGCGCGCTACGCTGGAAACGCTGGCGCTGATCGCCTACCGCCAGCCGATCACCCGCGGCGAGATCGAGCAGGTGCGCGGCGTGTCGGTCAACAGCAACATCATCAAGGCGCTCGAGGAACGCGAGTGGATCCGCGTCGTCGGCCATCGCGACATTCCCGGCCGGCCCGAACTGCTCGGCACCACGCGCGGCTTCCTCGACTATTTCGGACTCAAGCGTCTCGACGAGTTGCCGCCGCTGTCGGAACTGAAGGATTTCGGCGAACTGGAGCCACAGTTCCAGTTCAAGGGCGAAGAGATGCCGATCGGCGACATCGCGCTCGACGGTGACGCCGAAGCCGACGGCATCCGCGAAGGCGCGTCCGGCGAAACCGGTCACGACATCGACGAAGGCGCAGCCGATCCGGACGCCGACCACCAGATTCACGACGCAGCAGACAAGACCGATGGCGACCACGACGCCACGGACCTTCCCGACCACACCGAATCGCAAGACGACTCGAACGATACAGCCCTCGCCGAAGACGGCGACAGCACCGGAGCACGCCATGAGTGAGCAACAAGACAAAGGCCGCAAGCTGACATTGAAGCGCGGCACCGAACAATCCGCCGAAGCGCCGCGCCTGGAAGAGCGCCTGCACAAGGTGCTCGCGCAGGCCGGCCTCGGCTCGCGCCGCGCGCTCGAACAGCGCATCGCCGACGGCCTGGTCAAGGTCAACGGTGAGGTCGCGCAGGTCGGCATGAGCATCAAGGGCGGCGACAAGGTCGAGATCGACAGTCGCAGTTTCGTCGCCAGCGCCCTGACCGAACCAAGCCGCGTGCTGATGTACAACAAGCCCGAAGGCGAGGTCACCACGCGCGAGGATCCCGAAGGCCGCCCGACCATCTTCGAAGCGCTGCCGGCCCTCAAGGGCGCGCGCTGGATTGCGATCGGCCGCCTCGACATCAACACCACCGGCCTGCTGCTGCTGACCACCGATGGCGAACTGGCCAACGCGATGATGCATCCGTCGTTCGAGGTCGAACGCGAATACGTCTGCCGCGTGCGTGCGCCTGAAGGCATGGACACGGTGCCCGAGAACATCGTCGACCGGCTGCGTCGCGGCGTCGCCTTGGAAGATGGTCCAGCCAAGTTCGACAACATCGAACGCATCGGCGGCACCGACTCCAACGAGTGGTTCCAGGTGCTCCTCAAGGAAGGCCGTAACCGTGAAGTGCGGCGCCTGTGGGAATCGCAGGGCTGCCAGGTTAGCCGCCTCAAGCGCATCCGCTACGGCAGCGTCTCTCTGCCGCAGCCGCTGTTGCGCGGGCAATCGCAGGAACTGGGCGCGGAGAAAATCGAAGCGCTGCGCAAGGAACTCAAGCTCGATGAAGGTCCGCCGCCCGCGCTGACGCTGCAGCCGGTGATCGGCCAGCGCAAGGCGACCAAGTCGACCGTGCATGTCGGCCGCGACGGGACCAAGTCGGACAACGCCTACCTCGGCGGCAACAGCACCGCCGACGAAGGGCGCGAGCTGCGCCGTTTCGACCACGTGCGCGAGGATCGCGGCCGCGGCCGTTTCGGCAACAAGAAACCGCACGGCGGCCTGACCGTCAGCGGCGAAGCCGCAGCCAAGCAGGCCAACAAGCCTTACAAGCCCAAGGGTGCAGGTGGCCAGCGCGGTCGCGGCGATCGCCAGCCCGGCGCGCCGGAAGGCGGCACGCCGGGCACCTTCAAGACCTGGTACGTACCGGAAGGCGTCGATACCGGGCCTTCCGGGCATCGCAATGTCGACAACAGCTCGCGCGGCCCACGCAAGCCGTATGGCCCCAAGCCCGCGGGCGCACGCGCTGGAGGGCCAGGCGGGCAGCGGCCGGGCGGCCAGCGCAGCGCCGGCCCAGGTGCGGGCCAACGCGCCGATAACGGCTACCAGGGCCGCGGCCCCGGCCAGGCCGACCAGCGTGGACCGCGCGGACCAGGCCAGGGCCAAGGCCAGCGCACGCCGCGTCCTTATGGCCATCCGGGCAATGCCCCGAGTTTTCCTTCCGACCACGCCAATCCGGGCACGTTCAACCCTTGGGACAAGCCGCAAGGCCAGCGTCCGCAGGGACGCCCGGGCGGTCCCAATACCGGTCCGCGGCCCGGCGGCGGCAATCGCCCGGCGGGACCGCGTGGTCCGCGACCTGGCGGCAACCGCGGTCCGGGCACCGGACCTCGCGGTCCGCGCGGCGGCGATCGCTGATCGATGCAAACGGCAGGGGCGCTTCGGCGCCCTTGCTGCATGTGGGCCACGAGGATCCAGCCAACTGCCGGACCCTCACCCCAACCCTCTCCCGTAAACGGGAGAGGGAGCCAAGCCGGCTCTGCTCCTTCCCCCGCTTGCGGGGGAAGGCCGGGATGGGGGCGCGAGCGTAGCGAGCGTCGGGATCCCGCCAAGAGCCAACCCTCTCCCGTCAACGGGAGAGGGAGCTTTGCCTCCGTAGAATCGGCCGCCCCGGTTCCAAGCGAGCTCACCATGATCCTGACCACCGAGGCCATCAACCAGCTGCTGTCGTCGCGGATGCCAGAAGGTGCGGGACTGGTGATTCCGCCGCCCTGCCTGCTCGACATGCAGGGCGAAGCGTTCGAGTACGAGGAAGGCGAGAGCCTCAGCGTGCGCTTCCCGGTGCTGCCGCGTTATCGCAATCCGATGGGACACATGCAGGGCGGCTTCATCGTCGCCGCACTCGACAACACGCTAGGCCCGTTTTCCTACCTGATCGCCCCGCCAAGCGTGACCAGCTCGCTCAACACGCAATACCTGCGCCCGGTCAGCGCCACGGAAACCTTCATCACCTGCCGCGCGCGCGTGGTCGAGCGCACGCGCAGCACACTGCACCTTGCCGGCGAGGCGCGCGGGAGCGATGGCAAGGTTGTGGCGCTGTGCCAGTCGGTGTGCCAGATCCTGTCGTCGCCGGGATTTGGGGGCGGCCGCGAAGCAGGCCCGAACTGAGCGCCGACCTTCGGCCGCAACCTAGGTCTTCACGAGCACGCAGACCGACTGCCCGAGATTGCCGAGGCCGTGCATCTCCCTGCCATCCTCGAAATGCACTGTCGCATCCAATGCGATGTGGGGCTTGTCGCCATCATGGATTTCCGCGACCACGAACCCGGCGTGCTCGGCCCATGCGCGGATAGCATCGCGATCCATGAACTGGTTGAGCACCTTGTGCGGATTGGCGTCGTTGAGCACGGTCTCGAAGATCAACCAGTGCAACGGGAGCCTGAACTCGAAGAACGAGAACACCACCTTGCCGCCAGGCTTGAGCACGCGACGTGATTCCAGAAGATACCGGTACGTCTCCTCGTGCGTGAGGTGCGTGAATACCGAGAAGAAACAGACGAAATCGGCCGACTCGGATGCGACCGGAATCTCAAGCCCGGGAGCACGCTCGAATTTCCAATCGTCCCTGGCACACAGAGCGCGCGCGTGCTCGAGCAGTTCCGGGACGATGTCGATGCCGACGTAAAGACCGCCAAGGAAATCACGCAACTGCGTCGCGAGGCGGCCGCTGCCGCAGCCGACGTCGATCAAGGTGTGCTCCGGCCGCAATCCCTGCTGCAGCAGCAGGCAACGCTCAAGGCGACCAACCGCCTCGAAGTCGCCACCGACCGCCATAGCCATCGCACGCTCCTTGCCGTGTGCCGCAATCAAGCCTTCACTTTGTTGCTGGTAGGTAAATGCATAGCGCGGTGTATTCACTGATAGGACCTGGCATTCGGACTAGGCGAAAGTATTTCACGGATAGGGAAAGCACGGCGGAATGAGACATCCCATTATCGAAAAAAGTATTGCGATTCCCAGCAGAGGCCCAATCGCTCCGCCGAGCAACGCCAGGGAAACCCTGATCACTTGCCGCGCGCGTGATCGAGCATACGCGCGGGATGCCGCACCTTGCCGGCGAAGCGCGCGACCGATGGCAAGGTCGTGGCGCCGTGCGAGTCGGTGTGCCAGATCCTGTCGCAGCCGGGCTGATGCCCGCTCCGGCTACACCAGCAACGCCGCTTCGGCCCCGCGATCGCTGTCACCCACCGCGATCGCGCGCGGCGAGCAAGACATCCCGATGACGAAAGCCAGCACGACCAGCGCCGGAATCATCAAATGGTGTTTGGCGTGAACCCTCATGGGGTGTTCTCCTGCTGCTGAACACGGGTCGATTGTCGCCATTGGCGGGTTAGGCGCCGGTGATCCGCGTTCATGAAAAAGACTACGCGGCGCCGTCAGCCTGCCTCGATTTCGAGGATCTGGTCGAGCCAGAGCAAATGCGCGCGTCCCGGCTCGTGCGCATCGTCGATGCGCACGACGCCGTTGAGCCCCTCGCGGCCATCCTCGTCGAGGAAGGTCTGGATCGTCGGCCGGGCCGCCACCACGCCGGTGACGCGGCCGCCGTCGACGAGCACGATCTTGACCCTCGCCTCGTCCGGCAGGCGTGCGGCGCGCGCTTCCAGGACCGCGATGTCGTGCTGTTCGGTGTACACGTTGCTGGCATTGCGGCCCATGGCGTTGCCCTCGCTGCGGAACAGCCGCGATCGTCCGCGCCACCGACGTAAGCCCAAGTGATTTTCCGATTGCACGGATGCCGGTGCTTCCCGCTGTGTTCAGTGGCGTTACGGCGCTTCGCGCGCGCTTCACATTCGCCGCACCTGCGCCACGCAAGGCGACGGCAGACTGCCGCCATCGTGGTAGGAGCGGTGTCGATGTCTTCGACCGACGGATTCCAGTGGGACGTGGTGGTGGTCGGCGCGAGCTTCGCCGGCGCTGCGTGCGCGCTGGCTGCGCGACAGGCCGGCTTGCGCGTGTGCGTGCTCGAACGCAAGCGCGATCCCGGCATCAAGCTGCACACCACCGGCATCATCGTCAAGGAAGCCGCCGAGCAGACCTGGCTCGGCCGCATCCCCGCGTCCCTGGTGCATCGCGTCGAGCGCGTGCGTCTGTATGCGCCGAACCTGCGCAGCGTCGACCTCCGATCGCCGGGCTACTACTTCCTGACCACCGACACGGCCAACGTCATGCGCTGGCTGGCAGCGGAACTGGAAGCGAACGGTGTCGAGCTGAGACTGATGCAATCGTTCACGGATGCCCGGCGCGTTCCGCAGCGGATTCACGGCTCGCCGCGGCCCGGAGATGACCGTCGGCCACATAACCATCGGCAGCATGACCATCGACAGCAGGGCTGGCTGGTGGAAGGACTCGGGCGCACGCGCTATCTGGTCGGCGCCGACGGCGCGAAGTCGCGCGTTGCGCAACGCGCGGGCCTGGGCACGGTGTCGGGATTCCTCTACGGCGTCGAACACGAATTCGCCGGTGCGACGCTGCGCGACGGCGATGCCCTGCACTGTTTCATCAGCAAGCGTTACGCACCAGGCTACATCGGCTGGGCCGCGCAGAATCCGACCGGCGTGCAGGTGGGCCTTGCCTTTCGACATCGGCCGACGCGCACCGGCGTGCCGGACATCGAAGGTTTCCTGCGTGAAGTGCATGGCCTGCTCGGACTCTCCGTCGACCTCAAGCCGACCGCAACGCGTGCCGGCCTGGTGCCTTGCGGCGGACCGGTCTCGCCGCTGGCGGCGCCGGGCATCGTGCTGACCGGCGATGCGGCAGGCATCGTCTCGCCGGTCACGGCCGGCGGCATCCATTCCGCGTGGAACCATGGCTGGGCTGTCGGTCACGCGATCGCGGCGCACCTATCGGGCAACGGGCCGCCGGCGGAACAGGTCGCCGTCGATGCCGCGCCCTCGTTCCGCATCAAGCGCGGCCTGCGCTGGGCCTACGATCACCTGCAGATGGACTGGCCGTTCGACCTGCTGCTGCACTCGGCGCCGCTGCGCTGGGCTGCGGAGCAGGTGTATTTCCATGGGCGACACCAGCGAAGCTGATGGCGTTGTCGCGGTATGAACACGCTTCGCGTCTCACCCGTCGAGCCGAGGATGCCCCACAATCCGGCGATGGCCGATCCTGTCCCGGGCGCAACGCCCACGCCCAGAAAGCAACCCAAACCCAGCCTGCGCGAGCGCGTCAATGCGCTGCGCAACCTGCCGCCCTTCCTGCGCGAGATCTGGGCCACCAGCAAACCATTGGCGATCACCAGCATGGGCCTGCGCCTGGTGCGCGCACTGCTGCCGGTCGTGACCCTGTACATCGGCAAGTTGATCATCGACGAGGCCGTGCGGCTGGTCGGGCTCGGCCTGGGTTTCGACTCGCTGACGCAGGCCTGGCAGGGCGGACAACTCAACCACCTGCTGTGGCTGCTCGCGATCGAGTTCGGCCTGGCGATCCTGTCCGACCTGCTCGGCCGCATGGTCAGTTATGCCGACAGCCTGTTGTCGGAACTGTTCACCAACGCCACCAGCGTGCGCCTGATGGAGCACGCGGCGACGCTCGACCTGGAGGATTTCGAGGACCCGGAACTACAGGACAAGCTCGACCGCGCGCGCCGCCAGACGATGGGGCGCATGAACCTGATGAGCCAGTTGTTCGGGCAGGCGCAGGACGCGATCACGGTGGTCAGCTTCGCCGCCGGCCTGCTCGTCTACGCGCCGTGGCTGATCGTGCTGCTGGCGATCGCGCTGATCCCTGCCTTCATCGGCGAGGCGCACTTCAACGCGCTGAACTATTCGCTCAACTTCCAGTGGACGCCGGAGCGACGCCAGCTCGATTACCTGCGCCAGACCGGCGCCAGCGTCGAGACCGCGAAGGAGGTGAAGATCTTCAACCTCCACCGCTTCTTCATCGCGCGCTACCGCGAGTTGTCGGACATGTTCTTCCAGGCCAACCGCAAGTTGGCGCGTCAGCGTGCGTTCTGGGGCACACTGCTGGCCGCGCTCGGCACGCTCGGCTACTACATCGCGTACGGCTACATCGCCTGGCGCACGGTGACGGGCGATTTCTCGATCGGCGACCTGACCTTCCTCGCCGGCAGCTTCCGCCGCCTGCGGCAGCTGCTGGAAAGCCTGCTCGTCGGCTTCTCGCAAGTGGCCGGCCAGGCACTGTATCTCGACGATCTGTATTCGTTTTTCGAGATCAAACCGGAGATCGCATCGAAGCCCGATGCCGTGCCGGTACCGCGTCCGATCAAGCGTGGCTTCGTGTTCGAGAACGTCGGCTTCCGTTATCCCGAAGCCGAACGCTGGGCCCTGCGCGGGCTCGATTTCGAACTGCATGCGGGCGAAGTACTGGCGCTGGTCGGCGAGAACGGCGCCGGCAAGACCACGCTGGTGAAACTGCTCGCGCGCCTGTACGAACCCGACGAGGGCCGCATCCTGCTCGACGGACGCGACCTGCGCGACTACGACCTCGACGACCTGCGCGCCAACATCGGCGTCATTTTCCAGGACTTCGTGCGCTACCACCTGACCGCCGCGGAGAACATCGGCGTCGGCCAGATCGACGCGATGACCGACCAGGCCCGCATCCACGAGGCCGCGCGCCGCTCCCTTGCCGACCAGGTCATCGACACGCTGCCGCGCGGCTACGACCAGGTCATCGGACGCCGTTTCAAGAACGGCGTCGACCTGTCCGGCGGACAGTGGCAGAAGATCGCGATCGCGCGCGCCTACATGCGCGATGCGCAGGTCATGATCCTCGACGAACCGACCGCCGCGCTGGATGCGCGCGCCGAGTACGAAGTCTTCCAGCGCTTCAAGGAACTGTCGGACGACAAGACCGCGGTGCTGATCTCGCACCGTTTTTCGAGCGTGCGCATGGCCGACCGGATTCTGGTGCTCAACGAGGGCCGAATCGAAGCCAGCGGCACGCACGTCGAATTGATGGGCCAGGCGGGACGCTACGCGGAGTTGTTCGAGCTGCAGGCCGCCGGTTACCGCTAAGCGGCCTCCCGCCGCTATTCGAACAGCTTCGGCTGCGGATCCGGTGCAGCACGATAGTCCAGGCGCCCATCGACGATGCGCGCCGCTGCCGTATAGGGATGCGCTTCCTGGCGATCCGCCGCGAGCAGGTGCACGACGTCCCAGCCGCGCGACTTGAAGTCATCCGCGATCAGGCCGCGATGGCATTGCCACCACAACGCTTCGGCGCACATCACGGCGACGCGCTGCTCGATGGCCAGGGCCTCGAGCCGCGCCCGTGCGGCGAGATAATCATCGGTGGCCATGTAGTCGGCATAGCCGCGGAAGCTGGCATTGCGCCAAGCCGTGTTGGGTGAATCCGGCTGCGCGGGCCGGCGGCCGCCCAACGCCGGCATCGGCGCATAGGCGATGCCGGCGATTGGCAGCTCGCGCGCCATCACCTCGCCGGAAAATTGCGGATGGCGACGCGAGCCGGCGAAGCGGCGCACGTCGGCCAAGGCCTTGATCTCCGCGGCCTGCAACAACGCGACGAACGTTTCCCAGTTGCGAGTGGAATGGCCGATGGTCCAGAGCGCATGCGCCATCCATCAAGCATAGCTGCGCTTGCGAGCAGGTACGGTGATGCCGAGGCGATACGTACGATCGGGTGATCGTCGAGAAACGATCGACTGCTGCGGAACCAGTCTTAACCGAGCGCGGCCTCAATGTCCTTGGCCAGCGATTCCGGCTTGTCCGTCGGCGCATAGCGCTTGAGCACCTTGCCATCGCGGCCAACGAGGAACTTGGTGAAGTTCCACTTGATCGCGTCGATGCCGAGCAGTCCGCCCTTCTCGTCCTTCAGCCACTTCCACAGCGGGTGCGCACCGCCGCCGTTGACATCGACCTTGGCGTACATCGGGAAATCGACTTCATAGGTCAACGAGCAGAAGTTCTTGATCTCCGCCTCGTCGCCCGGCTCCTGGTTGCCGAACTGATCACAGGGAAAGCCCATCACCACCAGGCCGCGCTCGCGATAGTCCTGCCAGAGTTTTTCCAGGCCTGTGTACTGCGGCGTGAAGCCGCACTTGGAAGCGACGTTGACGATCAGCAGCACCTTGCCGGCGTAATCCGACAAGGATCGATCCTGGCCATCGATGTCGCGTGCGCTGAAGTCGTAGGCGGTGGTCATCGTGCTGGCCTCATTGTTTTCCGGCAGGAATGCGCACGGGATCGGCGAACGACTTCACGCCGAGCGCTTCGTAAAGCTCGCTTGGATAATAGGCAGTGCCGTTCTTGATCACCAGGGCGACCTTGCGGATATCGGAGATGTTGGTGGTCGGGTCGCCGTCGACCAGGATCAGGTCGGCGCGCTTGCCGGGCGTGATCGAACCGCGGTCGTCGAGCACGCGTGAATACTTGGCGCCGTTCCAGGTCGCGACCTGCAGGGCCTGCGACGGCGTCATGCCGGCCTGCACGTAGAGTTCCAGTTCGCGCTGCAGGGTGAAGCCGGCGACGCCATCGGTACCGGCGACGATCGGCACGCCGGCCTTGTAGAGGCGGCCCACGAACTCGACCATCTTCTCGTAGGACTTGTCGTACTTCACTGCCGTCGCGTCGTCCGGGATCTTCATCTCCGCTACGCGCAACCCGCGCTGCACGTCCGGCGGCAGGTTGGGTGCAGCCGCCGCATACGCCTTCGATAACTCGCCGGCGCGCTGGCGGATGAAGTCGAACGTGGCCAGGGTCGGGTCGATCACGGTTTGGTGCTTGGCCAGCAATGCGATGAAGTCCTGCACGGGCTTGCCGTCGAAATCCAGGTCGGCGGTCTTTTCGGCCGGCAGGTAGAAGCGCTGCAGCGTGCGCGTGTCGGTCTTGTCGTCGACGTAGAAATTCAACAGCACCTGGTTGATGTGCTGGATTTCGTCGTAGCCCTGCTCGACCACGTCCTGCGCGCGCATGAAAGCCGGCACGTGGCCGCTGACGCGCAGGCCTTTCTCGTGCGCATAGGCCGCGGTGTCGCGCAGGATGTCCTTCGGGAACGAGTTGTAGATCTTGACCTGCGGGTAGCCATGCTCGGCATACCAGTC
>Ga0193708_1000153_pt1 | contig 14274 bp, 13 predicted proteins | sample H3c1metaG_FD_160570 | JGI IMG/M metagenome (GOLD analysis project Ga0193708, IMG submission 160570) | Soil microbial communities from a riparian zone of the East river system, Colorado, United States - H3c1 | ecosystem: Environmental > Terrestrial > Soil > Riparian zone | place: USA: East River...
ACGGTGGCGGCGGCCGAGACCTGGCTCTTGAACGTGGGCTGGAAGCGGTCTCGGTATGGGCTGATCTCGATCACCGAGGTCCCGGCGGCAGCCCGCCGGAGGTCGTTGAAGGCATTGAGCGATTAGAAGCAGCTAGAACCCGAACCCGACCGAGACGGTGGCGACGCGACTCTTGATGTCCTCGTGTTCCTTCGTGCCGTCGAGCCTGAGCAGCCCGTACTCGAAGCGCGCGTCGAACAAGATCACCCCGTAGTCGGTCATCGACTCGACCCCGATCCCGCCCGTGAGGCCGACATCGAACGGCGCGATCTCGTTCCGGACGTTCATGTTGTCATCGTCGATGATCGCGCGGGCGCGGACGTTGTAGCTCGTCGTCGGTCCGAGCAGGCCGCGGAGCTTCACGTTCAAGCCGAGCGGCACGCGGCCGACCGCGAGCAACGCGGTCTGGACGTAATCGAGCTTGATCGAGCCATTCGAGAACGCGTGGCCCTTCTGGGCGTAGAACACGCCGCCCTCGAACGCGACATATGGCGAGAATGCGATCAGCACGAAGCCGCCGGCGTGGGCGCAGATCCGCTCCTCGAACTGGTCCTCCCGCACGTCCTCGCCGGTGAGCCACGCGACGTCGATGCCGAGGCGCGGCCCGAACCGCAGCGGGCGATCCTGGTACTCCGGGGTGCGCTCGGCGTGCGCGGTCGCGACCGTACCGAGGACGAGCGCGACCGCGACGCACTTCATCCGGTCAGCGTAAACGAAACGAGCGCGCATGCACTGGTCGCGACGAGCAGAAACACGGCGAAGAACGTGACGCGCTCGAAGGCCGCAGGATCGCGATGCTCTGCGAGCATCCGCACGACGCGAAACAGCGCGAGCGGCGCCGGGATGGCCGTGACGAGAGCCACGCGAACGGGCAGCCCGAGGAGCGTCGCGATCGTCAGCGCGGCGTAGAGCCGAGCCGCCGCGGGCGCACCGAGCCGGACCACGAGCGTGCGCTTGCCGGTCGCGGCATCGCCGGCGGCATCGGGGAGCTCGATCGCGAGCAGCATCGCGAGCTGTAGCAACGCGAGCGGTACGATCGCGAGCACGAGCGTGCGCAGCCCGTCGAGGTCCGGAGCCTGGAGCGCGAACCCGAGCCACGGCACGAGCCCGGTGACGACGAGCGCGGTGTCGAGCTCGCCTGCACCAGTCGCACACAGCCGCAGCGGTGGCGCGCTGTACTCCCACGCGAGCACTGCCATCGCGACCAGCGTGACTCCGATCCGCGCGCCGGTCCCACGCACGAGGACGAGCGAGACGATCGCGCCGAGCGCCGCCAGCACGAGCGCGGCGATCAGCGCCACGCGCGGTGGCAGCTCGCCGGCGACGAGCACGCGGCTACCGCCCGACCACCGCGTCGGGGTGGTGTTCGAGCGATCGGCCTCGAGATCGAAGTACTCGTTCGCGTAGTGGGTCATCAGCTGGAACGCGGTGACCGCGAGCTGGCCGAGCACGTAGCGCCGGAGGTCGATCGGGTGGCCGTGCGCCGCGGCGATCGCCGCGCCGAGGCCGTAGAGCAGGAACCCGCCGCCGAGGAACAGCGGTCGCCCGAGCCGGATCAACGCGACCAGGGCGTGCACGCGGGCACTGTACGATCACTTGCACTGGAGCAGCGGACCACCGGTCGATCGTGCGATCTCCGAGGGCAGCCGCAACAACGAGAACGTGACGGCGGACCGCTGCAGTGGCCAGGCGACGGTGACGACCGGGCACTTCGCCGGCTTGATCGCGAGCTTCGCCTTGCCGCGCACGTCGACCTGACCGAGCACCGGGCGCGCGCTCGTCGGGCGACCCGCGAGGAAGTTGCCGGCGATCGTCTCGGCGTCCTTGGCGCACATGAGGGCGACCCGAGCTCCGCCCCGGGTCGTCTCGGCGTGCACCGTCATCCCGCGCGTCGCGAGCTGCGGGCCGGCGATCATCACGCCGCCGGGTTGCAGCTCGAGTGGGACGCGCTTGGTCTCGCCGACATCGGCGGGCTGCATCTTGCCTTTCGGCAGCCGGCCGAGGTTGAAGCGCGACAGCCCGGTGCACAGATCGATCGTCACCGCGAGCCCGTCGGCGAGTGTCGTCTGGAACTGCTGCGTGCCTTGCTGCTTCGCGGTGGTCTCGGCGAGCTGTTCCGGGGAATCGGAGAACACCGACGACAGCCCGCCGAGGATCGACGCCCACGCGCTCGTGCGATCGACCTCGAGCTCGCCGACCGGAGTGAACTCGATCTCGGGCTTGCCGGTGGGGCTGAACCACAGCGACACGACGTGCGACTTCGGTGCATACCCGATGTCGAACGCGCCGCGCATCGTGACAGCTGCATCGAACCGCACGTACTGGCGCAGCGCGAACGTGGCACCTGCCTTGGTCTGCGACTGCGCGGCCCACTGCCAGCCGCTCGCGCGCAGCTGGAACGTGGCGCGCGTGCCGTCGTTCGTGATCTTGCAGTCGCGGATCCACAGCGCGCCGGTGACGACATCCGCTCGCTTCGGATCGCGCAGGCCGCGAAACTGGCCGCGAACCAGCTCGCAAGCCCTGGCCGACGCGAGCTCGGCGATCATCACGCGCAGATCGTGATCGCCTGCGACGCCACGGATCGGCGGCTTGGCTGTCGGAGGAGGAGGTGGAGGTGGAGCGGCTTCAGGCTCGTGGCGCTTGCAGGAACTGAAGATCACGACGCACGCGATGAGCAATCGACGCATGTGATCCATTGGTTGCAAGGGGAGGGCCGGCCGGCGTCCAAAAACCTCGGACCTGCGCTACAACGCGCCAATGGCGGTACGCACCACGCTCTCGGACAAGAAACTGCAGAAGGCCCTCGACCGCGTCCAGCGCGCCCAGTCGCGCGTGCTCGCGCGTTACCCCGGCGACTCCGGCGCACGCCAGCCGGTCCACACGGTCTACGGTGGCGCCCACCTGTTCTCGTCGGACACCGCGAAGAAGCTCGGCGAGCTCGCGCTGCGCTCGCTCGAGACCTACGCTCCTGATCCGGCGTCGTTCGCCGACGCGATCGGGATCTCGGCCGAGCTCGGCCCCAAGGTCTACGAGCGCGTGATCGACAAGCTGCGCCGCGAACCGGTCGAGGACTTTCGCATCGACTTCGAGGACGGCTACGGCAACCGACCCGACGAGGAGGAGGACGGTCACGCCGCCTCCGCCGCACATCAGGTCGCGGCCGGCCTCGCCGCGGGCACGCTGCCGCCGTTCCTCGGCATTCGCATCAAGCCGCTGACCCGCGAGCTCGCGGCGCGCTCGCTGCGCACGCTCGACGTGTTCCTCAGCGAGCTCCTCGACAAGAGCAACGGCCACCTGCCGCACAACTTCGTCATCACGCTCCCGAAGATCATGAGCCGCACCGATGTCGACGTCCTGGTCGACACGTTCGAGGTGTTCGAGGATCGACTCGGACTCGATCCCGGCGCGCTCAAGGTCGAGTTCATGGTCGAGACCACGCAGTCGATCTTCGACCCGCAGGGCCGCACCGCGCTGCCGCGGCTGCATCGCGCGGCCGGCGGGCGCCTGACCGGCGCGCACTTCGGAACCTACGACTACACCGCGAACTGCGACATCACCGCGGCCCACCAGCGCATGCGCCACCCGGCCTGCGACTTCGCGAAGCACGTGATGAAGGTGTCGTTCGCCGGCACCGGCGTGATGCTGTCCGACGGCGCCACCAACATCATGCCGGTCGCGCCGCATCGCGGAAAAGACCTCAGCGACGACCAGAAGCGCGCCAATCGCGACGCGGTCCACGCCGCCTGGCGCCTCCACGCCGACGACGTTCGCCACTCGCTCGTTCACGGCTTCTACCAGGGCTGGGATCTACATCCCGGTCAGCTGCCGACCCGCTACGGCGCGGTCTACGGCTTCTTCCTCGACGGCCTCGCGCCGGCTTCCGAGCGGCTGCGCAACTTCGTCGACAAGGCCGCCCAGGCAACACTCGTCGGTGACGTGTTCGACGACGCCGCGACCGGGCAGGGCCTGCTCAACTACTTCCTGCGCGGCATCGCGTGCGGTGCGGTCACCGAGCAGGAGGCGCTCGCGACCGGGCTCTCGCTCGAGGAGATCCGCAGCAAGTCGTTCGTGAAGATCATGGCCGCGCGGCGCGCCAGCACTTAACACTACTGCGTCACATTTCTTCTCGGAATTCCGGATCGATTCCGATCGGTTGTGAAATTCCTCGACGGAAGGATCGCATCTGACCCGCCGTCGTGATCAAAGAGGGAATGGCGAATCTGATGAATTCGGCCGCAGAGCGACGGCTGTCAGAGTACTTCGACCGCATCGGATCAGTGCTGGGCCGGAAAGGCCGGCGCGAATCATTCGCGCTCTACGCCGAGGGAGTGTTTGGCGACGGCGAGCGCAAGAGCATCGAGCCGATCGCTGCGCGTGCGTGCGCCGATCCGGCTCGTGTCGATGCCGAGCATCAGAGACTGCTGCATTTCGCGCTCGACGCACCATGGAGCGACGACGATGTCCGCCGGGACGCCGCGCGTTACGCTCTCGACGCGATGACCGCACACGAGCCCGTCGACTCGTGGATCATCGACGACACCGGATTCCTGAAGCAGGGGAAGCACTCCGTCGGCGTTCAGCGGCAGTACACAGGGTCGGCGGGCAAGACGACAAACTGCCAGATCGGCGTCAGCTTGACGATCGCGACTCGCACCGAGCAGGTGCCGATCGACTTCGCGTTGTACCTGCCGGAGACGTGGACGGAAGATCGAGCGCGTCGACAAGAAGCGCGAATTCCTGACGACGTTCAGTTCGCTACAAAGACCGAGCTCGCACTTCAACTGCTCCGACGTGCTGTCGACAACGGCATCCCTCCGGGGCTCGTCCTCGCAGACCAGGCCTACGGAAGTTCGAAGGACTTTCGCAAGGCTGTCCGCGAGATGGGATTGCACTACGGCGTCGCCGTTGATCCTCGGTCGGTCGTCATGGTGTTCGACAAGCTCGGACGGCGACGTGATGAGATCATCAGCATCATCGACCTCGCGCATCGCATCGATACGCAAGGCGGGTTTCGACGGTGCACATGGCGTCAGGGCACCAAGAAGGATCTCTCGGCTCGATTCGCGCTCCGCCGTGTCGTCCCCGCGTACGACCACGCCCAAGGCGGCATCGACAAGCGTGAACCGGTGTGGCTGCTGATCGAATGGCGCGACGACGAGGACGCACCGGCAAACTGTTTCCTCTGCTCTCTGCCTGGACGGCCGACGAAGAAGCAGCTGGTGCGGCGCGTGATGCAGCGCTGGCGTATCGAACGCACGTACCAGGATCTCAAAGACGAACTCGGACTCGATCACTACGAAGGCCGCCGGTTTCCTGGCTGGCACCATCACGTCTCGGTCGTCCTGTGCTGCTACGCGTTCGTCATTGCCGAACGTGTGCGGCATTTCCCCCCCTCGGCCGGAAGGCCGCTGGAAGCCCACGCGCAGTCGTTCACGGCCTGAGCGTCACTTCGCTGACAGCTTCGCCACCATGCGGCTCGCGATCGCGCGGGCCATCGCGCGCTGGCTCCCGCGCTGCCCGGCCTGCCACGCGCCCCGTCGCCCAGGCACACGCCCTCTAACGTGACGCAGTAGTGCTAAGTGAGCGGCACTGGCTCTAGTACCGCAAGAACGCCGAGCCCCACGTGAGGCCGGCACCGAACGCGACCAGGCACACCAGGTCACCCGGCTTGATCTTGCCGAGCTCGATCGCCTCGTGCATGCAGATCGGAATCGAGGCCGCCGTGGTGTTGCCGTACTTCTGGATGTTGTTGTGCGTCTTGTTCTCGGCGATCCCGATCATCTTCGCGACCATCTGATTGATCCGCAGATTCGCCTGGTGCGGGATCAACATGTCGATGTCCTCGAGCTTGAGCCCGTTGGTGACCATGCCCTCCATGATCGCCATCGGCATCCGCGTGACCGCGTGCTTGAACACCTTCTTGCCGTTCATCACCGGGTAGTGCTTGCGCTCCGCCATCGCCTGCTCGCTGATGCGGGGGCTGCGCGCGCTCGCCGGATACTCGGTCCACAGGATCTCGGCTTCGCTGCCGTCGGCGTGGATGTGCGTCGAGAGCAGGACGTGCTTGTCGTCGGTTGCGCGCCCGAGCACGACCGCGCCGGCGCCATCACCGAACAGCACCGTGACGTCGCGACCGGCGGTCGAGATGTCGAGGCCCGTCGAGTGGACCTCGCTACCGATCACCAGCACGTGCTTGAACGCGCCGGTCTTGATGTACGCGTCGGCGATCGACAGTCCATAGATGAAGCCGGTGCACTGCTGGCGGATGTCGAGGCAGGGGATCTCCTTGAGGCCGAGCGCCCGCTGGACGAACACCGCGGTCCCAGGGAAATTGAAGTCTGGCGATAGCGTCGCGTAGATGATGAGCTCGATGTCCTTGGGCTCGATCCCGGCGCGCTGGATCGCCTCGGTGCTCGCGATCGCCGCCAGCGAGGCACCGGTCTCGCCCTCGGCCACCCAGCGCCGCTCCTCGATCCCCGTGCGCTCGACGATCCACTCGTGCGAGGTCTCCATCTTCGTGGCGAGATCGTTGTTGGTCACGACCCGCGACGCGGCCTTCATGCCGATGCCCATGATGCGACTGCGATGCATTCCGTCTGGCTATCACGTTCGCTCGCGCCAGGGTGAGCCCGATGGCCTCACACCCCGGTGACTCGACGCGTCACGGTGTAGAGTTCGGTGCCATGAACATCCTGCTCGTGCGTCACGGCGAGACCGAATGGAATCGCGACGGGCGCTACCAGGGTCGTACCGACATCCCGCTCTCGCCGGAGGGCCAGCGTCAGGTGAGCGCGCTCGGCGCCCGGCTCGCGCAGGTCCCGATCAAGCGCGCCATCGCCTCACCGCTGTCCCGCGCGCGCACCACGGCCGAGGCGATCCTCGCCGGCCGCAAGCTCGAGCTCGAGCTCGACGAGGGCCTGGTCGAGATCTCGCACGGTGCCTGGGAAGGGCAGCTGTCGAGCGATGTCGAGGCCGCGCATGCCGCGATGCTCGACACCTGGCGCTCGAACCCGGATCGCGATGTTCCCGCAGGTCCCGGCGCCGAGACGCTCGGGGTCGTCGAGCTGCGCGCGTGGCCGGTCCTCGAGCGGGTCGCCGGCAAGCTCGGGCGCGACGACACCGTGCTCGTCGTCGCGCACGACGCGGTCAACCGCGTGCTGCTGTGCCGCATCCTCGGCCTGCCGCTCACGCGAGTCTGGGCGTTTCGCCAGGCGCCGGCGACGCTGAACGTGCTGTCTGGACCATCACTCGGCCAGCTGCAGCTGGTGCGCCTCAACGACTCCGAGCACGTGTCGCCTCTGCTGCACGAGGCGCAGCACCGCGCGCTGTGAACGCGGCGCGCGAGCGCTCGACGCGATCCGCGTTGTGCTCGACCCACTCCCAGATCCCGCACACGGCCTCGCCGAGACTCTCGCCGAGCCTGGTCAACCGGTACTCGACGCGCGGCGGCACCTCGGGATGAATCGTGCGGATCACGAGCCCGTCGCGCTCGAGCTCGCGCAGCGTCTTGGTCAGCATCTTCTGGCTGATGCCGCCGATGTGAGCGCGCAGCCGCGAGAACCTCAGCTCGCCCTGCTCGTCGAGTGCCTCGATCACGAGCAGCGTCCACTTGTCGCCGACGCGCCCGAGCAGCTCGCGGACGAGGGCTTCCTTTCGCGCCTTGGTATCCAGGAGGTAAGTATGCACCTTTTGGGTGCCTACTTGCGAAAGGAGACCATCAGCTCTATCTCGATCACATGTCCAACCAAGAGCTCGCAGGGAAAGTCGCCATCGTCACCGGAAGTGCTCGCAACATGGGGCGCGCGTTCGCGATCGCATTCGCCCGTGCCGGTGCCGCGGTTGTCGTCCACAGCCACTCCGCCGCTTCGCGCGCCGACGCCGAGGAGACCCTGCGCCAGGTCCGGGAGCACTCGCGCGGCGTGCTCGTCGAGGGTGACCTCGCAGATCTCGCCGTGATCCGGCGCCTGTTCGACGAGGCGATCACGGCGTTCGAGCGTGTCGACATCGTCGTCAACAACGCCGGCGTCATCGTCAAGAAGCCGCTCCTCGAGGTCACCGAGGCCGACTTCGACCGCTCGTTCGCGATCAACGCGAAGGCCGCGTTCTTCGTGATGCAGGAGGCAGCCCGCCGGCTCTCCGATCACGGCCGCATCATCAACCTCGGAACCACGCTGCTCGCCGCGACGACCAGCAACTACAGCGTCTACGCCGGTTCGAAGGCGCCGCTCGAGGACTTCACGCGTGCGCTCGCGAAGGAGATCGGCAAGCGCGGCATCACGGTCAACACGGTCGCGCCCGGGCCGATCGACACCAGCTTCTTCCACGGCCAGGAGAACGCCCAGAGCGTGGCCTACGCGACGCAGATGAGCGCGGCGGGCCGGCTCGGCACCATCGACGATGTGGTCCCGACGATCGAGTTCCTCGCGTCGCCCCGCTCGAGCTGGATCACGGCGCAGACGCTGTTCGTCAACGGCGGATATCTGGCGCGCTAGGCGGCTCAGACATCGAGGTTACGCACGTTGAATGCGTTCTCCTTGATGAACTCCTGCCGCGGCTCGACGAGGTCACCCATGAGCTTGGTGAAGATGCCGTCGGCCTCTTCCATGTCCTCGATCCTTACTTTCAGCAGGTGGCGCTTCGCGGGATCCATCGTGGTCTCCCACAGCTGCTCCGCGTTCATCTCGCCGAGGCCCTTGTAGCGCTGGATCTGGAGGCCCTTGCGACCGAGCTCCTCGATCACCGTCGCGATCTCGTCCCAGCCGGCGAGCTCGCGCGGCTCGTCGTCGCCGTGCGTCAGCGTGACTGCCTCGGGCACCGAGGCGCGCAGCTCGGCGCTGATGCGGCGCATGTCGACGAACTGCGGCGAACGCACGAGGTCGGCGTTGATCAGCGTCTCGCGGCGCACGCCGTGGGTGCCGGCACCGAAGCGCATCGCCCAGCCGCCGTGCTCGCGATCCTGCTTGTACTCGGCGGCCGCCTGCCCGAGCTCGCCGTGCTTGCGCGTGACCTCGGCGAGGACCTTGGCCTCGAGCCTCTCGAGCTTGTCCTTGTCACGCAGATCTTCCTCGGACAGCCCGGCCTCGGCGAACTGCGCCGAGATCCGCGCGTCGGTGCCCTTGTCGAGCTGCGCGCGCACGCGCTTGGCCTGGTTGATGCGCTTGACCAGCGCGACGAGCTCGTCACCGGTGAGCGGCTCCTGGTTGCCGTTGCGCACGAGCTTGGCCTCGCGGCACACGCTCTCGAGCAAGTAGTCCTCGAGCGCCTGCTCGTTCTTGAGATAGAGCTCGTTCTTGCCCTTCTTGATCTTGTAGAGCGGCGGCTGCGCGATGAACACGTGCCCGTTCTCGAACAGCTCGTTGAAGTGACGGAAGAAGAACGTCAACAGCAGCGTGCGGATGTGGCTGCCGTCGACATCGGCGTCCGTCATCACGATCACCTTGTGGTAGCGCAGCTTGCCGATGTCCTTGTCGTCGCCAACTCCGGTGCCGAGCGCGGTGATGAGCGTGGTCAGCTCCTGTGACGCCAGCATGCGATCGAAGCGCACCTTCTCGACGTTCAGGATCTTGCCCTTGAGCGGCAGGATCGCCTGGAACTGGCGGCTGCGTCCTTGCTTCGCCGAGCCGCCTGCGGACTCGCCCTCGACGATGAACAGCTCGCTCTTGACGGGATCGCGCTCCTGACAGTCGGCCAGCTTGCCCGGCAACGACGTCAGCTCGAGCGCGCCCTTGCGCTGCACCATCTCGCGCGCCTTGCGCGCCGCTTCACGCGCCCGTGACGCGAGCAGCGCCTTGGAGATGATCGTGCGCGCTTCCTTTGGATGTTGCTCGAGGTACTGGCCGAGCTTCTCGGTCACCACCGCCGACACCGCCGTGCCGACCTCCGAGGACACCAGCTTGTCCTTGGCCTGGTTCGAGTACTTCGGATCCGAGACCTTCACCGACAGCACGGCGGTGAGTCCTTCGCGCAGATCCTCGCCGGACAGGCCACCCTTGGCGTCCTTGAGCAGCTTGTACTCGTTCGCGTAGTTGTTGATCGTGCGAGTCAGCGCCTGGCGAAAGCCCGACGCGTGCGTGCCGCCGTCGCGATTCTTGATCGTGTTGGTGAAGCAGGTGAGCAGCTCGGAGTAGCCGTCGTTCCACTGCATCGCGATCTCGACGAACGAGCCCTCGTGCTCCGACTGAAAGCCGATCACGTCGGACACCACGGTCTTGTTCGCGTTCAGATCGCCGACGTACGTCGCGATGCCGCCCTCGAACTTGAACTCCTGGCTGCGATCGGTCCGCTCGTCGGTGATGACGATGTGAAGGCCGCTGTTGAGGTACGCGAGCTCGCGGAGCTTCTGCGCCAGCTGGTCGAACGAGAACTCCAGGATGTTCTTGAAGATCTCCGGATCGGGATGAAACGTGATCTTGGTGCCGTGGCGCCCCGTGGACTCCGTGGTTCCGGTCTTCTTGAGCTCGGTGACCGGGATTCCCTTGGCGTACTCCTGATAATAGACGCCACCGCCGCGTCGAATCTCGAGCTTGAGCCAATCTGACAGCGCGTTGACCGCCGACACGCCGACGCCGTGCAAGCCGCCCGAGACCTTGTAGCCCTTGCCGCCGAACTTGCCGCCTGCGTGCAACACGGTCATCACGAGCTCGGCTGCGGGACGCTTCTCGATCGGGTGCATGTCGACCGGAATGCCGCGGCCGTTGTCCTCGATCGTCACCGAGTTGTCGTAGTGGATGATGACGTCGATGCGCGTGCAGTGACCTGCGAGATGCTCGTCGACCGAGTTGTCGACGACCTCGTGCACGAGGTGATGCAGTCCGGTGCCATCATCGGTATCGCCGATGTACATGCCCGGGCGCTTGCGAACACCCTCGAGCCCCTTGAGAACTCCGATCGATCCAGCGTCGTAATCAGACTCGATCGTCTGCGAATCAATAGTGGGCTCGGCCATCGAACGCGACTTCCGATCGCGAGCCCATTTGGTAACACGCACGGGAGGTTTCAGGAAGGGCTCGCCGACCGTTTCGAGTCATATCAACCGATGTAAATCACTCGGCAATTCGGCCGTTCTGGATGCGGTAGTCGGCCCGATCTCGGTGCAGCAAAACATGGCTCGCCTACCAGCGAAAATTGCAGCGTCCGTTGGTGCAGCGGTTCTGCTTCGGCAGCAGCAACGCGAGTAGCCCGATCGGAAACAGCAGGATGCAGATCACGATCACGATCCCGCTGGTCGACGTCGAGAACGGGGATCCGCATCGAGGACAACCGACGCCGACGAGAGCCATCGGCATGGCAGGCATCATCTGGACAGCTGGCGTGAGTCGCGGCGGATCGGTCGAGTCGTGTCGCTTCCCGCACTTGTTGCAGAACTCCGATTCGGGCGTTACCGGTGTCGAGCAGCGCGAGCAATATGCCGGCCGCGGCGACAACGACCCGCCGCACTTCGCGCAGAACGCCGAGCCGACGGTGTTTGTCGCCGAGCAGCGCGAGCAGGTTGGATCCGCAGTCATTGGTTTCTCGTGGTCACCCTATTACGAATTACTCGGCAATTCGTCCGTTCTGGATGCGGTAGTCGGCCCGATCTCGGTGCAGCAAGACATGGCTCGCCGCGGTCGTCGTGATGAAGCATTGACTGGCGAGGCTCGCGAGGTGCTCGAACAAGAATTCGTTGCGCGAGGGATCGAGCTCGCTCGACACGTCATCGAGTAGCAGGATCGGCGAATCGCCGTGCGCGCGTCCGAGCACCTCGAGCTCGGCGGTCTTCCACGCCAGCATGATGGCCCGCAGCTGGCCTTGCGAGGCAAAGCTGCCGGCCTCGCGACTGTCGAGCTCGAACACGACATCGTCACGGTGCGGACCGAGCTGGGTCGACTGGGCCGCGAGGTCGCGAGCTCGACTCGCCACGAGCTGCTGCTCGAACGACTCCGCGGTCGCCTCGACGAGCTTCGATGCGTAGCGAGCGGTCGCCGGGAGCCCGGTGCGGGTGATGCGAGAGAACGCGAGCTCGAGTGCCGGCGCGATGGTCGTCAGGAATCGGACCCGAGCCGCAACGATCTGCACGGCCAGCCGCGCGAGCTGGGTGTCGTAGACTGCCAGCAGCTCGTCGAGCTGGTGACCACCGAGCAGCCCCTGCCCCGCTTGCTTGAGCAGCGAGTTCCGCGTCTTCAGCACCTTGTCGAAGTCGCTCGCGACCGCGAGGTATGCCGGCTCGAGATTGAACACGCCGCGGTCGAGAAACCGCCTGCGGTCGGCCGGGGCGCCTCGAGGTAACCCGAGATCCTCCGGTGTGAACACGACGACGTTGAACGCTCCGAAGTAGCGCGCCAGCGGCCTCACGGCCTTGCCATCGAGCCGGACCTTGCGCGACCCCGGCGCGAGCTCGACCTCGTAGACGCGCGTCAGCTCATCCTTGAGAACGCGTGCGCCGAGCTTCGCGCTGGCGTTGCCGAACCGGACGAGATCGCCAAGCTTCGACGTTCGAAACGAGCGCAGCGCAGCGACGACGTAGATGGCCTCGAGCAGGTTCGTCTTGCCCTGGCCATTATCGCCGACGAAGACGTTGAAACGCTCTCTGGGAGCGAGGTGGAGCGGCTCGAGGTTGCGCACGCCCTCGGCGACCAGCGCCTGGATCCTCAGCTTAGATCCTCATCGGCATGACGACGCCGAGATAGTCATCTCCAGTGAGCGGCCGGATGAGTCCGGGATCGAGCTCGCCTCCGAGAGCCAGCGTCACCTGGTCCGAGGTCATCTGCGACAGCAGCTCGACGACGTACTTCGGATTGAAGCCGATGGCGATCGCGTCGCCGTCGTACTCGGCCTCGAGCTCCTCGCGAACCTCTCCGAGGTCCGGGTTGTCGCTCGTGATGGTCACGCCTTCACGCGTCGCCGCGACCTTCACTCCACGCGTCTCCGACGACATCAGCTGCGCACGGCGCAGCGCATCGATGAAGCGAGCACGGTCGACGGTGATGACGCGCTTGTGCTCCTTCGGGATGACCTGCTCGTACGGCGGAAACTGCGCGTCGATGAGCTTCACCGCGATGGCGATGTCGTCCTGGACGAGGAACAAATGCGGCGTCTTGATCGCGACCTTGCACGACGGCCCCATGTCGAGCACGCGACGCATCTCGAGCAGACCCTTCTTCGGGATGATGATTCCCGCCGACAGCTTCGGTCCGTTCGCGATCGTGCGCTCGACCTTGCTGAGGCGGTGACCGTCGGTCGAGACCATGCGGCTCTTGCTGCCATCGCTCTCGAAGTACACGCCGTTGAGGTGAAAGCGCGTCTCGTCGTTGCAGACGCTGAACAGCGTGCGCTCGATCATCTCGCGGAACACCGCGCTCTCGAGCGTCGCGTACGTCGCCTCGCGATGGTCGGGAACTTTCGGGAAGTCACGGTCGGGCATGCCGACGATGCGATACGTGACCTTGCCGCTCTTGATCTCGGCCCAGTGATTATCAGCCTTCTTGAGCGTGACCTCGTCGCCTGGAGCGTTGGCGATGAGCTCGTAGAGATTCTTGGCTCCGAGCGTGATGCCGCCTTCGCTCGTGTTCGTGCTCTTGAGCTCTGCTGTCAGCGAGACGTTGAGATCGGTCGCTGCGACGAGCAGCTGGTTCTTGCCCTGCGTTCGCAGCAGCACGTTCGCGAGCATCGGCATCGTGCTCTTGCGGTCGGCAATGCCTTGAGCCAAACGCAGCCCTCGAAGGAACTCGGTCTTTGCGATTCGAAACTCCATGTCACCCTCGGCCCGTTGTTCGGCGTCTCTCTTTATCTGAGAAAGAATTAAAGATCTTGATAGAAGTAGGATCTAGTAGGTCCTGTGGACCGTGTGGGTATCCGCGAAAGCTCACGAGATTGCAGTCGATTTGACGTGGTGCGAGATGAGTGCAGGCTGCGCGTTCTTCAGTGGATGCCATGCAGCGAAGGTGTGGACAACCAAGGCAGGTGCAGATGTCCACGCAACGTCCACAGCTGCGCGCACAGCGTAAGCCACAGGTCTGACGCCGCCGGGAGTCATCGCAAAATGATCCCTTCGATCGCGTGGATCTCGGATCGCAGGGAAGCGTCGTCCTTTAGTCGCTCGATGATCTTCTGCACGGCCGAGATGACCGTGGTGTGGTGCTTGCCGCCGAACGCGCGCGCGAGGTCGGGGTACGAGTCCTTGGTGTGATGGCGTGCGAGGTAAATCGCCACGGCTCGCGGAGTCGCGACCGACTTGTGGCGGCGCTCGCTCTTGATGTC
>Ga0193708_1000154_pt1 | contig 14272 bp, 12 predicted proteins | sample H3c1metaG_FD_160570 | JGI IMG/M metagenome (GOLD analysis project Ga0193708, IMG submission 160570) | Soil microbial communities from a riparian zone of the East river system, Colorado, United States - H3c1 | ecosystem: Environmental > Terrestrial > Soil > Riparian zone | place: USA: East River...
GGATTCCCTTCCTTTCCCCGCCTGGGACCTTATTGATATGGAGCCTTACCGCAAAATGTGGCTAAAGCATGCCGGTTATTTTTCCATGAATATCGGAACGACAAGGGGTTGCCCTTTCAAGTGTAACTGGTGCGCCAAACCCATTTACGGCAACCGGTACAATTCAAGGAGCCCGGAAAATGTGATCGCTGAGTTGCAAATGCTGAAAGAAAAATTCCGGTTTGACCATATCTGGTTCTGTGATGACATCTTTGGATTGAAGCCCGGCTGGGTAGGCGCCTTTGCAGACCTTATTGAAAAGAATAAGCTTCATTTCAAATTTAAAATGCAGGGAAGGGTTGACCTGCTGCTGCAGGAAAATAATATTAAGGACCTGGCAAGAGCAGGTTGTGATAATATCTGGATGGGTGCAGAGAGCGGCTCTCAAAAGATTTTAGACGCCATGGAAAAAGGAACCACGGTACAACAGATATATGAAGCCACCCGCTTACTAAAGAAAAATGGCATCAGGCCATCATTTTTTATACAATTCGGTTACCTGGATGAGACCAAAGACGATATAGAGAAAACAATAAAGATGATCAATACATTATTACCTTATGAGATGGGCATCTCTGTTTCGTATCCATTGCCCGGCACCGGTTTTTTTGAAAAGGTAAAAGACCAGTTGAAAGATAAAGCCAACTGGACAGATTCCGACGAACTGGCCCTGATGTTCCGCAATACCTACCAGCCTGCATTTTATAAACAACTGCACCGCTATGTACACAAGACCTACCGCAAGCATATTGCCTTTGAAAATATAAAGCTGCTTTTTTCACAACCTTTAAAAACTAATTTAAAGACCCTGCGGAAAGCCTTATCAGGACTGTATTACATGCCCGCCGCATTTTTAGATAAACAGAAGCTCCATCAACTGGAAAAAACAGGGATATGAATTTAAGCCTTGAACAAAATAATGAACAACTTGCGGAAGCCGCATTTGACCGGCAGGCGATCCTGTTTGATGAGCAATACAGCAACAATGCCATCATTCAATATAAAAGAGAAAGAGTAAGGGAACATATGCGGCAATGGCTCAGTTACAAAGGCAGCATTCTTGAATTGAACAGCGGTACCGGTGAAGACGCTGCCTGGTTTGCCCAACAGGGACATACCGTTCATGCAACAGACATATCAGCAGGGATGCAGCAGGTATTAAAAAATAAAGCAGCGGCACTGGGCCTGGAAGAAAAAATAAGCACCGAGATCATTTCATTTACGCAACTGGAAGATCTAAAAGAAAAAAAGGTTTACGATATGATCTTTTCAAATTTTGCCGGGCTAAATTGTACCCATGAACTGGGTAAGGTACTGCATTCCTTTGCTGCTTTGCTTAAGCCTGCCGGCATTGTAACCCTGGTTATTTTGCCAAAGTTCTGTTTATGGGAATTCCTGTTATTATTTAAAGGAAAATTTAAAACAGCTTTCCGCCGCTTCTTTAGCAGTAAAGGTGCAAGAGCGCATATTGAAGGGGAATATTTCAAGTGTTGGTATTATAACCCTTCTTACATAACAAAACATTTAGAGAAGCAGTTTGATCTGCTTGGCATAGAAGGGTTGTGCACGGTTGTACCTCCTTCATATATAGAAGGATTTGCAGAAAAGCATCCGAAGGCCTATGCTCTTTTAAAAGCAAAGGAAGAAAAGTGGAAAAGGAAATGGCCATGGAAAAGTATAGGTGATTATTATATTATCTCTTTACAGAAAAAGAATGCGCTATGAAAGAATTAATTCAAAAGATTGGTCCTGCATGGCTGTTACGATGGTACAAGACGGCAGGTATGAAATTTTCTCAATTTAAAAACATGAGTACCAGGGAGGTTTTTACAGTGATCTATAATACCAACAACTGGAAAAGCAAGGAAAGTATTTCCGGTATTGGTTCGGAGCTAAAACAAACCGAAACGCTTATTAAAGACCTGGGCAAACTGCTACATGATTTGAATATAAAATCGTTGCTGGATATTCCCTGTGGTGATCTTAGCTGGATGCAAAGGATCGACCTGTCGAAAATTCAATATACGGGCGCCGATATAGTTGAAGACCTGGTAGAAAAAAATAAAGAAAAGTATAAAGACAAAGGTAATTTTGAATTTAAAGTTATTAATTTGATCAATGATCCTCTACCCGGAAGCGAGATGATAATTATCCGGGATTGCCTTGTTCATTTCTCATTTGCAGATATTTTCAAAGCGCTTGAAAATATTAAATCCTCCGGTTGTAAATATCTCCTGACAACTACATTTCCAAAACATCCTGTAAACTACAACATAACAACGGGCGAATGGAGAACTATAAACCTGCAAAAAAAACCATTTAATTTCCCTCCTCCAATATTTGTCATTAATGAAAATTGTGCCGAGAATAACGGGAGGTATAATGATAAGTCGATGGCCTTGTGGAAAATAAATGAAATTTAACTCTCTTCCTCCGGGCGCTATTGTATCAGTGAGAGTTTTTTATTATGCTGTTGTAATACCTGCTGTACTTTAACCCGGTACTGCTCGATTACCTTATCCTGGAAATTCTTAGGATCTGGTTTTGAAAAATGCCGGCCAACTGCCATCCCCATACTACCTCCCTTCCCGTTTAACTGCTTTCTCTTCGCTTTATTTTGCCAGCGCCTGTCAGTAATATTCATCAACAGTTTATCAATGGCATCGCCCATGCGTCCGCTAAATATTTTTTCAAATGACCGCCTCAAAAATCCCCGGTATATTTCGGGTGTATTGCCTGTTATAAAACGCTGTGCAGGAAAATATTTTTTTGTCCACTCATTGCTTACAACGAAATCATAAAGGCTGCTTTTGCCCTGCATGGGAAGCAGGGTAACGATCTCCGTAGCAGTAAAAATATTTTTTTCTGTTATTTCAAGCCCTGCCTCATCCACATAGTAGTTCATGCAAAACCAGTGCTGCCGGCCGGTGAGGAATGTAAGTTTTTTGTAAAGGTGCATGCAGGTCCTCGCGATCCATAAACGGTTGGCGGCAGTAATGATAAAAAAATCGATGTCCGTCTTCTCAGTAGCAAAATTCTTTGACAAAGACCCTGAAACAGAAATTCCTTTTACAAAAGGAAATTTAGAAAGCAGTTCTGCTACTTTCCGGGCTGTTACCATATGTTTAATAGCCATCAGGTTCCCCTTTCTTCTCCTTTCTATTATTGCACGATCATTTTGAAGGCTGTAAAATTCATCAAAGCGAAAAATGAGCTTATCGTTTTCCAGTGTTTTCAATTCAATATCAATAGCAGGGAAGGAAATATCTTCTGCATGGAACAGGCAGATCTCTTCTTTGGTCAAAGGATATTGAAACAGGTCAAAATACCCCAGTGTTTTTAATATGTTGTGTGCAGTTGTTATAATTTGTTAGTTAAAGCTGATGTTAAACCCATGCCCGCTTCCCTCATATCCTGGCGGTAAAGCTGTCTTAGCTTTTGGTGTTTTAAATAACTTTGATTTGCTGTATGTACCGCGATCACAAACCCTTTGGAACCTTCTAAAAAGCCCATCCGCAGAAAATAGCCATTGATAAAAGACCAAAGCGGGCTGAAAATGATCTTTAGCCTTGACGGCCTGGCTCCTGATTCGTACAGCGACTGTGCGGCCACCGTACTCACTTCTTCATTTCTTTTCAGGTATTCGTTCATATTATCAAACGTATAATGCACCAGGTCTCCCTTCAATAATTTCACCGCAACATTTTCCTGCATGATGATCTTATCATGCGGATTGTATCCCCCGCACACAGCAACCCTTTTATCAAAAAGCCGGAGTTTTTTGTCGGGATACCATAAGCCATGCTTAATATGTTTACCGCAGAATACATTGCAGCGCTTCATGCTATAGGCTTTAAATGCAAACCCGTTTTTTTTTGCTTCCAGGATCGAGCCTGCAAGTTCTTCGCTAAGCATCTCATCTGCATCCAGCAACAATACATATTCATTTGCTGCCATTGTGATCGCTTTGTTCTTTTGGCTGATATACCCGTTAAAAACAGATTGCTTAACAATGGCTCCCATAGAAGTTGCAATTTGTACTGTAGCATCATCAGAAAAAGAATCCAGTACAATAATTTCATCCGCCACTTGTTGAACTGACCCGATACAGCGGCCTATATTTTTTTCCTCATTGAACGTGATAATTACTACTGAAAGCGCCTTCATACGGTAATATTTATTTCTGTTATTTAAACGTAAAAAGCCTTTTCCGGGTTGCCAGCCTGCCGCTCCAGTATCCTTGCCCGGGCTGCTAAAACTTCACTGTTTTTTCGCTTACCTGCATTCTCCTTCCACAAAAAAAGAGAAAAGAAAAAACTGTAAAAAAATATACCCTTGTTCAGGTCAAGTACATTTTCTGATATGGATACAGTTGCTATGATCAGCATAAAACTTAAAAAGACCAGGTCTTTACTTCGCAAGGCGTTCCGGAACCCAAAATACAGCACATAGATAAATAAGGCCAGCCCTACAATACCCGTTTTTACCAGGATGCCCAGGTATTGATTGTGCGTATTGAACTCATTTAGGTAAGAGCCATAAAGCCCGTTCTCAAAATATTTTTGCTTCAGCAATTCTTTTTCCGAGCCGGTGCCATAGCCAATAACGGGTGATCGTTTTACCAGCTCCATGATCACATTCCAGCGGGCAAGCCTCGGTTCTGTGTTCTCAATGATCTTAACATCATTTGTCAGGTCTGTCTTTAGTTCACTTATATACCGGGTCTTAAAAGAATCCATACTGGCGATCATGAACAAGGTTATTACAGATATAAAAGACGCCGAGAAAAATATTACCAGTTTCTTTTTCCCCTGGAAAAAAAAGGGAAAGAACAGGTTGATCACAATTAAAAAAGCTATAAAAACCGCCCTGGATGAGAGTTGTAACATTCCCGCTGATAATATGATGACAGCAATGATATAGACCCATTTTTTCTCCAGGTCTTTTTTACTTAAGATCAAAAATAAAAACAGGAGCAGGGAAAATGCCGTATAGGCTGATAAATAAGTTGCGTGTATATCGATTGGTATTGAAAAGCTATGGTTCATGAACGCAAGCGTGAACAAAGAATTAAATGGCAGCTTAAAATAAAAAATATTATAAACAGCGTCGGCATAGAGGTATAAAACGGTGATTGTAATGGCGAATCCAAAAATGCACAACAAATTAAGCTTGTACTTCTGCAGGTCAATGCCGGTGAGCGCAAATAAAACCGGGATGATGAGAATAGCCAGTTGTTTTGTTGCCACATTGATACCTTCGGCTTTATCAGGACTATAGGCTATCGCTGCAAGCCCAAGCAGGTATATGGATGCAGGTATTAAAACCGGTTTGCTGAAAATATTTTTAACACCGGTCTTCCTTGCGTGAATAATGGTATGCAGCCCAAAGCTGATCAGGATGATCTCGCTGTAGAAAAGATCAAAGGGCAACGCAATAAGAAAGGCTGCCAGGAGGTAATAGCTGATCTTATTGGAAACCGTATCATTGATCAAAAATAGTTGTCTCATTTTTTTGACCGGTTATAGCAGTCGATAATAAATTCTTCATACATGTTCACGATCTTTGGCCAGTTATATTGCTCTTCGATCTTCACGAAATTATTCTCCACCATTTTTGCGCTTTCTTTATGGCCGTTGCTCTTTACAACGTGCTTCATCACTTCTTCTGCCGTCTTAAAATAATAAGCATCCCCTTTTAAAACGGCCCGGTTAAATTCATTGTCGTGTGCTACAATTATAGAGCCGTTTGCCATCGCTTCCAGCAAAGAGGGATTAGTTCCACCTACCGTATGACCGTGAAAATATAACCTGCAAAAAGCACGGAGCGTATTGGTGATCTCTGCATCAAAGATCGCCCCTGCAAAACGTATGCGCTCATCGTTGCAGTATTTTTTATACATCTGTTTACCATAAGAATTATTGATGTTCCCGATCACGATAAATATCTTTTCCGAATTGCTCATATGAACGCCCTGCAGTATCATATCAATATTATTCTCCGGCTCCATCCTTGCCATCAGCATATGGTAATTATTTTTAAAAACGCCATACCCAGCCAGTACCTCTTCATTCTTATTCGCAAAGATCTCTGCGCCATAAGGAATGTATTTGCTGTTGACATTGTATTTCTTGTTAACATAAGATTGAATTACCGTTGAATCAGCAATAAAGTACTGGCTGTACTTTACCGCAAGTTTTTCAGCATACCTTAAAAACCGCTGCACAGGCTTTGAATATTTATCCCTTTTCCATTCCATGCCATCCATATTGGAAATAATGACCGAGTTCTTTGGAAACAATCTTCCCCATACTGAGCTGCTGGTATAGCCAAGAAATAAAATAACGTCATACTTATTTCTTCTTGCGTTCATGATACAGTTGAAATCATAAACGAACTGCCCGGCCGTACCGATCTTGTTTTCAGCATCATAGCAATGAATGAGCTTTACACCGTGCCATTCCTTTCCCTGGTACGGGTGCGTGTGCGAATTATAGACCGTCACCTGGTGGCCCTTATTTAAAAGCCCTACAGCAAGGTATTGCGCCATTTGCTCAAACCCTCCGTAGTAATTGGGGATCCCTCTTGACCCGATTATTGCAATGTTCAATGCGTTCATTGTTCAATGTATTTTTTGTAAACAGAAAAGGTTTTTTCAGCCGTTTTTTGCCAGGTATAATTATGGGTGATATTATATTGTAATTCTCCGTTGGTATCCGCCGTCATCGCTTTTTTTATCGCCTGCAGGATACTGGCAGGTTTTGCAGGATCGCAATAAAAAGCTGCGTCATTGAAATAAGACCTTGCATAACCATTGTCGGTTATTATAACGCGGCATCCCATTGCGGCGGCTTCAAGTGAAGAAAGGCCGCATACCTCGAACCAGCTTGGAAGTATGTGAACTTTAGCAGCAGCATAATAATTCACAAGCTGCTCCTGGGGTAAATGCCCGATGAACGATACATTACCCGCCGCGATCTCTTTGCATTGCCGGTAATATTTTTTCTGATTGGGTGCGGCATCGCCGATCAGCACTAATTTGTAAGCTGTGTTATTTAATGCCCTAACCAGGTTGTATTGGTTTTTTATACCTTCGATCCTTGCTACACAAAGCACCGTATCTTTTTCCCTGCTACCAGGCATTATAGTTTGAAACAATTCGGTATTCACACCATTATGTACAATAGCAAATGCCGGTGCAACACGGTACCATCGTACCAGGTCAGTATATTCTTTTTCGCCCTGCACCAGCACGGCTTTTGTTTTTCTTAAAACTTCCTGTATGCTGCGCCGCTGGCCCTTCCATAAATACGAGGTGCTCATCAGCCTGTCCCGCCCGAGTAAGTACCTGTACATTGTTTTTACATATTCAATTCCGTCGGCAGGTAATAGCTTAAATAATTTTCCTGCAAATCCATGTCGCTGTTGTTTATCATAGCCGGAATAGTCGATCAGTATTGTTGAAACAACAAAAGGCTTTTTCGATCTTTTAATATGCACCAAAATGTCTGCAGGGCGGATGATATTAAAAAAGTGCAGCAGGTCATAAGCAGCATAGCTCATGCTTTCATTTGTTTTCCTGATATCCACTTCAACACCTATTTTACGCAAATGGCGGGCAGTCTCTTCCACCTGGATGGTATCCCCTCCTTTTGCTGTAAATAAAGTTGACCGTACAATGAACAACAGCTTCATGAATTAAATTTTATCAAGCTTTCTTTTATATAACCAGTTAATAAATTCCTTAGGGAAAAAACTCAATGCCATTATTGCATAACTGTCTAACCGCCCCGGGTGAATACGAATGGCTTTTTTTAAATTGATCCTTGCTTTTTCAGGCTGATGATTATTCCATAAATATTTTTTACCCAGCAATGAATAGTAAGAGCCTTCCTTTATTTTCGGAATATTTTGTTTTCTTAAGATCCCTAATAATTCTTTCCCTTCCTGGTCGGTTATATTACCCCTGCGGATAGACCCGATCATGATCTCACGAAACTGTTTTGTATGCCATTTTTTGTCAATGCTGATAGATCCGGGGCTTAATCTTACCTGTATTAATTTTTGCGAAAGATTATATCCTTTTCCCTGTTTGATGACCTTTGACCATAACAGGAGGTCCTGGAAAGCATAAGCGTTGGCATTATACCCGCCCACCAGCATAATAGGTGCTTTGCGGAAAAGAACTGCCGAATGTATAAAAGGGCATTGGTCTAAGTTCAGTTCCTGTATCTCTTCATTGGTATGGGCCGGTAAACTGCGGGTATAAACATAGTTGCCATTCATGTCAATAAATTCTGCGTCAGCACCAACAATAATATAATCCGGGTGATCTGATAAAAACTGGTATTGCAGCATCAGCCGTTCCCGCATACAGATATCATCTGCATCAAAACGGGCGACCAGGTGTGCTTTTGCATTTAACAGCCCAATGTTCAATGCGGCGGCAATGCCCTGGTTGGTTTGATTGATAAGCCTTATCCGTGGATCAGTAAAAGAATCTATTATCTCTTTGGTTGCATCTGTTGATCCATCATTAATGATCAGGAATTCAAAATCATGAAATGTCTGGTTCAATACAGATTCGATGGCAGCGCCGATATATTTTTCTGCATTATAAGCAGGCATCAATACCGTGATCAGTGGTGTATTCATATGGTTTGCTCCTCCCGGCGCAGGTCTTTCATATCGAGAAAGAGTAATAGTTCAAATAATACTACAATTGAAAAATATTCAAACCAGTATTCGGCAAAGAATGCACCGGCGAGTAAAAAGACCAGGGGCAGCCCGAAACTCATCCTGCGGGCATGACGGATAAAAAATCCAAAATATAAACCCACCAAAAGCAGCAGGCCGGTGACCCCATACTCTCCCGTCACCTGGTAATAAACCGCATCCGGGGTATTGCTGGCCTCATGCTTGCTTTGTTCCTGTGAATGATAATAGAGGTAGAGGTAAAGGTGGTTGGTAAGAAAATCCGGGTGAATATATTTCAGCTTTTCCGGGTACCGGCCGGCTATGTCTAACAGCGTAGCTTTTTGTGCCAGGCGGGAAGAAAAATTAGCTATGCCGTCACCCAACCATATTTTAGCGGGGTTATTTGCTAAAAAACTGAAAAGCTGTTTACCAGCGATCCATTTTCCGGGAGTCTTCCAGTTGTACAATTTTGTAAGACTGTCTTCCTGTTTATCCGTATACACCTGGTCAAGGAATTGTGTATAGCGGTTTATTTTTTCTTTAATAGCAGGGCTTTCGCGGAATTGATAAAAAGCCGCATCTTTTGCACTATCCCGAATACCGGGTACTGATCTTTTTGCAAAAATATTTTCAGGCGCTTTAAAATCCGTGCCAAGCCTGATCCCATTCATACTGTCAATATAATTTTGGGCATATTTTTTCTTTCTTTCTTCAACCGTCAGTACACTGTCGGGTTCTTTTTTTAGCTGCGAAAGTGAAAGCACTTTCACAGGAGGAAGATCATAAGGTTTATCAATGACCCGGTAAAAGGTCCTTCCAACATGTTCATTATTCTGCGGCGATATTTTTGCCATAAAAACAATGAGCATTACCGTATAGATAAGAATAAAGCTTTTTTGAACCCTGCTGCTGTTAAAAATAAAAGCTAAAACAAAAACGCCTGCCAGTACCAGGTTGGCAAAATTGCTGGCCATAATGATCAATGAAGCCATGCTTGCAATTGATAAGAGGAACTGCCGCCTGTATAAAAAATAGAGCACCCCGAATGCAGAAATAAAGGCTGTGGTTACCGGTGCATCGAATGTAATACCTGTTATAAAATCCCCGGTACTTATATAATACTTCGCATTAAGGCCTTTGTATGCATAAGGGTTGACCGATCCTGTTTCGATCATGATCCGTAAGAGGTTAATAAAAACAGCAGCGGTGTGTAACACGAAAAAAACAGAAATGGTATTATGTATTTTAGCTGTATCCCCTTTTTGAATTATTTTATAAAGCAGGTAAGCTATAAGAGCGCTCATCATCCAAAAGGATATACCTATGAAGGTTGTTAGCAGGTAGGTGCTGTCAACATTTTTTATTTGTAATAACAGGTTGATAAGCCCGATACAAATCATTCCAAAATAAAAGAACAGGTAACGCTGCCTGAAAAAACCTTTACCGGAAATACTTTTCCAGTTTACGATACCTATAATAAGGACTGCTGCTACTTTTACAAGCAGCTTTACATTAAGCACCAGTAAAAGGAAAACCAACAGGGGCCAGTTTACCTGTCCGGCCATTTCTTTTAATTTATATATTATCCCTTTGTTCATTTTTTGTTGGTCGTTCTAAATAAAAACAGGCTGCTTTTTATACAGCCATTGTTTTATTATCTGCAGGTCCTGTTGTTTTATTTGTTTGGTCATCACTAAAAAACTAAAGTATATGGCAAGAGACAGAAGCAACTGTATCAAAACAACATCAGTAAAAAAGCTTACAGCAAAGCCGGCCAGCAGTGCAGCAACAACACAAACGATCAGTGACTGCCAGCTTTCTTTTACACCTGTTATAACAGAAATGCGCAGGTAAAGCAGGTATTCTGTAACCGTGGCCAACAGGTAAACAATTGCTGCACCACGGGCATTCAGTAAGGGGATCATCAGCAGGTCGCCGGCTACGATAATGATACAGGTAACAGCGGTGATCCGGAGAACACGCTTAAGCCTGTTTTGTGCAAACTCAACTGTCCAAAACAGGTTGATCATATATTGAAAAGGAATGCAAAGAGAAAGCAGGAAGAAGGTGGTTTTATTTACTTCGCCATATTTATTATTGGTAAGCCCATCTACCAGTGGTGACCATATTACATTAAGTACGAGCGGGATCAATGTAGCCACGATCATTTCGCAGCGAATGAAGAAGCCTATTTCCTGTTTTTTTTCCAGTAAAGAATCTTCAGGGTGCTGGCTTAAATATTTTGAGAGCCTGCTTAGCAAAACAGGGCCGAGTATCAGTAAAGGAACAGGGCATAATTCAAAAAGCTTGTATGCGAAGCTGTATTCTGCCGTTATAATAGTTCCGGAAAAAATGCCAAGCAATATCCAGTCAATGCGGGCAATAAAGGCATTTAAAAATACCGAGCTTATTTGCGGGAGCGATTCCCGCAATAAATTAAAATAATCCCTTAAAGCATATTTACTGCTTATGCTGATGGCTAACTTATACCGAACTACAAAAAAACAAAAAGCTAATTCCGCAAGTGAAGAAACAATGTAAATGATAAGTACGCCCTGGATAGTTAAAAAAGAAAAAAAGATCGTCAGTAACAGCCATGCCGCTTTTACAAGATTGGAAACAGAGGACATAACGGCGAGCCAGGCAAACTGTTCTTTACCATTTGCAAGCTGTTTAAAAGGTGAGGAGAAAAACCCCAGCAACTGGCTTATCGCAAGTATCAATAAAAGATCGTGTTGCTTAAAGAATAAAGGAAAGAGTAAACTTGTAAAAAAAAGAACGAGATAAAACAATAGCCCAAAAACCAGGCTATGGCCCGCAAATAATGTCAGTATTTTAGAAGGGTCGTCACCGGCTGCAACTTTTCTCACTACAATTTGTTCAAGGCGCAGGCTAAGGATGGTTGTTACCAGGGTAAGTATGGCAAGCGTCCAGTTGAACTCTCCGTAAAGGGACTTTTCAAGATAACGGGAAATGAGTATAAATACCAATAATCCAAGTCCCTGGTTAAGGATGACCTGGGCGGTACTGGAGGAAATATCTTTTATGAAATTTTTTCGCATGTAAAATTATTACTCCATACAGATAGTTTTGAATACTACTATATATCGCAATAATTAGCGGGCAGGATGCCTGTACGGCTATTTTTTTGGGCTGATCTTATGCACCGCATTCCTGACCTTTCGCAGGAATGTATCAGGTACCGGTTCCAGGGTTATCTTTTTTTTAGCAGAAGGCTTTATTTGCCGGAATATTGAAGCCGCGGCGGCAAGCGGCTGGTATTTGTTGAGTACGAGCTCACGGGCTTCTTTTATTGCGGGGAGCCTTTCCTGCCAGTCGTCATTTTCTATTGTTTGCCTGATCTTTTCAATGGCTTTTACAGGGTCTTCGATATCTATATGTATGAAAGACCCTTTGGGAAAATACCTGCTGATATTTGTGCAGCCATAATAAACAGGTATCGTATAAGCCAGGAAACAATCGGTTATTTTTTCGGTAAAATAATAAGACGTCGATGTATTTTCAATGGCGATACTAAAACGATAGGGTAAAAGCCCATCCATTTTATCAGGTATATAATTGCTGCCTTTCCCAAAATGATCAATAGACGGAATTTCTTTTTGCAGGGCTTTAAGAAAATTAAGCCGCAGGCGATGACCCTTCAATTGCTTAAGGCCGGAAGCAATGCAGGACATGTTCTTTTCTTTTCCGGGAACAGCCAGCGCTGACAGGTCATTCCAGTTTTGCTGCACGTGCCAGCCGAGGAAGCCCGGTGAAACAATGGTATTTGAGGATCTTTCCAATGGAGAATAAACCCTGGCATATTGTTCCAGCCCTTTAAACATCCATGGATGTTCATTGTAGATGCCCGGTTCCATCATAAAAGCAATTACATTTTCCGGGGGACAGGTGGTTTGTATTTTTTGGGAGGGGTTATTAAAGACCAGGATGGCATCACATTCGGGTAAAGGATCTGTGGTAAAAGCAAATTCATCCCAGTAAGCAAATTGTTTGTCATTATGCTTTGCATATTTTGCAAACCATGTAAACAATGCCTCGCCTTGCTCAAATGATGCATCTATTCTTACGATCATTTTACTATTCATCATTTCGGGAAAATTTGGCGTTAAGCCTCCGGGCAAATGTACTATTTAAAGCGCCTTAAAAAAGTTGGGCAACCCCGCCAATATTTCTTACGTTTTATCTACCGGTACGTTTTAACCAAAAAAAACCTAGTTATGAGAAAGTTAGTTTTCTTTTTTTATATGCTGGTATGCTTTGATGCCATTGGCCAGGTTGACAGCTCATCCAATAAACTGATGAGCGACCTGGACAACAAAAGCGCATCAACCGGCGGCAAACAACCAGCAAAGCTGTTTTACTCGGAAAGGCTTATCAATGCCAATACAGTAGAGGTGATCGCAAAAGGGCGCCTGCAATTTAAAGTGGTGCACAATTTTGGAGATATAGGGGGAACCTTTGGTGGTATAAAAAATGCTTATGGCCTGGATAATTCCACCGATGTTAAGATCGGGTTTGTGGTGGGGCTTGCGAAAAACCTGAACATGATCGTATCCCGGAACAAAGGCTTTGGCCAGGTATTGCAATTATGGGAAATGGGGTTTAAATATAAATTTCTTGAACAACGGGAAAATGATCCTTCCCATCCCTTGTCAGTTGCTGTATTTGTAAATGGTGTTATTTCATCACAGAAAGCAGATACAAATACGGTTAACATAAGGGAGAATCATTACGCTTCCGGTTCAGACCGCCAAAGCCAGGTGTTGCAGCTAATGGTGGCCCGTAAATTTGGCAGGATACTTAGCCTCCAGTTGAACCCAACCCTGGTACATACCAATTTCGTGGTACCTGGTGATCAGAAAAGCATTTTTGCGCTGGGCGGCGGTATCCGTGTACCCATTTATAAAAGGTTTGTTTTTATTGCCGACTATTTTCATTCCTTCCGCAGGCAATCCAGCATCGACGCTTTAAAGGCAAAAGGCGTACGCCTGTATGATGTATTTGGTATGGGCCTGGAATTACTCACGCCCGGCCATGTATTTCATGTAAACTTTACCAATACCCACACTATTTTAGAAAATCGCTTTATTCCCCGTACAACAACTTCCTGGGGTAAGGGAGAATACCGCTGGGGCTTTACTGTTACACGTGATTTTGTCCTGTTCAGGGATAAAAAGAAATCATAACACTCTCATGATAACTACAACAATAAAGGCTTCCGTTTGGAAGCCTTTATTTATTAAAGTTCTTTTATTTTTCTTTTGTCTTGATACAAAAGAAACAAAAAATCAAGGCAGGAAAGATGACAGCCCGTTCCTGACGCACAGCTTTACTCAACTTTTGCGCTACTGTGGCTTCAGTATTTTATCTCTACTCTTAAATTCAGTGCATTTAACCAGGATAGGATGATATTCTAATCTTTAAACAGAAAAGAAGTTAAGAAAAATTTGAAGTGTTTAAGTCTAAGAGTAGAACCTGCCTGCCGGCAGGCAGGTTACAAATGCTGAAGTCACAG